>Ga0209081_1000582_pt1 | contig 22141 bp, 24 predicted proteins | sample GOMGulsemesocosm_4_FD_184636 | JGI IMG/M metagenome (GOLD analysis project Ga0209081, IMG submission 184636) | Methane-oxidizing microbial communities from mesocosms in the Gulf of Mexico - GOM15B Gulf of Mexico (SPAdes) (version 2) | ecosystem: Environmental > Aquatic > Marine > Cold seeps... | reverse complement strand
GGGGATAGTGCGGTAAGTTGTTGCAGAAGCCCGACAAAGGCGTGTTCGTTCATCAGTGTCACCTCATTAAATTGGTTCTCCAATCAATGATAGACAACTACAACAGGACTCTAATACATAGCCTTTTTTTTGCCTGCAATTTAGTCTGTCCACGTTGGGAGGTTCGAGTCCCAGGATAGCGGGCGTTTACTCTTCCGGAGCTTCTGGAGCGTCAGTGGGCTCGTCTTCGAGAACTGCTTCATCTGCCTGGTTGAGCCAGCCGGTCAGGGTGCGCTTGAGCTCCTTAACGCCTGTGGCTTTTAGCGAGGAGAACATCTGCACAGTCACCATGTCGTCTACCTGAGCGTCAAGCATATGCTTGCGTACAGCCAGCACGGTGCTGTTGGCGGGGCCTTTCTTGAGTTTGTCACACTTGGTTAACAGTATGTGCACCGGCATTTCATTGCTGAGTGCCGAGTTGAGCATGATGGTGTCGAACTCCTGCATGGGGTGGCGGATGTCCATCATCAATATCAAGCCCTTTAGGCACTGTCGCTCCAGCAGGTATTCCGTTAAGTGGCGCTCCCACTGCTGCTTCATTTTCAGCGGCACCTTAGCAAAGCCGTAGCCCGGCAGGTCGACCAAACGCTGGGTTTCAGACACAGCAAACATGTTGATAAGCTGTGTGCGACCAGGGGTTTTACTGGTGCGGGCTAGCTTACGATTTTCTGTGAGTGTGTTGATCGCGCTGGACTTGCCTGCGTTGGAGCGACCGGCAAATGCGACTTCGGCACCGATGTCAGCCGGGCATTCACGGATGGAAGGCGCACTCTGGGTGAATTCAGCTTTGTTAAATTGGATCGGAAGCACAGAGTATCCCTGCAAAAATAGTGTGATTTCAGTTAGTTAGTATATAATAATGCGGTTTTTTGCCGCTTAAAGCGGGCGTAATTGTATCTGTTGGGGAAACAAATGTATTCTCTCTTCAGGGCGCTTAAGCATCGTTATTACACAATTACCGCATAACTGACAAACATACGGACACTAGCCAATGAACAATATCTTCAAACAAGCATTGATCGCTGTAAGTTTTCTGGTAGCCGCTCAGGGCGCTAGTGCTGCAGGTAGCGCGGAAGCTGGCAAGGATAAAGTGGCGGTTTGTGCAGCCTGTCACGGCGCAGATGGTAATAGCCTAGCACCAAATTTCCCTAAGCTTGCTGGCCTGGGTGAGAAGTACATCCTTAAGCAATTAAATGATATTAAGAGCGGTGAACGTCAGATTGTGGAGATGACAGGCCAGTTGGATAGCGCTTCTGACCAAGATCTCGCTGATATGGCTGCTTACTTTGATAGCCAAACCATGCAGTTGTCTGGCGCTAAAGAGCTGACGGTTAAAGTGGGCTCTGGCATCAAGGTTGACGGTTTGAAATTGGGTGAAAAAATCTATCGTGCTGGCAGCGCTGAAGTCGGTGCACCTTCTTGCACCGGTTGTCACTCTCCACGTGGCCAAGGTAATGCACCGGCGGGTTACCCTCGTTTAAGTGGTCAGCACGCTGACTACATTGAGAAGCAGTTGCGTAACTTCCGCGCGGGTGACCGTACCAACGATGGTGACAACCAGACCATGCGTCAAGTCGCTGCTCGCCTGACCGACTCTGAAATTAAAGCGGTTGCCAATTACATTTCCGGCTTGAATTAATAGCGAATTCAACAACGTTTTGTACACAAAGAAGGTGGCCTAGGCCGCCTTCTTTCGTTCTTACGGAGAATAACGAGTCTGTGGTGGCCGAGATTGGCTGTGACTGCTGTGATAATAATGTCACCAGTTGCAGAGATCGAAGGGAACCACAATAATGATCGCTGTCTATGTACACGTGTTTTTCTTTAAGTTTATTTAGTTTTCCTACGGAGTAATTTCATAATGCGAATATTCGCTGCTGTGGTCGCCATGATGGTGTCACTTGTTGCCTGTGCCGAAGAATCGGCACCCGTTCAGCCTCAATATGAGGCGGGTCGCCACTACCTAGTGCTGGATAAGCCGGTGCGGACCCGTGATGCTTCGAAGATCGAAGTGACCGAGGTGTTTTGGTATGGCTGTGGCCACTGCTTCACATTTGAGCCTATGGTGCAGCAGTGGAAAAAGCAGCAGGCCGATGATGTCCTCGTACTGCAGTCGCCAGCACTCTGGGGCGACGTTGACCTGAAAGCGAAGCCGTCTACCTGGCGTAACCCCATGGCGGTGCATGCGCGTGCTTTCTACGCGGCGCAAGCCTTAGGTGTGAGTGAGCAGGTGCATATGCCAATTTTTAATGCCTTGAATATTGAGCGCAGAAAACTGGCCAATGCCGACGAACTGGCGGCGTTGTTTGCCGGATACGGGGTAGAAAAGGAAACCTTTATTAAGACCTACGGTTCGTTCGGTATTACCAGCCAGGTACAGCGTGCCTACTCGAACATGCTTGGTTATAAAGTGACCGGTACTCCGCAGATGGTGGTGAACGGTAAGTACACCATCAGTGCTCGGATGGCTGGTGGTCAGGCGGAAATGCTCAAAGTGGTCGACTTCCTTGTCGCCAAAGAGCGTGCCGTTAAATAACACCCCCGCCCATCGACGGGTCACCCCTGACCCGTCATGCCTTCCCCCTGTTTTATTGTCGAAGTTCTGTTTTTACTCGCCCTGATTTTCTTAACGCTTTCTCTAGTGTCTGGCTCGATCACTATGGCTATACTCTGGCTACATGATTAGAGGTGCTCGATGGCAGAAGCAGAAGATAACCCGTGGCGTGAAAAGTATTTAAACGCACTGGATGAACAAGAGCGCTTGGAGTTGCAACAAGCAGAGCAGACCGAATTGCTCAAGCGAGCGCTGGTGCGCGTTAGTTTGGCGGCCGAAGGCCTCGACGAGGGCTTGGATGATATTCTCGAAACGGTGCGGGCGACCCTACGTAAGGGGCAGCTTGACCGCTTAGAAAGCACGCTCGAAACACTGGAAGACTCGATACTCAGCTACGATCAACAACGCCAGTCACAGCATCAGCAGAGCCAGCAGGCGATGCTGCGCCTGCTGAGTAACCTTCAGCCTATTTCACGTGGCGAGCGCAAACTTGCCAAGGAGCTGAAGGCTTCTTTGCAAGAGCCTGCAAAAACGACCCGTGTGCTGGTGGAGCAGCTACAGAGTCTATCCAATATTGCGGCGATACCCGTTGCGGGCACGGAAGAGTTTCAACCGCCGCAGGCCGTAGTGAGTGATGACTCACCACTCTCAAGTACGGAAAATCATCGTGCGGGTAGTCTGAATGATACAGTGCCGGCCGATGTTAGTGTCGTCTTGGACAGTGTGCCACTTACTGAAACAGTTGAGTCGCTAACGTTAAAAGAGGGGTTGCTGGGGCGTTTGTTTAAGCGTGATCAGCGCAAAGACAAGGCATCTGATGAAGCGCTAGAACAGAGTGCCGAGGTGTTTTCCGGTCGGCCGCTAAAGGGTTCGCTTGGCGACGGCGATAAGTTAGCTGAGGCGCTTGAGGGGCAGTTCCAAAGCAGCACAGAGGTGTTGCGTGAAGACGCGCGGCGGGAGGGCGAGCAAAAGCCGGTACACGAGCCGGAGTTTTCCCGCGTCTCGGATAAGGTCCATGTGGTATTGGCAGACCTGCTTGATCAAGTTGAGCCCGCCGACAGCGTGGTGGAAAAGGCACTCAATGCACGCGAGCGATTGGACAACGGCTTGACATGGTATGAGCTGGTTCCGACCTTGGAAGATATTCGAGACCTTGTGTTGCAAGCATACCTCGCGGCAGATGAAGATTATCGGCAATACCTATTGGCTGTGGATGAGTCTTTACAGCAGATACTTTCGGTACTCGGCCTGGCTAGCGCGGATCTGCGGCAGCGATTGGTTGTTGAGAAGGCGTTTGAGGAAACGTTATCGAAACAGTTGGGCAGCTTCTCAGATGCTACGAGCCAGGTCGATGAAGTCGCTGTATTAAAGCAACTGGTGGCTGATCACCTTGGCAGTATTGAGCAAGCATTGCGTGAAAAGCGCGAGTCGATTGTGACCGATGAAGTATTGGAGGCTCAGCTGGCGACGCTCAGTGATCGTGTTAAAAAAATGGAAGTGGAGGCAACGGCTACGCATCAAGAGCTGAGCAAGCAGAAACAGAAAGCCATGACCGATACCTTAACCGGTTTACCCAACCGAGAGGCCTATACGCAAAGGCTGTTCCATGAGTACCAGCGCTGGCAGCGTCATGATCATCCGCTTACCCTCGCTATCTGTGATATCGATCACTTTAAAAAGATCAATGATAGCTTTGGGCATCAAGCGGGCGATCGTGTATTGCAGGTGCTGGCCAAAGGTCTCGGCAAGCGACTGAGGGACATTGACTTTGTCGGTCGCTATGGCGGCGAGGAATTCGTGGTTCTTTTACCGGACACGAATAAGGGGGATGCTTGGGTTTTGCTGGACAAGATACGCGAGGCTATCAGCAAGACGGCATTTCGCTTCAATGAAAAACCACTGAACATCACCTTCTCAATTGGCGTAAGTCAATTTGTCGAAGGCGATAGTGCCGAGGCGGTGTTTGCCCGTGCCGATAAATTGCTTTACCAAGCCAAAGCGGATGGTCGAAATCGTTGTCTGGTCGACTAGTGATATACGTCGCGGTGGGTAGCTTAAAGAGCGAGTAGTTCCGCAAGGCGGTTAACTAGCTGCTCTTCATCCAGTGGTTTGGTGATCAGGTCGGTTACCCCTGAAGCCATGATGGCTTCGTGTTCCCCCTTAATAGCGTGGGCGGTTAGGGCAATGACAGGCAGGTCTTTCCAGTTGGGGTTCTGGCGAATTTGTCGAGTCGCTTCCTTGCCATCCATACCCGGCAAGGATATATCCATCAGCACTATGTCAAATGCACGCTGCTCGAGTGCTGCTAACCCTTCTTCCGCTGTGGGCACGCAGATGACGTGATACCCCTCATCCTCAAGTATCCAGGTGACAAGCTTACGGTTATCTGGGTTGTCTTCAACGACAAGGATGTTGGCTTGCATATCTAGGGGTTCGCTGCCTATCTGTGTCTATGATTACGGCACTGCACTCAGGCACTTCTTACTGCGAGGGCGTACAACGGCGTGTTTACGCAAGTGTAGACGAAAAAAAGCGCTTATGAGAGGCGGGTTCGCGCGGTAGGTATGGAGGCTCTAAATCTAGTTGATGGCTTCAGTTTGCAGTGCTGGGCGGAAAAAGCCACTGACCAGTGTGGACCACTGCTCTTCCCAATTCTCTGTTGGTAAACGTTTGAACTCGCTGCGTACAAATTGGGCAATGCGACCTTCGGCGGTGGCTAATAGCATATTAGCGGCGGCGGTGATGGGCAGTGTTGGGCGCATGCCTTCGCGAATTTCTGCTTCGCGAATGATTTGTTTAATCTGTGTTTCTAACCGGTCAAATAATTGCGCAACACGGGTACGCAGGCGCTCAGTTTCTCCCGCTAGGGCATCGCCGGTTAGAATACGGGTAATACCGGGATTGCGTTCGGTAAAGGTCAGTAATAGAAACAGGATTTTTTGGCAGCGAACCATGGCGACGGATTCTTCGGTCATGATTAAAGCAACACGAGAGAATAATGTTTCTTCAATAAATTCAATCAAGCCTTCGAACATCTTCGACTTACTAGGAAAGTGACGATAGAGAGCAGCTTCGGATACGCCAACTTCTTTGGCTAGGGCGGCCGTAGTAATACGTGCCCCAGGCGCGACTTCTAACATGTGCGCTAGCGCTTCAAGAATTTGCTGGCGGCGTGAAACTTTATTCGTTTGCTTGCTCATAATTCTGTCTGATCGAAGTTGTTTTTATAGTTGCGATTTAAAATACGAGTGAATAAACGTGTATGCAGCCGAGAAACGTAAGTCGTTTTAAATCGGTAACGCAGCGACGACGTTAGCAGCCCCATCGTAGCCGCATCTGTTGAGGGCTTCAATAACAGATGCGGCTAAACAGGTCAGATAAAGCAATTAATTGTTGTTGGTGATCAGTGTACCAACACCTTCATCAGTAAATATTTCAAGCAATACGGCATGACTGACGCGGCCATCAATAATATGAGCGCTGTGGACACCACTTTTAACCGCGCTCAACGCACAGCCGATTTTGGGCAACATACCACCATAAATGGTGCCGTCTTCAATCAAATCATCCACTTGTTGCGTGCACAGGCCTGTCAGTACATTGCCTTGCTTGTCCTGCAGCCCCTCGATATTGGTGAGCAGCATGAGTTTCTCTGCTTGCAGTACCTCAGCAATTTTCCCAGCGACAAGGTCGGCGTTTATATTGTACGACTCGCCTTTGCTGCCGACCCCTATGGGGGCAATGACCGGGATAAAGTCACTGTTGGTGAGCATGTCGATGACGGAGGTGTTTATTGATTCAACCTCACCTACGTGGCCAATATCGATGATTTCAGGTGCGGACATCTCTGGTAAATGACGGGTAACTGAGAGCTTTTTGGCGCGAATAAAATGGCCATCTTTACCGGTAATGCCGATAGCTTGGCCACCATTATTATTGATGAGGTTAACAATTTGCTTGTTAACCGTTGCGCCAAGTACCATTTCGACCACATCCATAGTGGCGCTATCCGTCACGCGCATCCCGTCGACGAATTCTGACTTAATGCTCAGCTTTTCCAGCAGTTTACCAATTTGCGGGCCGCCGCCATGAACAACCACAGGATTGATTCCAACGGCTTTCATCAAAATTATATCGCGAGCAAAACTGTTTTGTAGGTCTTCGTCGATCATGGCGTTACCACCAAACTTCACGACGATGGTTTTTCCGGTAAAGCGCTGAATGTAAGGCAATGCTTCGGTGAGTACGTTGGCAACATTAATGGCAGCGTCGCGTTCTAATGACATGGGTAAACCTATTGATTATAACGATAAAATTAAAAAGGAATCTGCAGTGAACTGTTCACTTTTAAGAGTTCACGTTTAAACAGTTCTTGCATTTGTTTGATGATGTCTGGCTCTTCAGCCTCGAAGCGTAAGGTCAGGGCGGCGCTGGTATTTGAGGCGCGTACAAGGCCCCAGCCGCGAGCAAATTCAACGCGCAGGCCATCAATGGTTATGGCTTTACCATTTTTGAACTCACCTTGCTGTATGAGCTGCTCAACAATATTAAATTTCTCGGTGTCGGGCACGGGGATCTTTAATTCAGGTGTGGCCGGCAGTGTAGGGAAACTCTCGAACAAAGACTCTAGGTCTTGATCGCGTAGGGTCATGATCTCCAGCAGGCGAGCGGCGGCGTACATGCCATCGTCAAAGCCGTACCAGCGGTCTTTAATAAAGATGTGTCCAGATTGTTCGCCACCAAGCAACGCCCCTGTTTCTTGCATCTTAGCTTTCATGTGTGAATGCCCGCTCTTCCACATGATGGGGCGGCCGCCGTAGTTGCTTACCAAGCCATTAAGTTCACGGGTGCATTTCACGTCAAAGATGACATCGGCGCCAGGGTTGCGCGATACGATGTCTTTGGCGAAGAGCATCAGTAGGCGGTCAGCCCAGATGATGTTGCCAGCCGGTGTCACCACCATGAGGCGGTCGCCGTCACCGTCAAAGGCGACGCCTAGGTCAGCCCCTTGGGCTTGCACTTCGCGGATAAGGTCCTGCAGGTTGGCGGCATTTGTTGGGTCGGGTGCATGGTTGGGGAAGTTGCCGTCAACATCGCAATAGAGGGGAATCACCTCGCAGCCGAGTTCTTCAAACAACAGCGGGGCGACATCACCGGTGATGCCATTACCGGCATCAATGACCAGTTTCACATCACCAGCGAGTGCGACATCGGAAAAAATACGATCAATGTAATCGGGCACTACCTGTTGGGATATTTCTTCGCCTGCACCGGTGTATACATCGCCGCGCATGATGCGTGATTTAATTTGCAGAATCTCATCGCCGGCCAGTGTTTTACCATCGATGACAATCTTAAAGCCATTGTAAGCGGCAGGGTTATGGCTAGCGGTGACCATGACGCCACTATTGCTATCCGGGAACTCGGCGCAGGCGAAATAGAGCAGTGGCGTGGGGACCGCGCCGATATTGATGGCATTACAGCCACTGCTCAAAATACCTTCAATTAGTTGGTCGCTTATTTCAGGGCTATGGGTTCGGCCGTCGCGGGCAACAAAAACACTTTTTTCTCCCGCCGCGAGCGCTTCGCTGCCAATAGCCTGACCAATCTGTAATACCAGTTCAGGACTCAATTCTTCGCCGGCTAGACCGCGTATGTCATAGGCGCGGAATACCTGTTCAGGCAAGTTGAGCGGAGCGGGGGTATCGCCGCCACTATCATCCAAGATGTCATCACTTTCTTCTAAGGCAAGTAAATCAGCGTCTTCATCGGACAGTTGTAGGTCAAGAATATCTTGCGCGCCGTAGGGTGTGTGATCATCTTCGCTATTGCTACTGGTCCCAGTCTGAGTTGTGGGCCTGGAAGTTCTTCGGACTGGATCAAATTTACCGCTTACCGTGTAACCGCCGCCGAGCAGTAACAGCCCTATGATCAGGTGTGGCAGGAGTACGGCAAGCCGGCTCTGCTGTGCTTGTTGGGCGAGCGTATTGGACGGACTGAATTGCACCAGCCAATCACTGTTACCGACATCTGCCTGTTGTTCCGCTCCGGCGCCGCCCTGGCCGATCGATTGAATGAGCGCCGGTCTGGTGAGTGTGCGGCGCAGTAGGCGTGTCTGCCCAAGTTCGGGGGCGTTGCTGGCGATCTTGTCAAATAGCAGCTTGGCGGGCAGGGTGATTAACAGGGTGCCATTAATTGAGCTGTCGGTGTCTGCGGAAGCGCTTTCGGTTTGGCGGACTTGTATGGGCGCGATGACCAATAGTTGCCACTGCTTACCATTTTGGATGGCTTCGGGGTCAACCGCCAAGCCCCGTTCGGCACGGTTAATCATGTCGAGCTCGGTAAAGCTCAGGCTGGTTTGTTGGCTGCCTCCGAGACGCTCTTTGCGGTCGAGGGAGAACACTCGAACGCTGCTGGCTTGTTTGAACGCGCGTTTAAGGCTGCTAACCGCCGTGCGTATGGCGTTGCTGTCTGCACTTTGGGCGATGGTGGTCATTGAGCTGCGGGCAGCAAATAAGTTTAAGTGTTGTTGATGCTCTTTAAAAAATATTTCAACGCTGGCGGCCTGCTGCTGCGCCTGTATTTGGGACAGTTTCTGTAATTGATCCGTCTCTTCATCGATAACCCAGGTGCTGTAGGACAGGTAGCCGCTGGCTAAAATGATGACGGTTATAGCCGTTAGTACCGCAATGGTCAGAAGCGGTAACGGTTTGTTGAAACCGAGCTTAGTTTTTGCGGTCTTTTTCTTCTCAATCACTGAGAAATCCTTTGCTGTTAGTACCGCGCCGGGATATCGCTTGGGCGCGGTTGCGGTGATCGATGGCCGGCTATGGTGTCGGCAATTTAGTCGCTCAAAATTTGGCTAATACGCTCAATGAGCTGCCGAGCTAAATGCGTTTTACTGCTTTGTGGTAGGGTTTCCTCGCGATCGCTCCAAACTAAAGTGACGGCGTTCTCATCACTGTTAAAGCCAATCCCGGCCTGGGATACATCGTTAGCGATCACTAGGTCTAGATTCTTGCGCCGCAACTTCCCTTTGGCGTAGTGAATCACATCCTGAGTCTCAGCGGCAAAGCCGACGGTTATTGGGCGCCGGGGGCTCTGTGCGATGGCCTGTACTATGTCAGGGTTCTTAACCAAGGCAATGTTCATCGTATCATTATCGGCATTTTTCTTGAGTTTCTGTTCGGCCACCGTGGCAGGGCGGTAATCGGCCACTGCAGCCGCTGCGATGAACAGTTCGCACTGCCCCAGTGTCGCCACGCTGGCGTCATACATCTGTTGGGCGCTGACGACACGAACCACATGGCAACGTTCGGGAGGCGACAGCTGTGTTGGACCTGTGATGAGCGTGACGTGTGCCCCAGCATCCCTCGCGGCCTCAGCGAGCGCGTAGCCCATCTTCCCTGAGCTGTGATTGCTGATGTACCGCACGGGGTCTATGGCCTCACGGGTGGGGCCTGCGGTAATGACGACACGCTGACCGGTCAAGCTGCCGAGTTCAAATTGTTGTGCCGTTGCCGTGACTATTTGATCGACTTCCAGCATGCGGCCGAGGCCCACGTCACCACAGGCCTGCACACCCGAGGCTGGGCCAAAGAGCGTTATCTTGCGCTCGGCTAAAGTCTGGAGATTGGCTTGGGTTGCAGGCGCGGCCCACATTCCTTGGTTCATTGCAGGTGCTATACAGATTGGCGCCGGTGTGGCGAGGCTGACGGTCGTGAGCAAATCGTTGCCCAGCCCCTGACAGAATCGCGCAATAAAGTCTGCGCTCGCCGGCGCTACCAGCAACAGGTCAGCCCAGCGGGCTAACTCTATATGACCCATGCCGGCTTCAGCCTCTGGGTCGAGCAGCGCGGTGTGCACTGGGTTGCCAGACAGGGCCTGTAGTGTGAGGGGGGTGATGAACTCCTGCGCGCCAGGGGTCATGATCACACGCACTTCGGCGCCTTGATCTTGCATGCGGCGAATGATCTCGGCGCTTTTGTATGCAGCGATACCGCCGGTAACACCGAGGAGTATGCGTTTATTGGTTAGCGTGCTCATAGGCCCCGGCTGGTCAGAGAGAAAAACGGCATCTAACATACCATTGTGGACGACGGGTATAAACGATTGCCGCAGAGTTAATAGTAGATTGCTATTGAGCAGCCTAAAGGAAATAGGCTTTTGATGCAGGGGCATTTGCCGCCTGTACTGACCAAAAGCCAATACAAGGAGTGTGTATGGCGATTAGGGATTGGCCAGTGGCCGAGCGCCCCCGTGAAAAGTTGTTGCGTCACGGCGCTGCTGCGTTATCCGATGCTGAGCTGTTAGCGATTTTTTTGCGTACGGGCTGTGCCGGGAAAAGCGCCGTGGACTTGGCGCGTCAGCTGCTGACACGTTTTGGCGGCCTGCGCGCGATTCTGGAGGCGGACGAACGCGAATTTTGTGCAGCTGAAGGCTTGGGCCCTGCAAAGTACACGCAGTTACAGGCGGTGTTAGAAATGAGTCAGCGTCATCTCGCTGAACTTTTGACCCGTGGCCAGGCCTTTGAAAGCCCCGCAGCGGTGAAGCGTTATTTGACGCAGCAACTACGGCACAGGCAGCAGGAAGTATTCGTTGCGCTGTGGTTGGACAATCAGCACCGGTTGTTGCGCTATCAAGAGCTATTTAGCGGTACAATAGACGGCGCTAGTGTATACCCGCGAGAAGTGGTTAAGTCAGCGCTAGCCGAAAACGCTGCTGCGGTGGTTTTTGCGCACAACCACCCTTCGGGTGTGGCTGAGCCGAGTCAGGCTGATCGACAGATCACCGAGCGCCTTCAGCAAGCGCTGGGTTTGGTGGACATTCGCGTGTTGGACCACCTAGTTGTTGGTGAAGGCTGTGTTGAGTCGTTTGCAGAGCGAGGGTGGTTAACTTGATTGGTTTTTGTACTGACCAGCGTTTTCTTGAGCGAAAAAGCAGCTAGTATTTGCTATTGCCTATGCGTTCTGGTATAAAACGCCGCTCTTTTGCGGCAGCTCCAAATTGGGCAGAAAAAAGACAACCTCGTAATTGGGGTCTGGCTTGGCTGCAATGATGACTAATAGAATTAAGACTCGTTGCCGTCGCAACGACCACCTGTAGAAATGAGGCAATAAAGATGTCCAAGGTCTGTGAAGTGACTGGCAAGCGTCCAATCACCGGTAACAATGTATCCCACGCAAAAAACCACACTAAGCGTCGTTTTTTGCCAAACCTGCACACTCACCGTTTCTGGATTGAATCTGAGAAGCGTTTTGTGAAGCTGAAGGTTTCTGCCAAGGGCATGCGCATCATCGATAAAGTCGGTATTGAGCAAGTACTGAAAGACATTAAAGCACGCAGTGCTAAAGCTTAAGCAACTGGCTTAAGCCATTTGCACTGATTAGGAGAGAATAGAATGCGCGAAAAAATTCGTTTGAACTCAAGCGCTGGTACCGGTCACTTCTACACGACCGACAAGAACAAACGTACCATGCCAGAGAAGATGGAAATCAAAAAGTACGACCCCGTTGTACGTAAGCACGTTATGTACAAGGAAGGCAAAATTAAGTAAATCTACGGATTTACGTTTGCCTCAAAAAACCCGGCCCTGCGCTGGGTTTTTTTGTGTCCGAAATTTGCTCAACTTGGCCTGTGCTAAAGTGGGCTATTCCCTGCTTACTTGAGATTTTGATGCCAGAGTTACCGGAAGTTGAAACCAGCCGCCGTGGTATAGCGCCACACATTGAAGGTCGCGAGGTAGAGCGCGTGACTGTCCGTGATGGGCGTTTGCGCTGGCCGGTACCGAGTAATCTGGCTCAGTTACTAGAGGGCGAAACGCTGCTGACTGTAGCGCGACGAGGTAAGTACTTATTGCTGCAGTTCCCACAGGGTCATGTGCTGGTGCATTTGGGGATGTCGGGCAATGTGCGCATTGTCAGTTCGCAGGAAGTGGCGGTTAAGCACGACCATGTGGATATCTTGTTCGCGGGAGATAAAATTCTTCGGCTGAACGATCCTCGGCGCTTTGGGGCTGTGCTCTGGGCGCCGGGCGAGGTGGCGGAGCACGAGTTGATCCGCCACTTGGGGCCAGAGCCGCTCTCGGAGGACTTTACTTTAGAACGACTGTATCAGCGTTCGCGCAAACGCAAGCAAGCGGTTAAAGCATTTCTCATGGACAGCCGTGTGGTCGTTGGCGTGGGAAATATTTACGCGAATGAGGCGTTATTTAAGGCGGGTATTCGCCCTAGTAAGGCTGCTGGTTTGGTCAGTAAGGTATCGTACGAACGGCTCTTCGATGAAGTGCGTGAGGTGTTGATGCGAGCAATAGAGCAGGGCGGTACAACCCTGAAAGACTTTGTCGGGGGGGACGGTAAGCCTGGGTATTTTAAACAGGAATTATTAGTTTACGGCCGGGCTGGAAAACCGTGCGCAGTTTGCAGAAAGCCGCTTAAAGAGATTCGATTGGGGCAACGCAGCACGGTTTACTGTACGAGTTGCCAAAGCTAGGGCTAAAATGATGTCAATGACCTTGGCGGGGCACTAATGTGGGCGCTAGGGAGTGTGTTTGTTTAATGGTTAAACAGGAGCTGGGCCCATGTTACAAAATTCTCGTTGGTTTAAGGTTGGTGCGTTGATTGCCATGCTGGTGTTGAGTCAGTTGAGCTTTGCTCAGGGCGGTAGCTCGACAATTAAAGAAAAGCCCTCGGCTGGCGCGATGGCGGCTGATTTGTTGATGGTTCGCCCCGTAATGTTGGGTGTGACCGTGATTGGCTCTGCACTGTGGTTAGTGTCTCTGCCTTTCTCCGCGCTTGGAGGCAATGCCCTGAGCGCAGCGGACACGTTGGTCGTCGGGCCTGCTGAGGCGACATTCATACGCTGCTTGGGTTGTACGGGTGACGGCTACGACGCTTCTGGGATGAATCAGCCTTAACGCCCTATATAGGGTGAACATAAAAAACGCGGCATATGCCGCGTTTTTTATGCCTCGATGAAGTCGCCTTGGTTATTTGGCGAATTTCTCTTTGAGGGCGCTGGATACCAGCGGGTGAACAAATTTTGATACGTTGCCGTTAAGCGTGGCAATCTCTCGTACCAGAGAGGATGAAATGAACGACAGATGCTCGGATGGCGTTAGGAAAATACTTTCCATTTCTGGTGACAGCGCGCGGTTCATATTGGCCAGCTGAAATTCATATTCAAAATCAGATACAGCTCGCAGACCACGCAGCACGCCCTGAGCTTCTTTTTCAGCGACAAAGTCGACTAATAGGGTGTTGAACCCGCAGATCTCAATGTTGTCTAAATGTCCCAAAACCTCGCGAGCCAGCTCCACTCGTTCCTCTAAGGTGAACAGAGGATTCTTTTTGGCGCTCGAGGCGATAGCGACGACCACGTGATCGAAGAGGCTGCACGCGCGCTCAACTAGGTCGATATGGCCATTGGTGATGGGGTCAAAAGTACCTGGGTAAACCACTTTTTTCATAGAGCTGCTCTCGTATGCGCGACGTGTGTCGTGTAGCCGAAAAGGGCTGTGTAGCAAAAATCAGGCGCGATGGTAAACAATTTGTGCCAGCAGCACAAAGTTCCCTGCAACTTTGTCGCAATTTAGCCGTTATTCATCGTTTTTTTCACAACGAAATGGTGATCACGGCTGATAATAGTACAGGCAATAGCGAACGTCGCCTGCCTTTTTCTCCCGGTGCAGCTGCCAATCGCTGGGAACGTCTAGTGCTTGGTGTTGAGGTGCTTCAATGTAGATGGCAGCGCCAATATTGAGCCACTGGTGTTTCTCCAACAGGGTAAACGTTTGCTGCCACAGTTCGGCGGCAAAAGGCGGGTCGATAAATACAATGTCAAAGCGGGTGGCCGCTGGTTGCTCAAGCCATTGCAGGCTGTCAGTTTCCTGCACTGTGGCGTTTGCTGCACCCAGTAGCTGCAAGTTGGCGCGCAGTTGCTGAGCCCCTTCGCGGCTTTTTTCAAGCAGGGTTACTTGGCTTGCCCCGCGTGACAGGCTTTCTAGTCCCAGGGCACCTGAGCCCGCGAAGAGGTCCATGCAGTTAGCGCCAGGTAAGTCTACGGCTATCCAATTGAACAGGGTTTCACGTATTCTGTCGCCGGTGGGTCTGAGCCCTTCCACAGATGGGAAGCTGAGCTTACGGCCGCGCCACTGACCACCAATGATGCGCAGTTGTTGGGTTGTTTTGGCGCTTTCTGCCGCCTTGTAGCGGCCTTTTTGTGGGCGTTTAGCCACCGCTAACCTCGCTCTGTTGTCATTTAACGTGCAATATTTACCTTTGGGGTCTGCACGGCGCGCCAGTATGCCGGTAAAATGCTCCACTTTCAGTATCAACCGCGATGTCGCGACAGCGCATGTAGCCTTTCCCAAGTGAGACACAATGATTTTTGACCGTAATAAAGACACCGACAAGCACTCCTCGGCTCAGGACAGTACGGCGACAGATGTGAAAGCAGAAGAGGGCAAGAAAAAAAGTTTCTTCGCACGCTTCAAGCGCGATGGAGGTGATGCCGAGATTAAGAGGGGGGCGGATGAAAAGGCTGCGGCGGAACCTTCCCTGTTGGATGACGCTGTCGAAACCGCTACCGGCAATGGTGAGCCCAGTGACGTATCCGTCACTAATAATATTGTTCGGGAAGAGCTTGTTGCCACTGCGCCCGATGCTGCGGTTGAGAAAAAGGGCTTATTTGCACGGTTTAAACGTGATGAGACAAAACCTGAACCGACACCTGCACCCAAAGAGCCCGCTGAGGTAGTCGTTACTGAGTCCTCGGTAGAGCGCATGGGTGATGAGTTGGAAGTTGAGCCTCAGGGTATCTTCACGCGTATGAAACGTGGCCTTGCGCGAACCGGGAGCCAGTTTTCCAGCGGGTTGGGTAACCTTTTCCTCGGTAAAAAAGAGATCGATGAAGACCTCTTTGAAGAGATTGAAACACAGCTGCTGATGGCCGATGTTGGTCTCGATGCCACCACTGAAATTATCGATAAGCTTACCGAGCGAGTGGCGCGCAAACAGCTTGCCGATCCACAAGCTCTCTATACGGAACTGAAGGAGGAGCTGGCAAAACTTCTGTACGCTGTCGAGGCGCCATTGGTGTTGCCCGCGACGGCGAAGCCTGCGGTGGTTTTGGTGGTGGGGGTTAACGGTGTCGGAAAGACCACCACTATAGGTAAGTTGGCAAAGCGTTTACAGGGTGATGGCAGCAAAGTGGTGCTGGCCGCTGGTGATACCTTCCGAGCGGCGGCGGTTGAGCAGCTGCAGGCTTGGGGTGAGCGCAATGAGGTTGCGGTAATCGCTCAGCACCAGGGCGCTGACAGCGCCTCGGTTATTTTTGATGCGGTGCAGGCAGCGCAGAGTCGTAACGCCGATGTGGTGATCGCCGATACGGCAGGCCGCTTGCACAACAAGAGTCACCTGATGGATGAGTTGAGCAAGGTTAAGCGGGTAATGGGCAAGCTGGACCCCGCGGCCCCACACGAAGTACTCTTGGTGCTGGATGCTGGCACGGGTCAGAACGCGTTAAATCAAGCTGAACAATTTATTGCCGCCGCAGGCGTGACGGGGATAGTGTTGACCAAGCTGGATGGTACAGCGAAGGGTGGGGTGATCTTTGCCCTGAGCAAAAAATTTGGCTTGCCGGTGCGCTTTATCGGCGTTGGTGAAGGCATCGATGATTTGCAGCCGTTTTCTGCCCAAGCGTTTGTGGATGCATTGTTTAATCAAGATGGCAGCTAATTTGGCGGGTGTAGGCATGGCGGGGCACTTAGCTCCCTCCCCCATGCGGTAAACTCCAGACAACCATAATCATAACGATACAAATATCCATGCTTCAATTCGATCAAGTCAGTAAGCGCTATCCTGGCGGCCATGATGCTCTTAGCCGAGTCAGCTTTGAGTTACAGAGTGGTGAGATGACCTTCTTAACCGGCCACTCTGGGGCGGGTAAAAGTACCTTGTTGAAGCTGATTATGCTGATGGAACGTGCGTCTCAGGGGCAGGTGTTAATCAATAACCAAAACCTAAGTCGCTTGAGCCGTAGCCAGATTCCGTACTTGCGTCGCCAAATTGGTGTGGTGTTTCAAAACCATCAACTGCTGTTTGATCGCAGTGTCTATGACAATGTAGCGTTGCCCTTGGTGATTGAAGGCTATAAGCCAAAAGAGGCGGCACGGCGAGTGCGGGCGGCACTCGATAAGGTGGGGTTGTTATCCAAAGAAAAGCTTAACCCGCTAACCTTATCGGGTGGCGAACAGCAGCGAGTGGGTATTGCTCGAGCGGTCGTTAACAAACCACCGCTGTTGTTGGCCGATGAGCCAACAGGAAACCTCGATCCCGCTCTGTCGGCTGAAATTATGAACCTATTTCAACAATTTACAGATGTCGGCGTGTGCGTACTGATCGCCAGCCACGACATCGCCTTAATTCGCCGTCTCAACCGCCGTGTATTGGGGCTGTCCAAAGGTGAACTGGTGCACGATGGAGTTTTGACGCATGTCGACACAGCCAGCACGACGTAGGCCTAGCAATACACGCACGGCCCGCGTGGGTGCTAAGCGCGTTAGCACCCCTGACGTAGAGGCAGCAACGTCACGAGGTGCCAGCAGCCATCACACCGCGGTAGGCGACCGCTGGCAGGCTTACTTACTACACCATCAGCAGAGCGCTAAAGACAGCTTGCAGCGTCTGCTCGCCAAGCCCTTACAGAGCCTATTAACTTGGCTGGTACTGGCCGTGGCGGTGGCTTTGCCCGCCATTTTACTGGTTAGCATGAATAACGTGCAGGCTCTGGGGCAACGCTGGGATGGCGCGCCACAGATGTCTGTGTTTATAAATCCACGCGCACAGGCGGCAGCGATTGAGAATATCCAACGTCGCATCAGCGAGCGGGAAGGTGTGCAGCGGGTGCGGTATATATCTCCACAGCAAGCGCTCAGTGACTTTGAGACTCAGTCAAATCTGGGCAGTGCTCTGCGCAGCCTTGAGACGAACCCCCTTCCGCCTGCGCTGGTGATAACCCCCGAGCCGGAAATGAGTGCAGGGGCTTTGGCAGACCTTGGCGCCGAGCTGGACGCTATGCCAGCCGTCGATGAGGTGGTCTTTGATCAGGCGTGGGTGCAGCGACTACAGGAAATATTGCGCCTTGGTAAGGTCATCAGTTTGAGTCTGGGTGCACTGCTGGCGATGGGCGTGATACTGGTGATTGGAAATACCGTGCGCTTAGCCATTGAGAGTCGCCGTGAAGAAATTATCATCATTAAGCTCGTGGGGGGCACGAATGCTTTCGTGCGTCGACCCTTCTTATACACAGGGCTTTGGTATGGCGGCGGGGGCGGTGTGCTGGCGTTGCTGCTACTGGTATCGGGGCTCGAGTGGATGGCGTCTCCGGTGGCTTCTCTGGCGGCACTTTACGGCAGTGATTTTACCCTGCAGGGCTTAGGCGTGAGTGGTGGACTGTTGCTGGTATTACTGGCTTCGCTGATTGGCTGGTTGGGGGCCTGGCTCGCGGTGGGTCGCCACCTAGGTGAAATAGAGCCCCAATAGCGGCGGGTTTTGCGTGTTCGATACCGTCAGCACTGAAAAATACCGACAATACACCTGCTCTTTTGACAGTTAGTGCTTCTTAACCCGTGGGTCTTGGGTTATATTCGGAACTTACTCAGTGGTTCGCGCTCTTAAAATAGGAGTGCTAAACTCACTCGGTATTTGTAAACTCAATGGTTATCGTCGTTTCGTGGGAGAAGTATTCATGGGAACAAGCTTGCAGGCTGTAGGTATGATGGCACCTGGTGCCAACCTTAATGCATACATTCAGTCAGTAAATGGTTTTGCGGTACTTTCGGCAGAAGAAGAAAAACGTTTGGCCGAGGACCTTTTCTACCATGAAGACGTAGATGCAGCGCGTCGTTTGATTATGGCGCATCTTCGATTCGTTGTTCACATTGCTAAGTCATACTCTGGTTACGGACTGGCTGAGTCAGATTTGGTGCAAGAGGGCAATGTTGGCCTGATGAAGGCCGTTAAGCGCTTTAACCCAGAGAAGGGTGTGCGTTTGGTGTCTTTTGCTGTGCACTGGATCAAGGCTGAAATCCACGAGTTTGTCTTGCGCAACTGGCGTATCGTCAAGGTTGCTACAACCAAAGCTCAGCGTAAGTTGTTCTTCAACCTGCGCGGCCAGAAAAAGAGCCTAGGTTGGTTGAGCCACGACGAGGCCAAAGCTGTAGCGGCCGACCTGAACGTCGACGTGACCCATGTGCAACAGATGGAGGGTCGCTTATCTGCATACGATGCAGCGTTTGATGCCGGTGCCGATGATGACGACGACACCGCTTACAAATCGCCAGCGCACTACCTCGAAGACAAGCGTTATGACCCAGCGGTACAACTTGAGCAAGCAGATTGGCGCGCCAGTAATGTACAGAGCTTGAGTTTGGCGCTCGAAGGCCTCGACGAGCGCAGTCGCGATATCATCAATCAGCGTTGGTTGGGCGAAAGTAAGTCCACGCTGCATGAGCTAGCGGCGCAATACGGTGTTTCTGCTGAGCGTATTCGACAGCTAGAGAAAAATGCGATGAAAAAAGTGAAGGCCAGCATGGAAGCGTAAGACCTTAGCTTCCAGCCTCACCATAAAAAAACAGCCGCATTCGCGGCTGTTTTTGTTTCTGCCCAAGACTTCTTTAGCCGCCCAGCTAACAAATCCCCCACAATCCTGTACTTTATGGCGTGTACCTCTAGAATACGCGACCTTGGAATCCATAGGATGGATCTATGACACAAATGATCATGGCTTTTGCCAGCTTGAGTGGCCTACTCGCCGTTGCTTTGGGTGCCTTTGGTGCGCATGGCCTCAAAGGCAAGTTGAGCGCAGAGTTATTCAGTGCATTTCAGACGGCGGTGCAGTATCACTTCTACCATACTTTAGCGTTGCTGGTGGTGGGGCTGCTGTTACTGCGCTTTCCAGCCGAGCGCTGGCTCGTGGGCAGCGGCGCTTGTTTTGCACTCGGGTTAGTGCTGTTTTGTGGCAGTTTGTATGCACTCGCTCTGGGTGGACCCCGCTGGTTGGGGCCGATAACCCCGCTCGGTGGCCTGTGTTTTATGCTGGGCTGGGGTGTGCTATTCGCGACTTTTCTACGCCTGCCTTGGGAATAAATGAATCCCGTGCTAGCAGGTGTTGATGTATTTAATTTGAAACCGTTGTTTATGTGGGCGCTATGACCGAACCAGAAGAAATCCGTACCGAGTTTAAAAAGAAGTCGATCCGCAGCTATGTGATTCGTGGCGGCCGTATGACTGGCGCGCAGAAGAAGGCGTTCGACAGCTATTGGCCAAGCTATGGCCTTAGCTTGTTTGGCGGTCCCCTGAACGCATTGCAGGCGTTCGGGCGTGATGCACCGCTGGTACTGGAAATCGGCTTCGGCATGGGCGACTCGTTGGTTGAAATGTCGACTACAGAAGACGATAAGAATTTTGTCGGTATCGAAGTGCACCCACCGGGCGTAGGTTGTTTGATCAACAATGCGGGTAAGCGGGAACTCGATAATATTAAGGTCTACATGGCCGACGCGATTGACGTTCTGGAAGATTGCATCGCCGACGCCAGCATTGATCGTTTTCAGCTATTTTTCCCAGACCCGTGGCACAAGAAGCGCCACCATAAACGTCGTATTGTGCAGCCCGCTTTCCTCGATAACTTATTGCCTAAGCTCAAACCAGGCGGTGTGGTGCATATGGCGACTGATTGGGAAGCCTATGCAGAGTATATGATGGAGGTGCTGTCGGCTGATGAGCGGCTGCACAACAGTGCCGGTGTTGGCCAGTATTCACCGCGCCCAGAGCACCGCCCTGTGACCAAGTTTGAAAAGCGTGGTGAGCGTTTAGGACACGGTGTCTGGGATCTTGTGTTTACCAAGTGTTAAGCGCATTCCCGTCTAGCGAATCGAAGCTAATAGGGAAATACAGTATCGACAAGGAAATGGTGTCATGTTGAAGAAAGGATTATTGCTGAGTTTTCTGCTGGTTGGGGTAGTGGGCTGTGAAAGTGCTTACTATGGTGCATGGGAGAAAGTGGGCGTACATAAACGCGACATCATGGTGGACCGTATTGAAGAGGTGCGGGAATCTCAGCAGGATGTGAAAGAGCAGTTTAGTTCGGCACTTGAGCGCTTCACGGCGGAGCTCCATTTCGATGGTGGCGAGTTAGAGGAGGTTTATAAAACCCTCAATACTGAATATGAAGACAGTCGCAGCGAAGCCGATACTTTGAGCAAACGCATTGACGCGGTGGAAGGTGTTGCGGAAGCCCTTTTTGATGAGTGGCAGACTGAACTTGATCAATACAGCAGCGCAAGCTTGAGGCGTCAGAGTTCGGACCAATTAAAACAGACGCGTCGCCAGTACACAAAAATGCTCAACGCTATGCACAATGCTGAGCGCAAGATGACGCCCGTGTTGGATACCCTGCAGGACCAAGTATTGTTTTTAAAACATAATCTCAACGCACGGGCGATCGCGTCCCTGAAGACTGAGTTCAAAGGGCTGAAGAAAGACATTCAGCGATTGATCAGCGATATGGAAAACTCTATTAAAGCGGCTGATACTTTTTTGGCCACCTTAAAACAGTCTTAATGTTTTACCTTTAATTTAAGTACGCAAGGAGCGCACTATGAAATCGACCCTTAAGAAAGCACTGCTGGTTAGCCTTGGTTGTTTGTCCATGGCAGCAACGGCACAAGCCGAGCATCAGTTCGAGCTGAACGCAGGTGCTAGTTACACTAACTTTGACGGCGACCGCGAACTAGACGACAGCACTGGCTGGGGTTTGGGCGCGGGTTACGTCATTGATCCTCGTTGGACTGTAGAAGCTTGGTTGGCAGAAACAGACACCGAAAATGAGCAGGGTGGCGGTAATGTCGACGCGACCGAGTACCGTTTAGATGCGCTTTATCACCTCGATCCTATGGGCAGCTGGACGCCTTTCGTAGTCGCTGGTGTGGGCGATATGAACTTTGATGCTGATGCGGCTGGCAAGGTTGATGAGACCCGTATCAACTTGGGTATGGGCGTAAAGAAGGCTCTGTCTGAATCCTGGGGCCTGCGCGGCGATGTCCGTGCGTTTAACGGCCTAGACAGCGAGCAAACCGATTACGGGCTGTTGGTTGCGCTGACTTACAAACTGGGCGCTAAGGTGGCCGCTGTTGCGCTAGACAGTGACAATGACGGCGTAGTGGATGCCGATGACTCTTGTCCCAACTCACCTGCTGGCGCCACCGTTAATGCTCAAGGTTGTGCGCTCGACAGCGATGGCGACGGTGTTAATGACGACCAGGACAACTGCCCAGCAACTGCCAAGCATCTAAAGGTAGACGCGAACGGTTGCCCGATGATGATGGACAAAACGGTTTCCATCGAGTTGAACGTACTGTTTGATAACGACAGCAGCGTAGTTAAGCAGGCCTACTATTCTGAAGTCGAGCGCGTGGCGAACTTCATGAATGAGTACCAGGAGGCTGAGGTGGAAATTCAAGGTTTTACCGATTCACGTGGTGCTGCA
>Ga0209081_1000581_pt1 | contig 22158 bp, 21 predicted proteins | sample GOMGulsemesocosm_4_FD_184636 | JGI IMG/M metagenome (GOLD analysis project Ga0209081, IMG submission 184636) | Methane-oxidizing microbial communities from mesocosms in the Gulf of Mexico - GOM15B Gulf of Mexico (SPAdes) (version 2) | ecosystem: Environmental > Aquatic > Marine > Cold seeps... | reverse complement strand
AGACATAAAATTAAGTAAATAGATTAAGACTGTAGGTTGGTATTTATACCCGTGACACTTCAAGATGTGAGTTTCAGGATGTCTGAGCGATTCATGATCAAGGAGCGTATTTTATTAATGGTTGTTCAGGAGAATATGCTCCTGCATTCTCTAATAAGCCACATCCGTGTGGCGTCCTTAATTACATACGCAACGAAGAACATGATTTGCTCAGGCATCCCCGTAGGGCTGGTTTATAAACGTTTTATGCTGCGTTATTGATTTCGACAATAGAACAACTATTATTGTCAATCAATGCCTTGCCTAAAAACGTTTCTAATTCCAGCTGAATCCTGCATTTTGAAGTATCACGGGTATATACTGTTAATATTAACGAGAGCTAAATTGATGGGCTAAAGCCCAACCTACATTAAAGTCGATAACTAAATATTAATCTTTAAAATTAGTAAATTGAAAAGACTGCTCTAATTCTGCTTTGCGAATCATAGCCATAACAGCCTGTAAATCATCACGTTTTTTACCTGTTACTCGCACTTGCTCCCCTTGAATAGCCGCTTGTACTTTAAACTTTTCAGCTTTGATCAATTTAACTACTTTTTTAGCAACGTCTTGCTCAATGCCTTCTTTAAAACTAACTGACTGGTTCCAGTTTTTACCACTAGCAGAGGCATCGCCTAGAGTCATGGCTTTAGCATCAACTTGACGCTTCGTTAATTGACTACGCAGCATATCGCAAAGCTGTTTTAACTGAAAGTCACCTTCTGCTTTAATGCTTACATTAGGTTTTTTCCATTCAAAACTGGCTTCAACACCACGAAAATCAAAACGTGTTGATAATTCACGATTGGCATTTTCTACAGCATTGCGAACATCTTCTAAGTTAATTTCTGACACTATATCCATTGAAGGCATGGTTATTCTCTTATTGTTTATGATAAATATAACGTTATTATACCTAGGGAGAAAAGCCAAACAAGCAAGTATTGATCAACCATGATATTATTAATATAGATTAACTTTATAAGCGTTACTTTCTGTGAAAGCTCGTCACCACTTACTGTTTTTTATTATTTTGATGGTTGCTGCCATCATGCTATTTTTTTCCACCACGCTGTTATTACCCATAGAGCTTAAAAATGCTGTTTTTCGTTCACCACAAATTGATACTATAGGGCACTTTATTGGCTTTTTTGTATTCGCTTGGTTGATGCATTCTCTACTCAAAACTACGCTAATATCAACATTTTTCACCTTGGCTTTTTATGGTGCGCTAAGTGAATTAGGCCAATATTATTTAGGTTTTCGCAATGGTGAGTTTAGTGATTTTTTTGCTGATATTGCAGGTATTGTTTTTTTTATTTCACTTAAAATATTTTATTCATTTTATAAAAAAACATTATTGAATAAACGTAACTATTCAGCTAGCCTCTATTGCGTCATCCTCGAAGTGTCTGATCGAGGATCTATTCTTTTAAAAACTAGATCTTCGATTAAAAGACCACGAAGATGACGGGTACAGGCTTGAATAGTATGATGCTGCTCATGAGCTGAATAATTACGAATAAACTTATATTAAAACAAAAAGTTGAATCTTAACCCCAAAAGGTAGATCTATGAATTGGTTAGTTGTTGGACAAGGCGCTATGGGCTTATTATGGTACCATCACTTGCAGCAAGTACAAAAAATAGTACATAAAAATGAAATCAACAAAATCAATGCACTTAGCCTGTTAGCGTCTAAACAGCAGAATTTACAACAAACTCATTACCAATTTACCAATTTAACTAATCAAAAACATCAAGGTGTGGTGAGCTATGCACAATCTAAGCAGCTACATAATGCTGATGTTGTTTTTCTGTGCTTAAAATCTTACCACATAGCTTCTGCACTCAAAGATATTTCCGCGCAGTTAAAAAAAGGTTGTACTATAATTCTTGCTCATAACGGTATGGGGACTCTCGATAACTTACCACAAACATTTATTAATAAGCATACGATTTATGCGCTATTAACCACTCATGGTTGCTTGCGTAATACGCAATTAAATATCACACATACTGGCGCTGGAGAATCAAGTATTGGTTTAATATCCGAGCAAACTGATGCTGACAGTACAAAGGGAAAAGTAATAACTGACACCCTAAATACTGCTTTACCACCAGTGAGCTTAGCCTATAATATCGTTGAAAAACAATGGTTAAAACTAGCCATTAACTGTGTAATAAATCCCATTACTGCTTTGCATAATATTGATAATGGGGTAGTGAATGATGCTAAATTCACAACTCAAATATTCAAGTTATTGACAGAGATCACCTTAATTGCTAAAGCTAAAAATATTACATTAATTACAAAAGAGTTACAGGAGAAAGTACAGCAAGTAGCAATAGCAACAGCAAAAAACTGTTCATCTATGCGTTGCGATATTTTAGAGAACCGACCAACCGAAATTGACTTTATTAACGGTTATATACATAAGTTAGGATTGCAATATGCTATTGCCACACCAGAGAATACTAAGATGTGGCAAGCAGTTTTAACAAGTAGCGCCCTCTCAAAGTCAAAGAGTAAAACCGACAAGTCAACGGCTAAAAACTAAAAATATATTCAAGATTTAACACCAAGAGTCACTCTTGTAGGTTAGGCTTTAGCCTATCATTATATTGGCATCGTGAGGTGACGGCATAAATGCCGACCTATACCCATATAAGGGTATACAAGTGTTAATTAACCAAGCATTCCATTATTTAATCTAAGTTGCTTTAAAAATTAAGGACGATAGACTTTCACATTGCTAAAGCCATTATCAAGTAAATAAAGCGCTTGCAGTTTACTCATCACACCGTGGTCACAATAAAGTAAATAGTCTTTACTCATATCTAGATCACCAAATTGTGTTGCTAATTTATAAAAAGGAATATGTTTTACTTCCACGTTATCAATCTTTAGTGGGCTTTCATCTTCTTCTTCAGGAGAGCGAATATCAACAATAACGTCATTGTCGCTGATATTCTCAACCAAATCTACAGCGGTAATTTCTGCTTCTGTTTCTTTACCAATATCTCGAATATCAAATACGCGAGTTTCACTAATAACCTTATCTAAAATATCAAAATCAAAATTACCTTCTTCCGCTTCTACTTTTGAAAGAACCGCTTTTACCGTAGGTTTTTTAGAGATAACACCACAGTATTCTGGAATAGTTTTAGCAAAGTCTTCTGTACCTATTTTACGCGCAATATCTATAATATCTTGCTTATCATAAGCGCCTAAAGGACGTAAAATAAGCGTGTCTGTAACACGATTAATAACATTTAAGTTAGTTAATGTTTGACTTGATACTTGCCCTAAACTTTCACCGGTAATCAAGGCTTGAATTTTACCCTTTTCAGCAATTTTAGTTGCAGCGCGTATCATCATACGTTTAAGCACGACACCCATTTGACCATTTTCTACTTTCTCTAATATTTCAGCCACAACAGGCTCAAAATCAACAGCAAAAAACTTTACTTTATGAGAAGCACCGAACTTGTTCCATAAATAATAACTGACTTGTTTAACACCCACTTCATGAGCTGAACCGCCTAAATTAAAGAAACAGTAATGAGTACGGGCGCCTTTTTTAATCATTTGATAGCTAGCAACACCTGAGTCAAAACCACCAGACATCAATGATAATACATCTTCTTGTGTCGCTATAGGAAAGCCCCCTAATCCTTGATGGCGTTCCGTCACAATAAAGAGTTTTTCATTTTTTATTTCTAAACGAATGGTAACGTCAGGATTTTTAAGCTTAACTTTGGCACTTTCTACTGATTGATTTAAACCGCCACCAACATATTGCTCTACTTTTAAAGAGTTAAAATCATGATTACCAGTACGCTTAGCACGTACGCAAAAAGTTTTATTTTCAATAGTTTTTGCATGCACGGCTAAGGTTTTTTCATAAATATCATGCACGTCAGTAAACTCAGTTTGTTGCACCTCTAAAAACAGTGGCACACCAGGAATACACTTTAACGCTTCAACAAGTCGAAGACGATTTTCTGGACTATTGTCTTTAGTGTTTACTTCAACGTTATCCCAATTCATTCGGGTGGTAACTTGTTCATCAACACGGCGTAAAACGTTTTTTATGTTCGATTCTAATATTTTAGTAAAACGTTTACGAACAGGGCGAGATTTAATAGTGATTTCAGCTTGCAGCTTTACAATAAATTTCATCGACAAGAGACCTAAATAATAGCGGTTGGGAATTGGCGCGCATTATACACAATTTTTGTAGGGTGAGCATGTGGTTTTATGCCCACCAATGATCAAAAGGCAGACAAAAAAGAGTGGTTATTAATTAAAACGCCCAAAGCTGTAAGTTTAATACTTATTTTATTTTAAACTTACAGCTGACATTCAATTGACTCCGTTTACTTAATTATTTGAATTGGTTCTGTTTCTTTAGCTTTACCTTGATTGATTGATATTTCAACGCGACGGTTACGGCGACGATTTAACGCATTAGTATTAGGTACAAGTGGGCGAGTATCAGCATGCCCAGCAACCACTAAACGGGTTTGATCAAAATCAGGTACTTTAATTAACTCATGAGCGATAGCAACTGCCCGTTTACTCGATAAATCCCAGTTAGAATCAAACAATTCAGAATCAACACCTCGGTTATCAGTGTTTCCCGAGATCATAATTTCACCTGGCATGGTATTTAATAACTCACCTATTTCTTTAATAATAGGTCGAAATTTTGGTTGTAAAAAAGCTGAGCCTGAAGGAAAAGAGCCATTTTCACGAATACGAATAATAACTTGCTGCCCTAATGACTCTAACTCAATGGCTCCATCTTGAATTTGCTGTTCAAGCTGCTCTGCAATTTTTTTAACTAAGTCATTAACCTGCTCTTGTGCGGCAGTTTCCATTTGTTCTTGAGCTTGCTGTAAAGCTTGTGCAGAGGGTGCATCTTCAGTGTTTTGTGACTGACCGCCACGAGCATCACCTCGTTGTTCTTGCCTGCCACCTGCTGAAGTTTCATCGCCTGCTTGAAATTCTAACATTTGTTGAGTCATTTCCATGGTTTGCTGCTGAATAACTTCAATAGGCGTTGGCTCAGGTTTACCTGGCCTAAATTCCTGAGCAATAATACTCGTGCCTTTAGGAATATCTTTAACTTCAATTTTATTTTGTACTCCAAAAGCAAACTTCATAGAGCCAGCAATTTGCTTAAACTTCAGTACATCCATTTCAGAAAAAGATAATAACAATACAAAGAAACACATCAACAGTGACATAAGATCAGCGAAAGTTCCCATCCATGCAGGTAGCCCTGGAGGCGGGCATTTACATTCTTGTTCAGACATACGCCCTCCTATTCATCGCCAGTGGTATCAATAGCGCGTTTACCTTCTGCAAGGTAGTTTTTCAATAACCCTTCAATGACTCTAGGATTTTGGCCATCTTGAATACCTAAAACAGCATCAAGGACTAATTCTTGATTCATTTTCTCTTCCGACATTCGCAATGTTAATTTGGAGGCAATAGGAATAGCAATTACGTTAGCCAAAAAAGCACCATACAATGTTGTTAAGAGTGCAACCGCCATGGCTGGCCCAATAGATTTAGGATCATCCATATTTGATAGCATCGCCACCAAACCAATTAATGTACCAATCATCCCCATGGCTGGTGCAACATCAGCTAATGCCATTAACATTTTAGCGCCTGTATCATGCCGCTCTGTTGTTAAATTAATATCTTTTTGTAATGTTGCACGAACCACATCAGCATCATGACCATCAACAAGCATATCAACACCTTTTTGCATAAAAGCATTCGTGATTTCTGCTTCTTCAAGAGCAAGAAAGCCACCTTTACGTGCTGCATCAGCCATATCAACGGCTTTCTCTATTAATTCTTCAGGCTTTTCTAATTTAAACATAAAGGCTTTGCCAATAATTTTGCCAATACCAAAGAATTGCCCCATATTATAATTTGATAGCACAACAAAAATTGAACCACCAAAAACAATGATTATTGATTGGGCATCAATAAACATCATAATGTCCCCAGCCAATACCATCGCTACAACGAGTAAAGCTATTGCACCAACTATGCCTATTAACGTTGCTAAATCCACAAAACTCTCCTAAAAAGACAAAACCTAACTTACTCTAATCAAATAATAGTACATTATGAGAAAACTATTCGCCATTACTTATATTGCTTTATATTTATATTATCGCCTCTATAGTCAATAACTTAATAACTGATGTAGATTAATATTTACGTCAATAAATTTATCATCACATTGACCATTGAGCTTAGCTAAGGTAAGTTTGCGCCTAGAGTTTAAGTAGGGCTGGAATAATAGCGAAGTAATGGCGAAATAATGGCGAAAAAAAAATTAGAAAACCTCAGTTTTGAAGAATCACTTATCGAGCTTGATACTATTGTACAAAATCTTGAGCAAGGGGAGTTAAGCTTAGAAGAATCTATGGTCTTATTTGAACGTGGATTAAATTTAAGCCAAGTAAGTCAAAATAAATTACAAGCCGCTGAACAGAAAGTAAAAATATTACTTGAAAAAAATGGTAAGCAGCAATTATCCGACTTCAATTTGTCTGATGATGACACATTAGGTAAAAATACATCTGGTGTTCTTTTGTGAGTAAACTAACAAATCATCAACTTTATCAACAACGAATTAATGATTTTTTGGCTAAACAACTTAATAACTTAGTCGTTAATGATGAGAAGTTACTTGCAGCGATGCGCTATGGGCTACTGATTGGCGGAAAGCGTTTGCGCCCTTACCTAGCTTATATTACAGGTGAATCTTTAGGTGCAGAGCAAACAGATATAGATGCGATTGCTGGTGCTTTAGAATGTATTCATGCTTATTCATTACTACATGATGATCTACCAGCGATGGATGATGATGATTTAAGACGAGGTAAGCCCACTTGTCATAAAGCTTTCGACGAGGCATCCGCGATCCTCGCTGGTGATGCTTTACAAACGTTGGCTTTCGATATCTTAGCTAATCATCAATTTTCAGAAAAAATACAACCCAAACAAATAAAACTGATACAACAATTAGTGGCAGCCTCCGGGTATCAAGGTATGTGTGGCGGCCAAGCATTAGATTTATCGGCAACTAATATATCAATTAATTTACAACAATTGGAAACATTGCATTCATTGAAAACAGGTGCTTTATTACAAGCTGCTGTTTTAATGGCAGCAGAGTGTTCGCCTAACATTAATTTAAAAGAAAAAAGTATATTAAAAAAATATGCTCAGTTAATTGGTCTAGCCTATCAAGTGCAAGATGATATTATTGATATTACTTCAACTGAAGAAGAGTTAGGAAAGCCTAGTGGTTCAGATGTCGCGGCTAATAAAAGTACTTACCCTGCTTTGCTAGGATTACAAGGCGCACAAGAAAAAGCTGAAAACTTATTTCAACAAGCACTTCAAGCTTTAGCTAGTTTGCCTTACAATACACAACCTTTAGCTGATTTTGCAACATTTATCGTTAAACGAAATTATTAACCGCAATAAACTTACAGTAAAAAGCTATTTTAAGGCCTAAACAAAAAACTATGACAATAAACCTCGCTGACTACCCATTACTTGCTAAAATTAATTCACCAAAAGATCTACGAAATATTACCCAAGATCAATTACCATTGGTCAGCAATGAGTTGCGTAGTTATTTACTCAATTCTGTCAGTAAAAGTAGCGGCCATTTTGCTTCAGGTTTAGGCACCATAGAACTAACTATTGCGCTACATTATGTCTACAATACCCCTTTTGATAATTTAATTTGGGATGTTGGCCATCAAGCATATCCCCATAAAATATTAACGGGTCGTCGTGATCAATTACACACCATTAGGCAAAAAGATGGACTGCACCCTTTTCCTTGGCGTGAAGAAAGTGAATACGACACATTAAGTGTTGGACATTCAAGTACTTCAATTTCAGCTGCTTTAGGTTTAGCTGTTGCAGCTGAAAAAGAAAACAAAAATAGAAAAACTATTGCTGTTATTGGCGATGGCGCTATGACAGCAGGGATGGCTTTTGAAGCATTAAATCACGCAGGTGATATAAAAAAAGACATGTTAGTTATTTTAAATGATAACGAAATGTCTATTTCTGAAAATGTTGGCGCTTTAAATAATCACTTAGCTAAAATGTTTTCAGGAAGTTTATTTACAGGATTTAGAGAAGGAAGTAAGCGCTTACTAAATAACATACCACCCATCAAAGAATTAGCTAGCCGTGCAGAAGAGCATTTAAAAGGCATGGTTGTACCCAGTACTCTTTTCGAAGAATTAGGCTTTAATTATATTGGCCCTATTGACGGCCATGACGTCAATGGTTTAGTTGACACCATTAAAAATATGCGCAACCTTAAAGGTTCGCAATTGCTTCATATTGCCACTAAAAAAGGTAAAGGCTATCATGCTGCAGAGCAAGACCCTATCAAATACCATGCAGTGCCTAAATTTAATCCTAATGATGCTAAGCTACCTAAATCTAAAGCTGTCCTACCCACTTATTCGCAAATTTTTGGCGATTGGTTATGTAAAACAGCAGAGGTTGACAAAAAGCTAGTCGCTATTACCCCAGCCATGCGCGAAGGCTCTGGCATGGTTGAATTTAGCCAACGCTTTCCTGAACAATATTATGATGTGGCCATTGCTGAGCAACATGCCGTGACCTATGCAGCGGGACTTGCTATTGGTGGTCAAATGCCTGTGGTTGCCATTTATTCTAGCTTTTTACAACGCGGATATGATCAACTCATACATGATGTAGCCATTCAAAATTTACCCGTTTTATTTGCCGTAGACAGATCGGGCATTGTCGGTGCTGATGGCGCAACACATCAAGGTTCTTTCGATCTCAGTTTTTTACGCTGTATTCCTAATATGACCATTATGGCACCCTCTAATGAACGTGAGTGTCAGTTAATGCTAAATACAGGGCATCAGTTGAATAGCCCTGCGGTTGTCCGTTACCCACGCGGAAACGGTACAGGCGAGACATTACCCAGCGTTGATGAAGTGATTGAAATAGGTAAAGGTGTGAGTATAAAACAGGGTGAAAAAGTGGCTTTGTTAAGCTTTGGCACTATGTTAGGTGAAGCACAAGAAGCTGCGAATGCGCTAAATGCTAGTTTGGTTGATATGCGTTTTATTAAACCGCTAGATACACAGCTTATTGATAAATTAGCAAGTTCACATGATGTACTGGTTACTATTGAAGATAATGTTATTTCTGGTGGCGCGGGTTCTGGCATTAATGAGTACTTACTAGCTCAAGGAGTTTTAGTGAAAATATTAAATATTGGCATTCCAGATGTTTTTGTAAAACATGGAACTCAAGAAGAAGTTCATCATGAATTAGGCTTGGACTGTGAAGGGATCATTAATAAGGTTAATACGTTCATTAACAAGTAGAAAAGACAAGTAAAAAAGACAAGTAGAAAAAGTAACGCTTGTAGGTCGGTATTTATGCCGTCACTTCAAGCCGTCATATTAATGGCTAAAGCCTGATGAATTCCCACAAAAACAAGCTTTAACATTATGTTTTAAATGACAAAGTTACAACGCTGTTAACTCTGCACTACTGTAAGATGGCTTCAATCAGGTCATATCGCCCTGAAGTACATCCTACATTTATAGCATTTAACCTTATAAATTACGTTACAGCTCAATAAAATTGTTGCCAATAGTTATTGGCACTCCCCCTACTTAGTACTACCAGTAGAGGAGACTTTAGTCGCCTGACAGCTTAATTTTCGCTGCTTTGGCGATTGAAATCGCCCCTACAATGCTATAATCTATAACGCTAACTTATAACTATCAAAAGCCTTAACTTATCACTAACAAGAACCTTAACTTATAGTTAACGACTATTTTTTATTCAAGCTTGATTAGGTCTACTTTTAGTTAACTTACCCCTACAGGTTTTCCACATCAATTCTATTTTTTAAATTATCTTCCAGTGCTGATTTACGTTCACGCTCTTGGCGCTTCTCACACGGGTTATCACAATTACACTCTTTTTCAATACCCACGCTCGCTAAACCACCGCAACTACCTGCGAGGGTTTTTTTCTGAAAAATATAGCCCACTGCCATCGCTGTACCAACAGCAAGAAAAAATCCAAAAGTAATTAAAAAGATCATCATCATTGTAATTGTACCTATCTTAATTTTTTATTCAAAGCTAGAAACTCGTTGCGTGCTATTCGTCACTTGATATTCGCCACTGACAAGCTTACTTCAAATATTGTTTGAATTTTAGCGTAAATTGCTCACTAAAGCCATGTTCGCCTTTTGAAATAAACAAGGCAGCTAGATCATTTTTTGTAGCAAAAGTCATGCCTTTCTCTGCCCCCATGACCATTAAAGTAGTCGACAAGCCATCCGCAGTCATCGATGATGGCGCAATAACAGTAACCGAAACAAGATTATGGTTAATGGGCTTGCCAGTATCAGGGTCAATAATATGAGAAAAGCGTTGTCCGTCTACTTCAAAATAATTTCTATAGTCACCTGAAGTCGCTACGGCATTGTCTTTTGGTATAACGACTTGGTAAATAGCACGCTGCTCGCCAGAGGTATCTAAAATAGGTTTTTCAATAGCAATAGCCCAAAGTTCACCTGTATGTTTAAAGCCCTTTAAACGCATTTCCCCACCAATTTCCACCAGATAGTTATCAATACCACTCGCTTCAATTAAGTCTGCAATAATATCAACGCCATAGCCCTTTGCAATAGTTGAAAGATCGATATAAAGATCAGGGATATCTTTGGAGAGTTTGTTGCCATTTTTGTTGCTATTTAAGTGTAGGTTACTTAAACCAATTCGTGCGCGAGTTTGAGCAAGTATTTCATCATTAGGCACTACTTCAGGCCTTTGCTCTGGACCAAAACCCCAAAGATTAACCAGAGGGCCTACTGTAACATCTAATTTGCCATCACTTAATTCACCTAAACGAATAGCCTCACGCAAAACACGAGCAAAATGAGTAGAAATTTCGATAGGCTGTGTCGAGGTTGATTTGTTAAAAAGTGAAAGTTCTGAATCAGGAATATAAGTAGACATTTCTTGATTAATTTGTTTTAACGCCGCATCAATTTTAGTTTGTAGCTTTAATGTTTCTACTTGTTCGAGCGTTGAAACTACCTTGACATTATAAGTAGTACCCATTGTTATTCCTTGCAGTAAAATCTCAGTTTTAGCCGAGTTATTACTAGGGAAGCAAGCCGTTATGCTAATAGTTAATAGCACAACCAACATCAATTTAATTTTATTCATTTTGATTTCCAAATTTATTATTTAACCAATAAAACTGATTAAAAATTTAAGTAACTATTCAGCTGGCCTCTATTGCGTCATCCTCGAAGTGTCTGATCGAGGATCTATTCTTTTAAAAACTAGATCTTCGATTAAAAGACCACGAAGATGACGGGTACAGGCTTGAATAGCATGATGCTGCTCATGAGCTGAATAATTACAAATTTAATTGATTAAACAATAAAGACGACCGAAGTCGTCTTTATAAATAACACTTTAATTAGTTTAATTTGCAGATAGTTCGTTCTAGAGCAAAGAGAAGGCGCGGAGTTGACTTTAGTCAATGAGCACCTTCGATGCAGCTATTGAGCGAAATAGCAAAAAATTAAGACTAATTAGCCGCCGAAGTCGTCTAAAAGTATATTCTCATCTTCTACACCAAGATCTTTAAGCATATTAATAACAGCAGATGTCATCATTGGTGGACCACACATGTAATATTCACAATCTTCTGGTGCTTCATGATCTTTTAAATAGTTTTCAAAAAGTACGTTATGAATAAAACCTGTCATGCCTTTCCAGTTATCTTCTGATTGAGGATCTGATAAAGCGATATGCCAATCAAAGTTCTCATTATCCGCAGCTAAGCCATTAAAGTCGTCTTCATAGAAAACTTCACGGGCTGAACGAGCACCATACCAATAGCTCATCTTACGTTTTGTTTTTAAACGTTTAAGTTGATCAAAGATATGTGAACGCATAGGCGCCATACCAGCACCACCACCAACAAAGACCATTTCCGCGTCAGTTTCTTTAGCAAAGAACTCGCCAAATGGACCTGAAATAGTGACCTTATCTCCCGCTTTAAGGCTGAATATATAAGATGACATTTTACCCGCTGGCAAATGAAGTTTTCCTGGAGGCGGCGTAGCAATACGCACGTTCAGTAATATAATGCCTTCTTCTTCTGGGTAATTTGCCATTGAGTAGGCACGTAACGTGTCTGTATCAACTTTTGATTCCACATCAAAGAAGCCAAAGTGATTCCAATCACCTTTATACTGTTCATCAATATCAAAATCTTTATATTTAACATGATGTGCAGGTGCTTCAATTTGAATATAACCACCCGCTTTAAATGGTACAGATTCACCATTTGGAATACCAAGTTTAAGCTCTTTAATGAAAGTGGCTTTATTATCGTTAGAGATAACTTCACATTCCCATTGTTGAACACCGAAGATTTCATCTTCCAACTCAATTTCCATATCTTGCTTAACAGCAACTTGACAGGCTAAACGACAACCAGCTTTAGCCTCACGCTTGTTAATGTGACCTTCTTCAGTAGGTAAAATATCACCACCACCTGAATGAACTTCAACACGACATTGGCCACAAGTACCACCACCACCACAGGCTGAAGGTACAAAAATACCTTGATCTGCTAATGCGCCTAATAATTTGCCACCCGCCGCAGTAACTACTGCTTTTTCTGGGTCGCCATTTATATTAATAGTTACGTCACCGCTTGATACTAACTTAGATTTAGCAAATAAAATTACTAATACTAAGGCTAAAACTATCGCAGTAAACATCGATACGCCGAGAATAATTTCCATCGACCTTTCCTTAATTATTTATAAAAACTCAAATCTAATTATCTACATTATAAGAAAATTAGATTGTATGAGCTAAATCGTTACAGTGAAATACCACCGAAAGATAAAAAGCCAAAAGCCATCAATCCAGCAGTAATAAACGTAATACCTAAACCTTTTAGACCATCTGGCACGTCAGAATATTTCATCTTTTCGCGCAAGCCAGCCATTAATACAATCGCTAACATCCAACCCACACCAGAGCCAATGCCGTATACGACACTTTCGCCAAAGTTAAGGTTTTTCGCTACCATAAATGATACAGCACCAAAAATAGCACAGTTAACGGTAATTAAAGGTAAGAAAATACCCAGTGCTTGATACAAAGCAGGGAAATACTTATCTAAAATCATTTCCAAAATTTGCACTAACGCGGCAATGACACCGATAAAGGTAATAAATGATAAAAAGCTTAAATCAATAGACTCTTTAGGATCAGTGATACCCATCATTGAATCTAATGCACCGGGCGCCAAAATTGCTTGATATATAACTTGGTTAGCAGGAACTGCTAAACCTAATACCACAACAACGGCAACACCTAAACCAATAGCAGTGCTTACTTTTTTCGATACTGCTAAAAAAGTACACATACCTAAGAAGAAGCTTAATGCCATATTCTCAATAAAAATGGTCTTAATAAAAATACTTAAATAATGTTCCATGATTAATCTTCCTCAACTTGTTCTGGTTTGTACTGACGAAGAGCCCAGATAACAAAACCAATAATGAAGAATGAACTAAACGGTAATACTAATAAACCATTACCTTGGTACCAGCCACCATTTTGCGTTAGTTGTAACACTTCAATGCCGAAGAAAGTACCAAAACCAAGTAATTCACGGAAAAAAGCAACAATCATTAATACCGCACCGTAACCTAAACCGTTACCAATACCATCTAAAAAGCTGACACCTGGCTTTTCTTTCATAGCAAAAGCTTCAGCGCGGCCCATAACAATACAGTTAGTAATGATTAAACCAATATATACTGATAGCTCTTTCGATAATTGATAAGAGAAAGCCTTAAGTACTTGGTCAACCACAATAACTAATGAAGCAATAATAGCCATTTGCACGATAATACGTACGCTTGACGGGATTTGATTACGAATAATTGAGATAAACAAGTTAGAAAATGCGGTTACTAACATTACTGCAATACTCATAACCAAAGCATTAGCCATTGAGCTTGTTACCGCTAAAGCAGAACAAACACCTAATACTTGCAAGGCAATGGGGTTATTATCAATAACAGGTCCAAAAAGGACTTTTTTATTATCTGAAGACATTATTCAAGCCCTCCGTCTTTGAAGTTTGAAACGAATGGGCCGTAACCCTCAGCGCCTAACCAAAATTGCAAAGTTTTAGTTACACCAACACTGGTTAATGTTGCACCAGAAAGTGCGTCAACACCGTGTACATCACCTTTTTTAGCGCCACCTTTAACTAATTTAATAACAGGCTCACCTTGTTCGTTATACATTTTTTTGCCTGGCCATAAAGCTTTCCACTTAGGGTTCAGTACTTCAGCACCTAATCCTGGGGTTTCTTTAAGATCAGAATAAACAACGCTACGAACCGTATTTAAGTCTGGGGCTAAGCCAACAAAACCGTACATTAGATCCCATAAACCTGAACCAACGATAGGTAATACAATGGTATCTAATTGACCAGCATCATTGTTAACTAAGTAGATAACGGCTCTGTCTGCTCTACGACTAAGTCCAGCAATATCATTTGCTGGTTTAGTACTTTTAGTCGCATCACGAGAATCGCTACGTTCATCAAACATATCAATTTCTTCGATAGAAGCATCATCAATAATTGCACCTGTTTTTAGGTCAACCATTTTAGCTGTTACAAACTTTTTATAAGTAGCAACAATATTTTTAGCTTCAAGTGATGCACCTGCTTTTTCAAGAATACCAGAGGCTTCTAAAATTTTAGTTTGTTTATCAAGTAATTTGTTAGCTTGTTGTAATGGCTTTAAGCCAACTGCTGAGATAGAAACCAAAGCAGCACACACTAAACAAATGATAAATACAAATATGACGGTTCCGCCAAATGTTTCTTTATTTTTCGTATTAGACATTACGAGCAAGCCTCCGTTTGATGTTGCCTTGCACTACAAAGTAATCAAACAATGGTGCGAACAAGTTAGCAAATAAAATAGCTAACATCATACCTTCTGGAAATGCAGGGTTTACCACGCGAACTAATACCACCATCACGCCAACTAAAGCACCAAACCAGTATTTACCTGTATTAGTGAAAGAAGCCGAAACTGGATCAGTTGCCATAAACATCATACCAAAAGCAAAGCCACCTACAACTAAATGCCAATACCACGGCATAGCGAACATGGCATTAGTATCACTACCAATAGCATTAAATAAGAACGCTGTAGCAACCATACCGCCAAAGACACCTAAAACGATACGCCATGACGCGATACCTTTATAAAGTATATAAGCACCACCTAGTAAAATAGCAAAAGTTGACACTTCACCTACAGAGCCGGGAATGAATCCCCAAAAAGCGTTCCACCAATCAGCATTCATTGAATAATCAACTAAACCTTGATTAGCAGCACTTAATGCAGTTGCGCCAGAAAAACCATCAGCAGCAACCCAAACAGTATCACCAGATATTTGTGCTGGATAAGCAAAGAATAAAAACGCGCGCCCTGCTAATGCTGGGTTTAAGAAGTTTTTGCCTGTACCACCAAATACTTCTTTGGCAACAACAATACCAAAAGTAATACCGATAGCAACTTGCCATAAAGGAATAGTTGCAGGCACGATAAGTGCAAACAAAATAGAAGAAACGAAGAAACCTTCATTAACTTCATGTCCTCGAACAGCGGCAAAAAGAACTTCCCAGAAACCACCGACTATAAAAGTGACAGCGTAGATAGGCATAAAGAACATGGCGCCATAAAACATCATGTCAAACCAGCCAGACTCAGCCGTTAATGTTCCACCTAATAGTGCAAACAAAGCTGTTTGCCAAGTATCAGGTGTTGCATAACCAGCCACTAAAGCATCAACAGCTTGGAAACCAATATTATACATACCAAAGAACATGGCTGGAAAAACTGCAAGCCATACCGTGATCATAATACGTTTTAAATCGATGCTATCGCGTACGTGTGTTTTACCTTTGTTTACTTGCCCTGGGGTAAATAAACCGGTAGCAACGGCTTCATATAACGCAAACCACTTTTCATGTTTACCGCCTTTTTCAAAATGCGGTTCTAAATCTTCAATAAACTTTTTCAAGCCCATGACTAACCTTCCTTTTCGATTGTGGTTAGGCAATCACGAAGGTGTACGCCGTAATCTGTTTTGCCGGGGCAAACAAATGTACAAAGCGCTAAATCTTCTTCGTCTAGCTCTAAGGCACCAAGTTGCTGAGCAGTGTCGGTATCACCCGCAACTAAATCACGTAACAACATAGTGGGTAAAATATCTAATGGCATAACGCGTTCAAAGTTACCAATTGGCACCATGGCACGTTCACTACCATTGGTAGTGGTGGTCATATTAAATAATTTTTTCGGAAATAAATGCGCCATATACGCACGGGTTACCGAAAATTTATTAGGCCCTGGATACATATAGCCAATAAATTCTTTTTCACGCCCTTCAAGAAGCAATGAAATCTGTACATGATAACGGCCTAAATAGCCATGAACCGTGTTTGCTGTTGAGCCCATTAATAGTGAACCAGAAACAACACGCAACTCACCATCAGTAACTTCACCAGCAGTTAACTCAGCCGTACTTGCACCTAATACCGTACGTACTAAACGAGGTTTTTTAGCTGCAGGACCTGCAAGAGAAATAACACGAGTATTATCAAGCTCACCTGAAGTAAACAACTGACCAAAAGCAATAACATCTTGATAACCGATATGCCATACAAATTTATTTGCACTAGCGGGTTTTAAGAAGTGAATATGTGTACCCACTAAACCAGCTGGATGTTTCCCAGCAAACTCATTAACTTGTACAGTATCTATAGTTGGGATATTGGCATTTGGTGCCTTACTAACAAATACATCACCACTCGTTAAGCGAGATAAAATGGTTAAACCATGTTTAAATGCTTCTGCTTGTTCAGCAATAACAACTTCAGGATTAGCGGCTAGTGGATTAGTATCCATTGCACTAACAAAAATTGCTGTGGCGGTAGAATCTACTGCAGGCACTTTGCTAAATGGACGAGTTCTTAACGCAGTCCATAAGCCTGACTCTACTAAATTTTCCACCACGTTTTCACGTGATATTGAACCTAGTTCGCTGGCAGAATAACTGCTAAACGTAATTTGATCATTGCTATCAACCTTACTATTTACCTTGATAACGACAGATTGTAAAACACGTTTTTCTCCACGGTTAATTTCTGTAACAACACCGGCAGCTTGAGCTGTGAATTTAACGCCAGGATTCTTTTTATCACTAAAAATCACCTGACCTTTTTTAACGCGATCACCCACTTTAACAAACATGGTTGGACGCATACCCACAAACTCTTCACCGAGTGTTGCAACGCTTTTGATGGACGGACCATCATGGATTACCTGCTGTGGTGATCCTTTAACAGGAACATCTAAGCCTTTTTTTATTGTAATCATAACACTTGCACTACTTTTGATGGGAGTATTAAAATCTAAAAGCTATAGACCATTAAAACTTAAAATAATTAAGCTTTAAAAGCTCATAAGTAATTGATTTCAGTGTATTTCAGTAGAGAACCTCTTTTTCCTTTCGAAAAAGTAAGTTCCACTGGCTCTAAGTTAAAAATTTCTGGCGCGAATATTACCACAAAAAGCTCTTTTTATTCTACGATCATAGATAAATTTTTTTATCCTATTTTATCCTGTTTCATCCTGTTTTATCACTTAACACTTAATTTCATCGTTCTTTTACTTGTTGATCAAAATCAGATGGCATATTCAGATTTAGGTCATTACCGTTAAGGAATAATTGCAGCCAGCTGCATAAATATCTTTTAATAACATTTAAAGTTTCGCTGAGTAAACAAAAAAACCGATGACAATGCATCGGTTTTTATCTGTGGTTTTACCGTATTAAAAATCTTGTTTAATTATTAACTTTAATTATTAACTTAAGTTATTAATTTCAACTTCTGGAGTAACGTCTTCATCGTAATCAACACCGTCAATGCCAAAACCAAATAATTTTAAAAATTCAGCATGATAACCAATATAATCAGTCAACTCATCAATGGTATCGGTTTCAACCGTGTTCCAAACATCAGTAACACGTTGTTGAACGCTATCTTCAAGCTCTTTATAGTTTTGACGAAAACGCCCTTGATCATCAAGACGTGGACTGTCATTGTAAATATTTTCTGTAAATAAATTTGCAATTTGTTCAATACAACCTTCATAAGTACCATCAGCTTTCATTACTTTGAACAGTGCGGAAATATAAAGTGGCATAATTGGAATAGCAGAGCTTGCTTGCGTCACTACAGCATTAAGCGAAGTAACACGCGCTTGACCATTAAGGCTAGCGGTAGCTTTATTTATAGCCGCAGCAGCTCGGTCTAAATCATCTTTCGCTTTGCCAATAGTCGCTTTACCGTATATTGGCCACGTTAATTCTTTACCAATATACGTATAGGCCACGGTTTTAACGCCATCAGCTAATACATCAGCCTCTTTTAGGGCGGTTAACCATAGCTCCCAATCTGCACCACCCATAACATCAATAGTACCTTGAATTTCAGCATCATTAGCGGCTTCAACTGACACTTCATCAATAATACGTTTAGTGGTATTTAAGTTTTTAGTCGTTACACTTTGCCCAATAGGTTTTAATGTTGACGAGTATACTTCACCTGTATCAGGATCGGTTCTACGTGGTGATGCTAACGAATAAACAACTAAATCAATTTTACCCATATCAGCTTTAATCGCTTCAATAGCTTGTGCTTTAATTGCATGAGAAAAAGCATCACCGTTAATATTTTTTGAATAAATGCCTGCATCATCAGCCGCTTTTTGAAAAGCAGCTGTGTTATACCACCCAGCAGAACCTGTTTTACGCTCTGTTGGTGGCTTTTCAAAGAAAATACCTAGAGTATTCGCCTTATGAGCAAATGTAGAGGTAATACGCGAAGCCAAGCCATAACCCGTAGAAGCACCAATAATGAGAACATTTTTAGGTCCACTATCATGAAACGACTCACTGCACGATTGATTTTTAACATAAGCAATTTGTTCATTTACGTGTGCTTCACAACCTGTTGGATGTGCATTAGTACAAATAAAACCACGAATTTTGGGCTTGATTATCATAAGAAAACCTTTTTTAATTGTGTATACCAAGTGAATTAATTGGCATCATTAGAATGTAATATTAGAATACATGGCTATGCACTTCACTCAGCAGCACTATAAAATGTGCGTTATATTCCCTGTAGGTCGGCATTTATGCCGTCAAAGTGACGGGCTAAAGCCCGACCTACATTGAAACCTGAGCTATCTGCATAGGCATCATTAGAATGTAAATTTTTGTTATTGTACCCTGCTATCAACTTAAAGAGGTATGACCAGAAAAGCAAAGCACAATACGAATAGCTCAATATTTACCTATTTACTTCCACCCAAGCAATTAGGTGATAACGGCATATTATCAGCGTAAACATCATGCCACTCTTTTTCCGTGTAAGTATGTAATGCTAAAGCATGAATTTTATTCGATAACTCTTCTGACAATACCGAGTTCACTGTACGATGACGCTGAATTAATCGTTTACCTTCAAAGTCTTTAGAAACAATAATCACTTTAAAATGAGACTCACTATTAGGCGGAACATTATGATTATTACTTTCATTGATCACCTCTAAATGTAATGGTGAAAAGGCGGACAGTAATTTTTTTTCTATGGTAACGGAAGTAGTCATTGTTTTTCTCGGTGATTTTATCGATAAGAGGGAGAGTAATACTGATAACTTTACCCTATCTAACTTTATTAGCTATATTAAAAAGCCAAAAACAGGTAATTATCAAACAAAAATCTAGCGCTATAAAAGACAAAATATGTCACAATAACTTATCTTTATTTATTATCAGCATTTCTTCTCACTATGTTAAGCCCCTTCTTTATCAATGACAAACAATTAACACTTTCTCGTTTTCCTTTGGCACAAGTCAATCGTAGTTTGCAAGCGTGGGATTCAGCCGATGAATACTTGATTAATCATACACTTAACCAAACCCTTGGTCATATTAAAGACGAACAATTAATTTCAGATAATAGCCGCGTTATTATTTTTAATGATGCCTTTGGTGCATTAACAACACACTTTTGCAGTACAACTTCCATACAGAACTCTCAACTAAACAATGTTGACGTTTATTGTGTTAATGACTCTTTTATTAGTCAACAAGGTATAGCCCACAATATTAAAGAAAATAATCTTGATGATAAAAATATCAGCCAGCTCAATTGCTTAGACAAACTACCTGAAAACATTGATCTTATTTTATTTAAAATACCAAAAAGTAAATCACTACTTATCGCGCAATTAATTCAAATAAAAAATGCCGCATCAGCTAACACCTTATTTATTGCAGCAGATCGAGCTAAAGAAATTCATAGTTCTACGCTGAAGTTATTCGAAAAGTATTTAGGAACAACAACAACCTCATTAGCCGTAAAAAAAGCGCGTTTAGTTTTTTGTCAACTTGATCAAAAACAACACCACGAATCTCCTTTTCCAACGGTTTGGACAATGGCGAATAAAGCTTTAGCACGAGATTTAACAATCAGTAATCACGCTAATGTTTACGCGAGAGAAAAACTTGATATTGGCGGTCGATACTTTATTGAGAACTTACCTAAAATCAAGATAAATAGCCAAGTTATAGATCTAGGTTGCGGTAATGGTGTGATAGGATTAAGTGTGCTTGCCAATGAACCTAGCGCACAAGTAACATTCATTGATGAGTCACAGATGGCAATTACTTCAGCTAAACAAAATATCAGTACCAACTTGCCAGACTTAATTGCACAATGTCAATTTTACCTCGATGATTGTTTAACTAATATTGACAGTAACAGTGTTGATTTGATTTTATGTAACCCTCCTTTTCACCAAAATACTGCCACGACTGATCATATCGCTTGGCAAATGTTTAAAGACAGCTATAGGGTATTAAAAAAAGGTGGTGAATTGCGTATCATCGGCAATCGACAATTGGCATACCATGTAAAATTACAGCGCATTTTTGGTAATGAAAAACTCATTGCTAGTAACAATAAATTTGTTACACAATCAGCGATTAAACGTTAACATTCGTTATTACTGCGTAAAGTCATCAACATTATTGAGAATTGAGAATTGAATATAATGATCCTAATAAAACATTTAACACTATTAACCCTCACTCTTATCTTAACTGCGTGTGTTAATACACCAACCCACCTTATTGTTGCCCCAGAAATAATGACGACACCAAGCTTAAGTTATAGCGACAAACAGGCTCAGCTTGAAGTTGTTGATATGCGCACTGCTAATCATATAGTGCAAGTATTACGAGAAGGTGAAGCGGCAACTTTGATTTCGGCACAACAACGCATTGAAAAAACCATAGTAAAAACATTGACTAAACAGTGGGAAAAACAAGGTTTAGCTATTGTGTCATCAGCCACAAACACCATAAATATAACAGTTGAAAAAGCAATTATTAGTGTTGATCAACAAATAATGAGCTATAAATCACAAACTGAAATCACCTTAAAAGTAAAAATAAACAATGGCCTACAAACACTTACCAGTACTTTTAATAACAAGGGTAATTCAGAGGGGCCATTACGCGCTGACATTGCTGTATTAGAGCGTAATTTTAATCAGCGATTAACCAAGTTAATAACAACAATTTTAGCCAATAAAAAAATTAACGACTTTATTAAATAGCTATTGATTTATTAAATAGCTATTGAATAGTATGGTTATGCACTTGACTCAGGTTAGTCATTTCCATAGCCACTTAATTGATTATATGACGACAAGCACCCTCAATAACACCACTGGCAATGGGAAACCCTTGCTCTAGTGCCTTTGCATAAGCTAACCTAGATTTGTTTTTTAGTAAATATTTAGCACAAATATCTACTGTAGCTCTGTTTTTTAGTTTATT
>Ga0209081_1000579_pt1 | contig 22216 bp, 16 predicted proteins | sample GOMGulsemesocosm_4_FD_184636 | JGI IMG/M metagenome (GOLD analysis project Ga0209081, IMG submission 184636) | Methane-oxidizing microbial communities from mesocosms in the Gulf of Mexico - GOM15B Gulf of Mexico (SPAdes) (version 2) | ecosystem: Environmental > Aquatic > Marine > Cold seeps... | reverse complement strand
ATTAAAATGGCATTTGTTTATCATAACTTCCAAAGTGTTACTAACAGTATCAACTATGGTAATGAATATGATTTCTTAATTACTAAGAAGTTTGGTAAACATTATCAACTATTAGCTAAATATGCTTATTATGATGCAGATGAAATGGCTGTTGGTAATACTTATAATAAAGATGTAAATAAATTCTGGTTACAAGGTAGTGTAAGTTTCTAAAGCTTGAAATAAGCTCAAGCCTTAATTATGAAGGCTTGAGCTTGTTGACTTTACCTAACTTGAAAGTTTGTCAAAATTAAACAGATCCTCCTTTAAAAGCCGAAAAACTAATCTGAAAAATAATTAGCTGCGCCTATTAAAGGTGTATTTGGGTTAAGTGATAATTTAATGGATAGACCACTGAGTAATGATTGAAAACGACCTTTGGCAGTGAATGCGCGTATGAAATTTTCGCTTTGCAGAGCAGGGAGAATTTTAGGGCCGATGCCACCACCAATAAACACACCGCCAGTCGCTAAACATTTTAAGGCTAAGTTGCCCGCTTCTGCAGCATAAAGCTCAACAAATAAACGCATAACTTCCATGCAAATTGGGTCTTCTTGTTTAATACCTAAACGAGAAATAATGGCGTTGCGATCACCAGCATAACTGCTGGTATCATTTTTGGCAGGAACAGCAGGGCAGGCTGGGGCAAAACCTGTATCAACTAAAAAATCATAAAGATAACCGAAGCCATCCCCCGATAGTACGCGTTCCCAACTGACATGACTGTTAAAGCGTTTACGTAGATAATTGAGTAATTGATCTTGTTGTTTTGTTTGTGCGGCGAAATCAGAATGTCCACCTTCAGTGGCAATAGGGTGATGCTGTTGTCCGTTCCAATAAAGAATTGCTTCGCCTAAACCAGTTCCTGCAGCTATCACAGCGATATTGCCCTGCTTATTTTGTGCGTGTGGATTAAGTTCGACTAGATCGTCTTCAAGACTATTGAGCATGCCGATAGCCATTGCTTCTAAGTCATTGAGTAATTTAACTTTACTGGTGCCAAATTTTTGTATCAGTTCTTGAGCATCTATTATCCAAGGTAGATTCGTGGTTTGGCAGCGCTGATCGACAATAGGGCCGGCAATACCGAAACAAGCTGAGTCTATCGTCATATTCGGCTGAAGAAAAACTGATAAGATATCATTGAATTGTGGGTAGTCAGCACTAGCAAAGGTTTGCTCAAGTTCGCATTGTAACTCGGTTTGGCCATTTTGATCATTTTTGCTATATAGCGCTAAAACAGTTTTTGTGCCTCCAATATCACCTGCTAATATCATGCCTGAACTCCTTGAATTTCGTTGCTTGTGTTTAATAAGTAATTTAAGGCATCGATAATACCGTTGGCGACCTCATTAGGCGGTAACTGATAAAATCCCTGCCAGGATAAAGCTTGATCTTGTTCATAGTGTGCTGCACGTTCTGGGTGTTTTTCTAACCAACTAAGACGTACCGCATGATTAATTAAGGTGTCAGTTAATATGGTGTCGTCAACTTGTAAGTCAGGGTTTTCCTGAAAAATTAGAGCCAATGCTTGCAGCGTTTCCATGGTTAATTGACGGAAATCGGGAGACTGAATTTTGTCTAGTCTATGGTTAATTAATAAGACGAAACTTTGTTCTTGTGCGGTCATTTGCGAAAGTATACCTTCACTATCTAAGCGGCGATTACTACTTAGTTTTTCGCTGATGATTAAGCCTTTACAGTGATGCAGTACTTCCCAAACGGCAGCGAAAAATGCTTCAGATTGCCGGCCGACACTGCCACGCTGTTCACGCCACTCGTGCCAATCAAGCGCTCGGCCTCTATCTTTTGGGTTAAGTTGCGTGGTAAACCGGGCGCAAGTGAGTTGGTTACATTGTTCATCATAACGTAGCAACTCGCTTAGACAGTGAGTTGGTTACATTGTTCATCATAACGTAGCAACTCGCTTAGACTTAATTGCGATTCTGAGTTTTGATAATCAGCTAAGGTTTCTTTTACTTGCTGTGCAATTTCATGTGGTGCTAAGGCAAGCAAGGCATCAAAAGCTTCGCCTAATGTACATTCCAGCTGACGTTGTAGACGAATAATAATCAATTGCATAATATGCCCAACGCGCACAGTGTGCATGTCGGCAAATAAGACAGGGTCAGATTTAATTAAAACGCCTAAATAGGTAATCAGTTCTTGAGTAAGAATATGCACGTATACATTGCCACTATTGTAGGTGCGAATTCTATCCAAAATTTCTGTAACGCTGGCGGGGCGCTGAATGGTTGCGCCGTTACTATACTCCCGGCCCACACTGATGCGTTTTTGGCGTACTAGCATGTCGGTAATCGCTTGCTCAAGGTCAGCATCGTATTTACCGAGTAACCCTGCACTACGACGGACTAAGCTCCAGGCATTCTGGTTGCCTGCTCGCGCATAAACCTCTTCAAACCAATCACGTAAGCAACACTGATGATTTTCACTTTCCTGTAACTCAAAATCTAGCCCATGTCGTTGGTAGAGTAAGTTTAGAATTTCAAATTGGGCATACAAGTTGCTGTCTGCGCTTAGCGTCTGAATTAGAGATTGATCATCTAATTTATTCCAGTCGTTTAATACTCGAGGGTTAATAGGTGCTGTTGTAGCTATATCTATTGGCAGCAATATGCTGCAACAAGGGCTGGCGACTTCTTGTGTGAGCGCTTCGGGGAAGTGGAAGTCATGTAAATAGTTGATGGTTTCATAAGTAGTTGTACTAATGAATTCATTTAGACTACCTAATTGCACAGGGATGCCACGAATTTCACCTTGTTGCAGTTCGGCCATAAATTCTAGTAACAGTTGATGGCCTTCATTATCCAGCATATTGTGCCTGATAATAATGGCTACTAACGGTCTGCCTGGGCGATCCCAGTGATGGAAAATATAACTTAATTCAAGACGCAGGCGCTCAACTAATAAGCGAATATCCAAAGCTAAATAAAAACCGCGTTGGTTCATAAATTGAGGTAAAAATACGATTTGTTCGTTACCTAATTTGTACAGTACAGAGGTGCCTAACGCTCTAATTTGTTTGCTTGGCCTACCGCTTAAGCCTAAGCGTTTGTTAAGCCCAACTTGCGTCAGTGCAGCAGTTAAATGACTGGCTTCTCGAATTTGGAGTGGTGCAATTTGGTCAAAGGTTTGCGTGCTAATACCTAATTCATTTAATTTGCTTTGTACTGATGTATCTTCAGCGAGTAAGGTAAGTTGAACCTTTAACTCAGGGTCACGATTACATTGGGTGCAATGACCACGGCCTAATGGATCAATGTCATGTGTGGTTAATAAACCGTCTTGAATCATTTCTCCTAAAATAAACAGGCTTTGTGCCCAGACTAAAGGTACATTTTCATTGGGTACTCGTTCTTGGCTGTGTGGGTTTGCGCGCTCCGCTTCTATTTTATCTTCAGGAACAATATACAGTTCAGGTAATAATAATTGGCCATTATGCTCAACTAACAGTCCTTTTAATTTCTCGCGATATTCACGCGCTTTTTCAGGCTTATTAGCGAATAAATTATTAAGTAGTAAGTAGCTAAAAAATAACGGCCATTCACACTCTATATTCATAAATTGTTTTAATTCATGAGATTCGTAATACATGCGCTGACGATCCTCAATGACCACTTGGTGACCATCGAGTAAAAATCGCTTACAGCCGTACTTACCTTCTAACTTTTCACAAATATGCTGTTCCGTTTTTTTTAATAAATCCAAATCTTCAACAGCAAATGCAGGATATCCAATGATGCTGAGTACTGCAGAATCGACTTCTTTAGAGATGGATTCGCGAGGTAATAAGGACTCTAGAGCGATACGCGAACGAGCTACTTCATCGCTGAGTACATGAATAATAGATGCTTGATCACCATCAGCGCCAAATAAGTTAAATCCCGACATTGCTTCTAATGCGGCTTTAGCCATACCGACTGAACTAGCATTTAACTCAGCAACGCCATGGTTACTCTTATTGCCGCGCTCCCAAATACCATAATCAGGCGTACGATAAGCACGGCCGATGTAATGGACTAAGTTTTGTACGAAGTTGACTTCGTCGATGGTGAAAATAATACGTAGGCCAGAAGCAGTCATTTGTGCCAGCATCAGTAAATAGAGTGAGGTGGCATCCAGTTGTAAATGACCCCATTCATGATCACCGACTACGATATCACCAGTATGAGTGTCATATTTTGCATGTAAAGCATCAAGCGGGTCTTGGGTATGTTTAAAGCGTTCCACTTTATGCGCTTGGCGCATCATTGATACTAATAAGCCGCGCATCAATTTGACCACGCTTTGTTCTAATTCGTAAGTGCGCCCTTTATTTTCGTCACTACGACGATAAGCCAGAGCAAGCCCCCAAGCTGCAAGAATACTGTATACATTATCGCGCACCCAAGCATCTGTATAGTCGCCATGAGCGGTCACAGCAGTACTGGCAGGTAACAAGCCGGTGATAGGGTCTTGTCGGTCGAGGATGATGTCTTGTACCTGTTGGTAATAGTGGTCTAGTGGTGACTTGGTGTTCGTTTCTATCATTAATAAAGCTTTTTCAGTAAGGAAATCAGTCTTAATAGTACATTAAGCGTTTGAATATGAATATAGAGTGAGTATTTTTTTTGAAAATTGAGGGGGAGGCAATAAAAATATAAGTATATTTTTATTGCCTGATTTTTGGCGTTAGTGGTGCTGTATTGGTACACTTAATTAAGTTAGTTCCTTAGTTTTGGGTCTTAGTGCTTGATGGGCATTGCCTTTGTATATACTTTTTAAATTCATTAAAAGGTAAGGGTTTACTGAAATAAAAACCTTGGGCATAACGGCATTCTTGGTTCAGTAAGGCTAATTGCTCTTTATTTTCGACGCCTGTTGCTATGACTTTAATGTCTAATTTATTAGCTAGGATAATAATTGTTTCTACTAAAATAGCATTAGTTGGGTCATCTAGCATCGTGTGTATATAGGAACGATCTATTTTTAATGCATCTATTGGGTATTTTTTTAAATAATTCAATGAGGAATACCCAGTACCAAAACCGTCTAGGGAAACCTGGATGCCGCTTTGCTTGAGTTTTTCGATACTTTCTAAGTGGCTGTCCTTTTGTTCAAAAAATAGGTTTTCAGCAATTTCAAAAGTGATACTTCCTGCGGGAATTTGTTTCTGTTTTAAAATATCCAACCATTCAAGATGGCAATCAGACAAGCTATATTGAGCAATGGATTGGTTTAACGAAATATGTAAAGCAGGCAAGCCTAAACCTGTCCAACGCTGTATGTTGTCGGCAACCTCGTTGATAACCCAATTTCCAACCTCGCGGATCAGGCCGCATTCTTCTGCGATTGGAATAAAATAGTTTAAAGGGATGTAGCCCTCTTGCTCATGATTCCAGCGTAACAGAGCCTCTGCACCGACCACTTCATTTGTAAGCAAATCGATGATAGGTTGATAATGTAGGCTAAACTCCTGATTCAGCATTGCTGAGCGCATATCGTTAATTAGTTTTAGCCGATTTTCAGTTTCACGTTGTAAAGCGTGAGTATAGTAATAGTAACTATTTTGGCCATTTTTTTTAGCTATATACATAGCGCTATCAGCATTCTTCTGCAGAGAATCTATGTCACTCCCATCATCTGGAAAAATAGTAATGCCGATGCTGCCTGATATAAAAATTTCCTGCTGATCAATTAATAGGGGGTGTTTAAAAGCTTTAAAGATTTTACTAACGATTAATTCCGCATCCGTTGCTTTTTCAAGGTCAGGAATAATAATTGAAAACTCATCACCGCCTAGCCGAGCAACAGTATCTGAATTTCTAACGGCTGCCTGCAATTTTTTCGCAGTTTCTTGTAAGAGGACATCTCCTGCGTGATGCCCTAGGGTGTCATTGATCCATTTGAATTTATTCAAATCTAATAACATTAATGCCAGTTTAGTGTTATTTCGCTTTGTCAGTTTAAGCGCGCTTTTTAGCCTATCCAAAAATAAAGTACGATTTGGTAATTCAGTTAAAAGGTCATAGTTTGCCTGAAATTGAATGGATTCTTGCTGGGCTTTTTGATGGCTGATATCTCTTAATACAGAAATAGATTGTGCAATATTTCCCGCGGCATCTTTTGAAATATAGCTAGACTGCCATATAGGAACTAAATGGCCATCATGGTGGCGAATTAAAACTTCACCTTGCCAAAAATCATTATTTTTTAATTTTTTAATAACTGATTTAAAGAATTCGGTGTTGAAATGTGCTGCGTTAAGAATATCAGTGTTTTGTTTAATTATTTCCCGCTCAGTATAGCCACTGATAGTGGTAAATGCTTTATTAACTGAAATAATCTGGTTATGAGTATTAGTGATAAATACTCCATCAGCTGTATTCTCTAAAAAGGATAGTTTTAAATGTAAGTTATTATCATTATGTTGTTCAGATGGTAGTGTTTGTACATTGCCGTAGAGTCGCGTTACAACTCCTGTATTATCAGTTTCAGCAGAAATACGAGCTTGATAGGTAACGATTTGATTACTATTCGATAAATACCGGAAACTGTATTCGACTGGTTTATGTGAAAACAAGCAAATATTATTTTGCGTTTTAACTCGGGCTAAATCTTCAAGATGAATATTTGTTGTGAACTCATCATAAGGAAGGCTGATGAGTTTTTCATTTTTCTCCGGTGACCAGTGAACTATTTCTTGTAGAGGGTAATATTCCCAGGTCAACATATTAGGCGAGGTATTATGAGTGATAATATTGTCTAACTGTTGTGAGCATTGTTGCCGTTCTTCGCTTGCTTGAAAAATGCTTAAACTGAGCTGTTCAAAGAATTTTTGAAACAAGGCGTTTTTTAGTACATAGTTGATACAGCCTAAATGCATGATTTTATTGGCCTGGTGATGATCCATTTCATCACTTACTACTATCGTTGGAGGTAGTGTTTTTTGTTTGCTTAAATGCTCTAGTAAAGAAAATGCATTAGGTACAGGCGTTAACAGGTCAATGATTAATAAATCATAGGCTTGTTGGCGAATTTTAGTTGATAGAGTTTCTTCAGTATTTGTTATTACAACTTTATAACCTTGCCATTCAAGGTGCATTTTGACTTGATCAGCCAAAATTCTATCGTTATCTAAATAAAGGATATGAAAATCAGGCATAGGGTGAATGGCTAAGTTGTGTAGTTAGGACTAAATAAATACCTTTAAAATATCGTCCAACTCTTTAAGGGATTCGTCAATGATAGCATCCATATGGTTTAAAGAAATACCTAGGTGGATTAGGCTATCTTCATAAGTAGGGTTATCAGACTTACTATAATAGTCTGCAAGCCTAATTATATCAGCTATTTCATGGTGATTTTCAGTCGTGTCAGGGGTAGTGTGTAAGCTTATGCTTTGGGTGATGATTTCTGGGAGTTTCCATAGACTGGATAGTGCTGCTCCCGTTTGGTAATGGTCAAAACCAATGAGGCTTTGTTCCATTTTTACTTCATCACGACTGGAAACATATTCTTGCGCTTCGAGTATTAAATTTATTTCTCTACTCAGCTCGGGGAGGCGACGAAAGAAAACTAATTGCCCAATATTATGTAATATTCCACAAATAAATATAGATTCTGTATATCTCTTACCCAAGAAACTATCGATACCTTGTGCAATTAATGCACAACTCAGGCTTCTTTTCCAAAAATCCTGCATGGACATTAGACCGCTCGGTAAATTAGAAAACTTTTCGATAACAATGGTGCTGAGTGTAATAGATTGTAATTCTTTAGTGCCAATAAGGGATATTGCTTGGTTTATTGATGTAACTTTAGAGGGGAAGCCATAAAAAGCACTATTTACTATTTTTAATAACTTTAGCGACAGTGATGCATCTTTTTCGATAACAAAAGCCGCATCTGCTAAAGCTTTATTAGGGTCTTCAATTATTTTTTGTAACTGAAAGTAAACAGTAGGAGGGGATGAGAGGTGTAAATCACCTCTAAATAGGTCGGAAATAGAAAGTTCTTGTGGTGAAGTAGTGAGCATTATTATTAGTGTTATTAAAAGCTTATATAGGGAACTGAAAGTAAAATATAACTAGCTACTATAGGTATTTTTATGGATAATGCAAATTTAGGGGATTGGTGTGTATTTGAGTTTTAATAACAAATAATTAAAGGTATTAGGCGGCTTATATGGTTATGAGTAAGAACCTGAAAGAAAAAATTATTATTATTGCTGAGAATGATGAACATTTAGCTATTGAAATAAGTTTACAGCTAAATAAGCATGGCTTTGTTGATGTCAGAATTGCTGATGATGGTAGTAAAATCTATGAGATTTTAAGGCCCTTTTATAATGATATCGAACAGGTTGGTTTAGTCGTTGTTAATGAAGAGCTTCCTCAATGCCAGATCATGGAAATGTGCTTGACATTTAATAACGATAGCTCGGTAATTCCCTTTATTATTCTTAATTCAACTGAGGCCTATAGTAGCGAGTTTGAAGGCAGTAAACTAAAGTCTAAAGGGCTGCTGCACTATATGTCCCTGCCCATTAATTACTCTGAATTTTTGGCCATTATTCATTTTCAGTTGATCATAAAACACGAGTATTTTCTTCGCCATAATCAGGAAGAACGACTTATCAATGAACTTGCAGAAAGAAAAGTTATTGATGCAAAAATGAAATATTTAGTGGTTCATGATGAGTTAACTAGTTTGTTAAACCGGCAAAATTTTGAACGCGAAGTAAGGCTGATTCTCAATCGAAGCAACCAGTTACATAAAAATGGCGCACTATTATTTATAGATGTTGACCGTTTCTGTTTGGTTAATGAGCTTGAAGGGTTTGAGGTTGGCGATAGATTATTAGTTACCGTGGTTTCAATTATCAGAAAGTTGATAGCTAAAAGTGATTTATTTTCTCGCATTGGATCCGATGAATTTTGTCTTTTTATAAAAAATAAAACGGCAGATGAAGTCAAACAATTTGCTGAGAAAATTAGAAAATCGGTTTATGAATATCGTTTTTGTACGGGTGACATTTGTTATAGTATTTCAGTTTCTGTGGGTATTTCAGGCCTTAGTACTACAACGGTTGTTTATCATCCCAATGAACTCATTTCTCGTGCACGTCATGCGTGTAATATGGCTAAGGAAAATGGTCGTAATCTGGTCTGGGAATATAACGAGCAGGATACGGCGGTACGGGAACGGAGTAGAGATATTTATTGGGTTCCATTAATTAAGAAAGCACTTTTAGACGACAGTTTTTTTCTGGTATTCCAGCCGATAGTTAATTTATTCAGTGGTGAGGTTTCTCATTATGAAGTTTTAATTAGAATGCGCGGAGATGATAATGAGGTTATTTCTCCGGTAGACTTTATACCTGTTGCCGAACGCATGGGTTTAATTCATAGCATTGACCTGTGGGTGTTAGAGAACGCAATTGAATTTCTTGCTAAACTTCCTGCTGATAATGAAAAAATTTCACTGTCTATTAACCTTTCTAGTGTTGCGTTTCAAGATGCCTCTTTATTACCGACAATAAAAGAAAAGCTAGAGCTAACCTGGGTAGATGCAAGGCGAATTACCTTTGAAATTACAGAAACAGCCGCCGTTGATAACTTTGAAAAGACACGCAATATGATTACAAAAATTCGTGCTTTGGGTTGTAAATTTGCCTTAGATGACTTTGGTGCTGGGTTTTGTTCATTTAATTACCTTAAAACCTTCCCAGTCGACTATGTGAAAATTGATGCCCAGTTTATTCGCAACTTAATTAATAATCCAACGGATCAGATTCTAGTGAAGTCTATGACTGATTTGGCTGCAAATCTTGGCAAAAAAACCATCGCTGAGTATGTTGACACACCGGAGGCAATAGAGAAATTAAGAGAAATAGGTGTAAATTTTGGGCAGGGATATATTTTTGGTAAGCCTGAAATACACTTGTTATCTAAAAAGCACATTGTAATCTCTGATTTAATACAGAAAAATAGCGCTGAACAAGGGGCAATGAATTTGGTTAAAACGTTGACTTGACCTCTACTCTTTATTAGCCAATAAGGTTTGAATTTTTGTTAGTAATAAATTGCCTTCACCAAAATAGCGCTCATCAAAGCGTTGCTGGTATATATCAGAAAAATTTTCCATTAGTTGGTTGAACTCTGCCTTGGAAAGGTTTTCATCAGCAAAAGTTTCTATCATAGTATCTGTAGGGCTAGTGATCTTTTTATTAAACTGTCTTTCATAGCTGCGGCCAATAGCGGCATGTAATTTCTGAATTTTCTCTTCCTCTCCTTCGGCCAATATTAACGCGACCGTACTATTAATATCCCTTATTGGTTTTTTATGCTTTTTTTCATAAACGGATTCCAGTGTCACAACTAACTCTTTTAGCTCTTGTTCTGGCAATGCTTGCTCGTTTAATAAAGCATAAATATCAGATAACCCTGCCTCTTTTTGTACTTCAGTTTTTACCTGTACAGTGACAGGCTTGTTTGGGAGTTTTACTGCGGTTATTGGCTTTAAGGGTTGAGACTGATTGGTATTTTTGGCCCAATACTGGCTAAAGTAAGGTAAATTTTCATTGTTTCTAAATTGCCTTTTTATAATGTCAGCTAAAGATGCAAAGCCGCAGCTGATCGATGAATTAGGATAAGAAAGAACAACAGGGACTTGTTGAGAAATTGCTTTATTAAGTTGCGCGTCAACCGCTAAATACCCCAAGAAAGCAACATCAATTTTTAAGTAAGTTTTAACCGCTTGTTGAAAACGCTTAAAAATTAATTGACTCATTTTATAATTTTCTACTTTATTAACCAGAACGAACATAGATTGTTTTTTGCCTCGAATCACGAGCATTTTCAATAAAGCAAATGAGTCGGTTAATGAGGTTGGTTCGGGCGTGATGACGAGCACTCTATATTGTGCAGAAGCAACAAAATCAAGCACATTGGTATCAATGCCCGCAGCAGTATCAATTAGTAAGTAATCAAATCTTTTTTCCAGCGTTTGTAAGGCTGTGATTAAGCAAGATAATTGTTTTTTATCTAAGTTGGTGCACTGTTTAATTCCTGAAGCGGCAGGAACAAGAAAAATACCATTAGGCAGCTCAATGATGATTTCATCGATTTTTTTTGAGCCATTAAGTACATGTTCGATCGTATAGCGGGGGGATACTCCCATTAAAATATTAACATTTGCAAGACCGGTATCCGCATCAAACAAACAGACTTTTTCCTGTCTAGCGACTAAAGAAAGACCAAGATTAGTGGCAATATTGGTCTTGCCAACACCACCTTTACCACTTGTAAATGCGATAACTGCAGCCATTACAACCCTTGTAGTGTTGACACTGAAGTATCATAAATCATTGCTCGTAGTTCCATAGTTAACAGCTTTAATACTTTTTATACGTGGATTATTTGTTTGTCGTTATTATTACATAAGCTTAGATATCAGGTTAAAGGAAATAAATTTTAATACAGCACAGAAATTACTTCAGTACCCCATTTTATGCCTATTGTTTGACGTAAACGTGATTTATCTTCCTATATTTTTTCTGTTTTACATGCTTGCTATTTTTATAATGTAATTATTTGTTTTAATTGAATTTTTATAAAATGGTCTCATATTTGCATTTTTTATTGCATAGTACCGTAACAGGACGATTTTATGACGATCCCTACCTCCCCACAAAAAACTGAGCAACTTACGGATGCGTTTCGTATCTTTAATCAGCTATCAGAAAACTTAAGTAACTCTTATCAAGGTCTTGAGCAGCAAGTTGAAAGGCTGCATCAGGAATTGGCCGCTGCGCGTAGTGAGCGCGTGAAAACCTTGGTGGAAAAAGAGAAGCTAGCACTACGTCTGCAGCAAATTTTGGCGGCCTTACCGGCTGCAATTATTATTCTCGATACTCAAAGTCGGGTTGTTGACTGCAATTTGCAAGCGACGCATTTTTTAGGTGAACCTTTGATTGGGCAGCTTTGGGCGGATGTCGCCATGCGTAGTTTAATTAGCGTATTGGATAATCCTTTAGAGCGCCAATTGCTAAGTGGTTTGCGGGTCAATATGACGTGTAGTCGGTTGCCAGAAAGCAGTGAGCAAGTGATTGTCTTGAGTGATGTCAGCGAAATGAATGCTTTGCAAGAAACGATTAACCAGCAAAAGCATTTATCCGCCATGGGTGAAATGGTCGCAAGTATGGCGCATCAAGTAAGAACGCCACTTTCAACGGCTATTCTATATGCCTCGCAAATGTCTAACCCTAAACTTGATGCGGAGAAACAGCAACGTTTTTCTAAAAAAATCCTAGAGCGCCTGCATTATTTAGAGCGACAAGTGAATGATATGTTGGTGTTTGCTAAGGAAGGGCGCTTAACAATGGAAGGTTTTTCATTGCAAAGTTTATTGGATAAGGTACAAGCAGCAATGAGTGATTATGTGGCTAACGGTAAAGTGCAATTTAAGGTGTCGAATTTTTGTTCTGTGGATTTAATGCAAGGTAATGAGCATGCATTACAGGGAGTGTTGATGAATTTATTAAGCAATGCGTTGGAAGCAATGCCTATTGATGGCAAACTTAATCTATCGGTTAAGCAGCAAGATGAGCGCTCCATAGAAATTAGTATTCAAGATAATGGACGAGGCATTGAATCTGCACATTTGCAGCGTATTTTTGAGCCATTTTTTACCACGCGTGTTAATGGTACTGGTTTGGGTTTGGCGGTGGTTGATAGTGTGGCTAAGGCGCATGGCGGTAAGGTTTATTGTCGGTCTAAAGTGGGTGTGGGGACGGAGTTTAAATTGTCTCTCCCGTGTATTGAACAAGCTTTTCAGCCGACTATTTCTATGGGAGCAAGCGCATGAAACAGTACGATGTTTTAGTGGTCGAGGATGATGCCTCTCTTTGTGAGGCTTTATGTGATACTTTGGAGATTGAAGGCTATCGTGTTGTGTCTGCACGTAATGGTACTGAAGCATTACTTAAGTTATCTAAAGGTGATTATAAATTGGTGGTCAGCGATGTGCAGATGCCAGTGATGGATGGCTTTCAATTATTGAATAATATGCAAAGCCAATATGCAAGCACACCAATATTATTAATGACGGCTTATGGGTCGGTGCCAAAAGCGGTTGAAGCGATTCAGGCGGGCGCTTCAGATTATTTGGTCAAGCCATTTGATGCTAGTGCTTTAGTGGATAAAGTCGCGCAATTAGTGGTGCAAAATCCAAGTGCAGCTAATGATCATGTTGTTGCGGATAGGGCAATGCAGTGCTTATATCAATTGGCAGAGAAAGTTGCTAAAACTGAGGTGACGGTTTTAATTCAAGGTGCTAGTGGTGTCGGTAAAGAAGTTATAGCGCAATTTGTACATCAAAATTCAGGTCATAAAGAGGGGCCTTTTGTGGCTATTAACTGTGCAGCTATTCCAGAAAATATGCTTGAATCGATGCTTTTTGGTTATGAAAAAGGGGCGTTTACTGGGGCGATTCAAGCTATGCCAGGTAAATTTGAATTAGCGCAAGGTGGGACTTTGTTATTGGATGAAGTTTCTGAAATGGATTTAGCTTTACAAGCTAAATTATTACGCGTTATTCAAGAGAAAGAAGTAGAGCGTTTAGGTAGTCAGAAGAAAATCAAATTAAACGTCAGAATTTTGGCGACGACTAACCGTAAACTGAAAGATTATGTCGCGGAAGGTTTGTTTCGTGAGGATTTATATTATCGTTTAAATGTTTTCCCTCTGGTTATTCCTTCGTTAGGCGCTAGAACCGATGATATATTGCCGCTGGCAAATGATTTAATGCAACGTCATTTACCTGCCGGAAAGAAAATGCCGTTATTTAGTGCGCAAGCGATACAAAAAATGCAGGCTTATCATTGGCCAGGCAATGTTCGTGAATTGGAAAATGTTGTGCAGCGCGCGCTGATTATGCAGGCTGGTGATATGATTAATGAAGAAGATTTGATTTTCGAAGAGGCTATGCCAATACCGGATGTCAAGCTTAAAGTAGTCGCGCCAGTCGTGCTTGATGAGCCAGCTAATGAGGCTGAACAGCTTGATTTGTCTGAGGTAGCTGAGATAAATTTGGGGACTGGCTTACGTTCAGCAGAAGATAAAATTATTTTGAGTACTTTGCAATCGTTGCAGGGGAGTCGGAAACTAACAGCGGAAAAGCTTGGTGTTAGCCCTAGAACTTTACGTTATAAAATTGCACGAATGAAAGACGATGGGATTGTTATTCCATGTTAAAATGCTTCACAATTTTTCTTGGCGTAAAAAATGCTTGTTGTTTGTTATAAAGGTAAGTTGAGCAGGGTAATACGATGAGTGATATGAATGTAAACCAAGTTTTAGCGCAAATGCGTACGATGTCTATAGAGGCTGGCAATAAACCAGCACCTGTTGATACGAATAATGATTTTGCTGCATTACTAAAACAGTCTATAGATGGCGTTAATGAAACCCAACAAACAGCGAAGAAAATGAGCTCGGGGTTTGAGACGGGTGAATCTGATGCGAGTTTAGCGGAAGTAATGGTTTCTTTGCAAAAAGCTAGTGTTTCTTTTCAGGCGATGGTGCAAGTACGTAATAAGCTCACTGATGCTTATAAAGAAGTAATGAATATGCCAATGTAAAGGTGCAAATAAAATAACATGAGTGAGCAAGAGTCGAGTAATAGTTTAGCAAGTACCGAAAGTAAAGCAGGGAGTCAGTTAGTCGCAGAGGAATCGGAGACTAAAGCGATACACCCTGCTATGGAAGGGCTTGTACAAATGACTGTAATCAAGCAAGTAGGCTTGATGCTGGGCTTGGCTTTCAGTGTTGCAATAGGTGTGGCCGTCGTTTTATGGTCACAAGCACCAGCTTATGATTTGTTGTTTTCCAGTTTAGGTGAGCAGGATGCGTCAGAAATTTTAGAGACCTTAGATAAATTAGACGTTCCGTATAAAATTGATGAACGCTCGGGAGCTGTGATGGTTGCTGCGGGCAAAGTAAGAGATATAAAGCTAAAATTAGCAGCGGAAGGTTTACCGCGTAGCGATAGTTTAGGTTATGAATTGCTGGATAAAGAAGCTAGCTTTACGACCAGTAAAAGTGTCGAAACTATGCGTTTTCAGCGTGCTTTAGAGGGTGAAATTGCACGTACTGTCACGACTATACAGAATGTGAAATCAGCGCGAGTGTTATTAGCCTTGCCTAAGCAGTCGGTTTTTGTGCGCAAGCAGAAAAAGCCCAGTGCTTCAGTAATTATCAATCTCTACCGAGGTCGATCTTTAGAAAAAGGCCAGATTGATGCCATAGTGCATTTAGTTGCATCCAGTGTGCCGTTGATGGAAGCCGCTCAAGTCACAGTAGTTGATCAACAAGGCCGCTTACTTAGCTCTAAAGATAGCGACTCCAATTTAGCTTTAACCAATAAACAGTTCGAATATAAAAAAGAAGTCGAAGATCATTTAATGACGCGTATAGAAAATATTCTGATGCCTATTGTTGGTCCTGAAGGCATGCGTGTGCAAATTTCAGCCGAGGTTGATTTTACCGTAACCGAGCAAACGCAAGAGATATTTAATCCTGATTTGCCTGCATTAAGAAGTGAACAAACTACTGAAGATTTAAGTACTTTATCTGCTATACAAGGGGTTCCTGGCGCTTTATCTAATCAGCCACCACCAGCTGGAGTAGCTCCTGAGTTAGCTGTACAGCCTGACGCAATCGGTGCTAACGTAAAATCCCCAAAAACTCCAACATCTTCCAGTAAAGCTGCAACGCGAAATTTTGAACTAGATAAAACTATTACGCATTCACGTCTAGCGTCCGGTGTGGTGCGGCGCTTATCTGTCGCCGTAGTGATTGATGATAAACGCATATTAGCAGCGGATGGTTCGGTAAGTACTTTGCCGTTTGCTCAAGAAGATTTGAATCGTCTTACTGAGTTGGTGAAGCGTGCGATTGGCTATGATATGCGCCGTGGTGATGAAGTCACCTTGACTAATGCGGCCTTCAGAGTACCTGATAAATTAGAGGCTTTACCTACAGAACCTTTATGGGAGCAAGCGTGGTTTCTTACTTTAATGAAGCAGCTTGCAGCTGCCTTAGTGGTATTGTTTATTGTTTTTGGTGTCTTACGTCCGACTATGCGTGGTTTAGTGGCTAAAGAAGAAGAGCCAGAGAAAGAGACTGAAATGGTTTTGGATGAAAATGGTATTCCTGTTGCTGTGCCTGTGCGCTATGATGAGGAAGGAAATCCTATTCCTGTACCCGTAGATGATGAAGGACATTTAATATCCTCTGAAACAGAGGACTTATTGTTATTAGAAGCCCCTCAGAGTTATGAAAAGCGTTTGGAGTATGTGAAAAAATTAGTGGATGAAGATCCTAAGTTGGTTGCACAAGTACTGAAAGGGTGGATTAGTCAAGATGTCTGAGAATTCTGCATTAAACCAAACGGAAAAAACCGCCTTATTGCTTTTGACTTTAGGGCACGATAGGGCGGCAAATGTTTTAAAAAATATGGGGCCTAAAGAAGTTCAGGCTATAGGCACAACGATGGCGACTTTATCTAATATTTCCAATGAAATGGTCGATGGTGTGCTTGAAGAATTTATTGTTACCATTAAAGACCAAACAGCTCTAGGTGTTGATTCGGACGCGTATATTCGGGATATGTTAACCAATGCCTTAGGGGCAGATAAAGCCGGTAGTATCATTGATCGCATTTTATTAGGGCGAGATAGTAAAGGGATTGATCAATTAAAATGGATGGATTCCCGAGCAATTGCAGATTTAGTTAGACTGGAGCACCCGCAAATTGTTGCGATTATTTTATCCTTGCTTGATGCTGATCAGTCGGCTGCTGTATTAAGTTTACTGCCGGAAAATATGCGTTCCGATTTATTAATGCGCATCGCTACATTAGAGGGTGTTCAGCCCGCCGCATTGCGTGAATTGGATGAAATGATGGAGAAACAGTTGACTGGGGGTGAAAGTGCACAAGCCTCGGCAATTGGAGGTATTGATACCGCGGCTAATATCTTAAACTATATTGACGGTTCTATTAGTGAAATTATGATGGAGGAAGTAAGCGAAAATGACTCCGATTTAAGTCAAAAAATACAAGATAAAATGTTTGTTTTTTCTGACCTAATTGAAGTGGATGATCGCGGCATTCAAGCTTTATTACGAGAAGTATCAACCGACCAATTGTTATTAGCGTTACGTGGCGTTGATGACGCTTTGAAAGAAAAAATCTTTGGCAATATGTCTAAGCGTGCAGCAGAAATGTTGCGCGATGACTTAGAAGCTGCGCCACCGACTAAACTCAGTGAAGTTGAGCAAGCGCAGAAAGATATTCTCAGTATAGCTAGAAAATTAGCTGATGCGGGCGAAATTTCCTTAGGCAGTGGCGGTGGTGATGACCTCATCTAAAGGTCGAGATTTTTCTCAAGATGAGTTGGATACTCTAAGTTTATGGGATGTACCTGATGTTTTAGGTCGCCGATCAGAAGAGATTAGCTTGGAGGATGCCGCATCGCCAGTTTTGACTGTTGAGCAAATTGAAGCGATGCAAGCACAAGCTTATGATGAAGCTTTTGCTAAGGGTAAAGAAGAAGGTTACGAGGTTGGCTTTTCTGAAGGGAAAGAACTTGGTGCTGCAGAAGGTAAAGCTGAAGGTTTGGAGCAAGGCTATGCAGAAAACAAGCATTTACTGCAAGAACAAGTTGCTCGGTTTATTCCCTTGCTAGAGTCTTTAACTGAACCGTTTGAGCAATTAGATGAGCAGGTAGAAGAGTCTATCGCCCAACTTGCTATTGTGATTGCTAAACAAGTTGTGCGTCGAGAATTGAAATTAGATCCCAAGCAAATTGTTGCAGTAGTCAAAGAAGCTGTTAAAGCTTTACCTGTGGCTAGGCAGAAAATAACACTCGCTTTGCACCCCGATGATGCAGAGTTAGTCAGGGAGTCTCTTTCTTTGGATGCTGATGCACCGACGTGGGTAATTGAGGAAGACCCGTTACTCACACGTGGCGGCTGTGTTGTATCAACAGATACTTCACATATTGATGCGACAGTAGAAAATAAACTGAGCACTATTATTGCGACCGTTTTAGGTGATGAGCGGCAGGATGATTCGGAATGAATGCGCCGGTAATTCCTGAACCAATTCGTACACAAAAATGGCTAGAGCGTTTAGCGCCCTATATAGAGCGAGCCGAAATTACCCCTGAATTAGTCGTTGAAGGTCAGCTATCACGCATGGTGGGTTTGACTTTAGAAGCGGTGGGTTGTCGTGCTGCAATAGGTTCACGCTGTAAAGTACAAAGTAAAAATGGCAGTTTTATCGAAGCGGAAGTTGTTGGTTTTTCCGGTGATTGTATTTTTTTAATGCCTTCGGGTAATCCGCATGGCCTAGAACCCGGTTGCCGTGTTATTCCTTTGGGTAGTAATAGTTTGGCCAAAGTCGGTTTTGGTTTGTTAGGGCGTGTTTTAGATGGCTCGGGTAAGCCCTTGGATAATAAAGGGCTATTAAAAACAGAGGCCAAACAATCCATGTCGGGTGAAACGATTAATCCCTTAGCACGCAAGCCAATTCGCGATACCTTAGATGTCGGCGTACGTTCGATTAATGCAATTCTCAGTGTCGGTCGTGGTCAGCGCATGGGGTTATTTGCTGGAACAGGGGTAGGTAAGAGTGTGCTTTTAGGTATGATGACTAAATTTACCAGTGCTGATGTTGTGGTTGTGGGTCTAATAGGTGAGCGAGGCAGAGAAGTAAATGAATTTGTGCTTAAAATCTTAGGTGAAGAAGGCATGGCGCGAGCGGTTGTCGTAGCTACACCGGCAGATGATCCACCACTAATGCGCGTTCATGGTGCTATGTTAGCGACCAGTATTGCGGAATTTTTTAGGACACAAGGTTTAGATGTTTTACTGCTAATGGATTCTCTGACGCGGTTTGCACAAGCACACCGAGAAATTGCTTTAGCGATAGATGAGCCGCCAGCAACTAAAGGTTACCCACCCTCAGTCTTTGCCAAATTACCTAGCCTAGTTGAGCGTGCAGGAAATGCCGGTGAAGGTGGAGGCTCTATTACCGCTTTTTATACGGTTTTAACGGAAGGCGATGATAATAATGATCCTGTGGCTGATTCTGCGCGAGGTGTTTTAGATGGGCATATTGTGTTATCACGTAGTTTGGCGGAATCAGGTCATTTTCCTGCTATTGATATAGAAGCTTCCATCAGTCGAGTAATGCCAGATGTGGTCGATGAGCAGCATATGAATCAGGCGCGTGAGTTGCGCCGTTTGTACTCTTTATATCAACAAAACAAAGATTTAATTAGCGTCGGAGCTTATCAGCAAGGCTCTGATCCACGTATTGATGCGGCGATAGCTAAAAATCCAGCCATACTCGATTTTTTACAGCAAAGTATGAATGAGGCGGTTGATATTAGCCGTAGCTTAAGTGAGCTTGATGCGCTTTTGGCTAGCTAAGGAAGAATGGTGAAAAGGTCGCAGCGTTTACAGGTCATTGTTGATTTAAAAATTAATCAGGAAAAAAAATACCTAGAAGCTTTGGGTAAGCAGCAAAATATAAAAGCTCAAAAAGAAACGCAATTAAATAGTCTGAAGAACTATCGGCAAGATTACAGGGATAAAAATGAACACCTTGTAAAAAGTGGTATCTCTGTTATGCAATTAATGGAGTTTAGGGCTTTTATGGAAAAAATGGATGAAGCGATAGCAGGAGAAGAGAGGGCATTAAAATTTTTGAATAGTGAGCTGGAGCGTTTGAGAAAAAACTGGGAAGAAGCGCATATGTACACGCAAGGCATGCAGAAAATACAAGGAAATGCACGCTCAAGTGAGCAAAAGCAAGAAGAAAAAAAAGAGCAATTAGAAATGGATGATAGAGCTGCCCGTAAAAAACGTTAGAATTGGCATAGATAGTGCTTTTGAATATGTAAATAGTCAGAAAAATAGAGGAGAAGGGCATGACTGCAAGTGTATTGAATGCATTAACACCGTTAGCAACAGTTAGTGACTCGACGAGCGGGCTAAATAGTGCTCCTAGTATGGGTGTTGGAGAAGAGTTTTCTGCTTCTTTTTTGCAGCAAATAAAAGACCTGCAAGTTCAATCTCCCGAAACTACACAGCCTAGTAGCGTATTGGAAAAAATAGCAGATTTAATTAAAGAGCAGGAAGGGCAAGATTTCTCCGCTTTATTAGGCGATTCATTGCCGCAAATTAAACAACAAATGCAAGCGCAAGATATTAATTTAGATGAAACGATGACAGCGTTAAAGGACATATTGGTGCAGCTGGATTCACTGAATATTGATGGCAAGTTATTTGAACCAAACCTTCAAGGGTTTACTACTAAGTTAGAGCAGGAGGGTGCTAATTCAGATGGATTAGTGAACCAGGTTCCAAGTTTATTAACGCCTTTAAGTGCTGATGTATCGGCTAATAAATTAACGGATGAGGTTAGTGTCGATAATTTAGTAAGTCAGACATCAAGTTTGTCAGTGTCTTTAAATGTTGATGTATCGGGCAATAAAATAACGCATGAGCTTGCTGGGAATGAGCTAACTAAGGTATTAGCTAATAATGATCAACAGATTTTGATTGATGACCAAGCAATAAGTGAACTTGATTTAGCTTCTAGTCTCACGAGCTCATTGCCCCAGGTTAATCAGCCAGCCGTACTGAAAGCTTATGAACCCAGTCATTATTCTGGCACTGAAGAGGTTAATGAGCAGGTGGATCAGGAGCTCATAGTAGACACGCAAGCTGTGGCAACTAATGTCTCGATGCAGCAAGCACAAGTGGTGATTGGAACCGATGATCAGGCGATAGCGCAAAATGCTCAAGCAGCGATACCACAATTATTAAAACAAGAAAAAAGTGTCTTACAAGATAAAAACTATACACAAACAGCACTCTCAGAAGAACAAGGTACTGAGGGTGGTGTTAAGCCAGAGATTAACCTTAATCAGTTATTAAAACGTGAAAAATTAATTAACAATAATGATTTTGCGTCGCTTGCTAGCGCTAAAGGAGTAGAAAAAACAGTTGATTCTGCTTTAGTTTCTGTCCAATCTGCCAGTGAACAAGCCAATAATAAATTTTCTACAGCTGATTTAATGGCTTTAAATCGTCAAGTAGAAAGCGGTGTCACTAAACAAGAATTACCGCCGATGACTAAACCATTTAACCATCCAGAGTGGAAACAAGAGTTTAATGAACGTATTGTTTGGATGCATACAAAATCAATTCCTTCTGCACAATTACGCTTAAATCCGCAAAGCTTAGGGCCTATCTCTATTCAGGTTAACGTGGATAAAGACCAGCAAGCGAGCATCGTATTTAATGCTCAAAATGCAGGGGTGCGTGAGGCGATTGAAGCATCCATTCCTAAATTACGCGAAATGCTCAATGCGCAACAAGTTAATTTAGCAGAGGTAAATGTTTCTCAGCAGCAACAGCAAGGCCAAGGAAGCGCAAGACAAGCGATGCAAGATGCAATGGCAGAAAACAATAGAAATAATACGGGAAACTCCACAATTTCTACAGAAATAGAACCTGAAGTGAATGATATAGCAGACGAAATTAACCAGGGGCGTGCGGTTTCGAGCAAAGGCTTATTAAGTATTTACGCTTAATAGCTTGATTTTATTGGCTAGAGAAGCCGACTTGGTCGCTGAGGAGTTTAAATAATACAAAATTTCAGAATGGGCCAAGCCTCAAGCTAAGCCCATCCTTGAATTTATGAAGCTGAAATTTATTTTTTGATAAACTGATAAATATCGCCAAATCTAGCTTTCAATGTCATATTTTTTTCATCTTTGTTGATCACAGAGAAATTATCAAATTTTCCTGATCTGCCTAAAATAGCGACCTTTAATTTATCGTTTTCAACTTCATAATTTACTGGTAATTGATCATAATAAGTTCCTTCACGAGGAATGTTTTTAATAGTAACAGTATCGTTATCATTAAATACCCAAATGTCTTCCCGCGGTAAGCGTTCCCCAGATTTTTCGGTGTATTCCAGTGTCCAAGTTCCTTGAACGTTTTGATTAGTCAGTGGTTCAGCATATACATTGCTACTGAATATTAAGATACTTGATAAAATTGCTACTACATTTATTTTTGTCATTTTATTT
>Ga0209081_1000576_pt1 | contig 22276 bp, 24 predicted proteins | sample GOMGulsemesocosm_4_FD_184636 | JGI IMG/M metagenome (GOLD analysis project Ga0209081, IMG submission 184636) | Methane-oxidizing microbial communities from mesocosms in the Gulf of Mexico - GOM15B Gulf of Mexico (SPAdes) (version 2) | ecosystem: Environmental > Aquatic > Marine > Cold seeps... | reverse complement strand
ACCCCTGAAGGTGGTGGTGGGCCAAATTACGGGAATATGTAAGTATTAACTTGAGTTTAATGGAGTGCTCGCTAAGGCGAGCATTTCGTTAAGCGGTAAAGCTAAGTTAGAGCGGGTAAGATGAGAAAGCTTTTAGTTATCGTGGTTATTGGCGTAGCCTTTTTTCAATGGTCTACAAAACATGATGTTTTCACGGCTTTTTTTGAAGGACCGGTTGAAACTGTTCACATTAAAAGTGATGGTGAAATTGAAAGCGCTCACCGTAATGGACATAGTGACGTTCAAGTTAACGGCACGGGGACGGTTATTAAATTACTCCGTGATGATAATCAAGGTTCTCGGCACCAGAAATTTATTCTACGTTTACCTTCTGGGCAAACCCTCCTTATTGCACACAATATAGATTTAGCACCAAGAATTAATAACATATCAAATGGTGATAAGGTTCAGTTTTATGGCGAATATGAGTGGAATGATAAAGGTGGTGTCATTCATTGGACCCACCATGCACCTAATGGCCAACACGTTGGCGGATGGTTAAAGCATAATGGCCAAACCTACCAGTAGTTCTATAACAAAAATACCTAGAGCGATGTGTGAAAGATGACGCGTCTTATATAGAAAGTTAAATAGAGACAAAACGATGGAGCTATCAACCCCAGCATTACTATTCCCTGCTATTTCTTTATTGCTGTTGGCTTACACTAATCGCTTTATGGGATTAGCAAGTGTCATACGTGGTTTGCACCGGCAAATTAACGAGAGTAATAAGAAGTTGATTGCTCGTCAGATTGTGAGCTTACGCTTACGTATTAAGCTAATTATTGGTATGCAAATACTGGGTGTGCTTAGTATTACTTTTTGTGTTGCCGCGATGTTTTTTTTGTTTTTAGAGTCTTCACTGCTGGGTCAGTTAATGTTCATCACCAGTTTAGTGTTAATGATGGCTTCATTAATTGTTTCTTTATACGAATTAAAAATCTCAGGGTATGCGCTCAATATCGAGTTAGAAGATATTGAGCTTTAGCCTGAGAGTCTTTAATGCAAAGGTATTAGTCTATATTGACAGGACTATACTGACTGGATTTTGGTGCTTGCATTACATCGTGTAGCACGCCATTTTCAATATTGTAAATCCAACCATGAATATATAGCTCTGTGCCGTTATCCCAAGCGCTTTTAACAATGCTGGTGCCAGAAACATTATTAACCTGTTCAATAACGTTAAGCTCACAAAGGCGGTGTAGTTTTTCTTTACCTTTAAGCTCATTTAACTCATGTTGGTTAAGTCTAGCAACATCTTTAATATGACCTAACCAGTTATCAATCAAACCATGATTTTCATCATCTAAGGCGGCTTCAATTCCCCCGCAACCGTAATGACCGCAAACGATAATATGTTTGATCTTTAAAACTTCTACGGCATATTGGATAACCGATAGGCAGTTTAGGTCGGAGTGGACAACAACATTAGCAATATTCCGGTGCACAAATACCTCACCTGGGGCTAAATCAATAATTTCATTGGCAGGAACACGGCTATCTGAGCAACCAATCCAGAGGATTTCAGGTTTTTGTAAATTTGATAAACGTTGAAAAAAAAGTGGGTCTTGATCAAGCGTTGCTCTTGCCCAGTTTTTATTGTTTTTGAATAAATGTTCTAAGGTTTCCATACGGCTACTCTCTATTCTAATGGCTAAGATTTTACCTTATCTACTAAGCAATCTCTTTATTTTATTACTATGGGTTTATTATGGATTGTTGCCGACATCGTAAAGGTATAGGCTTAGTATCACTTAAACTTTCATAGGTAGTGAATGTCTGTGCATATTACAAAGACAGCTATATTTCGTAATGTTGTTTGGCTTTTGTTAGTGATAGCCTCTTTACCTTGTGCAGCGGAGCTTGATAAGCCCCGTATTTTATTGGCGACACCTTACCATGTGCCTAATAAGGTTAAATTAGATTGGGTGCGAGAGTATTGGGTTAGTGAAAAGCTTGATGGAATTCGTGCTTATTGGACGGGGCAGAAGTTGCTAACCAAGCAAGGGAATGTGATTTATTCGCCTTTATCTTTTACTTCTGGCTGGCCTACGACACCGATGGATGGTGAACTATGGATTACTCGTGGGCAGTTTGAAAAAGTGTCTTCTATCGTTAGGAGGCATAAGGCAGATAGCATGGCGTGGAAAGAAGTACGCTTTATGATGTTTGATTTGCCAACACACTTAGGGCGTTTTAGTGACCGAGTTTTAGCGATGGAGCAATTGGTAAAAGTTACCGGTAGCGATAATTTACAAATGATTGAACAGCGGCGAATTGTTTCACAGGCGACTTTAGATAAATACTTGAATGACGTTGTTAATGCGAAGGGTGAGGGCTTGATGCTTCATCATCAGGATGCAATTTACCACGAAGGCAGAAGTAAGCAGTTAATGAAGTTGAAAAAACATTATGATGCTGAAGCGGTTGTGGTTGCGCACCTTAAGGGGAAGGGTAAATATAAGAATTATTTGGGATCAATGTTGGTGAGAATGCCTAACGGTATTGAGTTTAAACTTGGCAGTGGTTTTAGTGATTTACAAAGAAAGAACCCTCCTGCAATAGGCAGCACGGTTACCTATAAATATTTTTCAAAAACAGCTCGAGGAGTTCCACGCTTTGCGAGTTTTATGCGTATTAGAAAGGGTGCTGAATAATGGTTTTTTTACAGATATTGTTCCCTAAGGAGCTGCGAAGTTTCTCATATAGGCGGAATATTAGAATTGCTTTAAGGACCTTGCATATACTAAGTGGCGGGGTGTTACTTGGTGGGCATGTTTTCAATCAACCTGTCGATGCTCTACAGGTATGGTTAATGATAACTGTTATGAGTGGCCTGCTACTGTTATTGACAGACCTCTACGCGAGTATGACTATTTTATTTGAATTAAGAGGCGTGGTGGCGATCGTTAAAATATCGCTACTTCTATTAGTGCCTGTTTTTTGGCCGCAGCGTGTGTATATTTTAATACTTGTTTTGATTGTTGGTGCTGTCTCAAGCCATATGACAGGGCGTTTACGACATAAACGCATTTTATTTAGTGGCTGGCGGTCGATAGATTATTCAAAAGGCTAACATCTTAAATAGCTTCAACTAGGGGTAATAAATAAAGCCATATTTTTTTAGCGATAAGTGGTTGTGCTTTATCTGTTGGGTGAAGTCCATCTTGTTGAAGCAGGTCTTTTTGGGTTGATATTCCCTGCAAAATATCGGGAATATAGCTGCACGTCATTTCTTCGGCTAACGCTGAGTAATTACGGTAAAACTCATTACGGTAAGCGTCACCATAACTACGGGATGTTTGCATGGCTAAGAGTAGAACGTTTGCTCCTGCATTTTGGCTGCGTGAAATCAACTCACGCAAGTTATCTTTAATAACCTCAGGGGGCGAACCATTTAAACCATCGTTAGCGCCCAGTTCTATTATGACGAGAGCAGGGTGATGCTCTTGTAATAATGAGTTGATACGAGTGAGGCTAGCATAAGTTGTTTCACCATTAACGCTTTGGTTGATAAGGTTAAAGGGGAAGGCGTGTTGATTTATTGTTTGTTGAGTTAATTGAACCCAGCCATCGGCTATAGCAAACCCGTAAGCGGCGCTAATGCTATCCCCCATAACTAATATTTTTTTATTTTGTGGCATGTTTTGCGCTACTGATGATGTAAAGACTGCATTATTAGGTGGAAGAAGGTGTATGGCAATTGTTATGTTTATTTTCTTGTAACTATTCAGATCACCCCTAAAATCCGCCACGTCTACGTTGGGAAATGATCATTTACACGTGTAAACTCAAGTTTTCCGCCTTGAATTGACAAATTTTAGGGGCAATCTGAGCAGTTACCAGCATTTTTTCAGGGTGCTGAATAGTTACATTTTCTTAATGCTGAATGTATGAATAGCAGGAAATCGAGTATGATTTACATATTATTCAATACGATGTTAATTAATACCTTAAATTATATGAAAAGTTTGTCATTGCAAGATCAGCTCTTAAAGGCTGGCTTAACTAGTAAGTCTAAAGTACATAAAGTAAAAAATGCTAAGCGAAAGCAAACTCAGCGACAGCAGAAGAATAAGGTGGAGGTGGTTGACCACGGAGCAAAGCTGGCTGAAGATGCAAGACTCTATCAGTTAGAAAAGGATCGCTTGTTAAATGAAAAGCGTAATAAGAAAGCTGAGAAAAGGCAAATTGCTGCGCAAATAGCACAATTAGTGAAAGCGAATAAGTTGAAAAAGGATGATGATGCACCTGTTTTTCATTTTACTTATAAGAATGAAATTAAATCTCTTTATGTGCCAGAAAAATTACGTAAAGATATTATTGCTGAAAAAGCAGTGATTGTGATGTTTGCTGGGCACTATGAGGTGGTACCAGCAGACATTGCGGTAAAAATTGCAGAGCGTGATGCTAGACGCGTTATTTATTTAGAGAAAGATCAAGCGAGTAAGGTTGATGATGAGTATGCCGACTTTGCCGTGCCGGATGACTTAATGTGGTAGCCGATGTAGAGAACGAAATTGTTGCGAGTTGTCGCCATTGGGTTGAGACGGTTATCGTTGGCTTAAATTTTTGCCCTTTTGCAAAGCCGGTGGTGGAGTCAGGTGGTTTGGTCTATCGCGTTGTAAATGAAACTTCATTTGAAGCCTGTTTATTGGCTTTAAGTGATGAGTTTCAGCGTTTACAGCTAGACCCTAGTATTGAAACAAGCCTATTGATCCTTCCGCAGGGTTTTGAGTTATTCGATGACTACTTGGAGCTGTTAGCTGTTGCTGATGCCTTGATTGAAGATCAATCGTATGACGGAGTTTTTCAATTAGCGAGTTTTCACCCGGATTATTGTTTTGATGGTCAGTCGATGGACGATGCGTCAAACTACACCAACCGTTCACCTTATCCAATGTTGCATTTGCTACGTGAAAGTAGTATTGAGCAAGCACTGGCAACAATTGCTAGCCCAGAAAAAATACCCGCAAGGAATATTGAAGTGGCTAGAGCTAAAGGTGTGGATGAAATGCAGCGTTTGTTAGAGGCTTGTCGGCGGTGATATTTAAAAAAATAATAAGCATAAAAAAGCCCAGCATTAACAATGCTGGGCTTTTTGCTGTTAAGGCTTAGAGCCTAAGCTTCGGCAAGGGCTCTGCTTGTTAGGTATTCATCATACGTGCCGTGGAAATCAATAATTCCAGCAGGAGTGATTTCTACAATGCGATTAGCCAGAGATGATACAAACTCTCTATCGTGGCTGACGAAAACCAAGGTGCCGTCGTAGTTTTCTAATGCCAAGTTAAGTGACTCAATAGATTCCATGTCCAAGTGATTGGTCGGCTCATCAAGTAATAGAACATTGGTTTCACCAAGAGTGAGTTTACCGAATAATAAACGGTTCTTTTCACCACCAGAACAAACAGCTACTTTTTTATTAAAATCATCTGATGAGAATAATAAACGACCTAAGGTCATTCGTACGACTTGATCATTGTGACTAGGTTTACGCCATTGGCTCATCCAATCAAATAAGGTCATATCCACATTAAAGTCGGCGCTTGAATCTTGTGGGCAATAACCTAATGTTGCATTTTCTGCCCACTGAATAGTGCCGTGGTTAGGCTTTAGTTGGCTCATTAAGCAACGTAAGAAGGTTGTTTTACCTGCACCGTTTTCACCGATAACCGCAAGGCGAGTGCCTGCTTCTAAGATCATGCTAGAGTGATCGAATAATGGGCCTTCTTCAAAACCATGGCCTAAGTCTTCAATCGTAACCGCTTCACGGTGTAGCTTCTTTACTTGGGTAAAGCGAATAAATGGGCTAACACGAGAGGATGGCTTAATGTCTGTTAACTCAATTTTTTCTAAACGTTTAGCTCTTGATGTGGCTTGTTTAGCTTTAGAGGCATTGGCAGAGAAGCGACTAACAAACTGCTGTAATTCAGCCATTTGAGTTTTCTTTTTGGCATTTTCTGACTGTAACAGCTCGCGTGCTTGAGTTGATGCCATCATGAAGTCATCGTAATTACCTGGGTAAATACGAAGCTCGCCGTAGTCAATGTCTGCCATATGGGTGCAAACAGCGTTTAAAAAGTGTCGATCATGCGAGATGATGATCATGGTGCTTTTTGATTGGTTGATGATTTCTTCTAGCCAACGAATGGTATTGATGTCCAAGTTGTTGGTTGGTTCATCAAGCAGTAAAACATCAGGTTCAGAGAACAGGGCTTGAGCGAGTAATACACGTAGCTTCCAACCGGGAGCAACATTACTCATTTTGCCGTAATGAAGGGCTTGGTCGATACCTGCACTCATGAGTAATTCTTCAGCACGGCTTTCTGCGCTGTAGCCATCCATTTCAGCGAATTCAACTTCCAATTCAGCCACTTGCATGCCTTCTTCTTCGGTCATTTCGGGTAGCCCGTAAATGCGCTCACGTTCTTGTTTAACCTTCCAGAGCTCCTCGTGGCCCATGATAACCGTGTCAACGACGCTATATTCTTCAAACGCAAATTGATCCTGACCTAGTTTACCAATGCGTTCTCCAGGGTCTTTCGATACGTTACCAGCGGTGGGTTCTAAATCGCCACCGAGAATTTTCATGTAAGTGGATTTACCGCAGCCGTTTGCTCCAATAAGGCCGTAACGATTGCCATTACCAAATTTAGCAGAGACGTTTTCAAATAATGGCTTAGCGCCAAACTGCATGGTGATGTTTGCACTGATTAACATAGCGAGTGTCCGTAATAGATATTAATGTTGATGATAGGTTGCTTAGCGATTACCAAAGTTATCGGGGCGTTTTGCTGACTTGTTATTACTGCTTTTTGAGCGTGATGAGCGCTCAGTAGGCTTGTTTGCAGAGCGGTTTCTCGGCTGTGAGTTATTTGAGCGTGGATTCTTCTTTTGCGGGCGCGGGTTGCTACGTCCGTTTCTGATTGGTTCGGCTTTAATAGTAGGGTCTGGCTCATATCCTTCAAACGTTACCTTAGGGATGTCGCTGCTAATTAATCGTTCAATGCCTTTTAATAATTTAAGTTCATCGACACAAACCAATGACATGGCTTCACCTGAGCTACCAGCTCGACCGGTACGACCAATTCTATGTACGTAGTCTTCGGGGACGTTCGGTAGTTCAAAGTTAACAACGTGCGGCAGTTGATCAATATCTAAACCACGCGCGGCAATATCAGTGGCTACTAAAACGCGAATATCATTACTTTTGAAGCTAGCTAATGCTTTAGTTCGAGCGCCTTGGCTTTTGTTGCCATGGATGGCTGCAGCGGTAATGCCATCTTTATTCAATTGCTCCGCTAACTTGTTAGCACCGTGCTTGGTACGGGTGAAAACCAGTACTTGCTGCCAATCGTTAGAACCAATAAGGAAGGAAAGTAGTTCGCGTTTACGTGTTTTGTCAACGGGGTGAACAACTTGCGTGACTAACTCGGCAGTCGTGTTTTGTCTAGCCACTTCTATTAATGATGGGTTAGTGAGTAGGCTTGTTGATAGCTGCTTAATTTCTTTTGAAAATGTTGCAGAGAATAGTAGTGTTTGTTTTTGCTTGGGTAGTATCGCTAGAACTTTTCTAATATCACGAATAAAGCCCATGTCTAACATGCGGTCAGCTTCATCAAGAACTAGAATTTCTACGGCAGATAAATCAACTGTGTTTTGGCTAACGTGATCCAGTAGACGACCCGGAGTAGCAATCAAGATATCCACGCCTTTACGTAGCTTTTGTTTTTGTGGATTAATGTTTACGCCACCAAAAACAACAAAAGAAGAAAGAGGTAAATTGTTGCCATAATCCGCTACGCTGTGGGCAACTTGTGCGGCTAGCTCACGTGTTGGCGTTAGAATGAGTGCACGAATCTTATTTGATTTTATTTGTGGCTTACCATGCTCCATCAAACGTTGTAAGAGAGGCAGGGTAAAGCTTGCCGTTTTACCGGTACCCGTCTGAGCACCACCCATAATATCTTTACCTTCTAATATAAGGGGGATGGACTGTTGTTGGATAGATGTTGGCGTGGTGTAGCCTTTTTCTGATACGGCACGGCATAATTCGGCTCTAAGGCCGAGGGATTCGAAAGACATGTTTTTTCTCCTGGAGTCCAGCCGCCATTACTATATATATGGCACGGTCGAGGCGGGAGCTTGCTAATAACGTGGGCAATTTTGATTTGCCGCATTGGGGAGGAAGCACCGACCGATCAGTACTGCCATTTTGAAAGAGGGCATTATACCGGATGATTCTAGTGGGCAGGGAAAAAGGATTTGCACTAACAACAAAGAAAGTAGTGTTTTTTTGTTTTGATTGGGGTAGAATTTATTCCGCTACATACTCTACTGGCTTTTTGTAAGACCTGCTCTTGTTAATTTCCTTGTAAGACTTGTAACACTATTTTTTTAATTTTATTTTTGAGGTAATTATCATGGCAACAGGAACAGTTAAGTGGTTCAACGAATCTAAAGGCTTCGGCTTTATCACTCCAGAAGATGGCAGCAAAGATGTATTCGTACATTTCTCAGCTATCGCAAGCGAAGGTTTCCGTACATTAAACGAAGGTCAGCAAGTGAACTTCGACGTAGAAAATGGTCCTAAAGGTCCTCAAGCAGTTAACGTTACTGCTTAGTTTCTATTTGTACAAAAAAAGCCCGCTTTTAGCGGGTTTTTTTTTGCCTAAAATAAATGAAGGCTTAATTTTTTTCTTGTTTTATCTCATCAATGAACTCTTTACTGTTACCAATAGATTCATTGACTTCATTTTCAATGGAGTCTTTTTGCTTTTGAACGGATTGCTTCATTTCTTCCATACGTAATTGTTCATCAATTTCATATTTGACTGTTTTGACCATGCCTTGTGCGCGACCTAGCCAAAGACCAATAATTCTGGCAACGCGCGGTAATTTTTCTGGGCCAATAACGACTAAAGCGATAATGCCTATGAGGCAAATTTCAAAAAAACCAATATCAAACATAGGGGGTATGAAACCAAACGTTAAATTAAGTTGATGAGAACGCATTAGCGCCCGTGTTGTTGTCAGTATAAGTTAATGTGCTAAAACACACAAAGGGGTTGGTATTTAACGCGGGGACTTGTGATTATGGTTATGTTCAAGGGCGAGTGAGAGAGGATGGTGTTTTGATGAGCCGCTAATGTTGCTCCAAGGTTTGTGGCTTTCGGGTATGATGTGCCGCTTGGTTGTGGTTTATGTGTGAAATTATTTTCTTGCTTGGCAGCAGGAACCTAATGGGGTGAAATGGCTCCAAGTAAAGAGGTTTATTGATAATAATGAGGGTGTTATGTCTATTACATTGACAAAAAGTGCTGCAGTTCAAGTGCAGGATCAGTTAGATAAGCGAGGTAAGGGTGAAGGGTTGCGCTTAGGTGTGCGTGAGTCTGGCTGTTCAGGCTATGCGTATGTTATTGATTTCGCTGATCAGGTGGAAGATCAAGATACGGTGTTTGAACAGCACGGTGTTAAGGTTGTTATTAATCAAGACTCCTTGAGTTATTTAGAGGGTTTGGAGCTTGATTTTGCTAAAGAGGGAATTAATTCAGCGTTTAAGTTTAATAACCCAAATGTGGTTGATGCCTGTGGTTGTGGCGAGAGCTTTACTGTTGAATCGGAGTGATTTTTTACCGTTACTCTTTTTGCTGTGCTTGCTGGCTTAAAAGCAAGCATTAGTTGATTGCCAGCGAATGCTGCAATCTGTAAACTACACGCTTTATGATAGCTTGCTATCAGATAAGCTAATGCCGTGAATTTACACGGTTTTTTTCTAAATTTAATTTTATTGTTGGAGTAATACTATGGCGCTTGAGCGTACCTTTTCTATTGTAAAACCAGATGCAGTTGCAAAAAATGTTATTGGTCAAATTTATGCCCGTTTTGAAAAAGCTGGTTTAAGTATCGTAGCATCAAAAATGTTACACCTTTCACGTGAGCAAGCAGAAGGTTTTTATGGGGTTCATAGTGAGCGCCCTTTCTTTAAAGACTTGGTTGAATTTATGATTTCAGGTCCAGTTATGGTTCAAGTTTTAGAAGGCGAAGGCGCTATTCTGAAAAACCGTGAAGTGATGGGTGCAACTAACCCGTCTGAAGCAGACGCAGGTACTATTCGTGCTGATTTTGCAGATAGCATCGATGAAAATGCTGTGCACGGCTCAGATGCTCCTGAAACAGCTGCAGAAGAGATTAAATTCTTCTTTAGCGACGCTGAGTTATGCAAGCGTACTCGCTAATATAAACGTATGAGCTCAAAACAAAACCTGCTAGACCTTGATCGTGATGGCTTAGAGTCTTTCTTTAAAGAGATAGGTGAAAAGCCATTTCGTGCGACACAGGTTTTAAAGTGGATTCACCAAATGGGTGTGTCTGATTTTGAGCAAATGACTAATCTCAGTAAGGCGTTACGACTTCGTCTTGCTGAGATGGCTGATGTGCGCGTACCAGATATTGTATTTGAGCAAAAATCAGATGATGGCACGTACAAGTGGGTGCTGGAGTTAGATGGTCAAAACCGCATTGAAACGGTTTTTATTCCTGAAGAGGGACGAGGAACATTATGTGTTTCTTCACAGGTTGGCTGTGCACTAGAATGTACGTTTTGTTCAACAGCGCAACAAGGCTTTAATCGTAACCTATCAACGGCTGAAATAATTGGTCAGGTATGGGTGGCTGCTAGGGCTTTAGAAGGTCAGGCTAGAATAACCAACGTGGTTATGATGGGTATGGGGGAGCCATTACTCAATTTTAATAATACCGTTGCCTCATTAAATTTAATGATGGACGATTTCGCGTATGGTTTGGCGAAGCGCCGAGTCACCGTGAGTACATCAGGCGTTGTTCCTGCTTTGCGGCGTTTGGCTGATGTGACTGAAGCGAGCTTGGCTATTTCGTTACATGCAACAAATGATACGTTACGGGATGAATTGGTTCCGATTAATAAAAAATACCCCATTGCAGAATTATTGGATGCTTGTCAGTACTATATAAAAGACGATAAGCGCCGGAAAATCACCTTTGAATATGTGATGTTGAGTGGTATCAATGACTCGGTTGAGCAGGCGCATGAGCTTGCTAAGTTGTTGGAAGGGATCCCCTCAAAAGTTAATTTAATACCCTTTAACCCATTCCCTGAGACGCAATACAAGCGTTCGAGTAATAACGCCATCCACCGCTTTACAGATGTGTTAAAACAAGCGGGCTTGATAACGACGACTCGTAAGACACGGGGCGATGATATTGATGCGGCCTGTGGCCAATTAGTGGGTAAAGTTAAAGATAAAACAAAGCGGCAGCTAAAATCACAGCAAGGTAGTCGAAATGAATAAATGGATTTTTCGCTTAACTACGGTGTTAAGCCTGTTATTTCTTATTGGCTGCCAGCCGCAACAGGTTAAGCAAGAACAGTCAGCGATCCAAGGGGTCGAAAAGAGCCCAGCCGATGTTTATGTTTCTTTGGGTATGGAGTATATGAACCGCGGTATGTATGACGTGGCTTTAGAAAAGCTTAGGAAAGCACTGCTTATCGATGCTTCATCCAGTAATGCAAATAATGTTATCGCGGTGCTATATGATCGCTTAGGCGAGCAAGCTTTGGCAGGGCAGCATTATGAAAAATCGGTTCGTTTAAGTCCAGCAAACTCTAGCGCACAAAATAACTATGCACGTTATTTATGCGGTATTGAGAAATTTGATTTAGCAGATAAGCATTTTAATTTAGCGCTTAAAAATCCTTTGTATAAATCACAATTAGTTGCTTTAACAAATGCAGGTACTTGTGCTTGGAAGGCGGGGCATTTAGAGCAAGCAGAGTCATATTACCGATCTGTTTTACAGCGCAATAAAACATACCGCCTCGCTTTACTTCAAATGGCAAAGTTGAAGTTTGAGCAGGAAAAGTATCTATCTGTTCGTGCATATTTACAGCGTTTCAGAGACGTTGCAAAACATACGCCAGCCTCATTGTGGTTGGGTATTCAAGCAGAAGCTAAGTTAGCAAATAATGACAGTGTTGCTAGTTATGTTTTGCAGCTAAAACAGTTGTACCCGGACTCTCATGAGTTAGGGCTATTAGAAAAAAGTAAGCTTAATCGTTAAAGATATTTATGAGTAAAAAGTTACAGGCGATTCGTGGTATGCACGATATTTTGCCAGATAAAACGCCTCTTTGGCAGATGCTGGAAAAGGCAATGTTTGATGTTTGCCAGCAGTACGGTTATCGCGAAATAAGAATGCCATTGGTAGAAAGTAGTGATTTGTTTTGCCGCTCTATTGGTGAAGTTACCGATATTGTTGAAAAAGAAATGTATACCTTCAATGACCGTAATGGTGATTCCTTGAGTCTAAGACCTGAGGGAACAGCGAGTTGTGTACGTGCGGGTCTTGAACATGGTTTGTTTTATAATCAAATTCAGCGCTTATGGTACCAGGGGCCTATGTTTAGGCATGAGAGACCCCAAAAAGGGCGATATAGACAGTTTCATCAAATTGGCATTGAGTGCTTTGGCATGTCAGGAGCTGAGATTGAGGCAGAAATTATTCTGATGTCTTACCGCTTATGGAAGAAGCTTGGTTTAGTTGATGAGTTAACCTTAGAGATAAACTCTCTTGGAACCAGCGAGGAACGAGCCAGTTATAAACAGGTGTTGGTTGAGTACTTTGAACAGCAGCCTGAGTTGCTTGATGAGGATAGTCAGCGCCGTTTGCAAAGTAATCCTTTGCGTATTTTGGATAGCAAGAACCCAGCGATGCAGGAGTTGATTGAAGCTGCTCCACGCTTGATTGACTCAATCGGTGATGAATCTCGCCAACATTTTGAACAATTACAAGCCTACCTGGATGATGCGGGTATTAGTTATACCTGCAATCCTCGATTAGTTCGTGGTTTGGATTATTATTCGCACACGGTCTTTGAATGGATCACCAGTTCACTGGGTGCGCAGGGTACAGTGTGTGCGGGCGGACGTTATGACGGGCTTATTGACCAATTAGGCGGTAAACAAACGCCTGCTGTTGGTTTGGCAATGGGAATTGAGCGTTTGATTTTATTACTGGAGCAGCGTGAGTGGGCAACTAAAACCCCCTTGGCTTACATTGTTTACCAGGGTGATGAGGCTAGACAGCAAGCCATTGTGCTGGCGGAACAGCTACGTGACCAATTGCCTGAAGAAGGTATTATTTTGCACTGCGGTGGCGGCAGTTTAAAGAGCCAGTTTAAGAAAGCGGATAAGACAGGCGCTGAATTTGCGCTTATTTTAGCTGAGCAAGAAATGGAAAGGGCTGACGTGAGTATTAAGCACTTGCGTGAGCGTAGAGAACAGCAGCAATGTTCGCAAAGTGAGCTAGCGCTGTTTTTAAAAAATAATCGTTTAAACGGATAATATTATGGATATATTTCAATCAGAAGAAGAGCAAGTTGAAAGCATAAAAAAATGGTGGGCTGCAAATGCTAACGCCTTAATGTTAGGTGTGGGCGCTGGTTTATTAGCTATTTTTTCATGGCAAACTTGGAATGAAAACAAGCGTACGCATACATTAGAGGCGTCCGATGTTTACCAAGAATTGACGAAGGTTATTCAAGAAGATAAATTTGATGCTGCCATTGTTTTGGCTAATCAAATTGATAAAACATACAGTGATACACCGTATGCTGCATTAGCGGGTTTACAAAAAGCTAAGGCATTACTTAATACAGCCGAGCGTAAAGCAGCCGTTGAAAGTTTAGAAAAGGTAGCAAGTAACGCTACAAATAACTCCTTACAACATATTGCTCGTATTCGTTCCTTTAGAATTCGTATTGCCGACGGTGAAATGAAGAGTGTTATCGTTGATATTGATGCGGTCATCAAGGAAGAAGGTGGCATTAATCCAGGTGAGTTCGTTGGGCAATATGAAGCACTAAAAGGTGATGCATATCGCCTGCTTGGGGATGTTGAAAAATCTAGAAATTCTTATATTGTTGCTTTAAGGTCAGCAACACTTGAACGCCGATTACTGCAGTTAAAGTTAGATGACTTAGGACCGCCTCCAGTCGCTAGTTTTGCAGGTGAAGTGGCCACTGAAATTAAAGCTGAGTCTGAAAAATGAAACGTTTTCTTTTAATACTATTAGCGTTGGCATTAACTGCTTGTGCCAGTGTGGTTGAAACGACAAAATCGGTTGGTAAATCGCTGGAAGCTGATATTATTGATATGATGACATACTCTGATGAGGATGAATCATCACCGCCACGTGCCTTGCAAGAGATTAAGCATGAGGTCTTGCTGACGAAGGCGTGGCAGCATCAAGTTCCATTGGATAAAACTCAGCGTTTTACAAAGTTAGAAATGGTGCTGTCTGACGGTACGCTTTTTGTTGCTAACCAAGAGGGTGCGGTCCTGGCTTTAGACCAAGCGAATGGCAATACTCGCTGGGAAGTGCAAACAGATCTACCTATATCGGGCGGCCTTGAGCTAGGTTATGAGAATTTGTTTTTTGCGACCAGTGATGCTGATGTCGTAGCGCTTAACTTGCTTGATGGCGATACAGCATGGACAACGCAGGTGTCGAGTGAAGTCTTATCTGTACCTCGCTTCTCAGACGGTCTCCTTGTGGTTCGAAGTATTGATGGTGCTATTAACACCTTAGATGCGACGACAGGGCAAGACGTTTGGTCATATATTCGAGATGTTCCGGCTTTAAGCTTGCGTGGCACCAGTTCACCAATCATTAAAAGCGGGGGTGTTATCAGTGGGTATGCCAATGGAAAATTGGTGGTTCTACGCTTGAAAGATGGTATGCAGATTTGGGAAACCAGTGTGGCTGTTCCTCGTGGTCGTGGCGCTTTATCACGCATGGTCGATGTGGACTCAGATCCGTTAGCAGGTGAACGTTTTATTTATGCCGCAACATATAATGGTGGTATCGCTGCGGTTGATATTCGTTCAGGACAAATTGCTTGGCGTCGTTCAGAGCTGTCATCCTATAAATCAATGGCGGCCGATTGGGTTTCGTTATTTGTTGTGGATGTTAATAACCATATCTGGTCAGCAGACCAAACAAATGGCTCTATTAACTGGCAGCAAGATGAACTTGAAAACAGACGTTTAACTGCGCTTGTTAAGTTTGATCAATATTTACTAACCGCCGACTATGCGGGTTACTTGCATGTTCTATCTGCAGAAAATGGCCGTTTATTGGGGCGTTTAAAAGTGAGTGATAATACGATTAATGCCGCACCCGTTGTGGATGGTGAGTTGATTTATGTACAAGATGCTCAGGGTGTGATCACGGCGCTACGTTTAGTAGCGGCAACCTTAACGGATACTAAAGAATAAAAATATGTTACCTGTAATTGCCTTAGTTGGCCGACCCAATGTTGGGAAATCTACATTATTTAACTACTTAACGCGTACGCGAGATGCACTAGTAGCCGATTACCCGGGGTTAACTCGTGACCGGCAATATGGCTTGGTCAAACGGGCAGATATTAAAGCGCTTGTTGTTGATACTGGCGGTATTACAGCAACATCGGAAGGAATCGATGGGGTTGCTGTCGAGCAGGTTCAGCGTGCCTTAGAAGAAGCGGATGTCGTGTTATTTATGGTGGATACACGCCACGGTATTCACCCAGTTGATGAAGAAATTGCGGTTAGCTTACGCAAACAAGGCAAAAAAGTAGTCTTGGTTGCAAATAAAGTGGATGGTTTGGATGCGAACACCCATATCGCGGAATTTCATAAAATGGGTTTTGAAAAACCTTGGCCAATTGCAGCAACGCATGGGCGAGGGGTGCTTGAATTATTGAAACACGTATTGACTCTTCTGCCAAAAATAGAATCGTTTGATGATGTTTTGGCGGGTGGTGGCATACGTGTGGCTATTATTGGTCGACCCAATGTGGGTAAATCAACGTTGATTAATCGCCTGCTTGGTGAGGAACGAGTGGTTGTGTTTGATGAGCCAGGAACAACACGAGACAGTGTTTTCATTCCGTTTGAGCGTGCTGGGCAGGAATACACACTGATTGATACAGCCGGTGTGCGCCGTCGCTCTAAAGTATCTGAGGCGGTGGAAAAGTTTAGCATCGTTAAAACCTTACGTGCGATTGATGAGACGCATGTGGTTATTTATATGATCGATGCCAGTGAAGGAGTGACCGACCAAGATGCCAGCTTATTGGGTATGGTGCTTGAAACAGGTCGAGCCTTGGTTATTGGGTTGAATAAGTGGGATGGTTTAAGCGAGGATCAACGCGAAAAAGTAAAACGTCAAATTGATGTCAAGTTGAGCTTTTTAGAGTATGCCGAAAGATACTTTATTTCTGCTTTACATGGTACTGGTGTGGGTAAGTTATTTGAGTCTATTGATGCTTTATATCGATCTGCAATGATTGATATGTCTACACCAAGGCTGACAGAAATTTTGGAACATGCGATTAGAGCGCATCAACCGCCATTAGTGGGTGGGCGTAGAATTAAGCTTAAATTTGCACACCAAGGCGGTCAGAATCCACCGGTTGTTGTTATTCATGGTAATCAAACCGTTGCCGTGCCCGGTAGTTATAAACGTTACCTAATGAATGCATTCAGAGAAAAACTGCGTTTAGTGGGTACACCGATTAGGGTTGAGTTTAAGTCACCTGATAACCCGTATGCGAAGAAGTCTAGAAAGTCAGCGACTAATATAGCTAAAGGTAAAGAAGCGAAAGGCTTAGTTTCTGATAAAAAGAAGCGTAAGCCGAATAAACATCGTTAGCCGCTTATTCGCTTAGCGACAACCACCCTTTTCCGGTTCTATTTTCTCTTGTAGCTTCACAAAGTCACCGGCGGACTTAAGCTCTTGTAGTTCCGGGTATTTTTTAGTGCGTTTTTTAAGGCTATTACGAATAGAACGTATTAAAAACCGTGTATCACTGTTCCAAGGTAACTCAAACTTATTTTGACAGTGTGTACAGGTGAATTCAGCGGTTGTTGAGTCGTGCTCAACAAGGGTAATCGTCCAGCAATTACAGCTTGTGCATAAGTCTTTTAGTTGCATAGTGTTATTTATTATTATGTTTTATTTGCTGCATATAGTCGCTAATAAAAAAGCTTGGGTCAACTTTGTTGCGATTTAAATAAACGTTCCAATGTAGGTGCGGGCCTGTAACTCGGCCTGTTGCACCAACTTCGGCAATTTTTTGCCCTTGCTTTAATATATCCCCCGTTTTCACATGGGTTTTACTTAAGTGAAAGTAGCCGCTAATTAACCCTTGCCCGTGATCGAGCAAGACGGTGTTACCGTTAAAAAAGTAATTACCAACATTAATGACCGTTGCATTCGCTGGGGCAACCACATCTGTGCCCGTTGGAGCAGCAATATCTAAACCACTATGGGGTTTTCTTGCTTGCTTGTTGAAGAAGCGTTTTAAGCCAAACGGACTGCTTAGGCGGCCTTTTGCGGGCAGAATGAAATCCACAGAGGGCGTTTGTTCGCTCCATATAGCAAGAGCTTTGGATAAGGTTCTTTTTTCCCGTGTGATCCGCTCCATATCTAGGGGGTTCGGGTTGACCATTCGTTTGTTTTTAGCAGTTTTTTTCAGCGTAATATACTGTGCAGGGTAGTCCTTTTCTTGCACTTTAAAATCAATATCTTGTTGCGTTGTTTGTTTAAGAAGGTGGTTTCCAGGTTTTGCTGATAAGGGAATACCTACAATGGCAAGCCATTGCTGGTCTTTTTTTACACTCAGCACGCGCTGTTTATTGTAAAAAGCTTTAGGTGCTTGTTTTGCATCGAGTGGAATAATGGCAATACCACCCGGAACGAGGTGCTGCTGCGGAAAAGCTTGAAGATTAACTGTAAATAAAAGCCCCGTTATTAGGCTGCTAATTTTAAATATTTTCATTGATACCTTCTACGTGGGCGAGTAGCTCACCATCGTTCAGTTGAATATTGATTTTATCATCGATATTAACAGCTTTAACACTATTGATAATACGGTTATTCGTCGCATCTTTGCTGATGCTGTAACCACGTGATAACGTGGCTAAGGGGCTAAGCGTTTCTAGTGCTTGGTGGTTTTTTCGAAAGCGAAGCTTAGCTTGTTGAAGCTTATGTTGAATGCTTTGATTGAGTTGATGTTGGCTAGCCTCAAGTGCTTGCTTTTTAAGGTGTATTGTTTGCTGGGGGCTGTTATTTAATAGCTGGCTACTAAGCTGAGAAACACGTAATTGGTGCTGTGGTAAAAAGTGTTTAGGTGTTTGTTGCAGGCGGCTATAACAGTCGTCTAAGCGCTGAGCGTGTATTTGTAATTGCGCGCCTGGGTGGGTGCGATTTAAACGATGCTGTAGTGTATCCAAGCGCTGTTTAGACTCGTTGAGCTGCCCTCTTAAACTGTCGTGAAGTCTTGCTGCTATCTGTGCAAAATTATTAAGCCAAGATTGTTGTTCAGGGCTAATAAGCTCAGCGGCAGCAGACGGTGTTGGTGCGCGAAGATCAGCGACCAGATCTGCAATGGTGAAATCAACTTCGTGACCAATCGCACTGATAATCGGTAATTCTGATTGGTGTATGGCGATAGCGACTATTTCCTCGTTAAATGCCCATAAATCCTCTAAAGAACCACCGCCTCTCGCTAAAATAAGTGCACCACATTCGTTACGTTGGTTGGCTAATGTGAGTGCATCAACGATTTCGTGCTTAGCCATTTCACCTTGTACGCTCACCGGGTAAATTAAAACCTCTAAGGCGGGGAAGCGCGTGTTTAAGACGCTGATGATATCGTGTACGGCAGCGCCACTCGCCGAAGTAATGAGTCCTACTTTTTTTACGAGTGTGGGGAGCGGCTGTTTATGTTCCGCTTCATAGAGGCCTTGATCTGCCAATTTGCGTTTTAAGCGTTCAAATTGTAGGCGTAGAGCACCTTCACCCGCGGCTTCCATGTGTTCGGCGATGAGCTGAAAGTTACCTCTTGCTTCATATAGGCTAACGCGTGCTTTAAGTTGTACGCGAATGCCATTACTGGGCGTGAAACCAATCTTACGTAGTTGAGCGCGAAACATTGCGCATTGCACCTGTGCTTTGTCATCCTTCAAGGTGAAGTAGATGTGACCTGATGCAGGGCGTGAAAGGTTGGAAATTTCACCTTCTATTTGTAGGGTAAGGAAATGACCTTCAAGTATTAAGCGGGTTTCACGACATAGCTGAGAAACACTGTAAATGTGTTGATTATCGAACATAAGGTATAGAACAGAATCTATTAGATGATAAATAGCGGAGCATACCTTATAATGAGCTGCTTTTTCTACGACAAGCCCAGATAATATGAGATTCGAACAAGAAGCCTTAACATTTGATGATGTTTTGTTAGTACCGGCTCATTCAACGGTACTGCCTAGAGACGTCAGCCTCAAGACCCAGCTCACACGCGGGATTTCCCTTAATATTCCTGTGTTATCTGCGGCAATGGATACAGTGACCGAGGCGCGCTTAGCGATAGCCTTAGCACAAGAAGGTGGCGTGGGCATTATTCACAAAAACATGACTGCAAAGCAGCAAGCGTTTGAAGTGTCGACAGTAAAACGCTTCGAAAGTGGTGTGGTTAAAGACCCTATTACAGTCTCACCGGAAACAACCATACGTGACGTGATTGCTTTAACGCGGAAGCATAATATTTCAGGTGTTCCTGTGGTGAATGGTACCGATTTAGTGGGTATTGTTACCAGCCGTGATTTGCGCTTTGAAACGCATATGGATGCCTTGATTGAAACAGCGATGACACCAAAAGAAAAACTGGTGACGGTGCTTGAAGGTGCTAGCAAAGAGGAAGTGACGGGTTTATTACATAAACACCGTATTGAAAAAGTGCTGGTTGTTGATGAGCAGTTTAAATTGCGCGGTATGATTACGGTCAAAGACATTCAAAAAGCAAAAGATTACCCACAAGCTTGTAAAGATGACCAAGGTCGTCTTCGAGTAGGCGCTGCGGTCGGAACGGGTGAGGGAACAGAAGAGCGTGTTGCTGCCTTGGTTGAAGCAGGCGTTGATGTGGTGATTGTTGATACCGCACATGGCCACTCTCAAGGTGTACTAGATCGAGTGAGTTGGGTAAAGAAAACATTTCCTGACTTACAAGTGATTGGTGGCAATATAGCTACTGGTGAAGCAGCTTTAGCTTTGGTTGAAGCCGGTGCTGATGCGGTTAAAGTAGGTATTGGCCCGGGCTCTATTTGTACAACACGTATTGTTGCCGGTGTTGGTGTACCACAAATTACTGCGGTAGATAATGCCGTACAAGCACTGAAAGGTACGGGCGTTCCGGTTATTTCTGATGGTGGTGTTCGTTTCTCAGGTGATGTGGCTAAAGTGATTGCAGCCGGCGCTAGCTCGGTTATGTTGGGTAGCTTATTGGCCGGTACAGAAGAAGCACCGGGTGAGGTTGAATTATTCCAAGGACGCTCTTATAAAAGTTACCGAGGCATGGGGTCTTTAGGGGCAATGTCTCAACAAGAAGGTTCGAGTGACCGTTACTTCCAAGAAAGTAGTGAGACTGAAAAACTCGTGCCAGAAGGCATTGAAGGCCGTGTTGCTTACAAAGGAACCATGGTCAGCATCGTGCATCAAATCGTCGGTGGTTTACGTGCCAGCATGGGCTATACCGGTTGTGAGAGTATCGATGTGATGCAACATAAAGCAAAATTTGTACGGGTGAGTAGTGCGGGTATGCGAGAAAGCCATGTGCACGACGTGACGATTACCAAAGAAGCGCCTAATTACCGCATTGAATCCTAGCAAAGAGGTTTAGTTTGAATACACAAAATACTGGGGATATCCATTCTCATAAAATTCTTATTTTAGATTTTGGTTCACAGTACACGCAGCTTATTGCTCGACGTGTACGGGAAATTGGAGTTTATTGCGAAATTTACCCATACGATGTCGATGATCAAGCGATCAGTGATTTTAACGCCAACGGTATTATTTTATCGGGCGGCCCAGAAACAGTTACCGAGGGTAATGCCCCGAAGGCCGCTAACGTTGTTTTTGAGCTAGGTATTCCTGTGTTAGGCATTTGTTACGGTATGCAAACCATGGCTGCGCAAATGGGTGGACGAGTTGAAGCCTCAGAACATAAAGAATTTGGTGCGGCGAGTATTCGAGCTCGTGGCCATAGTGAATTATTAAAAGATATTGAAGACCATATAACAGCAGAAGGCTTTGGCATTTTGGATGTTTGGATGAGTCACGGTGATAAGGTTGTTGAGTTACCGGAAGGCTTCAAACTGATGGCCAGTACCGATAGTGCACCTATTGCAGGTATGGCGAATGAAGAAAAGCATTTTTATGGCTTACAATTTCACCCTGAAGTAACACACACTAAACAAGGCGGTCGAATTTTAGGGCGCTTTGTCCTTGATATTTGCCAGTGTGAAGCGTTATGGACATCAAAAAATATTATTGATAGCAGTATTGCTGCCGTACAAAAGCAAGTGGGTGATGAGCAAGTGATACTGGGCTTATCCGGTGGTGTTGATTCATCGGTGGTTGCCGCTATGCTACATAAGGCGATTGGCGAGCAATTGGTTTGTGTGTTTGTTGATACGGGCTTATTACGCCTTAACGAAGGCGATCAAGTGATGGCAATGTTTGCTGAGCACATGGGCGTTAATGTTATTCGCGTGAATGCTGAACAGCGTTATTTAGATGCACTAGAAGGTGTGTCTGATCCTGAGAAAAAACGTAAAATTATTGGCAATTTATTCATTGATATATTTGATGAAGAATCAGCCAAATTAAACAGTGCTAAATGGTTAGCTCAAGGCACAATTTATCCTGATGTTATTGAGTCGGCTGGCTCTAAAACAGGTAAGGCGCATTTAATTAAATCGCACCACAACGTGGGTGGTTTGCCAGAAAATATGAAGCTGAAGCTGGTTGAGCCTTTACGTGAATTATTTAAAGACGAAGTTCGCCAAATTGGTGTTGAACTCGGCTTGCCTGCTGATATGGTTTATCGTCATCCGTTCCCTGGGCCAGGTTTGGGTGTGCGTATCTTGGGCGAAGTGAAAAAACAATATGCTGATTTATTACGTTTAGCGGATGATATTTTCATTAGTGAACTCTATAAGCACGATTTGTATCATAAAACCAGTCAAGCCTTTGCTGTATTCCTACCGATAAAATCAGTTGGGGTTACGGGTGATGGTCGTCGTTATGAATATGTTATTGCGTTAAGAGCCGTTGAAACCATTGATTTTATGACCGCACGATGGGC
>Ga0209081_1000575_pt1 | contig 22285 bp, 19 predicted proteins | sample GOMGulsemesocosm_4_FD_184636 | JGI IMG/M metagenome (GOLD analysis project Ga0209081, IMG submission 184636) | Methane-oxidizing microbial communities from mesocosms in the Gulf of Mexico - GOM15B Gulf of Mexico (SPAdes) (version 2) | ecosystem: Environmental > Aquatic > Marine > Cold seeps... | reverse complement strand
ACCGTAAACATCGCTGACTTATGCAACCTCTACTCATTAAAGAAACTGTTTGGCGTGGAAAAACCCGCGCAAGTCGATGCCATTCGTGCAGCCTTAAATCTCCCGCCACTGACGAATGGCGCATACGCCATGCCGCCCGCCATGATGAATGGCGTACCGTTTACGGCAGCAAACTTTGGCTCCGGCTCTACCTTCACAGGTCCAGCAGGAAGCGTATCTTCAGGAGGATCGATCGAATGGTAGAGTTCGCATAATTTGTAACGTCAGTGCATAAACTCAGGAATGCTTTACGAGGATTGGGATGTAATTAATGAAGATAATGACGTCACACCGACTCTATTGCGCCGTGGGATTTTAATACAGAAGAAACCCTACCCATGTTGAAATAAAGCAGAAAAAGCGATGGCTGCAGCCATCGCTTTGCACTAACAACTATTGATCCAATCCAGCTTCAGCCATCGCGACTGCACGGAACATGGCACGGCCTTTATTCATAGTTTCTTTCCATTCCAGTCTTGGAATAGAATCCGCCACAACACCAGCACCGGCTTGAATATTAAGATAACCATCTTTAATCACGGCAGTACGAATCGCAATTGCCGTATCCATATTACCGTTCCAACTTAAATACCCCACCGCACCGCCATAGACACCGCGCTTGGTTGATTCAAATTCGTCGATAATTTCCATGGCCCGAATTTTAGGTGCACCGCTCAACGTTCCAGCGGGATGCACTGCTCGTAGAACATCCATAGCCGTAATGCCTTCTTTAACTTGGCCTGTCACATTAGAAACGATGTGCATAACATGACTGTAGCGCTCAACCACCATTTGATCGGTGACTTCAACTTGACCAGTCTTGGCGATACGACCAACATCGTTACGTCCTAAATCAATTAGCATTAAATGCTCGGCAATTTCTTTCGGATCAGACAGTAACTCTTTTTCAAGAGCGACATCTTCTTCGTGCGTTTGGCCACGATAACGCGTACCGGCAATCGGACGAACCGTTACTTCACCATCTTCTAATCGCGCTAAAATTTCAGGCGATGAACCGACTACATGAAAATCACCTAAATTTAGGCAGTACATGTAAGGTGATGGATTCAAAGTGCGTAAAGCGCGATATACATTAACGGGATCACCCGCAAAAGGGACTTGCATGCGCTGCGAAATAACGCATTGCATGATATCTCCGGACAATACATATTCTTTGATTTGCTCAACCGCAGCCATGAATTCCTGCTCACCAAACAAGGAGCGAAAATCATCTTCATTAATTGTTTTCGGCTGAGCTAAGGCAGCACCTACTGGGCCAATGTAAGGTCGACGAAGCTGTTCACGTAATTCACCCAAGCGCAATTCTGCTTTGGCTAGAGCGTCCGTTTCCGCTGGATCGGCCAATACAATTAAATGTAATTTTCCACTTAAATTATCAAATACTACGACCTCCTCCGATACCATTAATAAAATATCAGGAGTATTTAATTCGTCCTCTGGGCACGAATTTTTTAGTCGTGGTTCGATATAACGCACAGTATCGTAACCAAAATAGCCTACTAAACCGCCGTCGAATTTAGGCAATTCTGGCATAGGAGGCACACGATAACGTTGCTGAAAATCACTAATAAATTGCAGCGGATCAGCAACCTCCACTTGATCGATTACGTCGCCGTCTCTTTCTTGCAGAACGGTGTTACCAGTAATACGAATAACCTCGCGGCATGGCAAACCAATCATTGAATATCGGCCCCACTTTTCGCCGCCTTGAACAGACTCAAACAAGTAGGTATACGGCGCATTCGCCAATTTGAGATAGGTGCTTAAAGGCGTATCGAGATCAGCTAAAACCTGACGAGCGACTGGAATACGGTTAAAACCCTGCTCGGCAAGAGCAGCAAATTGTTGCGGAGTCATACAGAACCTTGAAATGTTAAAAACGCGCAAAAAATCCGCACACCACTAAATAAAGTCTAGGTGCGGTCAACAAGAGTGGCGTTTAACACCATCGACGAGTCAGATGCTGACCCTGTTGTAGGGGGCGGTTATATTGAAAAAACACCGCTAGCTCCGTAAAAAGCAATAAAAATGATGAGTGAACTATACCAGATGATCGCCGCGCGGCAAGTCACGGCTGCTGTCTAAGCATTTACTCTATGCGCCAATCAAGGCAAGGCCAATTGCGCAAAGTTGCAGCATTGCGTAGTTGCTCATTAGGATTGAGTACTACCGGCTGTGCGACTAACTCAAGCAAAGGAATATCGGCATGACTATCGGTATAAAACGCCGCATCCGTAAACGATAAGCCACGCGCTTGAAGAAATGCCTGCGCCAGAGCTACCTTGCCACTGCCGTAGCACATAGGCCGCTCCAATCCGACGATCTTTTCTCCTTCAACTCGCAAACGATTACTTATGACGTGTGGAATACCGAGTGCGCGCCCATATGCTTCTGCTATCACATGATCAGCACCAGTAATCATTACCAATTCCGTGCCCTGACGTTCGTAAGCAAACAGCAAAGAAGCGGCCTGAGGATAGATATGCAGCTGACCGCGCTCGGTAAAGAACTGCTCTACTCGCCGCTCATAACTTGCTAGATTCATGCCACGAGTTCGCGTGCGATAATAATTTGATAAGCGCCAATGAGTAACACGACCGCGCTTATAGGCTCGATATAACGAAGCTAAGGCGAGCATAGCTTCGACTATGGCCCAGCGCTCACTACGGAAACGCCAACGAATCCACAAGCTATTGGCGTCTTTATTAATTAGGGAGTCATCGAGATCGAAGAACACGACGGGAACATCATAGACCCGCATGTCGTTCTCCTTGTTCAGTATTTAGGGGGTAGCCTATCACACAGCCGCTAAAGGCCAACAGCGGCGCGCAGTAAACTATTACTGACCATCCGTCTGCTTAACTATTTCCTCAATCATGGCCAAAACATTCGCTGTTGCGGTGTCCGCGTAATCGTCAGCATAGGTCTGCAACGCCGCAACTAATACCTGCTGCTGCGCGCCCAAACCTAAGCGCTGCAATGTAATTACTACCCCTGGCAAGTACAGCGCACACCGTGCACTAATCTCAGCCTCGGCAAGCTGCTCTGCGTGTACTTCCGCCGCATAACCTTGAGCACTATCCCAGAAGGTAATGCCAAATAGTGGCAGCACAGTTCGCAGCATATCGTACAGACCAGATGTCGCTTCTGCGTCGAACACAAATTGACGGATTTCGCTCTCAGACAGACCCAAAGCACCATTAGTTTCTGCGCCACATGGGAATAACCAAGGTAAAAGTGTGTCAAGTTCTTGCCATTGTTTTGCCGCAATCCCTAAACGCTCATCCAAGCTAAGCCCTTGAATATCCGAACATTCTCCACGATAAAATGAAAGTAAAGTAATCATGGCAACAACTTGTCAGTTTTGTGATCTTTTTAGTATAGCTACATAAAATGGGTTGACCTGAGAATCGGCAGGAGTAATGTAAATAGTCCATCCTGATTACGCAACTAACAAAAGGAGCGAGTATGAAAGGTTTGGAAATTAGCTTCCGTGACATCGGCCACTCCGATGCGATTGAACAAAACATCCGCGAGAAAGCCAGTAAACTCAGCAGTACTTTCGACGACATCACGAGTATTAGGGCTGTCGTTGCTATGCCGCACAATCACAGTAACAAAGGCCGCTTGGCCCACGTATCGCTAGAGGTCGGTCTGCCCGGTGAAACCGTCGCAATCACCCATGACCATCATGACAACCCCGAGCATGAGAATATGTATGTCGCGGTTAGAGATGCCTTTGAAAAAGCCCAACGAAAAGTCTTGAAGATTCATAAGCGTCGAGCTGATAAAAGTCGTCGCGCAGGGCTCGTTGTAAACCCCATTTGATGCTGTTGAGTTAATTACGTGAGGACGGGTGCCGCAAGGCACCTGTTGTTCGACAAGTTACTGAAATTAAAGCTTACCGCTCATTAGCACTTGAATAAGACCTGGACGAGAAAGGTCCGCATACAACGCCGATAACTCTTCTGGCGTTTCTTTGAAGTCTTCGCGAATCCAACGCACAATCACTGAGAACGACGCACCCGCCAAGAAATCCACAACATAGTGAATCTTACTATCACTGCTGATCTTTAATTTGTGAGCTTCGACAAAACGGTCGATCACGTGACCAACGTAGCGCTTAAACTCGTTCAGCAAAATCGCTTCGACATCCGGCGCTACCAACAAGCGCGCTAAATCTGCATGCTCCTGCCACTGACGGAACATAATCGTCGCAATCTCTGGATCAACCGTCGGCGAAGCCGTCAGAATTGGATCAATTTGCTCGGCAAATTGTAAAAACATCTGCTCAATATAGTAACGTAATAAATCATCCTTCGAGCGAAAATGCAGATAGAACGTCGGACGTGCAACACTTGAGTGCTCACAAATATTGGCAACCGAAATTTTTGAATAAGGACGCTCTGCCATTAACTCTAGCAAGGTATTGATGAGCAGACGGCGCGATCGCTCTACCCGCTTATCAAGTTCTTTGTTCATTTCGCTTAAACGCTCCATGTGTATCGACATCAGCCATCATAGTGTTATGTAGTCGCAAGTTTACCTTATTAGGTGGCCGCTAAGAATGGTCAGCCGCTGCCAATCCTCAGATCAATTGCCCTAACAAGCAAAAAAACCGCCCGAAGGCGGCTTTTTCATCATTGCTTCAGCGCTTACGCCGTTACAAACAAAGCTTCGTCTAATTCATACAGGCTTTCTGAACCGCCTTTCACAACAGCACTTAGGCCAATGTAACGAGGTAGTACGCGTTTTATGTAAAAACGAGCAGTTGCCAACTTAGCTTTATAGAAGTCTTCATTTGCTTTAGGCAAAGAAACTACCGCCATACGCGCCCACATGTAGGCATAAGCGGCATAACCAAATACGTGCAAGTATTCCAGAGAAGCTGCACCAATTTCATTTGGATTACCCTGAGCTTGATCTATAACCCATTGAGTAAGATCTGCTAGGTTTTCCATAGCAGCCTTCAGAGGTTCGATAAACTCAGCCGCAGCCGTGTTTGCTGCTTGGCTAGCAATAAAGTCGTTAACGTCTTGTTCGAACAACTTGTAGAACGCGCCGTTGTTACCAACAATCTTACGTCCCATCAAATCCAATGCTTGAATTCCGTTAGTACCTTCATAAATCTGGGTAATACGAATATCACGTACATGTTGCTCTTGGCCCCATTCACGAATAAAGCCGTGACCACCAAATACCTGCTGACCTATGATCGCAACTTCTAAGGAAGTATCGGTCAAGAAGGCTTTAGCAATTGGCGTCAACAAGGCCAGCATCGCATCAGCATGCTTCTTCTCTTCTGCATTGTCAGAGAACTTAGCTCGATCCAGCCAACCGGCAACATAGGTAGAGAATGCACGGCCGCCTTCGTTGAATGAACGCATGGTCATCAGCATACGGCGTACATCTGGATGCACAATAATCGGATCAGCTACTTTATCCTTAGCAACAGCACCCGTTGGTGCTCGGCTTTGAATGCGATCTAACGCATATTCAACCGCATTCTGATAGGAAGCTTCTGCCGCACCGACACCTTGGATACCTACGCCTAGGCGCTCGTAGTTCATCATAGTGAACATACAAGCAAGACCTTGGTTCTCTTCACCAACCAACCAGCCTTTAGCGCCATCAAAATTCATCACGCAAGTAGCAGAGCCTTTGATACCCATCTTGTGTTCGATCGAACCACAAGACATAGCGTTACGCTCACCGAGAGAACCATCATCATTGACCAAGAACTTAGGCACTAAGAACAAAGAAATGCCTTTTGGACCGGCAGGCGCATTTGGTAATTTAGCCAACACCAAATGAATGATGTTCTCGGCCATATCATGCTCACCCCAAGTAATAAAGATCTTGGTACCTGACACTAAATATGAACCATCAGCTGAAGGCTCAGCTTTAGTACGAATAATCCCTAAATCGGTACCAGCATGAGGTTCTGTTAAATCCATTGCACCTGACCAAACGCCAGTGTACATATTCGGCAGATACTTCTCTTTAAGCTCCTGCGAACCGTGAGCGTTCAACGATAAACACGCACCAGCGGTCAGCATCGGCGCTAAACCGAAGGCCATGTTAGAGCCTTGAACCATCTCTTCAACTTGGCCAACCAAAGTTTTCGGCATGCCCATACCGCCGAACTCTGGGTTACCACCCAAGCCGTTCAAGCCAGCTTCTACGTAAGTTTGATAAGCATCCTTAAAACCAGGAGCGGCCGTTACTACGCCGTCTTTCCAAGTTGAGCCAACTTCGTCACCTTCACGGTTGATCGGTGCCAATACTTGGCTAGCGATTTTACCGCACTCACCAAGAATGGCGTCCGCGGTTTCCATATCAACCGCGCCTTCCAATCCCGCTAAAGAAGCCCACAACTTATCTGCTTCAAATACTTCGTCTAGAACAAAGCGCATATCGCGCAATGGAGCCTTGTAATCTGCCATGTTTAACCTCGTTTTATCGTTAACGACCACCAGTCGCGAGCCAAGATATCCAGCGAATGGCTCAAAATGCCGCTATTTTAACCACTATCCAGAGAATGGGTAGTAAAGAAAGTAAAAAACCGCGCCGGCATTATTGCCAAAGCGCGGTTTTCTTTATCAATAGATCAAAATTAGAACGCGAAGTGTTCTTCAGCTAGATCCATCAGACTGTCCGCACCCGCTAGCATGGTCGCTGCGTGTGCTTTAGTACGTGGCAAAATACGCGCGAAGTAGAACTTAGCGGTTGTTAATTTAGCCTTGTAGTAGTCTTCTTCAGTGGTGCCGTTAGCCAATGCATCTTGTGCAACTTTAGCCATACGAGCCCACAAGTAACCCAATACTGCGTAACCAGAATACATTAGGTAATCAACCGAAGCCGCACCCACTTCATCGCGGTTCTTCATAGCGGTCATACCAATTTTCATGGTCAGATCGCCCCACTCTTTGTTCACTTCAGCCAATGGCTTAACAAGAGCAGCAAGTTCTTCATTGCCTTCTTCTGCTTGGCAGAACTTGTGAACCATCTTAGTGAAGTTACGCAGTGAAGCACCTTGAGTCATCAGAACCTTACGGCCCAACAAGTCGAGTGCTTGGATACCGGTAGTACCTTCATAGATTGTAGAGATACGAGTATCACGAACAATCTGCTCCATGCCCCATTCAGCGATGAAACCGTGACCACCGAATACTTGCATACCTAAGTTTGCAGATTCTGAACCCGTCTCAGTCAAGAATGCTTTAGCGATTGGCGTTAGGAAGCCCAACAGTTCATCAGCTTCTTTACGTTGCTCTTCGGTTTCGCCTTTGTTAACGATGTCGTTTTGCTGAGCAGCTAAGTACACAAGTGCACGACCACCTTCAGCGAACGCTTTTTGAGTCAAAAGCATACGACGTACATCAGGGTGAACAATGATTGGATCAGCCGCTTTTTCAGGCGCCTTAGGACCCGTCAATGAACGCATAGCTAAACGATCTTTAGCGTAAGCCAAAGCACCTTGGAAAGACGCTTCAGAAGCTGTTGCACCTTGCAATGCAGTACCGATACGAGCGGTGTTCATAAAGGTGAACATGCAGTTCAAGCCTTTGTTTTCTGGTCCGATCAACCAGCCTTTAGCACCATCGAAGTTCATAACGCATGTTGCGTTACCGTGGATGCCCATTTTGTGTTCGATAGAACCACAGATCAGCGTGTTACGCTCACCTGGAGTGCCGTCTTCGTTCGGCAGGAACTTAGGAACGATGAACAAAGAGATACCTTTAGTACCTTCTGGAGCACCCGGTAGACGAGCCAATACGATATGGACAATGTTGCCAGACATATCGTGTTCACCAGCAGAGATAAAGATCTTGCTACCAGTAATGGCGTAAGAGCCGTCGGCATTCGCTTCTGCTTTAGTTTTCAGAATACCAAGGTCAGAACCGCAATGAGATTCAGTCAGACACATAGTACCTGTCCACTCACCTGAAACTAATTTAGTCAGATAAGTTTCTTTTTGATCATGAGTACCGTGCAACGCGATGGTATTCATTGCGCCGTGCGATAGACCTGGGTACATGCCCCAAGACCAGTTAGACGTGCCCACCATCTCTGACATCACAGTGCCTAGAGACTCTGGCAGACCTTGGCCGCCGTGTTCAACGTCGTGTGCCAGTGAAGGCCAGCCGCCTTCAACAAACTTAGCATACGCTTCTTTAAAGCCTGTTGGCGTAGTAACAGAACCGTCGTCGTGACGAGTACAGCCTTCGATATCACCAATGCGGTTCAGCGGAGCCAATTCTTGCTCACAGAACTTCGCGCCTTCAGTCAGAATCGCGTCAACCATGTCTGGTGTTGCAACATCTGCAAAAGCAGGAATGCTGGCGTAGTGACCAGGCATATCCAACAGTTCGTCCATTACGAACTTAATTTCACGTAGGGGAGCTTTGTAATCTGGCATTGGGATGACCTCGTTGCCTGTAATGTTCTTGCAGCTAGGCTGCTGTTTAGGGTTTCAATCAGTCGAACTGATCTAGATTCAAACAAGTGTTTGAAACATACGTTCGCATTGAGCAATTGTCAAGCCCAGCGGCGACGGATTCGTGCCATAAAAAAACCGACAAACGTCGGCTTCTTAATCATTTTGTGTCGGTAATACGGTCTAAATAAGATTAGGCTTCATCATCGAGCAACGAACCAGCTTGCACGACTGGGGGCTGAGTAATGCGCAACAAAGTTTCATTGATACGGCGCAACTTCACATTAAATTCGGCAAAGCGCTCAGCGGCACTAATGCGTTCCTGCTCGTCATTCCCGCCTTCTTCAGCCTCTTTTTGAGTTTTCTTCGCCGCTTTTAATTCAGCGTCTAAAGAAGTCTGCTGATCCGACTTTTTAGAATTTTCTAAATTGAGTAAATCTTGCTGCTGCTGAACGAGTTCACTACGCGCCTCTGCCATGCGCTGAGAGGCCATGGCCGCAACACGCCGATCTTGAGCTGATGGCTCAGCCGGCGCTAACGCTGCCCTACGTACTTGTTGCATCTTGGCTAGGGTAGCTTCAGGGTTGCCGCTGACTTGTGATACATCGATAGACACCTCACCGGCAACTGCATAGCGCGCACCGTCAGGGCCTTGCTCAAAGGTGAAAGACGCTGATCCCGCCAACTCTCCGCCAACACTCGCGTGGGCTTGTTCATGCGAACGCACTTCAAGATCTCGTTGACGCAACTGATTGAGTTCGGCCAACTTAGCCTCATCTGCAGACGTTTGAGCACTAGTATCGGAGCTTGCTTCCGCTGATGCATCTTCGCTGTCAACAGATTTAGGCTTTGGAGTAAGCGAATAGGTATCAGACTCTTTGCGCTTACCGAATACGAAGGCACCTTCTTCTGCCGATGCCACAGAACCAATTTCAACAATGTCTGGAGAATATAAACTTTCGTTAGTGGCAGGTTTGCCCGTTAACGAAGGACGGAGCGAAGGATCGATAGAATAAGATGCAGCTCCGACCAATGAACCGGAAGGTGTTGATGAACCGGGGGCACCGACTGAAATTTGCACGCTAGAATCTCATGCTGACCGACTAGGCCAATGTATCAATAAGTGTGCCCAACTGTTGATCTGACGCTTGCATTACTTTTGCGTTAGCATCGACTGCTTGCTGACCTTGTTTCATGTCAGTCATCGCCGAAGCCAGCTTGCCAGTGCCTTCAACAGGGCGTTGGGTGGTTGCATCTGCAACACTTTGCGCAGCACGTTGTACTTGATCAGACCCTTGGCTGACGCCATAAGATGCTGTCGTGAACGCAGAACCAGTAGTAGACCCGATATTCATATGCACCTCGGGGATGTTGGTGTATCTGTATACAATTTAACCAACATTGCATTTAAACGCTACCCAAAAGCCAAAGCTAGATAGCGTTTAGACGCATTTGTCACATTAGACAGCTGATGCGTTATAGAAGAGCTCGCTGTCTGCGGTTGCAGCAGCAGGTTGAACCAAAATTTCGTCCAACTCTTGTGGAGCTTGAGTGACTCTATGATTGGAATTAATGCCCAACTTACGGAACAGGGCCTGGTCTTTATTCGCCGCTGGGTTAGGCGTAGTAAGTAAGCACTCACCATAAAAAATCGAATTAGCACCAGCAAAGAAGCACATAGCTTGCATTTCTTCGCTCATTTCTTCGCGACCAGCACTCAAACGTACGTGAGATTTCGGCATCATAATGCGCGCGGCAGCGATGGTACGAATAAAGTCGAGTGGATCTAAATCGCCTTCATTTTCCAACGGTGTACCAGCAACCTTGACTAATTGATTGATCGGTACTGAATCTGGATGAGCTGGTAGATTCGCTAACTGCACTAGTAAACCAGCACGATCTCGATGGGTTTCGCCCATACCTAAAATACCACCAGAACACACCTTCATCCCGGCATTGCGAACGTTAGCTAAAGTATTCAAGCGATCAGAATACGTGCGCGTGGTAATAATTTCGCCGTAATACTCAGGTGAGGTATCTAAGTTGTGATTGTAATAATCCAACCCTGCTTCAGCCAAAGCATCTGCTTTTTGGTTATCCAGCATACCGAGCGTCATACAGGTTTCCAAACCGAGCTCTTTCACCCCTTTCACCATTGCGATCACATAGGGCATGTCTTTCTCGCGTGGCGAGCGCCAAGCAGCTCCCATACAAAATCGATCGGAGCCAGCAGCCTTGGCCGCTTTTGCTTTTTCAATCACGGCCTCGACTTCCATCAGCTTTTCTTTCTCAAGCTTAGTATCGTAGCGCGCGCTCTGCGGGCAATAGGCACAGTCTTCTGGACAAGCGCCGGTCTTAATAGACAACAAGGTGCTCACTTGCACGGCATTAGGATCGAAATACTGGCGATGAGTCGTCTGCGCACGAAACAGCAAGTCATTAAAAGGCAGGCTTAGCAGCTGTTCAACTTCTGCCACCGTCCAGTCATGACGGATATCGTGGGTATTCTCAGCTGCGTGCGCCATGGTGTAACCTCTTAAAACTAAATGCTGTATCACTACCACGGATGATAAAGATACTCATGGATTGGTCAACTAGATCAAGATTTATCGCTAACAGCTGGTTATTTTTCAACCAAGCATTAAAACAGACAAGTATCTGTATCTATTGCTTAGCGTCGGCACCAGAAGAAGGAATCATCTGTAATGAATGCCGCGACTCACTGCCTAAACAAGGATTATGTTGCGCGCAATGCAGCGAACCAACAACCCAGCCAGGGCGTTGTGGTAAGTGCCAACAACACCCACCAAGCTATCACTATAGTCACTGTAACTTTCATTACCAAGCACCGCTCAGCGACTGGATTCGAAACTGCAAAGACCAACGTAATGGCTTTTGGCTCAAGTATTTCGCTCGCTGGATGATAGACAACCCGCCCAATAGTCTCGATAGCATCGATGCCCTAGTATACATCCCCAGCGACCGCTGGCGCTTAGCCCGACGCAGCTTCAATGTTAGTGAATTAATCGCGCGTAAACTTAGCCGCGAATTTGATATCCCGATTATTGAAGGATGCCTACACAAAAAGTACGGGAAAGATCAACGTGGGTTGAGCGCGCAGCAGCGACGAACTCAACTTAAATCCCGATTATTAGCCGGGAGTCAAAATCTAACTAACAAGCACGTCGTAATTATCGACGACGTGATGACCACTGGCGCCACAGCGGATCTCGCCGCAACTCACTTGCTCCATCAAGGTGCCCGACTAGTGGGAGTTTGGTGCCTAGCGAGAACACTACCAAGAATAAATAATAGCGATTAACAGCGCTGTCTGCTTGAGCATAGAACAGGCATAATGGCGCTCTTTTCTTAGAGGTAACATTATGTCGTCTCATCCGTACGCCACGTTAACACCCGAACGTGTTATGGACGCCGTCGATTCACTTGGTTATCTCTGCGATGCCCGCATCTTAGCTTTAAATAGTTACGAAAATCGCGTCTACCAAGTGGGCATCGAAGATCAACTTCCACTCATTGCCAAGTTCTATCGGCCCGGGCGCTGGAGCCGCGCAGCCATTGCCGAGGAACATCAGTTTTTATTCGAACTCGAACGCGAAGAGCTTCCTGTCGTTGCTCCTATTTTGCATGGTGGCGAAAGTATCTTTGAGTTTGATGGTTTTTATTTTGCGTTATTTCCCCGCCGTGGTGGACATGCGCCAGAATTAAGCAACGAAGACGACTTAGAACTATTAGGTCGTTGGCTTGGGCGTTTGCATAACATTGGTAGCCGCAAGCCATTTGCCGAACGCGCAACCATTCGCGGTGGTGACGATATTCGCCTCGCCGCAGAACAAGTACTTAAATGCGGCTTAATGCCCGATGACTTTCGTCCCGCTTATGAATCATTAATTCGAGATTTACTGGCACATATCGATCAGCAATATCCGGCTGATCAGCTTAAAACGTTACGGCTACATGGTGACTTACACACAGGAAATTTATTACTGCGTGAAGATGTTTTACACATGGTCGACTTCGATGATTGCATTCAAGGCCCCGCAATGCAGGACATTTGGATGTTGCTAAGTGGCGACCGTGCGGAACAACGCCAGCAATTAATGGTCATAAGCGAAGGTTATGAAATGTTTCGACCATTCCCTAACCACGAGCTGCGCTTAATTGAGTCTTTGCGCACCGTGCGAATTGTACGTTACGCAGCTTGGCTATCGCAGCGCTGGGACGACCCTGCATTTCCTATTGCCTTCCCTTGGTTCGAGGGACACAGGTTTTGGTCTGAACACCTTTTGTCTCTGCGCGAGCAACTAGCCGCACTGCAAGAAGAACCGCTTTCTATTTCTGTTTATTGACACAGAATTTCTGCAATTTAATAAGGATTTATCATGAAAAAGACCCTTGCACTTGTAACCGCCTTAGCCACTAGCTCTATTGTTATGGCCGAAGAGCAAACGTCTTCAGATCTGGCCAATAATCTCTATATTGGCGGTACACTAAGCCATAACATGGTGGATTCTGCATTTGGCGATGGTAGCCTTGATGCTCCCGGCTACGGCTTATTCCTCGGCTATAAATTAAACGACGACATGCCCGATATCGATACCAGCATAGAAATTGGCTACAGCCAAACCGATGAATTTTTCGATGGTAGAAATAACGAAATCAACGGCATCTGGGTTGCTGCGGTTGGCGAAAAACGTTTACCTGAAATCAGCCCTAAAGTCTCTGTACTGGCTCGTCTTGGTTTAGATTTCGGGGACGACGATGGCATATTGATGGGCGCAGGCATGGGCTTTCACCCATCAGATCGCGTTGCTTTACGTGGTGAGTACCTGAATAAAGATTCATCCAGTGTGATTCAGCTCAGTGCGGTAATAAATTTTTAATATCGCGCAATCCACAGATTTATATGCGACGGCATAAAGAACAATAAAAAAGGGCCTTTCGGCCCTTTTTTATTACATCAAGAAAATGTTATCGAACACCTTCACGACGCAAGGCTGCTGGCGTGTAATCTGCCTGCGAACGCTTGAAGTTATACTCATAACCGCCATCTTCCTCGCTATCCAAGCCAAGTACCAAGTAGCGACCAGAGGTTAAATCATACAAGGTTTCAACTGCATACCAAGGTACGTTTTGATCGTAGTACATTACGTTGTGAGACTCAGCCACACGCCATAAAGAACCACGGCCATCGTAATGATCGATTTCAGTCGCCTGCCAAGTATCTTCATCGAAGTAGAATACGCGCTTAGCATAGATATGACGCTTGCCTTCTTTTAGGGTCGCGGTCACTTTCCAAACGCGATGCAATTCATAGCGAGTTAAATCTTGGTTAATGTGGCCTGCTTTTACGATATCACTATCTTTCAACTTACCGTCTTTCAAAGCGTAAGAGTTATATGGGATGTACATTTCCATTTTGCCATCCAGTTTCCAGTCATAACGATCTGGAGAACCGTTGAACATATCGAAGTTATCCGCCGTACGTAAACCATCGGATGCAGTACCTGGTCCGTCGTAAGCAACTTGAGGAGCACGACGAACACGACGCTGACCAGCATTATAAACCCATGCTTTACGAGGCTCTTTTACTTGGTCGAGAGTTTCATGAACCAATAGTACGTTACCCGCTAAACGAGCTGGTGAAAGCACATCTTGCTTAAAGTAGAACAGAACGTTGGCATCAACATTAGGATCATAATCCGTTAGTTTGTTGCGGAACGTGAACTCATCTTGAAAGCGCACAACAGTGAAATCACCATTTACTTGCGGAGTAGCTTGACCAACTACACGGGCAACACTACCACCGCGATAACGGGTGATATGGTTCCATACCACTTCAACACCGCTTTGAGGGAATGGAAAAGGAGCGCCTTCGACGAAGTTGCTCAAGCCATTACCATCATCCAACAATACAGTGTTCGTGGCATTAGCCTTTGTCGCTGCGTAAATAGTCTCAGGATAACTTGCAGTACGACGGGTCTCATATACTGGCATTCTGTAAGTATCTGGATACTTAGCAAACATCGCCTTTTGACCATCACTTAAATTCGCTGAATAGTCTTTATAGTTTGCTGCGGTAATTACAAACTTAGGCTTATCTTCAGGAAATGGGTTAGTAATTTTACCCTTTGCGTCCAATCCGCCTTTACCAGCAGGTACACCACCTAACCACGCCGGAATATTGCCTTCTGCTTTTTTGATAGCACCCATTGGGGTGAACTCATCACCGCCTAACTTTGCGGCTTGCTCAGCAGAAACACCTGCATTAGCACCGGTGATCATTAGAGACAGCGCTACAGCGCCGCCCCATATTTTTGCTTGTTGTTTAAACATAATAAACCTCTGTAAATCGAATCTGATCAACACACTCAGAATGAATATTTAGCTGACAGACTAATGTTGTCGCGGTCTTTAAGTTGGTTGTACTTACCACCAGAGAAATTGGTGTAAGACACATCAACAGACGTTTGGTTTAGGTACACGAACGACACACCTAAGCCAACAGTCAAACGATCATCAATGAACTGAGAACCGGGTTCTGGACCATTCCCTTTATCAAAGGCAACCGACATATTCGGAGACATGTTGACGCCAGCAAATGCGTTGTTGAAGTCCATACCACCACGCAAACGGATACCGCCGGATAACTTGGTTACATAACCATCATCCGTACAATTGCTAGTGGTGACGTTTGCAGAACTGCCGCCGTCGATGCAATAGTTAGTATTACCACCTAAATCATACACGCCGTCGTTGTTACCGATACCATAAGCACCAGAACGACCGTAACGCGCATCATCGGTATCTGGTAAATCAGGAATAAAGTTCAAGCCAAATTCGGCAACCAAAGCGATACGATCTGCACCGAAAGCGCGATCGAAGAACTTGATGATGGTGGTTTGAGCCTGCCAAATATCAAATTCGTCATAGCCCTCGCCTAGCTCACCATAAAGCTCAGAAGCAGCACCTGCTTCTTCAGCACGCTGCTGGTACAAGCGGCTGTATGGTGCTCCGTTACCTGAAAGAATTAACTCAAATGCGTTCCACTGAAGTGGTGCATCTGGCTTGTAGCTAATTTCACCACCGATCGACATACCACTTTCAGTACTACGCGCAAAACTCACGCCCATAATCTGAATGTCTTCCGGATAAGAAATCTGATACAGAGGACGATACGTATCGTACGTAGCATCAGCATTGACCTGCATATTTGGCGTGCCAGTTAAAACGCCTAAACGATCTTGGTTAGTGATCGCGCCGTTAATGTATGGCACACGACTATGGATGTTCATGTAATAGAAACCAAACTCGGTATCACCCAAGGCTTCAGAATACCAACGTAACGCCGCACCAAACTGACCCGAGTCTTTTGGCTGATCATCTGGCAGGCGTTCAGTTACCGGCGCTACACGCGCAGATAAAGGCACACCGGCATCTAACTCGGCTTGACGAAACGCTAGAATATCTCGTTCATCGGCCTCACCACCCAAGATAACCGGCGCACAACCATCGGCGATAAAATCAACCGTAGAGAAGAAGGTTCCACAAGGGTCAGTACGCGTTTTTTCCCACTCAAGCTGATAGAAGGCTTCCAATGTCACATCGCCAGTAATACCGATAGAGGTATAGGCCATGTTCACGGGTAATAAACCTTCCTTCACTTCTGCACCTGGCTTACGGAAAGCGGATGCATCGACAGGGTTAATACTGTTAATACCACCCTGAATGAAGGTACTTTCACCCCAGCTCAGAACCTGACGACCTAAGCGCAATGTGACAGGCGTATCACCCAGATCATAGTCAGCCCAAACGTAAGCATCCAACAACTCAGCGCCTTTACCTGCAGCATTTTTAGTCGCGTCATTCAAAGGCTTAAAATCGGTATCCTGGTCCATCAAGGCTGCGTCGTAATACGCACGCCCACGGAAGAAACCACCATAGTTCTTGTAGTTCAGCTCAAGATCCGAAGAGAACTTCAATACATGGGTATAAACGTCGCCTTGGCTATAGTTCAACGTACCATCGTCATAGTTGTACGAAGAACCTTGACCAGTAAAACCAAAATCGGTGCCATTCGCTGGCATGATTTGACCTTTATCTTGGTCTTCTACTCGCCAGCCAATACCGTAGCTGATGGTGTTATCAAGCTGGGCGCTGAAATCACCAAAGTTAAATTCAACCGCGTGAGCGGCGCCCATTGCGCTGGTCAATGCCAGTGCTAATGGGGCTTTCTTAAATACTTTATACATAGCTTTGCTTGTCATCTTTTTATACTCCGCAAGGCTTAGTTAGATGTTTCGAGAACAGATATGTCTTCAACAACAAACCCTTTCTGATCGCCTGGCAAGCCAGTAAGCTTGGTCGCTCCATACGGATCAAAGAAAGTAATAATTTGTTGGAAGGTTTCAGCAAATACATCCTGCGGATCGGCAGAAGAGAAAGTGCTGTGTGTACCCTGAGCAATGCGAACATTGGCGCGCACAATCGAGTCATTTGCGGCATTCGGGAAGTAATACTTAGGATCACCTGAAATTGCTCCCCCCTCAACAGCAGTTTCCTGCGTTACAAAGGTCGTAATACCCATTTCAGTTACTAACGGATCCGTACCAGCTAGATACGATTTAGCAGTATCTACATCTGGAGTTAATGCATTATTAGGAACAACTTGATCGGATAGTTCATCTGCATCGCCCTCAATACCAACGTCTTCATATACAAGAACCGGAAGCGTTTCTAGATTCGATGCGAAGTTAATCGGATCAACAGAATCAATAGACGCCTGCAAGACACTAAAGAACGACTCAATACTGCTTGAACCCTGAGCAATACCAGAAGCAGCCAAACCACCTAATACTCGTGCACCAATCGTTGGCGAGTTTTCAAGTAACTTAACAACACCACCACCTGGGTTACCTAAAGCAGCTGCTTTAACAAGTGGTAAATCTGAGTTGTATGCTTGCACCGAAGCATCATTATTTACGGCTAAGAAGGTCGTACCAATAATCCCCCCCAGTGAATGACCGATAAAGTAGACGTTTTCCGGATCTAAATCATCTGCAGTGCCATCAGCATTAACATCCATCTCATCAATCGATGCATTCAAGTTCATCATATCGAGAACGGTTTGACGCATACCATCACGCAAGCGCGAGAAGTTCTGCAAGTTGATGTATAGCTCGCCAGAAGAACCTACGGAATCCGCTGTTACTGGATCACCATTAGCGTCTAAAGCACCGCTAAAGACCATCGCAATATTCGAGCTATCGGCAGCTTTTGCCACGTTGTTGTGACGCTCTTTCAGTGCTGCCAATTCAGGCGCATTTTCTGCACCAACGGCAGCAACCCAACCAGCGCGAGCCGCGGCAAATGGACTGTTAGTTGATACATCAGCTGCTGCCACTTGCTCAACGTTGAACAAGCGCACAGAGTTCGCTTCGCCTTCATTATTGAGTGGAGCAACACCGTGCATAACATGGTCAATGGCAACCATCGCAATACACTGCCCAGCCAATGCGTTGCCGACTAATAAACCAGCGGTACGATCAACTGTAATACCGTGCTGGTAAATCACAACCGGCCAACCTTCAGCAGGCTTACCAGAGGCTGGACCTGCGCCGTCTGGATCACAGCTAGCATCAGGCATCGTCACCATAACCGGGATTACAGAGTCGCCCACTTTATCCGCAAACGGGAAGCGATAGGTAACGTTGAAAGAACCGTTAACGTCTGCCGGAGCACCCTCAAGTCCCAAAGCAATTGCAGCATCATTGCTACCCGTCCAGCTACCGAGGCTAGCGTCAGCAACACCGGCTTCGGAATCGGCTAAATACGATGGAATCTCTAGAGCGCCTTGGAAGATATTACCGTGAGAGGACAACGCCGCCACTTGTGCAGCAACTGTCGAGGTAAGATCTGAAGCCAATTGCGCATCAACAGCCGCCTGAATAGTCGTTTCATCCGCACCATCCAATGCTGGGTTTGCGCGTACTTGAGCTTCAATTGCCGCTGCAACTTTTGGCGTGAGCTGAGCCGTCAATAATGTGTCATACGGAACAGCAACCGGCGTTGATGGCGCCGATACAATCGGTGCGTAGCTACGCGATTGTGGGCGATCAACAATAGAGTCGATGCCGGCACCTTGACCATCGGCAATTGCTGTGATCAAACCTTGATAATAAAACGGTGCTAATGACTCAGTCGCTTTCAATATAGGACGGATTGTTGCTCCATCAGTTGTTGGCAGAGTGCCCGGAGCTTTGGTGTTTATTGACACAGCAACGAGACCAGCAATGCTATCTAACGTTCCTGATGCCGTAGCATCTGCAGTCGCTTGATCGCCACCACCACCGAGAACCGACGCTACAACACTCGCTGTGATCTTAGCTTCCGCTGCATCGACTGACGTGATCTGTGTTGCCAAGAAGGTCGCAGGAGCCGCCATTGCATTAAGAACATCAACTGTACCGCCTGTGGTGAAGGCATAGCTCAGAACCACATCGTCTTGAGTAACTGCATTGCTTGTTGCCGCAGCAAGAAAGCCACCCGCAATTTGCTCCCAACCTTGAACCGCTGTACGAACAGGGGCTAATACAGAAGACGGCAGCTGTAAAGAGCCAGTTAGTAATTCATATTCCGCCGATCCCGTTACCGCATCACCGCTTGCTGAGGTAATGCTGTTTGTCATCGCGACTATGTACTTAGTCTTAGGATCTAATGGCGTTTTCGGCAGAATCTGGATCGCGTGCGTCGCCCCACCATCTAATGTGATGTAACGTGCATCATAGTCAGTGCCACCTACAGGCTGATCAGCCGCAATCGGAGATGCTCCACCGTTAGCAATGATCGACGAGATGTCCAATGCATTGATCGCTGCATTGTCTTCCGCATTTTTCAGTTTGATCAAAAATACGGTCTGACCGGCAATAACGGATTCTGGTGCTAATGCGGCGTTAAAGTTGACGTATATCGATGCCGTAGTAGAGAAACCATCCAATTTATTAACGGCTGTCGTAACGGGCGGCGTTGTATCTGCAGTATTGGCCGTTCCATCAGAAGTCGCTGCATCACGAAACAATAAATCAATATTTAGCGGCAGCTTACTGCTACCGGCAGAAAAAATTGGCGCAACGCTGCTTGGCGTTGTTCCTGCACTTCCGGCTGTTACTGGAGAAAGGTCGATCTTGTTGTTATCACCTTCCACACTACTAATATTACAACCGGCCAGTCCTGCGGTCGCTGCTGCAACGGCCAGACTGAGGAGAGTCTTCTTCACCATATTGCTACCTGTATGAGTTTTTATGGTTATTGGTATACATCATGTACGTGGAAGATCCACATACGGACATGCTACCGACTATAATCTGGCAGGCACGCACCCTCATCACTCGAAAGTATGATTCCTTGCGTCAGCACAGCTCATTTTGTATCTGATCGTAATCAAACATAGCCGATAAATTACAAGCTGCCAAACCGGACACCTGCTTTCGGACTGTGATTTACAAGGGCCTTCCACTAGAATGGACGCCGTTTATTACTCAGTGTTTGCAGGAGACTCTCATGCCAAATCAGGATTCCGTAGTTATCGTTGCTGGTGCCCGCACCCCTATGGGCGGCTTTCAAGGCAGCCTTAGCGCAGTTAGCGCTACCGATCTGGGCGCTATCGCCATTGCAGAAACCGTAAAGCGCGCCGGTATTCAGCCGACGGACGTGCAAGAAGTGATCATGGGTAACGTATTGCCTGCAGGTCTAAAACAAGGTCCAGCACGCCAAGCCATGCGTAAAGCCGGATTGCCGGATGCGACCGGTGCTACCACCATCAACAAGCTGTGCGGCTCTGGTATGAAAGCCACCATGATGGCCCACGACGCCATCAGAGCAGGCTCTGTGGATATCGCCGTTGCAGGCGGCATGGAATCTATGTCTAACGCACCTTACATTCTAGAGAACGCACGCAATGGTTATCGCATGGGTCATGGCGATCAAGCTAAAGACCACATGTTCCTAGATGGCCTTGAAGATGCTGAAACCGGCAAGCTGATGGGAGCATTCGCTCAAGAAACTGCTGATAGTAAAGGCTACACGCGCGAGCAAATGGATGATTACGCTATCCGTTCACTAACCCGTGCTAAATCTGCAATCGAAGCTGGCTTGAACGCTGCTGAAATCGTTTCTGTAACGGTTACCACTCGTAAAGGCGAGACAGTCGTTAGTCAAGACGAGCAGCCGTTTAACGCGAACATCGAAAAAATTCCAAGCTTACGTCCGGCCTTCCGTAAAGACGGAACGATCACCGCAGCGAACGCTTCTTCCATTTCTGATGGCGCTTCTGCTCTATTATTGATGCGCGAATCGGTTGCCCAAGCAAAAGGGGTTAAGCCTATTGCTCGCATCGTGGCTCATGCCACTCAATCACAGCACCCATCGGAGTTCACGATCGCTCCTTGTGGCGCGATTGAAACGGTACTGGCTAAAGCTGGCTGGAATAGCCAAGAAGTTGACCTTTATGAAATCAACGAGGCATTTGCTATGGTTGCAATGATGCCGATTGATGCTTTGGGCCTGGATGCCGAAAAAGTGAACATCTACGGTGGTGCATGTGCTCAAGGCCATCCTGTTGGCTCAACCGGCTCACGCTTGATCGTGACGTTAATGAATGCATTGAAAAACACCGGTGGTACAAAAGGCGTAGCAGCTTTGTGTATCGGTGGCGGCGAAGCAACAGCGGTCGCGATTGAAATGCTATAAGGCATTAAAACAAGGTCGAACTTGGCCTTAATTTATGCATAAAAAAACCGGCAATTGCCGGTTTTTTTTATGCAAAATAAAATCTGATTAAAATACGATGGTTTTATTACCATGCAGTAAAACGCGATCTTCTAAGTGACTACGCACTCCGCGAGCCAATACAGATTTCTCTACGTCTTTACCCAAGCGCACCATATCTTCAACAGTATCGTTATGGCTAATACGAATAACGTCCTGATCAATAATAGGCCCAGCATCCAACTCTTGCGTCACGTAATGACACGTCGCACCGATTAATTTAACACCACGTTCTGCCGCTTGGTGGTATGGCTTAGCGCCAACAAACGACGGCAAAAAGCTGTGATGTATGTTAATCACCTGCCCAACATATTTTACGCACAACTCTGGGGGAATAATCTGCATGTAGCGCGCAAGTACAATGGTATCTGCTGCGTGCTCTTCAACAATGGCATTTACCCGACGAAAATGTTCCGCTTTATTGTCTTTATCTACGGGCACATGAAAGAAAGGAATTCCATGCCACTCAACTAAGGAACGTAAATCATCATGGTTAGATATTACGCACGGAATATCGCAATTGAGTTCTTTGCTGTGCCAGCGGTGCAACAAATCAACTAAGCAATGACTCTGTTTGCTTGCCATGAGAATTACTTTCTTTGGCGCCCCCGAATCGCTGACCTGCCAGCTCATGCCAAACTCTTCAGCAATCGGCGCAAAGTTCTCTTTCAAAACATCAAGATCGAACGGCAGAGAATCCGCACGAATACAGTGCCGCATAAAGAACCGTCCCGTCACTGGATCTGAGTAATGGTTTGCTTCCACAATCCATCCACCATGCGCGGAGAAAAACTGACCGACTTTGGCCACTATGCCAATCCTGTCAGGACAGGATATTGTTAAACGGTAAACTCGTTCCATAACCACCCAAATACGTAATTAAGGCCTAGCTGGCCCTTGCAGTCTGAGACAGTTAATGGTGAACTCTTCTCAGACTTTTAT
>Ga0209081_1000573_pt1 | contig 22312 bp, 22 predicted proteins | sample GOMGulsemesocosm_4_FD_184636 | JGI IMG/M metagenome (GOLD analysis project Ga0209081, IMG submission 184636) | Methane-oxidizing microbial communities from mesocosms in the Gulf of Mexico - GOM15B Gulf of Mexico (SPAdes) (version 2) | ecosystem: Environmental > Aquatic > Marine > Cold seeps... | reverse complement strand
CCATTTTAAACAAATAATGATGAAAATGAACAAACTTTCTTATTTATCTCAGTTCCTAATTATTTTTTCGAATTATTTTACAAGTACAGGATGCATAAGCGTACAGCTTGCCTTCATCATCTAACAACTTCGCATTCGACACCCCTAATGATTTTGACAAGTTAACGACATGACTTTCAGCATATAAGGGTTTTCCCACTGGTATAGGTCGCATCATTTTAACATTAATATCTATCGTGCCATAGCTTTCACCTGCTTCTAGCATAGTATGAACGGCGCAGCCAGTGACAGAATCAAGAACAGTACAAGAAAACCCTCCATGCACACCTCCCATCGGATTTAAGTGTTTTTCGGTAGCCATTGCTTTAAATTTTGCATAGCCATATTTAATCTCTGCTAGCTCTATATTCATAGTACCAGCCATGGTGGGCTTAGGAAATTTACCATCTACCACTGCATTTAATAGCTCAAGGCCGCTCATATTTGCTGGATTCATTTTACTTCTCTTGATTAGTTCCTTTTTGGAACTGTAAATATAAGTTCTAAAAAGGAACTAATCAAGCTAAAATACTTATTTAATCCTAAAAAAGATTATTCCATGAAGTATATTGAGCATGCTGACAAATTATGCCCTATCTCCCAAAGCCTTGGAATTATTGGTGATAGTTGGAGCTTACTGATCATTAGAAACTGTTTTATGGGCACTCATCGCTTTGATGAATTCCAACAACAGTTGGGGTTAACCAGGCATGTTTTAGCTGATCGATTAAAAAAGCTGGTGAAAGAAGGGGTATTAGATAAAGTGCCTCAAAAGATTCACGCTAAACGTTTTGAATATAAGCTTAGTCCTAAAGGTAAAGCACTTTCGCCAGTATTTATGGCTTTAGGTAACTGGGGAAACCAATGGTTAACTGAAGATGAGCAACAGCCAATGTATTACCATCACAAGTTATGTGGTCAGATAATGAAACCACAAATGTGTTGTAGTGAATGTGGTGAATTACTTGAAAGCAGAGATGTAAAAATGCAATTATCGGAACATACAATTGAGCAAACAGAAAATTTTTCTAATGCTGAAATTATTGAAAAATTCGGATTTAAACCATCACATTTTAAATAATTTGGTTAACTTTATTTACAAGCATTAAAAAGGGGAATTCAATGTTAAAAATGAAAAACAGTTGTGAGAAATGTAATTCTTCAACAAAAGAGCAAGAGGTCGCATACATTTGCTCTTATGAATGTACGTTTTGTAAAATTGCACAAATGACATGAACGCAAACTGTCCAAACTGCGATGGTGGTTTAGTTCTAAGGCCAACAAGACTTATAAAACCTTTTGAGGTTGCCAAGTTACAAATTAAAAATAAGTTTCTTGGCAGAGATTAGTGTTCGTATATAACATGTTAATGTTAATGTTTATTGAGCTAGGTATTAAATTTTGAATAAAGCGATAACAATTTGTCTAATAATTGTAGGGTTAATTAATTTCATCCCAACAATTGCTATAATATCTGCGCAAAAATTAGAGGCGGCCTATTCAATAAAATTAATATCGAATGATCTAATTATACTATTACGACATAGGGCCTTATTATTCGGTATCCTTGGTGGTTTTATCTTATATTCTGTCAAGGCAACTTCCTACCAAGGTGCTGCAATGATAATGGCAGGGATAAGCATGCTCGGATATGTTGTCTTGATGTTTACCGTGGGTGGGTACAACGAAGCTTTATATAAAATTCTTATTATCGACGTAGTTGGCATTGTAATTTTATCTTTAGCAGTGATATTTAAATATATCATCAAGAGTAGTCGATAAGCTGTTTAAAGGGCACTTCGTTTCATTGGAAGCCGCCATCGCTGAGCCCTTTACTAAGGATCACTCATACAAGTCTAATTCGCATTATAATTTCAGTTCAACTACCTAAAGCGCAACAATCTTTATAACTAAAAATCAATATGTTACCGACGTCAGTAACGTTAACTTATGCGTAAACTCATCTTTTAAAAATGAATTAAATCTCAATTGGTAACAGACTCTATATGTCATATGTCACCTTTTAGCGTTGTAATATTTGACATGCCTTTTCGTACTAATTTTCATACACATCAAGTTATATAAATTTTTTGCTTAACTTCACTTGCTTTACATCAACTTTCAACAATACTTAGCGCAATGAGTATAGTCTACTCAGTTACATAGACAGGTATTAATCATTGGACAGGCTACTAAAATGGAAAATAAAGACTTGGGTTGGTTAAACGTTTTGCTGGTGGACGATAGTGTTGCTATTTTAAAGTTTGTCACAAAAGTACTAGAAGAAAACTTTCACATTACAAATATCCATGCAGCTTCTTCAGCACCTGAGGCTATGCAAGTCCTTCGTCAATCTAAACTTATAAATCTATTATTTTTAGATTTAAATATGCCTAATGTTGATGGCATTCAATTATTAGAACAGCTTAGTCAATTGGAATATAAAGGGTATATTGTCATTATGAGTGGCGTATCAACTAAAATAATTTCTTCAGTTGAATCACTAACAAAGAAATACAGACTAAATTATATAGGTACACTGTTAAAACCAATCCATGAATTAGATTTTAAAAAAATTATTAATAGAATTGGCACTTCTCGGACAAAGTATGAAAAAGCAGAGTCTCTTAAAAATTACGAAATTATAAGAGCCATAAAAAACAATGATATTGAGGTTTTATATCAACCCCAAGTAAGTCTTACTAAGCGTGATTTTATTGGCGTTGAAGCACTTTGCCGCATGAATCATCCTAGGTTAGGTATGGTTTCACCAGATAGGTTTATTGATAAAGCTGAAGAAAGTGAGCTCATTGTTCATATCACCCTTGCAGTTATAAAAAAATCATTAAATGATTGGAAAAAATGGCGCCAATATGGACTAGATATAAAATTGTCAGTTAATGCTTCACCTATTGCGTTGCAACAGCCTGAGTTTGCCGACACTGTATTTATGCTATTGGATCAAGTTGGTATGCCGCCAGAAAAGCTATGCTTAGAAATTACCGAAGGTGTCTTAGCCGATGATGAAGTACAAGAGTTGGTAAATATCAATCGATTAAGCATGCGTGGTGTTGAGTTTGCTTTAGATGATTTTGGTCAACTACATTCAACAATAGAGCGCTTACAGCAACTTCCTTTAAATTATTTAAAATTAGATAAGAGCTACTTTATAGAACAAAAAGATAACCTCAATCAATTATCCCTAATTAATACCAGTATATCTTTAGCGAATAAACTTAATATTCAAATCATAGCCGAGGGGGTTGAGGATGTCGCTGTAATGAGTTTAGTTACAGAAATTGGCTGTGACTATGGACAGGGTTATTTCATTGCTCACCCTATGCCTGCTAAAAAGATCATCGATTGGGTGCGAGAGTGGAATGGTTTAACTTAAATAATTTACTCGTTTTACGTGAGATAACTTTATGGCACGTTGCCCCAACTTCGGTAAAAAAAACCGACAATATAGGTAGTGATATTTTATATTTTTGATTTAAAACACATAAAATTGGTTGCGGGAGCCAGATTCAGTAAACATACAGACTTGTTTCGTCTTGGTATTTAATAATGACTCGCTCATATCACTATCAAAATCTACGGCGTCAATAATATCGTCTATTTTTACTTTCATGCAGATTACTCACCGATTCGCAGTAAATTCTAACACCTTGCTAAGCAGAAAATAATGGTTGGCTATAATCGCGGAGCGATGGCCAACTGTTATTTTTCCGTTTGACCAACTTGTAGAGGCGACTACGCATGCCAGTTGATGTCAATTTTTTTGTGTGTGGCCACGCAATCACGTAAATAAAGATTGATAAGGCTTTGATATGGAACACCTGACTCTTCAGCCATACCTTTAAAATAAGAAATAACGTCTTCACCTAAACGCATTGTGACAGGTTTTTTAAGTTTGCTAGCGTAAGGGTTTTTACGCGATTTCATAGTTGATAAATCATATTCATCTTTCATATTTAATGCCCTCGCTGATAGTGCTTACGTTCGTTTTTTGTTGCTTTTCTGGCTAAAATAACTCTTACTGTATTTCCTTCGTCACGCTCACAGTGACAAATAAGGAGTAGATTTGTTTCATTACTCATTCCTAGCATCAAAAAACGTTCTTCTGTTTCGGAGTTCTTGTGATCAAAGAACTGCACGGCGAATTCATCAAAGAAGACTGATTGAGCTTCTTTGAAAGATATACCGTGCTTTTTGATGTTTGATGCAGCTTTGACTGCATCCCATTCGAATTTAATCATATGTACATTGTATGTACAAAACTCCGAGTTGTCAAAATAGTCCTAATTATTAGAGCAAAACACCCCACTTTTATGCTCTTACCTTCAAGAATAGCTGGCATTATAATTTATACTCTATGGCGCAAACGCCCCACGGCAAGATCATTATAAATTGAACTTTTTACTTTAGTCACGATCAGATCTCAATATAATACATTGAGGTAATTAACATGAGCGCGACTTTCTTGACACACTTTGATTTGGTTTCTAATCCACGCATAGAACGTTGTAAAAAGCATAACCTGATGGATATCTTATTACTCGCGATAAGTGCCGTTATGTCTGGCTCTGAAGGCTGGGAGGATATTGAAAACTTTGGACATATAAAGCTTGATTGGCTGCGTCAATATGGCTCTTTTGAGGCGGGTATTCCACGCCATGATACTATCGCTCGTGTGATTTGTAGATTAAAAAGCGATGAAATTGAGAAAGCATTTCAGTCTTGGATATCTTCACTTGTAAAAAATACAGGCTGCGATGTGATTGCCGTTGACGGTAAAACGGCACGACGTTCTTTTTCCACAAAAGATAGAAAAAGTGCCCTCCATACCGTTAGCGCTTGGAGTTGTCAGCATCAACTGGTTTTAGGACAAGTGGCTGTAGACAATAAGACCAATGAAATTACAGCAATCCCAGAGCTGTTAACGATGCTAGATATTGAAAATAGCATTATTACCCTCGATGCCATGGGCTGCCAACGTGAAATAGCCCAACAAATTATCAAACAAAAAGCTGATTATATTCTAGCGCTTAAGGGGAACCATTCTGGCATGCAGGCTGAACTTGAGGCGTGGTGGCATAAAATGGAGCGAGAAGGTTTATCTGATGAAATATTTTCCCAGCACAGTGATGTCAGCTCAGGGCATGGGAGAATAGAAACAAGAACTTGCCAGCAATTATTGATTGATAAAACATGGCTAGACAAAAAATATCAGTGGAAAGGTTTAAAAAGTATCATCAAAGTAACATCTGATGTTATTGAAAAAACCACAGGCAAAGAGACAAACGAGACACGTTGGTATATTAGCTCATTAGACTTAAACGCCAAGCAGGCTCTAGATTCAGTGCGCAGCCATTGGCAGGTAGAAAGTATGCATTGGGTACTTGATATGACCTTTCGAGAAGACGAATCGCGAATACGTAAGGCTCAAGGTCCACTAGTCTTTAATGTAATGAGAAAGATAGCGATGGCATTGTTTAAGCAGGATAAGTCGAAACAAGCCAGTATGGCGGCCAAAAAGAAAATGGCAGGATTGGACGATGAATATCGCTCAACCCTGTTAGAATCGGGGATTAAAATGCGCTAGCCGTGACTACAATGCTGCTATATGCGACAACGTTTCAGGGTGCGACTTTACCAATTTAAGCAGCGTAACCGCTTGTCCATTAGGCGCACTACGTCCTTGCTCCCAATTTTCTAATGTTCGCACTGATGTATGTAGGTAGTTAGCAAAGACACCACGGGACATGTGAAACTTTTCACGAATTGATAGTATTTCGTTTGGTGAGATCACCAACTCATCCGCAATTTTCATCTCATGCGTCTTCAAGGTTAACTTACCTTCACTATGTTTTTTTGCTTCGTTGAGTGACGTTGTTAGCTCTGTAAATAAATCACGTTTGCTCATTTTTCCAGACCTCCATAAAGTCTTTAAGTTGTTTTTTCTGGGTAGTAGTCAAATCTGATACTTCATTTTTGGCATACACGGTAAGTTAATAGAAACGACTATGTCGGTCGAAGTAGTAATAAATGACTCTTGCACCACCACGCTTACCTTTGCCTTTTGCAGCCACTCTAATCTTTCGCAATCCACCAGTACCCTGTATCACATCCCCCTTAACAGGCTCCGATAACAATTCACGCTGGAATGCACTATATTCATCATCTGACATGTAGTCACTGCGATGTTTTTCAAAAACACTAGATTCAACAAATACGGCTTTCATTCATCAAGTATACGCAACATGCGTATACTTGACAAATTATCTTTCTATTTCTGATTATTAGCATATTAAATGATGATGAATTGTAATGATCCACCTTTGCCGAGGTGTGTTGCATTATGCACTTGCTTTAGCTACTCAATCGACACATGCGTATATTCTCCAGTAGCGGATAAATCACGTTGACCAAGCAGTGTTTGGATGCAATTTAACAACATACTCATGTTTTTACTTGATCATGTAGGTAGCAATTAACAATAATTTGAAGTAAAACCCTGTGGCACTAAGTGCGCCTAACCGCCATAGAAACCGGTTGGATTAAAAGTTTTTTAGACTATAAACTCTAAGGCGGAATCGCCCCCAAACAGCCTTAAAAATGAAATTTTTGAAGTCCTCCAAAGACTACAGCACCTGACCGTTAGCAAGATAATATACTGTAGTAAATTACATAAAAAATGCTTTTGAATAAATCCAAAAGCCTTTGTAACTTAACTCGAAGGTAGGACAAAAGCTCATCAAATATTGCTTAACTAATATGCCTAGACAATCGTGAACCTTCTGTTTACCAAGCTAGTTATTTATTTTTAACAATAACAGGCGGCTTCCAAGAACCATCTAAAATCTCTTCTTTTGGCCAGTAAGCTCTAATATAGATAGAAAACTCTCCTTCTGGTGCAGGCAACCAGTTTTCAAAATTCTCTTTATCTACTGCTTTACTACTTACATGAATAGTTAGTGAACCATCATCATTAAGTTTCATTGATTTACTTTTTGTACCTAAAGAATAACGGCCTATGTCATTTTGGGTAAATAAATGGCGCTCGTTGTACATGGTTAGTGACCAAAAACCGTTTACTGGTGGTAATTCACCTTTTTAAAACGTTACAGTGTACGAATCCTTACCAGCTAATTTAACTTTGTTAGTACCATTGTCGGTATAAAAGTACTGTGTTTCTTCAGGGCGGTTTTCAAACATATTAGAACGTGCGGTACTTGCACGCATATAACAATCTAAACCAAAGTTGGCATTATTTTTTGAGCGGTTCCAGCCATTGCCAGCGTCAACACCATTAGTAGACCAATTGAAAAACGTACTCATCACTTCTTTTTCTGTTCTAATCGCTGTTTCTGTCAATACTTTCTTAATTTCAGGATTCGCGGCGGCAGAAGCTAATAATGACTTAAAGTTTGCTTTTTGCATCAAATCGGCAAACCAAAATAATCCTCTGCTCCTATGGTTACATAAAGTGTGTTCATCGATACTAAAACAAACTAGTCAGTAATTGCTCATTAAAATAAGCAAAGCCGTCATGTGCAGAATATTACGCTGCGCGTGACGACTGGATAATTTACCTATCACTTTCTGCGACTTTTGAAGTCCATACTTTCCAATGTAGAATGAGCTTCGCCTTTAAAATGCTCTCCATTAATCTTTAGATCTAGAATTGTTTCTGAAATATAGCGAGCATAATATGTTTCCCATTCATCGTCTTCGCCAAATGGGAATGTTGCAACGATATCTCCTCCTTGGAAGCGAATGTAATTATATTCTCCACTGTCGTTTTTCACTATGTACATGCAATCGCTGCTTATCTTCTTACCCGATTCTGGATGCGCAACTTTTTCTCCTTCCAAGAATACAACATCATCATTCACTGCGTTAATTAGCACTTCGTTATCTTTTGCTAGATAAGCAAATTTGGTCTCTAATCCGCCATGCTCTTCTTTAAAACGTACAGATGATGTTACAACGCAAATACCATCAACCTCAGCACGACTCCAATACCAATCTTCCAGTACTGTATTCATTGGGCTATTGCCCCAATTATGATCGTGATAACCATTACCAGTCACCGCTGTACTTTTTCCTCGTAAGGTCATCTCGCCGCTGATCGTGGCACTGGGTACTGTACACAACCACGCAAAATACAGTCCATTAGCATCCCAATAACCCGTTCCTGGGCGGAAAGTTGGCACTGTTTTATCCAGAATAATATGAATTCCGTTGCCCCCTTCTATCTCATTAGCATCTAGGTAGATCTCGTATTTGTTAAGTCCATCAAGCGATTTAATGTAGTGTTTTCCGAATTGAACATCACAGAAATCTTTCTTAATTTTAACATCTTTGATGTCAACTTCGACGCGAGTGCTCAACACTACACCATCTTTATCAGCGAAATTTATGAGAATAAAAGCAAATGGATTACCATCTTTATCTGCTTCAACTTGATAAGTGAATGAAAAAAAACCACCATCATCAAGATGCCCATCTGCATACCACCATTCGTATTCACCTGGTTTGAAATTGTTATGATCTAGTCGTTGTCCATCCTCCCAAACTTCTGCTGGACCATTTTGAATTCCATAGTGTTTAAAGTCTTTATCTTCAATTCTTAATGCTACGCTCATCATCTTTCTCCATTAATCGGTAATTACTATTTGTAAAAAATGTTTAAAATTAAAAGTTAGATTTATTGATATCAGTTATCATTGATGACCGCTATATGGATCATTTCCTAGCTCATTAATTTTATTTGTTGTACTTGTTTAACTGATTGCAGTATCAATTAAACAAATGATTAGATAAACAGCCATAAATGAGAAAGACTGTCTCATTTTTTAATAATAGTAAGTCGAAATTTGAACCCCATATAAGCTGAATTATGGATAAGCAGAACTTCGAACATAGGCGTCAATGGGTAATTGTGCAGTGAGTGGCATCTTAAGTGCTTGGTTATGGAGCCGTGCCGAGGTTGACTGTGTTACTAGTGTTACTTAGTCAGTTCGCTTAATTGAGAATTATGGGGGCAAAGAGACTAAGTTTGTATATTTAACAAAAGGTAATGATGTACTGATTGATGCGATCAATGATGAGGTTGTCTTTCGGGGGGATTAACCTGTAAAAAATCAGCAGTGACTGCATGTATATTGTTGAAGGTGAGCAGGAAAGCAAGATATGCCCGCTTTTTATCAACAGCATTATTAAACTTAAACATTAATGGTGAAAACAAATGACTTCAACTTAATATAATTTAAAATTACTGCTTATACTCAATGTTTAGTAGCATTGAGTATAAAATCAATCAATGTTTTAAGTGCATGGCTTTTAAATCTATTTTGTGGATAAAGTAACCAGATATCTTCACTATATGATTGCTTTTGCTCGAACAATATCTCTAACTCTGCATTTTCAATATAATTTTTACAAAGTAAGCGGGGCAAATAAGCGATCCCTTGCCCTAACAACGTTGCCTCTAGAAGTAGTCCAGTATCATTAGAAATTAAATTACCATTAATTTCTACCAAGGTGCCTTTTTTATCTATAGGCCAATAGGATTCAACTTTGTTATTTGAGCGTCTAAACCTCAGGCAGTTATGTAGCGAAAGATGTTCCATTTTATCAAGTTTACTATGCCTTTCCAGGTAACGTGGAGCGGCTAGTACAACCCTATTAATACTATCCACTTTGCGACAAATCAAATTTGAATCTGGCTGTTCACCAACTTTAATTGTTATGTCTATTCCACGTTCGACCAAATTAATATCTTGACTGTCAATCAATAGGTCTAATTCAATGCCTGGATATTGTAGTTGAAATTCCTGGATGTAAGGCATAAGTATTTTAGATTCAGGGGGTAACTGAATACGTAACTTACCATCAATTATTTTCTCATCTCCAGTTACCTCTTCAGTTAACTGAGTCAACTCAGCATACATTTCTTTTGTTTTTTTGTAAAAATGTAGCCCTTGCTGAGTTGGCTTTACTGAGCGCGTCGTTCTGGTTAATAAAGTCGCACCAATTTCTTCCTCAAGTTGAATTACCTTTCGACTAATTTTCGCTTTTGGAAGATCCAAAAGACGTGCCGCAGCACTAAAACCTTTTGCTTCAACAACCGCATGAAAAAACTTTATATTATCTAAGTGCATAACTTTATTGACCTAATTCTATTTAACATAATACCTACAAAGCAAAATTCAGCTTTCAATCTACTATCATATTTTTGCGCTGATGCACTACTTTGTTGTGTCAATGATTTTTATAAAACGAAGTATACCGCTCAATTAGAACAGAATAAATGTAAGAGAAGTGTTTCAACAAAATATAGTTAAAAATTCTTAATCTGTTTATGGTGTGTTTTAAAGCCCTACAATTGCACCAAAGCCTTACTAATTAATTTCAATTAATAAGGAAGTATTTAAGAGTAGCAAGGTTGTTGGTATTCATTTATCAAAAAAATTTACCTATTAATTATGAAGTCACTTCAATCAGTTCTTCCTTGCATATCACTATAACTTTTCTATTTGAGAAACCTTATCGTAGACCCTTTTATTAACCCGCAAGAAATTCGCTACATTTTCACCTGATAAAATTACATTTCCTTGCAGAACTATTAGCTCCTTTCATCTTAAACTAACCAGATTAATTACAATTTTTTATCTTTAGTTACTAGAAGCGTTTTACATACTGATTTTTTCAGTAAATAACAACCCATTAAAGTTAAGGTATCAAAGTTATTTACTCTGAAATTTTTCCCTCGTTCCCTAAGGAAATAAAGATACGATGACAAATGTAGCTATCCTTGCAAAGCTAAAGAAACAGGTTTTAAGGGCTATAGTGTCTGCACTATTTGTTGCAGCAATACTTGCCTATTATGCTCTCCTTACAACACGTAGTTTAGCTGAAACTGCTTTACCTCTTCCCATGCATACTCTAACTACAAATAAACAAGAACCAACGCAAATTGTGCCAACTAAAGCTGTAACTAAGGTTACCCACCTCGTAAATGAAAAAAGACATATTGTTGAATATAAAGTCAACAACGCTAAAACAAAGCAAGCTACTGCTGATAGAAACAATATAGTAAAACCTATACAAAACACTGAAGTTGCTACAACTAAAATCGAAAACTACGACTCAAGTAGCTCTATCGAACTTATGCCAAATTGGGAGCAAAAACATGATAATGTCTTGGATTTTTCTGCCGATGCCCGAGCCGTTTATAGTGGTTATGAAAAACAATTAAATAATGGCGAACTTATAAGAGATACTGATTTATTGATACGCATCCGTGGTGACGCAGTAGCTACCATATCCGACAATCTCAGAGCTGGTTTTGGCATAGCGGGTACCTGTTCGATAAGTAATTGTGGTGCTGACTTTACCCTACAAGCAGACTTACCTAGCAGCACAGGGTTAAGAAATGGCCAAATAACAATTGATGAAATGTATTTGCATTGGTTAAGTGATGAGCCACATCGTTTCAAACTCTCCATCGGGAGAATGCAAACACGTTCAGTCCTTAAAACTGGAGTATTTAACAAATCTCTCGATCGTATAAATAGTAATAATGCACGTATTAATTGGACTGATGGAGTTCATGCAGCTTATCAATTCAACAACGGTTGGACTTCAAATTTCATCATGCAATACAACAGTAGTGAAGGCTCTGGCAATGTATACCATGACGCTATTGATTTCTCTGATAGCAATGCACGAAAATCTTACTTTGCTTCTTTTGAAAGCAACCAAGAAGCTTCAGGCGTGACTCAACGTAGCATAGGTATTTCATATCTACCCTCAGCAATGCTTTCCTCACAATCGACAGCTCAAGATGTTACACAGTATCACGATGATTATTTAGGGGTAGTTGGTAAAATAGCTTGGTTGTGGCCCAAAAAAAATACTGGATATACGCTTCGTGGCGGGTTTGAGCTTGGCTATTCGCCTAGCCTACCTAGCCAAGATGTTGTCGGAATTAAAGATGAAGAAAATGTAAGTGGCTTAGCATGGAATGCGGTATTTAATATAATGGATATTTATCCAGGGCAAAATTTTGGCATTAACTATGCCCATACTGGTGCTGGTTGGCAGCTTTCTCCACAATATGCTCCCAATAAAAAACTGCTAGAGATTCGTTATCAGTGGCAACTAAAGTCAGAAACATTATTTGAAGCAAGGTTGAGGTGGCAAGATGAACTTGAAGACAGTGTAATTAATGATCACTCTATACCAGATAACCAAGTGGACTTTTATGTGCGTTTAACGCGTAGCTTTTGAATAGTACAGCTGTTTTTTTAATCAATAGAGTTATTTATTACTTAATATCAAGTATATATGACAACTTAATACTTTAATTATTTTACGCTAAACATGCTTAAAATTTACTTGATGTTTAACTAAGGATGATATGGTTTCCATTACCCATTGATAGTATTGTGACGTTCTATTTTGATTTAATAAATAAAAGGCAACCTTTCCGCTGGGTATACTCACCTCCTTACTGACTTCAACACAGGTTAATGAGCTTGGTGCCTTTTTTAAACACGATATAGGCATAGCTAATAAAGCATCACTTTCACTAACCACTTCAAATGCACTATCAAGAACATCCGTTCGAAGCAATACATTAGGCTGATAGCCTGCACGCAATAATACTTGTTCTGCATGACTTTTTATCGTATTCATTTCGGGAGCTAAAAATACAACAAGAGGATAAGAAGACAGCTCTTCAATGGTAGGTGTAGTTTTGGCCAGTTGATGTTTTTGTCGGCAACAAATAACAAAACGTTCCTCAATAAAAGGGAGCTGACGTATTTCCTTAGAGAGTTGCATAGGAGTGTAGTTTATTCCCAGTTGTACAACCCCTGTTTTTAAATCATTTTCAGTCGCTGAAGACCATGATGTTATTTGTACTGTGGCGCTTGGCGCTAATTTTCGAAAGACTTTATAAATACCTAAGGACATGGACTGATTTAAAAATGAGTTTAATGCTATCTTTATTTCACCACTATATTCAGTTGGAACAAAAGCTCCACTACCATCAAACAGCTCCTCTAAAGAATGAAAAACTACGGGTAATTGCTTTATTAACTGCTCACCTTTTGTTGTGGGAGACAATCCGTATTGTGTACGAATAAACAATTCATCATCAAATGCTTCTCGTAGCCGTTTTAATGCATAACTTACAGAAGGCTGCGTAATAAAGAGTTTCTCAGCTGCTCTACGAGTATTTCGCTCTTCAGCTAATACTTTTAGTACTTTCAATAAATTGAAATCTAAATTCGTTAAAGATGTTTTTTTCATCGTCGCTCACTAACGCCTAGCTATAGATTCTATCTATATTTGATTCTAGTCACATCTATTAGATGAGGGTAGTAAAAATTGGTATAAATGTCACAAGTTTTAACTATAAGGATCATTATCATGAAAAACTTGATTATAAAAGGATTAGTGATGTGCGCTTTGAGCAGTATTTCTGCGAGTAGTTTTGCTGATGAATGGAGTTTTCAATTAGAGCCATATGTGATGGCAACCTCTATTGACGGCGATACCAGTTTAGCACGTATTAACGACGCGCCTGTTGGTGTGGGTTTTGACACTATTTTGGATAACTTGGACAGTGCTGCAATGATACATTTTAAAGCTATGCATCTTTCAGGATGGGGATTATCACTAGATTACGGCTATATGGACCTTGGTAGTAAAAAACAAAATGAGCAAGGCCGTTCAGCCAGTGCTTCGGTTCGTCAAGGTGTACTTGAGGGGCTTGGAATGTATAGAACAAAATTAGCCAATGGTTCGTTAGACTATTTTGCTGGATTTAGATGGTGGGATAACGATCTAGGCGTTGATGTCAATCTAAATGCGTTATCAGGTGATGGTTTTAATCGTGATGTTAAATTCGATTGGATTGATCCTGTTGTTGGGCTCAGGTGGCTGCATAACATTAATAATGATTGGACTTTCATAGCACAAGCAGATTTCGGTGGGATAGGTATTGGCTCAAATTTTACCGCTTCGGTGCAAACGGGAGTGAAGTATGAAATAAGTGAGTTGATGAGCTTAGATGTAAAATATAAAGCCACCTGGGTTGAATACAAAGAAGGTCAATACGGCCAAGCTGATTATTTTCAATATGACACTGTTACTCATGGTCTGATTATTGGCTTAATTTTTAAGTTCTAGTTTTATTATTTATAAGAGTTTTCTTACAAAAGATGAAGACTCAAAAGGAGTTTCAAATGTTAGATTATTTTGCACTGTTCTTAGTGTTTTTTGTTCTTATCGTTTTATTTTACGGCATCATTGTTGTGCATGATATTCCGTATGAAATAGCTGTTCATAGGGAACATCCACATCAAGATGCCATTCATGTGGCTGGTTGGATTAGCCTGTTCACACTAGGCGCAATATGGCCATTCTTGTGGATTTGGGCAACCTTATATAAACCAGGAATTGGCTGGGGTATGGTCCAATCTACTGCTAAAACCGATGAGAATGAAAAAGTAAGTAAGTTGGAGCATGACATTGCCTTCTTACATACACAAATCGAATCACTTAAAAATCGTAACACATCAAACAAGGAGTAGTCATTATGGATATGCTTATTATTTTAACCTACACTGCCATCTGTGTAGGAATTTTCAAACTGTTCAAAATTCCATTAAATAAATGGTCTGTACCGACAGCGGTTTTAGGTGGTGTGGTTTTACTGTCAACTATCATGATTATCATGAATTACTTACACCCTTATTCGAAATTCGGAAAAGAAGTTTTTGCTACCATTCCAATTACACCGTTAGTTGCAGGTAATATTAAAACGGTTGATGTTGTGCCTAATGTTCTGGTTAAAAAAGGTGATGTGTTATTTACCTTGTATAATGACGAGCAAACAATTGCCTTAAAAAAATCTGAGGCAGCATTGGCACAAGCAAAAAATCAAGTATTGCAAAATGACCAAGCATTGCTCGCTGCGATAGGGCAAGTGGCTAAGGCTGATGCTAATAGAGATAGAACTCATGCATCTTACTTACGTTATATGAATGGCCACCTTAAAGCAGGTGAAAGTTCGCCCTTTACGCAACAAGAACTAGATAATAGAAGAGAGTTTTATGAAGCTGCGCTAGCAAATTTAGAGTCGGCACAAGCAACAGAGCGTAAAGTGCGATTATTAACAGAGTCGAAAATTTTAGGTGAAAATACTCAAGTTGCCCAACTAAAATCAGCAAAAGATAAAGCGCAACTAGATTTTGACCGAACTTTGGTACGTGCACCTGTTGATGGCATTCCAACACAAGTGGCTATACGTCCTGGTATGCGCGCAGGTATTTTAGCTGTACGTCCAGTAATGAGCTTCATTCCAAAAGAAAAGCGCCGTTTCGCTGCGCGTATTTGGCAAAACTCTTTATTACGTTTACATAAAGGTTTAGAAGCTGAAGTTATTTTAGACTCGGTACCCGGACATGTATTTAAAGGTAAAGTGGTTGAAATTCTTCCGGCAATGGCTGAAGGCGAATATCAAGGGCAAGGAGTATTGATGGGCGCTGGTCGTTTAGCGAGTCACGGTTTTACCATCGCCATAATAGAGCTTGAAGAGAACCTTGATGACTATAATTTACCACGTGGTGTACAAGGGCAAGCTGTTGCTTATAATCCTAAGGGTGATTTTATACATACGTCGATGGTGCGTAAAATATTGTTGCGCATGATGAGTTGGATAAAATATGTATACCCAATGAAGTGAGCTGATTTCAGTTTTTAAAAATAGAGAAACTCAATTGCACTAATTAACGGTTAAAGCGATAGGAATCTTTGGATATAGATACAATCTATATTTACATATCTAGCTATCTATTGGATAAAAACTGAGGGCTGCGATATTATCAATACAAGTTATTTAGTAACGGGCATTAAACGGCAAAAAAAATGGTTGAAATTTGTTCTAAATGCACAGCTAACTTGATTAAAAGCAGTTAGTAATATTGTTAACATTTAAAATTTTATTAATGGATATGAAAAATGAATATTAAAAAAATATCTTTGTCCGGATTTGCAGGGCTACTTTTAATGGTTGTGTTTAGTAGCACAGCTTCATCTCAAGCAAAAAATGATTTACCCGATTGGCAGTATTATGGCTATAAAATAACACACCATATGGGCGCTGTAGTTAATCATATTGAAGAGTTTGGTTTTAACACTTTCGATCACCCTAGAATTGCCGATTATCGATCTTTTGTTATAACACCTGCACTTGATCACTTTTATTCCAAGGCTGTAGCTGATGTTCGTTTTGGGCCAGTTGTTATTGATACACCAGCAAGAGACGATCGCTATTCTAGCATTCAGATTTTTGACGTAGAGCATCATTCTATTTTCGAAAAACTTGGCGCTAAAGAAGGCGAACGATTTGTTTTGGTTCATGAAGACTACAAAGGTAAATTACCTGAAGGTAAGGTTATTAAAACAACTTCAAACTTCCCGTTTGTTTTTCTTCGTACTCAATCATTTGCTTTTAATGAAGACAAGCTAGCCGATGGTATCCGTCACCAAGCTAAAATGTACGGGCTTTCTGGAAAAGTGAACTTACCTAACCCTAAAGATCCTATTGCGTTGATCAATTGGACTATTAAGAACTCTAAGCCATATAATCTAACTAAGAAACTGATGGATAAAGCTGCTAAAGATTATTCTCCGGCAGTACACAAACAAACGTTTGAAAACATAAAACAATTTCTGGCTTCAGGTGGCGTAAGCGGTAATACCGGCGGTTTTGAACCGGTTGACCATCCAGCTGGCGGTAGTCATAAAGTGAGGGCAGCTGCTACATTAATAGGGCATTTAGGTTTTCCAGTACATCACGCCTACTATCAGGTAATTCCAGTTGATCGTACAGGTAAGAAACTGAAAGGCGACAATGGCCCTTTCGTAATGACTTTACCCCACGAATCGGGTGCAAAACTTTTCTGGTCAGTTACACGTTATGATGCCAATACCTTTCTGCCGTTGAATCCAGCAGATATTGATAACAACGACATTCAAGCTTATCCAGATTTTTCAACTAAGCCCGATAAAGATGGGAATGTATCTTTTACTTTCAGTAAAAAAGATCCAAAAGATGGTAGCTATTGGATGCCGGTACTCGATAGTGGATATTACATTGTTGTTAGGTACTACGGCCCAGCATCGAAGATGAATGATAGAACAGCTAAAGATATTATCTATAAAGGAACAAAGCTGGAAGAGGTCTTCAAGACTGTTAAGTTCTAACTGCAATTAAAGCAGAAATTCTGAGGAAAAATTTGCCAAAGGGTTGATGCTTACTGGTTGGTTATTTGGGAGACAATTACTAACTTTGAGTGACACAGAATGAATTAAAGCTTTATAGCCTCAACTCATTCTGTCGCTTAAAGCTCAATAAAGACATTTGCCCCGCAATTAACGAAACTACCTATTTAACAACATTCGCTGACTTACTTAAACCGATCTACAACTTATCACCGCTCTTGCAACAGATGAACAACATTTCACTATTCATTTGATGGATATAACAGAGCACCAGTTATAGAGTTACAATTATTCATAAGAGTTATAGTCGAACCTGAACACAAATAAAAAACAGAAGTTTAATCCAATGATGAATAAATTAATAACAGCAGTAATAATAATATTCAGCCTATCTTTCACCGCAACAGCGAGCGAACAATGTGGCGAAGAAGAGAAAAGAATAATTGAAATGCAAGAAAGAATCCTTAATCACGGAACCGTGAGAAGAAGTTCAACAATGGCTTATGCTAGGATAACTGTCGGCTCTACCGGTATAATTTATGCCCTTGTAAATTCAGCAACAGGTGTTGGTTTTTTTAGTTTTGTAATATTTCTCGGGGGCTCTTTGGATATCTACATTAATAGTAAAAATGATGAGCAAGTTGACAAATTAAAGGAAAGGCTTTGCGCTTGATATATTAAATAATGTGTCACTTTATGTTTCGCTGTATTAATGAGGATACAAGGTATGTGAACCCTATGAGCTCGATTCGATTGAACTTCAAGTCACTTGCTCTATTGGTGCTTCTGTTTATCTTGATGAGGGTGTTGGTGCAAGTTTCTTGCTTAAAGAAGCTGATATATCGATGTATACATGTCATAATTTTCCTTAATTTGTTCGGTAAAGAACATATTCACAGCTTAATACAACTTACAATACTTATCGATTTATTCATATAACGTAAAGTCATAGTCCTGCAATGAGCATTTCACTAACATACTCAGTAGAAAATACTATTGGCACTAAGTTTATTATAGATTTTGTCAATACAAATTTTTTAAGTGTTTCAGCTTTAGGGATGCTCCTTTTACTAAAAGATCATTTAGACTTGATTGAAGGCGAGTTAACTCTCGTTAACCCAAAGAATAAACAGCCTCTTGACCTGCTAAACATATCAAACTTTGATCGCATATTTAATCTCTCATTTGATGAAATGTTACAAAAAAATCACAAAAAAAATATGGTTCAGCACGGTAAATACTCAATATCAATTAATAATCAGGTTCTGACGATGAAAGCTTATGATTCATGGAATATTGAAACAGTAATTTCATGTTGTAAAGCATTTAGAGTCGAAGCTAAAAAACTGATGTTCAAAAGTTGGTCGTGCTTAGTTGATTTGTCAGAATGGGAATTAGGACCACCAGAAATGTTGAGTGAAATCAAAAAAATAAACATATGGTCGGAAGAAAACAATCAAAGCTTTGAGGCAGTAATTGTTAAAAATTCTGTTCAAAAACACTTCTTAGAAAACTCACACGAAGTATTTAAGAGCATTGAGACTAAATTTTTTGATAATCATGATGATGCTTTATTATGGTTATCAAACTCTCAAAGGGTTGCATAATGAAAGAAACTACAAACTTTCTTCTATTTTTTCTTTTCTTATTGTTTATGCTCTGAACTAAGGATGATCTATTATGAATGGTCATGGCTATTTAAAATTATTAGAACAATGGCAAGAGGCTGTAGATTTATTAGCAGAAATCATTGATGTTCCATCTGGTTTAGTCATGCACTATAAAGACGGGAAGCTTGAAGTATTAGTTGCGAGTAATAGTGAGGGTAACCCTTACAAGCAGGGTGATAAAGAAGTATTGGAAGGCTCTGGCTTGTATTGTGAAACCGTTATTAAAACAAATAAGTTATTAACAGTACCCAATGCTCTTAAGAGTAAACGATGGGGAAAAAATCCTGATATTGCTTTAAATATGATTTCATACCTAGGTTTACCTATTCTGAAATCTGATGGCTCTACATTTGGTACTATTTGTGTTTTAGATAATAAAGAAAACCCTTATAGTGGTAAATTTATAAAATTACTTGAAAGATTCCGTAACTTTATCGAATTAGAACTCAACTTATTAGATAAAGAGGCTGAACTACGTATTGACTCTGTTGCATTTGAATCTCTAGAGGGCATGATGATTACTGATGCTACAGCTATGATTCTAAAAGTTAATAAAGCTTTTACTGAAATCACAGGATATAGTGAAAAAGAAACAATTGGCGAAACACCAAGACTCCTCCAGTCTGGCGATTATGACTCTGATTTTTATAAGAGTATGTGGAATTGCTTAAAACAAACAGGTCGTTGGGAAGGTGAAATAAAGAATAGACATAAGAAGGGGCATTACTATTTTGAACGCCTTACGATTACCGCAGTTAAAAATACCAACGGGATTGTCACAAATTATGTAGCTACCCATATGGATATCACAAAAAGTAAAGCTCAAGAGAGTGAAATCAATCGTCTTGCATTTTATGATCAGCTTACTGAATTACCTAATAGACGTCTCTTTATAGATCGTTTTGATCAAGCGTTAAAGGCCAGTGCACGTACTAAAAAAGAAGGCGCTCTTTTATTTCTGGATTTAAATAAGTTTAAATTACTTAACGATACCTTAGGTCATGATGCTGGTGATCTATTGTTGCAACAGTTTTCTAAAAGACTAATCCAAACTGTTCGTGAAGGAGACACCGTAGCACGTATAGGCGGTGATGAGTTTGTTGTTTTACTAGAAAGACTAAATACCAATTCTGTCAAAGCTGTTCAGGAAGCAACTGGTGTTGTTAATAAAATCATCAGTTCTCTTGGCAAGCCGTATCAACTTTCCACTCATGAACATATCAGTAGCGTCAGTATCGGAGCTACATTATTTGGTGGTGAGAAGAGCATAGATATACTAATGAAGAGAGCAGATATTGCTATGTATGAAGTTAAAGAAAATGAGAATATAGGTTTTCTTTTTTATAAAGAATGACTATATCTCATCTCGCTTACAGCGGTGTTATCAACTTGATGAAACAGCTTGAAGAAAGCAGCCTTCTCCAAATTTTAGACACAACTAACCCAATCTAATTCACTAAATCCTCGTTCACGTAAAATTTTTTAATTCTTGGCTTTCATCAGATGACGGCCAAGCCTGAACAAATTGTTTACCACACCTTGGCAAACAATAAAACGCTGAGCTTTGATAATTTGCACTTAAAAGTGATCCACTATTTGCATGGAAAAGTGATTCACCCTAGCGGTCATATTATGACCATTATTTATGTTGAGTTTATAGTTATTTCTCCTTCTTTTTTGTTGATTCTTTAAAACGGTAACTATCATTTCCTGTCTCAATGATATGGCAGTGGTGGGTTAGCCTATCAAGTAATACCGTTGCCATCTTGGCATCACCAAAGACTTTTGATCATTCACTAAAACTTAAATTAGTTGTAATGATCACACTTGTTGTTTCATAGAGTTTACTCAGTAAGTGAAAAAGTAATGTACCTCCAGATTGACTAAAAGATACATAGCCCAATTCATCGAGTATAACGATATCAACATTCATCAAACGATTGGCAAAACGTCCAACATGACCATTTTGTTTTTCCAGCTCCAATGCATTAACAAGCTCAATTGTTGATAAAAACCTAACGCGAAGATAATGATGTTGTATAGCTTGAACCGACAAAGCTGTTGCTAGGTGTGTTTTCCCCGTACCTTGCCCTCCAATAAAGACAATATTCTGATTATCCTCGATGAATTCACAACGATGCAGCCCTTTGATTAAATACTCATCCACATCACTCTCAGTAAAGTGAAAACCATATAAATCTCGATAAGCAGGAAATTTAGCTACTTTCATTTGATAAGCAATAAAGCGGACTTCTCTATCTGAGACTTCTGCTTTGAGTAACGTTTCTAATATCGGCAATGCTTGTTGGTAAGCAGGTGAGTTTTGCAGGGATAATTCATTAATAGTGCTAAACATGCCGTGTAATTTTACCGTTTTTAACGTGCTAAGTAAGGCTTCAATGTGCATGATATTTACCTATTAATTGTTCGTAACGAGATGTATTGGCAGTTGGTTCAACACTTAACTTAAGCTTTGTGACTATGGGTAATGGCTCTAGTGGGACAGGTGAAATAATAGCGCTCAAGCAGTTAATTACATGCTCTTTTGATGGATGTCCTATCTTGATTGCTTGATCTATTGCTGCTTCAACATCTGCTTCATCGTAATGTAAAACAAGCGAAAGTATCTCTACCATTTCAACAGGTGCTGATACGGGGAATGCAGAATGTAGTCGTCAACTAATTTTGGCCACGGATTCGTATTCAAGCCAGTACCTTAGCTAAGACAGACCTATTTCGCTAAGTGCCGTGCGACGTGAAGTCGTATGTAACGCTGTTCACCGCGATAAGAGTGAACCATCTGTATCACCAGATGACCCTAGGACTCTGAATAAAGTAGCGAGTCTGACAATGTAACAAAGTCCGCTGGACGGGAAACGAATCGCGAGAGGAAGTTCCTCCTGACAACCACAAGTCGGGTAAGTGCTAGGGAGTCAGTATGATGAATGTAAGTGAACCCATGTAAGATGCGTAATGCGAGAAGCAGCGGAAGTGGTTAATACGCTGTGGCCAAAACGGCAACGAGGGAAGGAAAGAGGTTGGCATATACTCTTTCGTGATCGAGAATCTCTCCGCATTAGAGTGGGCATCTAAACTGACATTGCGTTCCATACGGAACACGGTAAGCCTGTATTGCTCCCAATAGGGAAAGCTGTCTGCGAAGAAAGCCGATAGTGGTGCAGGTAAAGGAGGCTGGAGAAAGCTAATGCTGCATTGTAATGATGCAGATACAGGCTGATGTCTGACACGAAAGTGAGCCCACTTCCAGCTGGTCTCCCGTTGCAAGAAAATTTGAA
>Ga0209081_1000571_pt1 | contig 22346 bp, 18 predicted proteins | sample GOMGulsemesocosm_4_FD_184636 | JGI IMG/M metagenome (GOLD analysis project Ga0209081, IMG submission 184636) | Methane-oxidizing microbial communities from mesocosms in the Gulf of Mexico - GOM15B Gulf of Mexico (SPAdes) (version 2) | ecosystem: Environmental > Aquatic > Marine > Cold seeps... | reverse complement strand
TTTCGGAGAAATCACCATGAAGAAATCATACCTATTGAGTAGTCTGTGCGTATTATCCCTTATTTTTTCAGTTACTTCATATGCTTCAGATTTCACGGTTGATCAACAGAGCGATGACTTACCGGGAAATGGGTCTACCGGCTTTAACAACACGATTGGCCAGTCATTCAGTCCGACGTTCAATTTTATGGATCATGTTGAGTTAAAGATGAACTCGCAGAACCCTCCAACTACAGTACGTGTTGTAATTCGGGCTACTCCAACGGGCTCGATACTAGGCTCGAGTAATCCAATAATTATGACGAATACTGTAATAGAGTTACGCCATTTTGAATTCGCCCCGATCGATATTAGCGCTTACAACGAGCTATTTATCCAGGTTGAACGGGTAGAGGGCTTAGCATTTGGTTTATTTTATGCGGGAGACGGTACCGTAGACAGTTATACAGGCGGTAAAGCTTACCGCGATGGTTTCATGTCTAGCCTTGACTTCTGGTTTCGTACAGGTCTTGGTTCCGTACCACCAGCACCTGAAATTACAGTGACCGATTCCGTGGCCCCGGAATTAGATCTTCAGGTGCCGTTTGGAAGTGTCACCGAAATGACCACATCCGATAAGATGGTGACTGTTACCAATGACGGAGGTCAGGACCTTCTGATTGGCCCTATCGCCATCAGCAATCCACTGGCAGCCCCGTTCAGCATCGTGAGTGAAACCTGTTCAAATCAATCGGTAGCACCGGCTGCCAATTGCAGTATGACAGTCAGATTTGCACCTCTCACTACAGGAGCGGCTAATGACAGCTTTGACATACCTTCGAACGATGCCGATGAAGACCCGGTAACTATTGATGTCTCTGGAATGGGTATCAGCGCCGCCGCGCCTGAAATTACGGTGACCGATTCCGTGGCCCCGGAAACAGATCTTCTGGTACCGTTTGGCGAGATCACAGAGATGACCGAATCCGTCCAGACAGTGACTGTTACCAACGACGGCACGGCTAATCTAGATATCAGTTCGATTTCTGCACTGGCAACTCCATTTAGTTTAACGACCGATAGCTGTTCAGGTATGTCCGTGGCACCGGGTGCCGATTGCAGTCTTACAGTCAGGTTTTCACCCCTATCCATAGGAGTGTTCGAAGACAGCTTTGACATATTTTCCAATGACGACGATGAAAACCCTGTAACGGTAAATGTATCCGGCACAGGATTAGCGATTCTACCACTGGATAGCAATGGGGATGGCATTTCGGACGCTGATGCGATTGCTATCGGACTGAATCCTCTTGTTCTGGATACCGACGGCGACGGCTTTTCTGATGTTGACGAGGTTGGCGGCGATGTCAGCAATCCTACGGACACTGACGGCGATGGGATTATTGACGCATTGGAACCGGGAGACGCAGCGTATGATGCAGGAATTGTCAGTGAATTGCCGCTCGAAAGTGGCGATAGTGTCACGATAGTAACGGCAGCCGGTGAAATGCTTTTAGATGTCAGCACTGACCCAGTCACCACTGGCCCAAACGGGATTAGCTTCCCATTCGGGATGGTTAATTACACCACAACAGTCGTTCCTGGTGGCTTTGTCACAGTGAGGCTGGCCTTCTCCGCCAATTTACCCAATCCCTTGGAACTTCACAAGGTGGAGGCTGCGGTCTTCACATTATTGCCAACTGTAAACACTGATCCAGATGGTTATTGGACGCAGATAGATGCCAAAACAGTAGACATCACCTTGAAAGATGGCGGTGCGTTTGACCTTGATCACACTGAGAACGGTTTCGTTGTTGATCCTATTGCACCGGGTAGTGGAGAGGATGGTGGTCAAGGTGGAGTTTGTGACGGCCTCGATCCAGTGACGAATTTGTTCCCGATCTGCCTACAAGCTCACAGTGCAAAGAAACGATTGATGCTATTACAGTCGAAGAACAAAGCGAGTCCTAGAGCGATAGAAAGGGCGCAGTCCGCGCTTGACGACGCCATAGCGAAGTTCGCTGAGCTGGGAGGAGGAAGTATCCCAGGGCTCTAAAATATCGGTGGTATGGTAATGCGGTGTTACAAGACATCCATGCAAAATGCTTAACAAAGAACATCGCTGCGGTTGCGATTTGGGAGGTAGAAAAGCTGGCACAAAAGGATAACAAGAAACGAAAATACGTGTACAAAATTAATTTTTCAAACGCACTCAGTCTAATCAAAGGCAACGTCCTTAGATTTATGCTGAACATGGCAACCAAAAGCCTGGGAGAGTTGCTGATTACGAAAATATCCAAAGCAACAAATGCATTTAGGCCGGAACGAAAATATGAAAGGTATGTAAAAATACGACGAGTTAAATATGCCGTTGCTTATAGACCATTATGTTAATCCTTAAGTTAATGGCATTGATTTGATCGGGAAGTTGACGTTTGATATTTTGACGGAGCTTATTCCGCAAAGCGCACAATTTTGAACATTTTCTCACTGTCATACTTATAGTCTCTTTAACCAAAGGAGCACTATCATGTACGACATTATTCTCTACACCCCAATACCTAGTTGGAATAAAGGAAAACTCGTTGGTCAAAGACTTCCCCTTAAGCTTGAGGAAGTTTTGTCTATTAGAACAAGGCTCGATTTAGCAAATAATATTCGTGAATTAACGATGTTTAATTTGGCACTAGATTGTAAATTGAGAGCATGTGATTTCATTAAGCTCAAAGTATCGGATATTGCACATGGAAAAAATATTCAATCACGAGCAATGTTAATTCAACAAAAAACGGGGACACCTGTTCAATTTGAACTAACAAAAAAAACTAGAGTCACCCTGCAAAAATGGATCTCGTTTAAATCACTTCGTTCTAGTGATTATTTGTTCGGAAGTAGAATAAAAGAGAACTATCATTTAACGACTCGTCAATATGCGAGGATTGTCAAAAAATGGATTTCAAGTATTGGCTTGGATATAACAGTCACTATTACCACAGAGCGGTCATTACTTTCTCGTTAAAATCAGTAACAAAAAAGGCAAGTCTGATACGAAAACGGACGTTCCCCACAGATATAAATATACGCTGTTTGACTATAAAAATTACCAATTAATTGAATAACCGGACTTAAAAAACGGCACCATTTTACGCACTCAACAGGAATTATTTTGTAGCTAAAATCAATCATTAGGCTCAAATAGTACAAATTATTTAGTGATAATTGTCAGAAGCCTCTATTCATATAGCATGACAAAGGGGAAAAAGCTTATGGTGATGGTTAGTGATGAAAATCACTGTGAAAAAACTGTTAACTGTCGAATATTTTTACAATCATCAGATACAAAAAACACCAATCATAACAATTGATGTTTTCTAGAATTTACTACAAAGAAACTATATTAAGATTGTTTCTTAAATCGACGTGATGCTAAACCAATCATTCCTAATGCAAAAATAGCTAAAGTTGAGGGTTCAGGAACTTCATTTTTTATATTTAACGCTTGATCTAACGTAAAATCGTGACCATCGCGATCGGTCACATAGCGCGTGAAACCGATGAATCCTCTACCTATTGTACCGGCGTCGTTCGTTCCGTGCGACGTGAAATCGAATAAGACTTCAGTCCATGTTGTGTTGCCGGTGGTGTTGCTTATGGTTTTAAACCAATTTAAACCGTCTACGGCGCCTTCCCAACTACTAAACATGCCGTCATAATCGTGGGATATCGCTATAATAGAGGAAAATTTTAGTGGCCCGGAGAAATCAAATACGGTATCGCCAGCTTGATAAAATAAATTCGGTCTTCCGCTTGGGCTGTGGAACATAGCGTTAGATAGTGTCATGGATTGTTCCCAGAAGAACTTATCTACCCTCGCTGTCGAGTGTCGCTTATTAAAGAACTTTTCTCTGAGTCTGCTATCTGGACCTCAATAAGGCCGGCATGTGCGACTCCTAATATTGTCTGGATCAGCAGAGCGCTTATAATTATAGTTTTCTTTAAAACTTTATATGACATTTATCAATCCTTTTAATTACTTTCCATTAATATCTGCAGGTAACAATGAAAATAGTATGTATTTAGTGTGTGACACGCACAGACTCAAGAATCGCACCATTCTTTAATTATTTAACAATATCAATATGATGAAAAACAACACAAACCTTACTAGGATAAAAGTGTAAAAAAAAACTGACACAATCAATCTTATCAATCAGTTGATTTAACACATAATATTAGCAAACGTTAATTTGAATTGGTTTCAGTATAAAAATATAATTAGATGATAGAATATCACCTGAAATTATCGATTAGTCATTTAAAAATTTGATTTAAAGCTTCTAAAACAAGCATATTAGCCGTGTTATTGATTAAAATCAGTGGTGTTAATTATTGTTATACATTACACAAACAAGACTACAGACCATTGTATTCTTCACACAACTACCACCTAGTAACTGACTTGTAATAAGTTGGTTTGATATATTATCAGTTGATACCTTTTTAAGCCCAACACGTTGATTTTATTATATAAAGAACAACGTCCATATTAGTGAATTTAGAGTGAAAAAAGATAATAAAATCTAATATATGCGTACTAACGGAGGTTTATCCGTTGTTAGTGAATTTGAACTCCGCTGACTGCTAATTTTTGACTTAAAGAACAACCACTAGTTAAAGTCAACAATGCGCACAAAAGGATCCAAAATAGTATCTCGAAATGTGCCTTGAAGCTCCATAGAATCCAGAAATTTGTGTCAGTTGTTTGTTCGGCAAGTTGAAGTGTAATTCAAGAGTTTTTCTTTTCTATTGAGCACGAGAAAGATCTTCTAATGGCATAAAATACCACATATAAACTAAATGAATTAATAGGAAATGTGCTAGTTCTATTCATCTTGATTCCATTAAAAATGCCTCTTTTTTATAGGTACATATAAACATGAAACATTAAGGGAAATAACAATACTGTTGAGTCATAGTGTGCTTTTCAAACTAAGCTCAATTTACTAGTGAAAAATTAAACGTGCCAAAGGGCATGGAAGAAATGCAATACTTTAGGGAGATGATTAAGCTAACTCATAGCACAAAACAGTCTTGATTTAACTTATATCTGTTTATTATATTTCTAAGAATATATTTCTTATATTCAATAGGCATCATTTTTTTAGGTTTTTTGTTTTTTTATCTTTAATTTGAGTCTAAAATAGTAATACTTAATTTAAAATGAAAATCATTTTTATCATGCCAAAATCTGACATCCCATTATTTCATTTAATAAAAAGCGCTAAGCTTGCTTATTATATGAGTGACCATTCTGACTCAATCGCAACTTTCATGAGAAACTGGTTTAAACAGAAAGTTAAGACTCAAAAGGACTCGTTAACTTCGGAACAAATTCAAGTTATCTGTAGTGATTGGAAAGTTAATAACGTTAACTTTTACAAAAATGCTATGGCGTTTTTAAAAAAAACAACCGATAAACATGCACTACTTGTTCGATTATCTGAGCTCAATGATCAAGAAAGATTGTGTGACTTATGCTCTGAATTTGAAAAAAATAATTATTCGGTCTTCAATAGTTTGATTGAAGAAGATATTCCAGACACAGATATTATTCAAAAGGAAGGTACAAAGGGTATCTGCATAATAAAAAAACAAAGAGATAAGTTTGATGAACATGGCAATATTATTAATGAACTTTGTATAAGTATTCGTGTGAAGGCCGTCGTTGAAGTTCATTTAATTAAAGAAATTATAATAAAGTATGGTTTCGAGATTATTAGTATTGATAAATTTAGCTTAAATGAATTTTCAACAATTGTTATTTTATCTTCTAAGGCTAATCACTTGAATACTGAACTATTGTCACTTCCTATAAATAATTAGTTTAGAAGAACTTCCAGTGAAGAATTAAATTGGAAGTTTGTTGTATTCGTTCAAAGAAAACGTCAAACCTGATTGATATAGTTTAAAATAAAGTCTCATTTGAGGCTTTATGTGCCTCTGTTCTAGATATATCAAGCAAAAATTGTAGATTTATTATATTTTAAAAAGACCCTAGGCCTAAATCTTGTTGGATAACATTTTCTAACAAGATAAATCGATCTTGTCCCCAAAAATGAGAATCGCCATAGCGAATAGTCGGAACTCCCCAACAGCCAAGCTTGAACATTTCATCTAGGTTGTTTTGTACTTCGATTTTCCAGGCTTTTTCCGTTAATTTTTCCTTTGCAACATTCCAGTCAAGACCACAGCGAGTAAGAATTTTTTCCAATCCTGAATTGGTTTCTGCGCGAATTCCTTCTGCGTTAACAGCACGAGCAAAGCTCAATAGAAAAGCCTCCAATTTATTTTCTGAACGTGCATATTCAATTAGTGCATAACACCTCTCTACGGCTGCGCCAAGGGGGTCAGCAACAAACCCGTAGTCAATTCCTAACTTGTTTGCCTCTCTTTTGGTATCAAGAAATATATACATTTTCTTTATTGCGGGTACGTACATGTTACGCATCATCATTGGAAGAACAGGTTTAATCTCTAAGGGTATCTGGTAGTGCTCTGCTAACTTAACAGCACGCTCTAGTCCAATATAGGAATAGGGACTTCGCGCTGACCAGTATAATACTAGTGGTTTATTATCTCTTGATTTAGCACCCCCATTTATAGGGTGTTGGCAGAATTTTTTATATGTTAAATTGAATAGAATCTGCTCATTCTTTCGATGAGCGAACCCTGCCTCTATGAGCCTTTGCTCTACGTGGTCTAAACGGTCTACTCCCCAATACCATTCCCCTTCAAAATAAATAACCCCTCCTAAATAGTGACCTTTATTTACTAATAAAGCTTGATTGATTCTTAACTTTGCTAACGATCTTTCTTTATTATAAATAGCCGGAGTAGGTGGAATTGAATTAAACCAAAACTCGGTAAGTATACGATTAGCTTTGCTTAAAAATTCGTCTTCTTGTTCTATTGCTACTAATGCACATGCGAGTGTTATAATTGCATCTTCATTTAATTTAGGTAGTTTACTTCGGCAAGGAAACTGAAAACCATAGAGCTTTGCAAGATGATAAGCATCATAATTTGAGTATTGTTGCCACATTTCAAGTCGTGGGTACATTTGTAGATCAATGTCATTAAATACATAGAATTTTAGCTTTATCGAAAAGCGAAACTCTATTGATGTTAATGCTTGTATTAACAAATAACTGTATGGATCATCTGCTTTGATAAATATTTCAAGTACGGCCTCTTGATACAGAATTTTCCTTCTAAGCATATGCAATTGACGTTTTGTTGATAATAACAGGTCACTAGAAATAACTTTGAGCACATAGGGCATTACTGCTTTTTTCATTGTTTTATATCCAGCTCTTATGAAATGTAAAATAGTTTTATTAATACTCTATCATAATGATTTTGTGAAACCCTCAAAGTGTCCTTTACCACTAGACCTGTTCACCACAAAAAGACAAAAAAAATGCACCTACAAAATAGATGCATAAAACATGAAACACTAAGGGAAATAACATTACTGTTGAGTAAGAGTGTGCTTTTCAAACTAAGTTCAATTTACTTGTTAAAAATGAAACGTGCTTGAGGACATGGAGAAAATGCAATACTTTAGGGGGAGATGATTAAACTAACTCATACCACAAATCCTACCTATATTATTGCTTGAATTCATACTGATTTACATTCACTTTGGAGGCGAAAGCTGACGTTAGCCTTTATTTATCTAACGGCAAGATCATAGCGCACTTAATGGTCATTTTTGTTAAGCTATAAGTTAAAGTTATCTAGTTCTATCTTTAATAGCTTTAGAAATATTCTCTTCTCTATCATCAATAAGCTTTTGTACGTTATTAGCATCTTTAAATAAATTCAACATATTATTTGGTGAGGTAGTCAAAGGATTTTGCGATGACATAATGTCAATTTTTAATGGCTTAGCGTTAGGTGAATTATTTGTAGAAACCTTAAATGCAGGTAAAACTACAACATCATTTGGATCTAGATAGACTTCTTCACTTTCAACAGATGCTTTAGGTTTATCCGAATAGCTCCAGTTACCACTGTTATCTTTCCAACGATATATTTTAATATCACTCCCTTGCTCAATCTGATTATTTTCCTCTACTATAAAATTTTCGTAAGTAACTAAAAGCTTGTCTGCAATAGATTTTATTTCTTGATCAATCATTAGCGTTTTAGGAAATAAATCATCAACAACAAGCCAAGCTTGACCATTAGGTTTTTTAAGAACAAAAAGTCCCATCAAGGCCAGAGTCAAAATCAAGGATGTTAAATAAACAAAAAATTTCATAAGCATACCAATACTATTTCAATAAAAAATCATGGAGAACAATATTAAACCTTTGAATATTCTTGTTGTTTAACCCATTGATAGTTAATTTGTATAACAGAAGCACAAGATAATAAAGAAAAAGCGGTTACATGAAATAAAGACACATCCCTAACCATTGAAAACACGACTAAAATAGCAGGATAACTAACTAAAAAGTAAAGAGGAATAAGTTTGATTTTATTTAAAACTGAGCAGCCAACCAGAAAGAAACTCAATAAAAATACGATTAACCACATATCCCAAACAAAAGAACTTAACTCTCTAGGGCTTAAGAGGTTTAAACTTGAAGTAGTCTGAAAGTATGAAGTTACCTGAATAAATAATAACGCGAATATTTGAAAAACTAACTGCACACTAAAAATGTTGATTAGAGACAGTTTAAGGCTACTCTTTATTTCCATGAATGAAAGTTCTGGTTCTATATCCTTCGTTCTATACACAATGAGTCCTTTTATTATGCTTGAAACTTGTTAATAATAACTATCAGAAGATTGTTAACTGATTTTCGTTAATATCTCACAGATTCAAAGCATTGAAAACAAGAACTATCAAATATTATTAAAAAAGTGAACCAACTGAATTAGGCGGATATAAACCTCGCAAAAGATTATATTCTGTAGATTCATTCCAAAGGATTAGCAGCTGCTTCAATTCTTTAAGCTCATTAGGTGTGGCAATATCTTTTATTGCTTTTTCTGAAAGCGAGTTTAGACGTTCAATTTCTTCAATGCTCATAATCATCCTCCTTGATAAGTCGTTATATGACTGTAGAGGACATTTCATTAAATATCAAATAATTCACTGCGCAAGCGCATTTGAAAACAATTAAAAAATACCATATTGACGCAAGGCTGCATTTTTTTTGTGGAATCTATCCCGGTAATACATGCCAAATCTTTGTTGCTGAGACACTTTTTACGTTTGAAAAAATAATTATTAAGGCACTAAAAATCACGTAAAATGGATTTCTACTTTTCATTTCCCCCTCCTTAGATATTTATTTATAATCGTAAAAATCTATCTTCTTTACACGCCAGTTGGATATATTCTTCAGAAGTTTAAAAGGAAAAACTGGAGTTACCTTGAGGTAATCATAATTCAAATCACAATCGCGTTATTTGTTTTATATAAGCTATCATTTTTATCATTTTCGTCATTTAATTTGTACTCGTTCTATACTATTTTAAGTCAATCTGCACTTTGTGTTGGTTTAGTCATGGTTTTTAATATATTTGATTGTTTCGCCACTCGAAAACAAACGTAAATATAAATGTTTTTCTTGTCTATTTATTAAGAACAACTTATGAAAAACGTAGAGATGGGTGTGTTTTCTTTATCACAAGAACAGCACCACAGCAGAGATGTGACATTATGCTGCATAAGTGAATCAGCAATACTTGTGTAAACGTCCTTTTTAAGTTAGATATAAGTCAAACGATCAAGTTTTGATTTTTCATCTTCAATCCATCAAAATAAAGTTATATGGTACTCACCATTAACATCATAAATAACATTTATGCCCATAACTGGGTCATATCCGTAATAAATTTCCATTTATGTGATCGGGTGTCAAATTGGTGTTTGAAGGTGTTAGTGATGACAGGTTACTGGTGATCGACTTATCAGCTATTAAAAGCAAGCTTGGAAAAGTAAAGTCATAAACAATGATAAGTATTTATGGATAAACGATATAAAAGACATAAGAGGAAACCGAATAAACAAAGGAAGAACACTTAAAATCTCAGAAATAATTAAATTGATAAAACCTGTCAAAAGAAATCGAATGTTTTAGGAAAAAGAGATGCAGCAATATCATACGGGGCAGGTCTTAGAAGAGGTGGATCAGCTAATTTAAAATTAGAAAATCATGATAGAACGAACGGAACAATAAAAAATAGGCAAGGGCAATAAAAGAGGAAAAAATAAACAACAAGATACAGGTGATAATAATGATTGGATAGATATTAAAGTTTAAAAACTGAATATATATTTTACAAATAAAAGATGAAAAACATTTAACTGAAAAACGATTAACCGGTGGCAATATTTATACAATGCTTAAAAATAGGCATACAGCAGCTAATATAGAAAAATATCACCACACAATTTAAGAAGAACATATGCAGCAAAGTTACTAGAGCAGGGTGAAAATTTATTTATTGTGCAAGAATTAATGGGGCATACGCGAATTGATACAACAAAATAATATGATAGAAGATCGGATAAATTTAAAGATAGAGCTGTTGAATCGTTGCCATTCTAAAATTGAATTGTGGTAATAGTATAGGGCGCTACTACCACAAAAGAGACATTATTTAATTTGGTTAAATGGTGATTAGGATTAGATTTTGTATCATAACGAAACTTAAAATCAGGTCAAAAAAAGCGTTCACCTGAAATCAAGTAAACGCATTATAGAAACATGAGATTCTAAGAGAAATAAAGGTCTCGTATAATAAAAATACCTATAGGCAGTAAAGTTCTCAGTTCTACGCATAATAATTCAATATAGACCGTTAAGATACCTTAGCTTTTACAACTTCTGGACAGGTTGGATTAATTCTCCAGAAAAAAAACAAGCCAAACACCTATGGCGACAAAGCCAGAAGGAGTGATAAGAGGACCAAAATTGTAAAAAGTAGGACCAGGTTTCAGAACAGAGTACTGATGTTCTTCTGGGTCATAGAAAACTTTAACTTGGTTTCCTTCAGCATATTTCTGAAGAATTTTTTTTAGGCTCCCTCCTGTTTTCACCATATTATCACTGAGGGTAACTCGCTTTGACTGATACTGTATTCCATTAACTACATACGTATAACAATAGTCTACCAGTATTGATCCGTGACCTCCATTGTGCTCTCCAACGGAACGAACTACTATCTCCTTAGTTTTCCCTTGTGTGATAGTTCCTAGAACAAATGGCCACTGCTTACTTCGATAAGCAATTACAACAAGCCGCATGAGGAATCCCCAAACGATAATCCCAACCATTATAAATATTATTCCCATACCTATTATCATATAAACAACCTAACGCCGTAATAAGCGAACTAAAACAGTCGGTTAAAGTTTTTGATAAACGAAACATAACCAACTGTTTTAGTTCCGTTTAATTGCCTTGTTAGCTGCGATTTAAAACCAACGATACTTTATGTACAGCTTTTTGATAAATTATCAAAGTACTCATAATCATATAGTTTTTCACAGTTTTCAAAAAAGCATTTTATTGCTATTCGTTGATCGTAATTAAACTTAATATTTACTAATTTCTCTCTAGATATATCTACAAACTTTGTAGCAAGGCTCTCTGCGATAATATTCGCTGTTTCAGGATCTTTTAATTCAGCAAGCATGAAGCAGGGAAATAATAACGAAAAGCTGTGGGAGTAAAAAGCCAATGGTTGTGTTCATTTCTAGTAGCTTAATATTTCATGTTCTTCCCATGAAGTCCCAGTAAAATAAATTTGGGTTTCAAATTTTCGTAAAACCTTTCTCTTTGTGAAATAACCAGCGGTTTGACACTTTAACCATATAAATAGTGGCTCCGGTTTTTATTTTTTTACCAGATTTAAAGTCTTGGTATTCCACAGGTACGTATATTATTTTTGCTTCATTATTGTTTATAGATAATTTACCATTTTTATAGAGACCAGCTTTTGATTTTGTATTAACCATGGCAAAGTAAAAACCCATCATGTTTTTATACTTATTCATATTCATCATGGCTTCATCTGTTACAAATGTTTTTAAGTTTTTATACTCTTCAGCTTTTAAGTCTTCCATTAAAGATAAGTAATTATCAAATGCTTTAATAGGGTCATTTTCAGCAGATACAGATGATAATTCTTTTTTATGTACAACTTCTACATGTTTGTCTTGAGTTGCTTCAGAAGCTATCAAAAATCCTGAAAAAATAAAATTAGCTATGAAAAATACTGTTTTCAAAAATCACCTTCCTTTCTTTATATATCGGTATTTTGGCAAACTTACTATAGTTACTAAGGGTTTCATCGTATCTCTCTACAAACTTAATGCAACATGTGTAAAAAATACAATAGGACCAAAAACGATTAGAGTTGCGCATGCCCAAATTGCTTGTTTAACTGAAATATTAGAATTTATTACTACAGAAACACATCCAAAAACAATCGGTAAAACTAATGTAGCTAGAAATTCCATTCTATTATCTAAATTATTATTCGCCCTATTCATATAAAAAATAGATACAACATTCAAGATAAATACGCCATAGAGGTAGACGATTAAGAATTTAGCTATCATCATAACTCTACAATTCATATTCTTTCCTGAAAAATGTAATGCCCAACTAATGGGCTAAAAATAGTTGGTTGAAATTAGCGACGAAGGAGTAAAACCCAACTTTTTTGTCTTTTTAAACAACTGGTTGAACAAACGTCAGTTGGTACATTCGATTATATCAATATTGATATCGTTTAAATAAAGCGCAATATTTGGATTTTCGCAAACAGTTGAAATAACTCGGCTCTCTCTATTACTACCACCAGAAATATCACTGTCGTAAGACCAATGTTCAACCACTCCACTAGAATTCATAGCTAATGCTGAAGCTACGCTAGAGTCTGTGCCTTGTCGAATATAGATGGCATAAAATGGAGTATTAATAAAAAAAGAGTCCGATACACATGTATTAACAACAAAAATTGAGTCTCCAATATCAACTTTACCGCAATTAATAGCTTTTTCACCTACGGAATCCACTACTTTTTGTTCAAATTCTTCAATAGATATGAACTTTGAATCAGAGTCTTTATTGTTATTACATGCTGTCGTTAACGCAAATAAAACTGCACAAATATATGTTTTATATGCCATTAAAAAAATCCTTTATCTTTTAGTTAACTTCTACCGGATAATACACCAAAGAGTTTTCACTAATTGTAATCATATGTTATCGCAAGTTGAATTACGCTCATATTGCTCTTTAACGAGAAGTGGATCCCAATTACTATGTAAACGTCATAAATAAGACTCACTTTATATTATGCGCGTACAACACTTTTTATCTATTTTAGCTTTCTCACTCTTATCGAACATAGCTTAAAAAAATACATCATTACACGCTATATCTTTGTTTGTAATTGCTGAGTCATACATTTTTACAATTGGTAGCTCAACTACTTTTGGTTGTTTATTTTCATAACCAAAAGACTCTTCTAAATTGTAAATATCATCAAATGTAGGCTTTAAAGTAGAAGATAAAGCAACGATAGTTTTTTATAATGTTCTTTGTTTCAGTTTCAGATAAGGAATTCACAACAATAGAATAATACCCCAACACAGCAAAGGGATAATAAGCCAAGACAAAAACACAACCAAAATCAATTTACATTAGTTCAGAAAGTTATTTGTTGAAAAGCCACTTTCTGAAAGATGCTATAACAAACACCCAATAAAAGTATATGAATTAGATCTTAATCTGTTTGTTTATTGAACAAATAAGTGGCAAGTCAATATATCTCTACTACACTTTGGAAAGATCCTATTTCGTAATGTGGTAGTACGTTTGTTGTAGTTTTGTTTATTCAAAACATTAATGTTCACTTATTCGAGCGCTATGCTTTTAATTTCGTTTTTAATTTTAGTTAAGCAGCTCATGGAGAGAAAATGAAAGTAGGAATGTATTTACGTAAGCTCTTTCTGGTTATTCTGTTATTAATATCTACTCTAATTCACGCTCAAGAAGACCAAGTTATTCTAAACCCTGGAACGATTTCAGGTTCTGTCTCATTAAACGGCTATACAATTGATAAAATAGTTGTAAAGGCGTTAGATACTAATCGTGAATTTTCTGGCACTGTTATGGTCGAAGTGTCTGGTGGCGCGAGTTCAATAGATTATCTATTAACGCTCGAAGGCGATAATCAATATTATTTGCTCGTAGAAGTTTTTATTAAATCAGATGACTATATTAAGGCGTTAATCCCGCCCCAAGAACCAGTGTTTGTCACTGTTGATGAGAATGTAGTCTCTGACATTTCAATGTCACCTTCGATAATCTCGGGCAATATATCTACAGGTAACGACGTAGTTGTTGATATTACCTACCGGATGGGAGCTTGGATTGATATACCTGAACTTGAGGTTGAACCTTGGCCTCATCAATCAGAAAATGTTATCACTAAGCAAAGTGTCAATGGGGTCTCTGGTATTAATTACACATTATTAGTAGCGCCTCAAACCGTATATTATAATGTTAGAGCAGTAATAACGATCAATGGGTTTAATTACAATATTAATGATAAGGATGTTTCTACACTACAGTCTGGTCAGACATTAATTCGAGATTATCTTGTTAATTATGACGCCGCAACTATTTCAGGGCACTCCAATTTAATTGGTGTTAACCTTAACAGTGCTGAGGTTTATGGTCAGGCAACTGCACCACTTCCAAAAGGTAATAGAACCTCTACTACGATACTAAACGAAGGGTTGTTTTCTCTTCCTGTTGATGCAGGATCATGGAGCTTAGTATCTATATTTAAGTTTCCGCTTCCAGATGATGAATTAAATGGACTCAATGGACTTATATGGGCAAGCTGGCCTGAAAGTATTCAGGTTGATGAAAACGCTGCAATAGTGGCTAATTTCGATATTAACCCGGCTTTAATGTCTGGACTATTAACTTTATCAGGCGCCAATAAGAAACTTTCTCAAGGTAGAATTAGAGCCAGTGGTGCACCGGGAGGTTTAAGTCATAGTGATATTTCACCTGAAACAGGAAAGTTTTTGTATGTTTTACCTCCAGGAACATGGCAATTAGATAACAGACTAACCCTGTGGTTTGAATATGATAATGAAACGGACAGCTCTTTAAATTCATTAATATGGCACCAATACCAAAACAAAGATAATCACATTGATTATCAAGCGGATGTTACAGGTGGAGAAGTTCTCGATACACTAGACCTTGATTACAATACCAGTACCATTAGGCATTTGTTTTCTGTAGCAAATAATGGAATATTAAGTCACCCATACCTTAAAGTTACCCGTTTAAATTCGGTTCAAAGTGTTGCTGAAGGGCATGGCTCTCCAGTTGATACTACGTTAGGGCAAGCAATGATTACTCTACTTGAAGCCGGTAGTTATTCGGTAGAAGCTTTTGCCAGAGTTAATGGTTCGGTAACAGAATTTGGCACAACAGTAATTACTGTTGAAGGCGGCGACTCAATTGTTATTGGCGGGGGAAATAGACCTGTCATTAAAATAAGCAGTTTGGCTGACGGTGATGAAACCTGTGACGAGCAAGTTCAAATTGTAGGTACAGCAACTGATGTGCAAGGTATCGAGTCGGTATTTATTAACGGAGTTTCTATACCATTTACTACTACGAATAATCCTGAAGATCCGAATGAAGTAAGCTTTGAACATTTGTTTACACTTGAAAAAGACCAGACAAACAATATTGAAGTAACGGTACTTGATATTGATGATTCAGGTGGAGCAAGTTTAACACTTAAGGTGATTCAGGAAGATTGTTCACCTGAACCTGAGATTAAAGAGGTTTCAATAGACATAAAACCAGGAACCTGCAAAAACCCTGTTAATGTCAAAAGTAAAGGCGTACTTCCTGTGACTATTTTTGGCAGTGAGAGCTTGGACGTTTCTAATATCAGCATTAGTAATATAAGTTTGTCTGGAGTTATGCCAATTCGTGGTGCTTTAAAAGATCTTGGACAGCCTTGGCAAGATCAAGTTACGGAAGGTCATAAAGGCGTCTGCGAAGATAGAAAACTTGACGGTTTTAGAGATCTGTCATTGAAATTTAAAACTCAAGAAATTATCAATGCCCTTAAAGATTCAGGTATAGCAATATCAGATGGAGCAATCTTACAGCTTACAGTTGAAGGGCAGATAGAATCGTCAACTGAAATTAAGTTTTTTATAGGACAAGACACAATTAATATAATTAAAAAGTAGTTAAACTTAAAGCAGTAGAATACCGATTTATTCTGCTGTTTTGTTCAGCCTATTTTGCCACGAAAAATAAAGTTCTAATCACCGATTTTAATAATAGGAAGAGTGTCTGAATCCCCTCTCGTCAACACTCTTAATTGCACTTACATTGACTCATTTAACCGCATATTCAATATTATTAGGTGCGACCATAAGGTAAATTATAGCCTAACATCACTCTCTAATGTCTAGTTTGCAGGTAGAGTTACTGTTATTAAAGTAAAGGTTAACGTCAGCTCTGCGCACTATCGAGATACGATCACTTTTATCACACAACAGTCCTCATTATTAGAATAATATAACCCACATTTATGTTCACTATCTTCAAAGGTAGCGGATATTATAAGTATATTTCTAATTCGCTTTAGGGGAGTTAGAAGCTATAAATTAGTGCTGAAAATCACTTAGCCACTACAAGTAACACTGAAGAATCAAGATATAACATTTCCTGATGGATTCACATATCAGGAAACGATACGAACATATGCTTTTGTTTTAGAGGTTCCTGCCTGCCTCGAATTGTGCCACACCTTCTAATGGTTTTAACCACGAAAGTCTCGTTCGAACGAATATTTCTACATCAACGTTAACTGAAGAAGGATTATCCAATGTCATTGCATTGATTTCTGCTTCATCAGAAGAGTCGACTCCCTCCCATTTCAAATAGGTTCCGCATTTATGACAGAAAACACGGTTAGCCATTTCACTAAAAGCTATTAAGCCGGTAGGTTTCGTAAGCCATTTAAATTGGCTGCTCGGGACCATGGTAAATACAGAAAAAGGTGCCCCTAGGTGCTTTTGACAATCAATACAATGGCAATTTAAAGTATTAGCCCCTGATAAATCTATTTCATACCGTGCAAAACCACAACGGCACCCACCTTGTTGAATAATACTCATTCTTTCACCTAAATAGAATAAAGAGCCAGAAGTCCACTGCGACTTATACCAGCAACATAACAGCTTATTAATTATTAAAGAAAATAGTCTTTAATTACAATTGGTTGTACATTGTATAGTGACTATATAGTCACTATGGATGCATCCGCAGCAATATTAATGTACTTTATATTAGCTTGCTAAGGTTGTGTAGCAAAACCAATAAAACTGTAAAAATTACCGTTTTAATTGTTTATATACTTACATCGATTAATTTTAAGCACTTACGTGCAAAGGATGCTACTTTTTCAGTTAATGGTGACACATTAATAGTTACTTGAGAAGGTTTACCATGCTTTGTCAGTCAACTTTAAGAGGTTGACCCATAGTAATATGATGGAAAGCCAATTGTCCTACACCTAAGGTAGGACTTAAAAGCATATCGTTACTTTAATAGTGTCTTTATGCCATGTTTTTTCATTAGCAATTATATCTGCCACAGAAAATGAAGCTGACTGGATTGTTTTATTCCAGTACCTTAAAAAGGATCTTTTAATCACTAGTAAGGACTTTTAGAAAACAAAAACATAGAGTTATAGACGTTAAAGAACGAAAAGTAACATAAAGGCACTGTTTTTGCTGTTTATCTAGAGTCATAGAATTGACTGTTATATAACAAAAAACAATAAGGAGTTATGTTTATTATGTTAATAAATTCTATAAAAGGCCACAATAAAAATGTTTCGAACCCTGCTGAACTCTATATCAAATCTCTTCAATCGAATAATAGTAAAATATTAATGGCATCAAGACTCAATGTCATTTGCAAAAAAATCACAAAAAACAGTCATTATCGTGATTTTAATTGGTCAATGTTAAGTTATGAATTAGTTTTAGATTTACTCTTAATTTTTAAAAAAGAAAACAAAGCCCCAACAACAATAAATTCCTATTTATCAGCTATTAAAGGCGTAACCAAACACGCTTGGAAAAGTAAAATAATAAACACTGACAAGTATTTATGGATAAACGATATTAAAGACATAAGCGGAAGCCGAATTAATAAAGGAAGAACACTTAAAACATCTGAAATAGTTAAATTGATAAAAACGTGTCAAAAAACATCAAATGTTATAGGAAAAAGAGACGCAGCAATAATAGCAATATCATACGGGGCAGGGCTTAGAAGAGATGAAGCTGCTAATTTGAAATTAGAAAATTATGATAGAAACAACGGAACAATTAAAATAATAGGCAAGGGCAACAAGGAAAGAAAAAATAAAATAAACAACAAGATACAAGTAATAATAAATGATTGGATAGATATTAAAAGTTTAAAGACTGAATATATATTTTACAAAATAAAAGACGAAAAGCATTTAACTGAAAAAAGATTAACCGGTGGCAATATATATACAATGCTTAAAAAGAGGTACCTAGAAGCAAATATTGAAAAAATATCACCACACGATTTAAGAAGAACGTATGCAACAAAGCTACTAGAGCAGGGTGAAGATTTATTTATTGTGCAAGAGCTAATGGGGCATACGCGAATTGATACAACAAAAAAATATGATAGAAGATCGGATAAATTTAAAGATAGAGCTGCTGAATCATTGCCATTTTAAAATTAAATTGTGGTAATACTAATAGAGCGCTATTACCACTTTTCCGACCCTTTATTGATATTAAAAATCAGTACCTAGAAGGGCTGCTTTATTACAGAAAGCGGGCATTTTAATATTTATCTTTTTGTTTTGTTTCTTAAGGCCAATACAAACATTGCGACTTGAGTCGGGAAGAGTATTCGGAGAAAGGTGTCGGAGAAACGCTGCCAGAAAGATAAATCACTTAATAAGTTAATTCGCTGCAGAGTAACTGTATTTATGGAATGTAACAAAATATCACCCATCCGAATCCAAGATGCTGTGATGTCTTGACCGCAAAATAATTTTTGTACTTGAAAATTTGTAGATAAGATAATTGTCAGAGTGAGGTGAGTTAAAAATAGACCAAGTAAAATTAACAATGCACGTTTATAATTGGTTCCATAGAAAGAGCTAAACCTGTAGATTTCTAAAATAAAATTCCACTTCCTTCGTTTTCTGGCTTCCATTTCACCTGCATAAAAATCATGTGAATTATCGTAGTCTTTGATGTTTTCCATAGCCATTCGTAATTGACGATATTCATGAATGAGATGATCATATTCTTTTGTATAATTATTATTAAGATTTTTTTTATGAGTATTTAATTTGACCGAATTAGTTTTCCGCAGCAAATTAACTTCGTTATAAAGTCCGTTACGATTTAATTCTTTTTGATAAAAGTTCGTATTATAAAATCGGACGCCTATGAGAGACACGGACTTAAAGCTAGTATTTCTTAGGTCAATATCTTGAAATATAACTTGGGTTGGGCTCTCGAAAATTGCATTGTCAAACCCGACTATTTTAAATTCATCTACATTTTCATTGCTAAATATATTACTGCGATAGCCATGAAATAAACATGCCGTTTTAAATCGACAATTAGTAAAATTAGTGAGTTTTTTTACGGTAGAAGAAAATGAAAATTCATCTTCAAAAATAGCGTTCCTCGCATCAACTTCTCGTGACTCACTAGAGCAGTGGAATTTCCCTAGAAACCTTGTAGAATCCATACTCAAACGATTTATATTCATTACAGGAATAATAGTATTTCCATGTACCGTTGAACGAGAGATGATCAATTCTCGGATTGCATAAGACTCTATTCTGATATTTTGGATATTGGAATCAGAAATATTTATCCAAGATTTCTCTAGCTGTTCTTTTACTTCATCGAATTTAAAATGTTCAAGTAAGATGTGTTCTTTTGGGAAATTTAAACCCTCCCAATGTAGCACGTAAAGATCATTTTCATTAATGACTGTATCTTTGATTTCCTCCAATAATAAATGATCAAATTCATCTCGACTTAGAGAATCTTCATGATCCAAAGGTAAATGCAAGCGGCAGAAATCATCAGCAAACACAGCTCTCTCACAAAACTGATGGCCTTTACATTTATCAATATTTTTTTCTGTCATAATATACCCCCTTAATATTGAATCACTAATTCCATTTCTATATTTTACCTTTCAGGCTAGGTAATTAACGTCCGTTATGTGGGCGAAAGAAGACATTAAGCTTTTCATATCGTTACGTCAACTAAGCGCTCTATCTAGACACGTTCACTTTTACCACTTTGTTGAAACTTGCTATTAAAGCTAATTAGACAAGTTGGAATAAATTTTGGATTGATAATGCCTTACTTCAGCGTCCGTTTGAGTAACTTGTTAGCTACCGATTTACTATTTGTATTTTACCGATAACATCATTATCTGTGATTATATGCTTTATACCTTTATATGGACTCTCTTCAGACAACTCCCAAATGAAACTTGAGAAATTAACCATTACAGTTTTTGAGTAAGTTAAAATATCAAGTGATTGTTTTTCATCGTTAGATTGACAAAAGAATTCTTTCAATTTTTGATCAAATTTATCAAATGACTCTAATGTATTTCGTTCAAGTTTTATTGCTTCTGGATTTATTGGTATCGGTGCGATGATCTTAGGAAGTAACTTTCCTTCACTCAAAGCAATACTTTCAACTCTAATCCAGAGATGGCCACTAGCCATCGACATTGGACAAGCATGTGTAACTAAGTCGCGATATGAACCTAAGACATTCAACCACCCCTTTTTATCACAAGCATTTTTAAAGTTAGTTCTAAATACTGTAGGTTGGGTCTTATCTTTAAAGTGCTTTTTGAAGATACGTGATGTCATGTTCATATGCTTCACCCCCAATTTTTCTTCATCTGTTAATATGAAATGAAAAATAAATTCAGATAAATAATCTCTTAAAGTACATGCATCAAATAAAAAATGTTGAAAAGAGCTATAAATCTCTTTTGAGAAGCCATCTTGAAATTTATTCCCTATTTCAATTTTTTCTCGTTTACACCGCCCCATAAGCTGCTTTCTATACGTATGAGAAAGTACTTTAAATGATTCATTTAGAGTACTAATTTGGTGTGATATTCGTTTAGCAATATCCCACAAGAACGCATCCTTTAATTTATGACCTTGATTTGATACATGTGACCAGTGCCAAATAGCTTCAGTTTGTGACCATGGTTTTGATTTATAGGCTGTATGTACTCTCCATTCAGATGGAGCGCTTCCGTCGATATGAGATACATCAGTATAAAACGCTGTGCCAACTAATTCACTTAACCCAACTTGTGCTAATCCTTCGTATAATTTTTGATATGTTGGAATAGTTATTACTGCTGATTTACCATCAATGGTATTTGGATAGATCTTAACTTGATCAGATGACGGTAAATTAATCGCATGAATACCACCAAGAAAATGGACATCTCTCCCTGATATTGGCCAATTACTCAATATTATTCTCCATACTTCGACAAGGTAGCAAACGACGCATTAAGCGTACTAAAATTGTTGGTTAGAATATGGAGCATAGCGAAACCTAACCAACTGTTTTAATTCCGTTTAAATGCCTTATTAAGCTCTCTCTCGCCACAACTTCTCTGACATTTCTTCAATAACTTCTTCGTATCCCCAACTAGGATCAAGTATTGGCGTAAACTTAATAAATTTTAAAGCCGACTTGGAAAGGTTATTCTTACAATACTTTTCAAACTCGTTTGGCTTCTCAGCTATTACTGCTACAACTCTACGACGTTTGAACCGAAAGTCACCATGATGACGCCATTCTCGTTCCCAAGCAAAATCATAGTTATCGGAAATGATATTAATTAAAGCATAATAACGAATTAGGTCTTCATATGATGAGTTCTGCAATTTCAACTCTTTAAGTGAACGTATGTCCCTAAAACTATTTCGGAATTGACTAAGCAAAAGAGACTTTAATTGTGTCCCTTTGTCATTGATATATATTGCTTGGCTAGCCCCTTCGTCAATCATTAAGTTTCGCCAGAAGACTAAGCCATAAGGCGAAAGTTTAACTTTACGTCCTTTAATAGGCTTTGCTAAATGTCTTAGCTCGTTAAGAGGCACTTCAGTAAAACACACAGTGTTAAATTTTTTTTTTAAACCTTGAGTAA
>Ga0209081_1000570_pt1 | contig 22347 bp, 14 predicted proteins | sample GOMGulsemesocosm_4_FD_184636 | JGI IMG/M metagenome (GOLD analysis project Ga0209081, IMG submission 184636) | Methane-oxidizing microbial communities from mesocosms in the Gulf of Mexico - GOM15B Gulf of Mexico (SPAdes) (version 2) | ecosystem: Environmental > Aquatic > Marine > Cold seeps... | reverse complement strand
TAGCGATACGACCTAAAGTTTTATCTTCGGCGTCCACTAAGAACCATTCGCGTTGTACGCTTGCTGGTTTAGCTACAAAAGTTTTCATTAAAAAACCCAATTTAAAATATGTTACTTAAATAACAAGTAAGCTTATGCTTAACTTGTCGGTTAAAATAGACCACGCTATTACCCCTTCGAGTATCGAGTCTAACGCCTTGTCTTATTTAAAAGATTAAAACGGCTATTCCCAAAGAAAAAGCTGATTTAAAAGACAGTTTGTAACGTAGGGAGCGCGGATTATACAGAATAATAACCAGAAAATCACCTGTAACTTGAAAATTAATTTAAATTAGTAGTATTTTTCTTTCCTATAATCATGTGTTCTGGTCAAACAGCAACATAAAATAAGACACATTACCGTTAGACTATGGAGCAACCAAGCTAAGTGACCTAGCCATTTTTCAGGGCTTCTTAATGGGTAAAAAGGCATGTTAAAAGTTGACATAAAGCTTTTTGAACAGGGTTTACATATACATCAAGACAACTTTGCTCTGATCTTGACCATTTAATTGTGTGATTAATAACTTCTTTTTATCAAGGGGCAACTCACTTGCCATTGATTCGAATTGTTCAAATAAATTATTCATCATAACCTCACTTAACTAACTGGTTATAATTACAGTGCAGCATCAATTAACTACGAAATTAACTACGACATAGCCAATGTAATTGGTATTATATTTATGTATAAAATTGCGCATCACACTTGTTAAGCGTAGAATTACGACCCTATTTTTCTTTTTCTTTTAGTTTTCGAGAGTTAGTTATATGAGCGACCCAGTTGCTAAATTTTCCACCAAAGCAAACGCTAAATTAAACCTGTTAAATTTAGACCACGAAGGCATGCGTGACTACTTTGTTGAAATTGGTGAAAAGCCATTTCGTGCAGATCAACTAATGAAATGGATTTATCACTTTGGTTATTCAGACTTTGAGCTAATGACCAACATAAATAAAAAACTGCGAGAAAAGTTACAAAAAAACTGTGAAATTAAAGCGCCAGAAATTTCTAAAAAGCAAGTGTCTAAAGACGGTACTATTAAATACGCCTTAGTATTAGAGGGTGGTCAAGAAGTTGAAACAGTTTGGATTCCTGAAAATGATCGTGCAACCTTGTGTGTATCGTCACAAGTAGGCTGTGCGTTAGAGTGTACCTTTTGCGCTACAGCCCAACAAGGCTTCAACCGTAACTTAAATATGTCAGAAATAATTGGTCAAGTTTGGCGTGTTGCTAATGATATTGGTGCAACTCGTATAACAGGAAAACGACCTATAACTAACATTGTTATGATGGGTATGGGCGAGCCTCTTCTTAATATGAAAAATTTAATCCCTGCGTTAGATACTATGCTTAATGATTTAGGATATGGCTTATCAAAGCGCCGCGTAACGGTGAGTACATCAGGTGTTGTGCCAGCCCTTGATATGCTCAAAGATAAAATTGATTGCGCCTTAGCTATTTCTATTCATGCGCCAGATAACGCCTTGCGTGATGAGTTAGTACCCATTAATAAAAAATATCCCCTAGAAGAATTTTTAGCTGCAGCAGGGCGATACATTGATGGCTCTAAAGCTAATAAACAAGCCACTATTGAATATGTAATGCTCGATCATGTTAATGACTCTACTGAACAAGCTCATGCTTTAGCGCACGTATTAAAAGATCTACCCAGTAAAATTAATTTAATTCCTTTTAATCCTTATCCTGGTTCGCCGTATAAACGACCAAGTAATTCTCGCATTGACCGTTTTGACAAAGTGCTACAAAGTTACGGTTTAACCGTTATTACTCGAAGGCCGCGTGGTGAAGATATTGATGCGGCATGTGGTCAATTAGCTGGTGATGTTCTAGATAGAACCAAGCGAACTAAAACACAACAGAGTGCTGGTATAGAAAATAAACACTTGAAATCAGATGAAATCTCAGTAAAAGTTGTTTGATCACGTTATTATCTATGACTATTGCGCTTAATAATTGAATTAAAAATACTTAAACCTGCTAAGAATAAAAACAATGAAGAAAAACTTTTATATTATGAAGAAGCTTGTGGTTAATAAATTATTCCTTACGTGCCTTGCTACTGTTTTTTCTGTGGCATTATCTGGTTGTGTTACACAAAAGTTTGAAAGTGGTGAAAAACCTGTCGTTCAAAACCAAGTAAATAGAGATGAAATGGCAGCAACGCGTATTTCTCTTGGAATAGGTTATTTGAATATGGGCAATATGCCTCAAGCTAAACAAAATCTAGAAAAAGCAAAGACTTTTTCACCCAAAATGGTACAAGTTCATACCGCCTTTGCCCACTACTATGAAACAGTTGGTGAAAATAGCTTAGCGGTAGAGTCTTTTGAAAAAGCATTGTCGTTGAAAAGTGATGATGCGGACACATTGAATAATTATGGTGTCTTTTTGTGTAGACAAGGTGATTATGAAGCGGCCGAAAAACAAATCCTAAAAGCCATTGTTGTGCCTAGCTATATCTTGGTGTCGAAAAGTTATCAAAATTTAGCGTCTTGTTTCTTACAAAATGATAAATTTGATAAAGCAGAAATGTATCTTAATAAAGCTATTTTACACAGCCCTAACAACGGTAGTACTTTATTTAAAATGGTTCGGTTGCAATATGCTAAAGGCGATTATCAACAAGCAAAAAACTTTCAACAGCGCTTTGAAAAAGTAACACGTCGTTTTCCTGCTGAATCTTTAGCGCTAGCTTATAAAGTTTATTTGAAATTAGGTCAACGTCGTACAGCAAAAAGCTATGGTGCTATGTTAGTTAAAATGTACCCTCAATCATGGGAAGCTCAACAATACTTGTTGAATAAATTAGAAGTGATTGAAGCTGATGATTTAGCCAAAAGGTATCAGTTAACTCAAGAACCTAATGATAGTCAAAAGCTGAAAAAACGCGTGGTCAAATTATCTCCAAAAGCATCTTTACTTACCGAAGAGGCACCTAAATTGAAAGCTACTACGGTGACTGCAATAAAAACAGCACCAAATGTTGTTAATAGCACAGTGTCTAGTGTTAGCTTAGTATCAGTTAATAAAACTAATACAACTAATACAACTAATGTAGACAAAAAACCTACTATTCTTCTTTCTGCTCCAAAACCCGATCAGACAACGAATATTCCAATAGCAGATAGAGAAGCCTTTCCGCTAGCTAAAAAGGCAACGATCATCATTGAGGATATGGCTTTAATTGACGATAAAGTCAAAGTAGACCCCCTGAAAAATAGCACAACAAAAGAAACTGTTTTGCCTCTGATACATACTGTTATTGAAGGTGATACTTTATTTTCTATCTCTTTGCAATATAATATAAAAACGAAAGCGTTACGCCGCTGGAACGACCTCTCTAGTGATGGAAATATTCGACTTGATGATAAGTTATATTTATCTGATCCCACAGGAAAAGAATAATTAATGACTAACGATTTATTAACGCCAGTAGGTAGCGACAAACATATAGAAATGCAGCAACATGAGCTTAATGAAGGAGCTGAGTTTGTTGGGCCAGGCCTGTTATTAAGTGAAGCGCGAAAAAAACTTTTACTATCGACTGAAGATATTACAAAAACACTAAATTTCAAAAAAAGCTTAGTCAAGGACATTGAAAAAGATGTTTTTGATCAGACCCTACCTGCAACCTTTAATCGTGGTTATTTACGTAATTATGCAAAATTAGTCAATATTGATGTAGAAGAAGTTTTAACAGCATACGACATGCTTGGTGTTGTTAAAGAGCAACGCAATGAAATGCAAAGTTTTTCTAATATAACTGAAAAAGAAGCAAAACATAACCAGTTAATGTGGGTAAGTTATTTTATCGTAGCAGTATTGTTTGGTTTAATGGTGCTATGGTGGTTACAAGCACCAGGTGATGATAAAACGCTTATTGATGTCATCGCAGTCTCTACGGTTAAAACAGCTGATAAAGTTACTTTGAACGCAGCCGAAGCAAAAAATAGTTTGTTAGAAAGTCAGTCCACTGAGCCAAAAGAAAGTGCTTTTCAAGGTGACGTTTTACGTGAAGTTAAACCAATATCAGTACAAGAAAAATCTGATGTGACACCGACTGCAATACCCGTAGTCATGCCAGCAACAAGCACCGCAGTTTTTACTTTTTCGGGAGACTGTTGGGTGAAAATATACGATGCCACAGGAGAACGAGTCGCTTGGGGTGTTAAAAAATCGGGTTATGTTATGACCATTACCGCAAAGCAACCGTTTAAAGTAACGCTAGGTAAGCCAAAGTTAGTAAGTATAATGCTAAATGATCAGCAGGTTGATATGTCATCCATTGACATTAATGATATAGCTAGTTTCACTTTACCCCTTGAATCAGAATAAGTTGTTCGTGATTTTAGCGATACTTATTTAAAAAAACCATATTAAAAGAATTAATTATGTTTAAAGAATCTCCAATTATTCGTCGAAAAACGCGCCAAATCATGGTTGGCAATGTTCCGGTTGGCGGTGATGCGCCGATTACAGTACAGTCTATGACTAATACGCTAACCACTGATGTTGCTGCCACAGTGGCGCAAATTAAAGCATTAGAAGCCGTTGGTGCAGATATTGTTCGTGTCAGTGTGCCAACTATGGATGCAGCGGAAGCCTTTCGAGAAATTAAAAAACAAGTCGATGTTCCGCTAGTTACCGATATTCACTTTGATTACCGTATTGCGCTAAAAGTGGCAGAGTACGGTGCAGATTGTTTACGCATTAACCCAGGTAATATTGGTCGAGAAGACCGAGTTCGTAGCGTAGTTGAGTCGGCTCGTGATAAAAACATTCCCATTCGTATTGGTGTAAATGGAGGCTCATTAGAAAAAGACATACAAGAGAAATATACTGAGCCTACGCCAGAGGCGCTATTTGAGTCTGCCATGCGTCATGTTGATATTTTAGACAAACTCAATTTTGATCAATTTAAAGTCAGCGTAAAAGCGTCGGATGTTTTTCTTGCGGTTGAATCGTATAAATTATTATCAAAGCAAATTGATAATCCGCTACATTTAGGTATAACTGAAGCTGGCGGTTTACGCTCAGGCTCAGTAAAATCGTCAGTTGGTTTAGGTTTGTTATTATCGCAAGGTATTGGTGATACCTTGCGTATTTCATTAGCGGCTGATCCGATAGAAGAAATTAAAGTTGGTTTTGATATTTTGAAATCACTTAAACTTCGCAGTCGCGGCATAAATTTAATTGCCTGCCCAAGCTGTTCACGCCAAGAATTTGATGTGGTAGCAACAGTTAATGCCTTAGAACAGCGTATTGAAGATATTATGACACCAATGGATGTGTCTATTATTGGCTGTATTGTTAACGGCCCTGGTGAAGCTATGGTGTCCGATTTAGGCTTAACTGGTAGCAATAAAAAAAGTGGTTATTACCTTGATGGTATCCGCCAAAAAGAGCGTTTTGATAATACCAATTTAGTTGATCAGCTTGAACAAAGGATCCGCGCCAAAGCTCATGCGATTAACGAGCGATTAGCACCAGAAAATAAAATTGGCTTTAAGCCATTAAACTAATCCGAGTAGCAGCCATTATTCTTCCGTTTAAGTATGGGATGTTATTAGGTATAATGCGCGCTGCATAAAATTAATATTGATGTAAGCGGCTTGTTTTGAAAGAAAATATTCACGCTTTGTTAAAGAGAGAATCACAAAAGTGGCTAAAAATAAAGCGCTACAAGCAATTCGAGGCATGAATGATTGCTTGCCTAGCGAAACCAATATCTGGCAAATGGTAGAATCGGTATTACGCCGAGTCGCGAGTAATTACGGTTTTGCTGAAATTCGCATGCCAATTGTTGAATCAACCGCATTGTTTAAACGCTCTATTGGTGAAGTAACCGATATTGTAGAAAAAGAAATGTATACCTTTGATGATCGCAATGGTGATAGCTTAACTTTACGTCCAGAAGGCACCGCAAGTTGTGTGCGTGCAGGTAATCAGCACGGGCTTTTATATAACCAAGAGCAACGTCTTTGGTATATGGGGCCAATGTTTCGCCATGAAAGACCACAAAAGGGCCGTTATCGTCAGTTTCATCAATTTGGCTTAGAAGCCTTTGGTATTGCGACTCCTGACATTGACGCCGAAATTATTTTACTTACTGCCCGCTTATGGCGTGAACTTGGCATTAATGAATTTGTCACACTGGAGTTAAATTCATTAGGTAGCAATGAAGAACGTGGTAATTATCGCGATGCTTTAGTGGTTTATTTAACCGAACAAGAAGAATTGCTAGATGATGACTCTAAGCGTCGTATGCATACCAATCCTTTACGCGTTTTAGACAGTAAAAATCCTAAAGTACAAGAAGCATTAGCTGATGCACCAAAATTGTCAGATTATTTTGGTGAAGAAACGAAGGCACATTTTGTTAGCCTTTGTGCGCGTTTAGATGCCGCGGATATTAACTATGTATTGAACCAGCGTTTAGTGCGTGGTTTAGATTATTATAACCGTACGGTATTTGAATGGGTTACCACAAGCCTTGGTGCGCAAGGTACTATATGTGCTGGTGGGCGTTACGATGGTTTAGTTGAACAACTTGGCGGTAAAGCAACACCAGCCTTTGGTTTTGCCTTAGGGATTGAGCGTTTAGTCTTGATGCTAACAGAGCTCGACAAGGTAACTAATGTTCGCCCACAAGTAGATGCTTATTTGGTTATTTTAGGTGATGATGCTCAAATCGAAGCGAACAAGTTAGCTGAACAATGGCGTGACCAAGTACCTAACATTCGCTTGCAATGCCATTGTGGTGGCGGAAATATGAAAAAACAATTAAAGCGTGCTGACAAATCAGGCGCACAAATCGCATTAATAGTAGGTGATAACGAAATTGCTGAGCAACAGGTTATGGTTAAGTATTTACGCGGGCAACAAGATCAGCAAAACGTGGCATTTGAAAAAATTCCAAGTTTATTAACAGAATTAATTTAACGGCTTTAGTCGAGGTGATGTAGTGGACGTTTATCAAACAGAAGAACAACAAGTAGATGCAATAAAAGGCTATTGGCAAGAAAATGGTAATACAATTATTGCAGGTATCGTTTTAGCTTTTGCTGGTTTTATTGGTTTTAACTTTTATAAAGACAATAAGTTAGTGGATGAATTAGCTGTTTCTGATAGCTATCAAACGTTAATTGCAAACAGTGTTAATGATAAAACTAATTTTTCAGATCAGGCGGCTAAGTTTATCAGTGAAAATGGCAATAGTAGCTATGCATCATTGACCGCTTTAGCTTTAGCGAAAGAAGCCGCGAATGAAAAAAACTGGACTGTGGCACAAGCACAACTTAACGCTGCCATTGCCAGTGCACCTACTGATGCTATTAAAGGCATTGCTAGTTTACGTTTAGCGCGTGTACAAATTCAATTAGAACAATACACTGACGCATTATCAACATTAGCGAAACCATTGCCTAAGTCATTTATAGCCAGCGTTGAAGAAACGAAGGGTGATACTTACTTATTGCAAGATAAAAAAGAATTGGCGAGAAATGCTTATCAAGCCGCTATTACCGCAAATGGTTTAGCTACTAGCCCAAATTTACAAATGAAACTAGATGATTTATCTACAACAGTTAAATTGACAGCTGTTTTACCCGTGGCACAATTAGTTGAAAAACCAGCTGAACAGAACGCTAAATAAGGTTACTTAATGAGTTTTATTAAAATGTTTTTTATTAAAATGAGCTTTATTCAAATGAAACGGGGTAACGTTTCTTTTAACTTCTCAAAGACTAAAAAAATATTAGCCGTATTATTAATTTCTTCTACTTTATTCGCTTGTTCTTCAACTGATAAAGAAGATCCAGATAGTATCATTGCAGAGTTAACCGATATAAATGAAAAGTTTGAGCCGGATGTTTTATGGGAAGAAAGCATAGGGTACGGTAGTGAAGATTACTTTTCTCGCTTAAAACCTATTGCAGCCTATAATAATATTTATAGTGCTAGTCGAGAAGGTGATGTTATTGCGCTTGATGCAAAAACGGGTGATGAATTATGGACAACAGATTTAAGTGATATTCATAACGAACGTAGTTTCTGGGATAGCAGACAGTCAGCCTCATTATCAGGTGGTCCTGTTGCCGGCTTAAACAAAGTTTTTGTTGGTAGTGAAAATGGAAAAATTTACGCATTAGATGCGCAAACAGGTGAATTAGTATGGCAGGCTAGTATTAAAGGTGAAATTATTAATTCACCTGCCATTGATTCAGGCATTTTAGTAGTGAATACAACTTCTGGTATTATGAAAGCATATAATGCTGATAATGGTGATGAGTTGTGGGCAATAGAACAAAATGTCCCCGCATTAACACTTCGCGGTATTTCAGCACCAGTTATAGCCTCTGGCGGGGTACTCATTGGTACTGCTAAAGGTGGCGTTAGTGTTTACATTCTTGATAAAGGTCAGCAAGGTTGGTCAACTGAAATTGGTGAACCATCAGGTTCTACAGAATTAGAACGTGTTATTGATGTTGATACTTCACCAGTCGTTTTTGGTGATAAAATTTATGCAGTATCTTCACGAGGAAACTTGGCTGCTATTGAATTGAAATCTGGTCGTATTCTTTGGAAACGCCAGTATTCTTCTTATCGCCAAATTGCTATTTATCGTAATACCATTTTCTTAACAGATATACACGGCCATGTGTATGCTTTAGATCGCATAAACGGAATTGAGTTGTGGAGTAATTTGCTTTTGTCTAATCGTGGAGTTACTGGGCCTGCTGTCGTTGATAATTATATCGTTGTTGGTGATTTTGAAGGTTACTTACATTGGCTTGACCAAGAAACGGGTGAAATTGTTGCTCGCCATAAGGTTGATAGTAGTGGCATTAATACAACGCCAACGGTTGTTGATAATATTTTGTATAGTCAATCAAGAGATGGTGATTTACAAGCGATTGAAACACCCACAATTATAAAAGATGGCCAATAAGTTAAGCCGCTTTCACATAACGTTTAAATTACTTAGCATTATAAACGGCTCCAGTGCTTTAGCATGAGGAGCCGTTACTTGTTTTTACGTTCAGATTATTTTAACGTGTAGATCGCAGCTTGCTGCGAATATTAATATATTATTTTTGAGGTTTCTATGCTTCCAGTTGTTGCCCTTGTTGGCCGTCCAAATGTTGGTAAATCAACACTGTTTAATCGCTTAACGCGCTCTAGAAACGCCTTAGTTGCAGATTATCCAGGTTTAACTCGTGATCGCCAATATGGCCAAGCTGAAGTTGAAGAACATCCATTCATTGTAATTGATACAGGTGGTATTAATGGTGATGAACAAGGTATTGATCTGTTAATGGCTGAACAGTCATTAATGGCGATTGATGAAGCTGATGCGATTTTATTTATGGTTGATGCGCGTGAGGGTTTAACCTCTGCCGATCACGGCATTGCTGAATATTTACGTAAGCAGGATAAAAAAGTATTTTTAGTTGCTAATAAAATTGATGGTATTGATGGGGATTCGGCGGTAGCAGAATTTTACTCGCTTGGTTTAGGTGAGCATGTACATCAAATTGCCGCAGCACATGGCCGTGGTGTGACACAATTATTAACCATCGCCTTAACTCCGCATATTGAAGCGCTTGGTCAACCAAAAAATGAAGAAGCTGAAGCTAATAAAGAATTTGATGGTTTTTATGATACAGAAAATGAGCTGTCAGAAGCTGAGTTAGCTAAGCAAATAGAAGAAGCACCAAAAGAAAACGATACCATTAAACTTGCTATTATTGGTAAACCTAATGTAGGTAAGTCAACACTTACTAATCGGATACTTGGTGAAGAACGTGTTGTTGTTTTTGATGCCCCAGGAACAACCCGTGATAGTGTCTATATTCCTATGGAGCATAATGGCCGTAAATATACCTTAATTGATACTGCAGGTATTCGTCGACGTAAAAATGTAACAGACGTAGTAGAGAAGTTTTCTGTTATTAAAACCCTACGCGCTATAGAAGATTCAAACGTATGTTTATTGCTTATTGACGCGCGAGAAGGTATTAGCGATCAAGATTTAAGTTTATTGGGTTTTATTCTTGAGTCAGGACGTTCATTAGTGTTGGCAGTAAATAAATGGGATGGCTTAGAAGAACACGCAAAAGACAGGATCAAAACCGAGATGGATAGGCGTTTAGGTTTTATTGATTTTGCTAAAATTCATTTTATTTCAGCGTTACATGGCACAGGTGTTGGTCATTTATACGAATCAGTTGAAGAAGCTTTTATTAGCGCAACTAAACGTATTTCTACTGCTATGGTAACTAAAATATTAGATATGGCAGCATTTGATCATCAACCTCCTATGCACCAAGGTCGCCGTATTAAACTTAAATATGCCCATGCGGGTGGTTATAATCCACCTATTATTGTTATTCACGGTAACTTGGTGAAAAAGCTACCGCACTCGTACAAACGTTATTTAATGAATTATTACCGTAAATCATTAAAAATTATGGGCACGCCTATTCGCATCGAATTTAGAGAAACCTCTAATCCATTCGCGGGTAAGAAAAAGCTTTCTTATACCGAGCAGAAAAAAATAGCCCGTGCAACTCAAGGTTATAATAAAGAAAATAAGTAGCAAAGGTCAGTCGCGAGTTTTAATGTCGAGTTACCAACAAACATCAACTTATTGATGTGTTTTGTAAGCCATGACTCGTAACTGAAGCTCTTCCCCTTGCTTGTAGCATCCCAAAAATAGAAACTCGTAATTCAAAGCTATTGCTTTTCAGTTTCTCTTTGGCTAATGTTATTTTTTTACCTTTAGCAAAAAAACGTATTTATGGCTGAAAAACCAACTAAAATAGCAGCAGGACCTCAATTCAACCGTAAATTAGCATTGCTACATGCGGGTTCTAAGGTAACTATTGATATTGTTACACCTGCAGGTCAGCAAGGGAAATTTAGAACAACCTTTATTGGTTACTCACCTAAGCAGTATGTGTTAATTCAGTTTCCAGAAGCAAGTAAGCTAGGTAACTTCTCTCAGTACCTTATCCAAGGTGTTTCTATTACGGTTAGAGGTTTAATTGAAGGTCACGAAGGGGCAGTGCTTGCTTTTGCTAGCTCAGTTAGGCAAACCATACAAATACCTTCACGTATTATGGTATTAGACTTTCCTCGTAGTATCACGATACAAAACTTACGATCCGCTATCCGTATAGAAACAAATATAGAAACAAAAGTAAAAATAGAACAGGATTATTGGCAAACCACGATTACTAATTTATCTATTAATGGCTGTCAGCTTAATATTGTAAATGGTGAGAAATTAGTTTTATCAGAAAATAAAAAACTTGAAATTATTATTGAAGATAAACAAGGTGGTAGCAACTTAAAACTTAAAGCATCGGTTTGTAATTTAAAGCAGCAAATAGATGGCTTATCTTTTGGTGTTAAATTCAACATAGAAAGTGATGAGCAAGTAAAGCAGTTGATATTAAGTATTATTAGCTCAGAAGTTTAATCTGTTTTTTGCACTGAAACCACTTTAGCATTAATTGTACCATCACTGATTTGTATCAATATTTTTTCATCAGTTTTTACCTGAGTAATAGAATTCAGCATTTTACCTTTTTCATTACGCGTAATACTATAACCACGGGCAATCGTTGCCAATGGGCTCACTAATTGTATTTGTTCTATTAGGTGCACAAAAGACTTACCTTTTTGTTGTAACAATTTTTGCATAGCAGTAATTAAACGTTGCTGATTTTGTTTTGTTTGCAGCTGTTGTTCAGTTATTTTTTTATTTGGTGATAATTGATGCAACCGATGCTGTAATTGCTGTGGTTTTTGCGTTACTTGTAATATTAAGCGTTTCATTACTTGGGTTAAACGAAGTTGTAATTCATCTGAATTTTGTTGCTGCGCTAATAACTGTTGTTCAGGATGCACTTGAGACAGTCTATGAGTAAGAGCATTCATCTGTTGCTGCTTATAGCTATTTCTTTGAACCGCGGCCTTAATTAAACGTTGTTTAGTTAAGGTTAGGCTAGTTAATAATTGCTCGCTGTCACTTGAGGCTAACTCAGCAGCAGCAGAGGGAGTTGGCGCACGTAAATCGGCAACGTAATCGCTTAACGTGGTGTCAATTTCATGGCCAACAGCGCTAATAATAGGAATGGTTGAATCATATATTGCTTGCACAACACTTTCTTCATTAAATGGCCATAAATCTTCTAATGAACCACCACCACGCCCCACAATTAACACATCACATTCTTGTCTGTGATTGGCTTGATTGATAGCATGGCAAATATCATTGCTAGCATCTTTACCTTGCACCAATGCAGGGTAAATAATAGCGTTGATGTTGGGGTTTCTACGCTGTAATACGGTTAAAATATCTTTTATCGCTGCGCCCGTCGGTGAGGTTACAATACCGACACTTTTAATGTGCGTTGGTATTGCTTTTTTATGCTGATCGGAAAATACGCCAAGGGCATTCAGTTTGTTTTTTAATTGTTCATATTGTTGACGTAATAGCCCCTCGCCAGCATCTTCCATTTGCTCAATTATAAGCTGAAAATCACCACGGGGTTCATATAAAGAAACTTTAGCGCGAACTAAAACTTGTTGACCATTGACCACATTTAAACGTACACGCCTGTTGTTGCCCTTAAACATGGCACAACGGACTTGAGATTTATGGTCTTTTAATGACAAATACCAATGGCCAGAGCTAGCTGAAACAAAGTTAGATACTTCCCCTGTTAACCACACAGTGTTTAATTCGCTTTCTAAAATAAAGCGCACTTTTTTTGTCAGTTCACTTACTTGTAAAATATGTTGTTTGCTCATAAGAATAGTCAATAATCATTCAGGGCAGTTATTTTGCATCCTTTTATACTTTAAAAGCAAATTTATGTTGTCCTAAAGCAATAAAGCGGTTAAAATTTTGCCGCAATATTAAGTATCAATTAAGTACTCACTTTTACTTCTTTGGTGCCTAGCTCACACTTAACTCTGGTGATATTGCGATGTTACGAATTGCCCAAGAAGCGTTAACTTTTGATGATGTTCTATTAGTACCTGCTCATTCTACGGTACTACCCCATACAGCCGATTTAAAAACCCGTTTAACCCGAAAAATAAACTTAAATGTACCTATGGTTTCTGCGTCAATGGACACTGTAACTGAGGCACGTCTGGCTATTAAGTTAGCGCAAGAAGGTGGTTTAGGTTTTATTCACAAAAATATGACTATTGCGGAACAAGCAAGCAATGTTTCACAAGTTAAAAAATATGAAAGTGGTATTGTTTCAGAGCCTAAAACGGTTAATGCATCAGACTCTATTGAAAAAATTATGCATAAAGCGGATGAACTAGGCTTTTCGGGATTTCCAGTCGTCGATGCTGAGAATAATTTGGTGGGTATAATCACAGGTCGTGATTTACGTTTTGAAACTGACCTCAGCAAACCTGCTTCCGCATTGATGACCACCAAAGAGAATTTAGTCACGGTAAAAGAAGGCGCTGCCCGTGAAGAAATTCTGGGTTTAATGCATGAACATCGCATTGAAAAAATATTAGTTGTTGATAGCTCATTCAAATTGGTTGGTTTAATTACCGCAAAAGATTACCAAAAAGCCGAAAATAAACCCAATGCCTGTAAAGATGAATTAGGTCGTCTGCGTGTTGGCGCTGCTGTTGGTGTTGGCGCAGGAACGGATGAACGCATTGATGCATTAGTTGCGGCGGGTGTTGATGTATTATTAATTGACACTTCTCATGGTCACTCACAAGGCGTGTTAGACAGAGTAAAAGAAACGCGAGATAAGTATCCTGATTTACAAATTGTTGCAGGTAATGTTGCCACTGGCGCTGGCGCAAAAGCGATGGCTGATGCTGGTGTGGATGCCGTTAAAGTTGGTATTGGCCCAGGCTCAATTTGTACCACGCGTATTGTTACTGGCGTTGGTGTACCGCAGCTTACCGCTATCTCAAATGCAGTGGAAGCATTAAAAGGTACTGATATTCCAGTAATTGCTGATGGCGGCATTCGTTTTTCAGGTGATATTGCTAAAGCTTTAGTTGCTGGCGCACACTGCGTTATGGTGGGTAGCATGTTAGCAGGTACTGAAGAGTCACCGGGTGAAGTTGAACTTTATCAAGGTCGTTACTATAAATCTTACCGTGGCATGGGATCTTTAGGAGCCATGAGCCAAAAAGAAGGCTCAAGCGATAGGTATTTCCAAAAGTCTGATGGTGAAGCTGACAAATTAGTACCCGAAGGTGTTGAGGGGCGTGTTGCTTATAAAGGCCCAGTATCAGCAATTATTCATCAACAAATGGGCGGTTTACGTTCATCAATGGGCTTAACCGGCTGTGAGAATATTGAAGTAATGCGCACTAAACCTGAGTTTATGAAAATAACCTCAGCAGGTATGGGCGAGTCACATGTACACGACGTGACCATTACAAAAGAAGCCCCTAATTATAGAACGGGTTAATTTTACTTTATATTTTTGACGATAACGGCATCAGAAGTGCTCACCTAGGTGCTAATATAAGTAACTAGGCTCCGCGCTTTTTCTTTGTTCTCGAACAAAACTACTTTATAAAACACTCTAATTTTTATATTTAAAAAACAGAGGTTAAAGTGTTATCTCAAAATACAGTTGGAATTAGAAACGCTTTTAGGCAAAAACTTGTAATTATTCATCTGCTGTCATCCTCATGGTCTCTTAATTGAGGATCTCAGGATTGATGCACAAGATTCTGTATAAGTGATTTACAGAATGACGACTCCTTCACGAAGAGGCAAATAGTTATATTTTTTATCAGGTTGACTTTTGTCAGCCTGTTTACTTTTACAAGAATTATTTTTAGGAACAAACATGAGTAAAGACATTCATAGCAGCCGCATATTAATATTAGATTTTGGCTCACAATACACTCAGCTTATTGCTCGTCGTGTACGTGAAATTGGCGTTTACTGTGAGCTTTGGTCATGGGATGTGACCGAAGAGCAGATTAAAGGATTTAAGCCAACAGGTATTATTCTTGCGGGTGGCCCTGAATCTGTTATTGAAGACAACTCACCACGCGCACCTGAATATGTATTTAATGCCAATATTCCTGTGTTAGGTATTTGTTACGGCATGCAAACTATGGCAGAGCAACTTGGCGGCAGTGTGCAAAGTAGTGAGCAAAAAGAATTTGGTTATGCTGCCGTTGAAGTGATCACTAAATCTGCTTTATTTAATGCTATTGAAGATAGTGTTAGCGCTAACGGAAATGCTTTATTAGACGTATGGATGAGCCATGGCGATAAGGTTTCAGCTATTCCTGATGGCTTTGTTACCGTAGCCAAAACTGACAGTTGTGCTTTTGCCGCAATGGCTAATGAAGATAAGCACTTTTATGGCGTACAATTCCACCCTGAAGTAACGCATACCAAACAGGGTATGCGTATTTTAGAACATTTTGTGGTTGATATTTGTCAGTGTGAAAAACTATGGACTTCAGCAACTATTATTGAAGACGCTATTGCCAAAATGAAGCAACAAGTGGGTGATGACGAAGTTATTCTTGGTTTGTCAGGCGGCGTTGATTCATCAGTGGTGGCGATGTTATTGCAACGTGCCATTGGCGATAAGCTTACTTGCGTATTTGTTGATAACGGTTTACTTCGCTTAGACGAAGGCCAGCAAGTAATGGATATGTTTGGTGACCACTTTGGATTGAAAATTATTCATGTTAAAGCCGAAGACAGATTTTTAGATCGTTTAGCCAGTGAAAGTGATCCTGAGAAAAAACGTAAAATTATTGGCAATGTTTTTATAGAAGTTTTTGATGAAGAATCAAAGAAGCTTAAAAATGCAAAATGGTTAGCACAAGGTACTATTTATCCTGATGTTATCGAGTCGGCGGCTTCTGCTACAGGTAAAGCGCATGTTATTAAATCGCACCATAATGTGGGTGGTTTACCTGACGATATGGAGCTTGGTTTAGTTGAGCCCTTACGCGAGTTGTTTAAAGATGAAGTACGCAAAATCGGTTTAGAGCTAGGCTTACCTTATGACATGCTTTATCGTCATCCGTTCCCTGGTCCTGGTTTAGGTGTGCGTATCTTAGGTGAAGTAAAAAAAGAATATGCCGACTTACTTCGTCGCGCTGATGCTATTTTCATTGAAGAATTACACAAAGCTGACTTATACCAAAAAGTAAGCCAAGCTTTTACTGTATTTTTACCGGTACGCTCTGTAGGTGTTATGGGCGATGCGCGTAAATATGATTGGGTAGTTAGTTTACGTTGCGTTGAAACTATCGACTTTATGACCGCTCGTTGGTCGCATTTACCATACGGTTTCTTAGGGTTAGTCTCTAACCGCATTATTAATGAAATTGATGGTATCTCACGTGTTGTTTATGACATAAGTGGAAAGCCTCCTGCAACTATAGAATGGGAGTAACAACGCCGCATTCCTTGTTGATTTGTGAAGATTTGGGGAAGGCTTAGCTAAACTTCAAACCACCTTGTTATAAATAAAAAAGTCTTGCGTTCTGCAAGACTTTTTTTGTTTTAAACACCACTACCACTTGCTTTCGTTTCAGCACTAGACCAGCCCACCTATAAGAAGTTAAGAGGATAAGTACGTTGGCTTAGTACTGCGAGGCACTACGACTATCTGGTTAAAAACTTTCTCATCTCATCAGCAGGAATAGGTTTAGAATAGAAATACCCCTGAATGTTATTACACCCGTTCTCAACGATAAAATCTCTCTGTGCTTGAGTCTCAACACCCTCAGCTATTAATTTTAGGTTTAGACTTTTTGCTAGTGCAATAACTGCTCTTGTGATTCCTACATCTTCATCATCATCAGGTAAATCTTTTATAAAGGCTCGATCAATTTTGAGTTTGTCGATAGGCAATCTTTTGAGGTACGTTAAAGAGGAGTAACCTGTTCCAAAGTCATCAACGGCTAACTCTACACCAATATCCTTAATTTGGTTCAGAACTTTTATCGACTCTTCTGGGTTACTCATAATCTGACTTTCTGTTAGTTCTAACGCTATCCATTCTGGCTTACATCCAGTCTCTATCAATAAATTCTTAAGTACCGTTATAAAATCTTTTCTCTGTATCTGTTTAATAGAGAGATTCATCGCTAAAACGCCAGGATTTAATCCCTCCTTATGCCATTTCACAAATTGAGTCATTGCCGTTCTCATTACAAACCGATCCAATTCTATAATAAGCCCCGTTGATTCAGCAATAGGAATAAATTTGACTGGGGAGATAACACCCATACTACTGTGCTGCCATCTTACCAGTGCTTCCATTCCAACTATCTTGTCATTCACACCATTTATTTGCGGTTGATAGTAGACTACAAAATCTTCATGTTTAAGCGCCTCTCTCAAACTTGTTTCCATAATAACTCTTTCAAGCGCAATTTCTGTCATCTCTGCACTATAAAATTGAAAGTTATTTCTTCCTTCATATTTAGCTTTATACATAGCGGAATCAGCATATTTTAAAAGGTTGGCTGAGGAACCTCCATCATCAGGATAAAGACTAATACCTATACTACTAGAGACATAAAGCACATTGCCTTCAATAGTAATAGGTGTTGCAAGCGCATAAAGTATCTTTTGAGCTAAAAATGAAACATCTTGTCCTTGTGCTAAATCTTCTATAATAACGGTAAATTCATCACCGCCTAAGCGAGCAACTGTATCTTCATTTCTAATCGTCTCTTCTAGTTTTCTAGTCACTTCTTTAAGGATTTTATCCCCTATGTCGTGGCCTAAAGAGTCATTGATTTCTTTGAAATGATCTAGGTCGATAAAGAGGAGTGCAACTTTACTCTCGTGACGTTTTGCTTTTTCTATTGCCTGCTCTAGTCTGTCATTAAAAAGTACTCTGTTAGGTAACCCAGTTAATGCATCGTGATGAGCCTGATGAGCTAAAATATCTTTTTGTTTTTTTAATTCCTCTTCAGTTCTTCTCTGAACAGTAATATCCATGTAGCTTCCAAGTACACCCATTATATTTGTTTGTGCATCTTTTAGTGGTATTTTAGAGGTTAAAAGGACTATAGTTTCACCATTATCCTTAGTCTGTATCTCTTCAAAGTTAATTTTGGATATTCCACTATCCATCACTTTAGTATCATCATCTCTATAGTTCTGGGCTTCTGTATCCCCCCAAGGAAGTTCAAAATCATTTTTCCCAATAATTTCATTAGTTGACTCTAATCCTGCATCTTCTAAGAAAAGCTTGTTTGCTCCAAGATACGTAAGGCTTTTATCTTTCCAAAAAATTCTCACCGGCACCGTGTTCACAATATTTTGCATCAAGGCATACTGCTCTTCTAAATCATGCTCTGCTTTTTTTCGTTTAGTAACATCAAGGATAAAGGCAACATAAGCATCATGACCTTCAAAATTTGTTGATTGAAGGTAGATGTCTGCATTATACCTTGAGCCATCTTTACGCTGGTGAATAGTAGATAAATGTATATTGTTCTGCCCATCTTCAGTTATCGGTTTTAAAAGATCCACAAAATCCGCTAAAACTAACATCGGCTTTATATCTAAAGGAGTCATATCAAACAATTCTTCTGGTGAGTAACCGATATTTTTTTGAGCCCCTTTGTTCATATAAAGAAATTTAAAATCATGCGCATCAAAAATAAAAATTTCATTCGTTGAGTTATCTAAAATTCTTCCACGTTCTGCAGATTTTAACTTTAACTCGGTCTCAACACTTACATCAGTGTGCGTACCAATCATACGAACTGGTTTACCATCCTTGTTAAAACTTGTTTTTCCGCGGTCAAGAATCCATACCCAATGCCCCTCTTTATGTTTTAGACGATGGACACCCTCAAAGTACTCAGTTTTTCCGTCCATATTCTCTTGGATGACAGCCATAGTAGCCTTTACATCATCAGGGTGTATACGAGAATCCCAAGTGGAAAACTTATTTGGAAGTTCATCATCCCTGTAACCCAGCATTTCTTTCCATCTAGGAGAAAAGTAGACGCTGTTAGTTTCAATATTCCAATCCCAAATACCATCTTGTGAACCTAAAAGAGCCAACTCCATACGCTCTTTGAGCTCCTGGTTGAGTTGATAACTTTCTTGAAGTTCTTTTTCTTTTATATGCTTTTTAGTATCGTCTTGAAATACCAATACAGTGCCGATGATTACACCATCCTCACTTTTAACAGGAGCGGCAGAGTCACTGATGATATATTCTTTACCCGAGTTACTTATCAGCTTTGTGCCATTAGAGATTAATTTAGTTAAATTATTATGTAGAACATCATAAATAGGTGTTTTTATTTTTTTACCTGACGCCATATTCCATAAATTTAGAACTTCATCTATAGGTAAGCCATATACCTCATCACCCTGATGTTCAGTTAATTTTTTTGCGACAGTATTTAAAAAAGTAACATTGCCGTTTGTATCAGTCGTTACAACAGCATCACCAATGGATGTTAGTGTTACAAGGGCTTTTTCTTTCTCTTGAAAAAGAGATATTTCATAACGTTTTTGTTCTCTTTTGTAGAGATAGAATAGTGTTAATGCAATAAGGTTAGTTATTAAGAACAATATTACGGCTAGAGTGAAGTAGTTGTCTCTCTCTTTAATTTCAGAGGCTATATCTTTATTTATCTGATGGGCTAATGTGTCTGCAGAGGCAATTATACTTGTATAATCGTTATCAAATTTTTGATCTAAATCACTGCCAATACCATGTATTTTAGCATTCAACCATCTTTGCTTAGCGGTATCGTGAAAAAGGGATAATTTTGTATCGATACTTTTTAATTGACTAAGATAAACGCTCTCTTTTTGACTAACAAATTTATTCTCCATATTCTGAACATAAAGAGTAAACCTTTCATGCTTCAAAGGCGTCATAACGCTTTTTTCGATGTCAATATATGTATCGCCAGAGATTGCTTCTTCAAGCCACAAGTGTGCCTCTGAAATGTCACTCTTGAGCGTTTGTATTTCAGTTTGAAGTGGGAGATATTTTTCCATAGAAGCACCCCAACTCAAATGAATCGAAATGATAATCAGAAGGTTTATTGTAAAGGCAAAAAACAATCCGATAATTGGTAATACTTGCTTAATCCTAAGCATAAAACAAACTTCCCTTAGACATAATACTAATCAAGCTAACTAAGTGTTCTTTTAAAAAAAGCTTGAATTTCCAAGAACATCGTTGCTAGGTTTTGTCTGAAACTGAAAAACGGTGTTCTTGACTATTTCTTCTTGTTTTAATTTGAACCATTAAATAACTTGATTGGTATAACATATTATTTATGATGTAATAATAAACTTAAACTTTATCATCATATAATAAGTTTTGGTGAATTTTTTGCGGAAATTATTAAAATTCCAATAAAAAAATAACAGAGGAAAATTCTCACTAAATTAACTATGTCACTGCATTTGGACTGGGGAAGTAAGCGCTATCGATATTAGTAAAGATTATATCCAATTTTTTACTCTTTCATAGTCCCGTGATGAGCTAATAAAAAATATGAATTAAAGGCGCAATACAGTTTTAAAATTCAGGAAGATTAAAAGTCATACAAAATGAAGCACAAAGCATGATAAAAATATTTAGCAGCATAATTTTGAGAGTAAATTGAAATATAATACTAATGAATGAGACTAGTACTATATTTTTATACTTATTATTTTAGAGTAAATATGTTAAATTTTAATTAGAGTAAATACGTTAAATTTTAATACACTTTTATAATGAAGCTGAGAGAACCAATATGAAGAACTATCCACTACTTATTAACGGAAAAATGATAGAAACAGGCAATACTGTCGGTATTATTAACCCTGCAAATGAAGAAGTTTTTGCCACAGTAACTAAAGCGGGTGAAAAAGAACTTGAATTAGCCGTTAGTTCAGCTAAAACAGCTTTTGATTTATTTAAGCATACCTCAATTGAAGAACGCCAAAATTTACTTAAGAAAATTTCAACTGTGCTACTTGAAAATAAAGAAACACTGGCTAAAGCATTAACTCAAGAGCAAGGGAAAACCCTTGACTTTGCAAGAGTAGAAGTTGATCTTGCTATTGCGTTTAATGATCATTTTTCAACCATGACACTTGATTCAGAAATATTGGTTGATACACCTGAGCAACGTATAGAAAAACGTTATGTGCCATTAGGTATTGTTGCCGGTATTATGCCATGGAATTTCCCTCTACTTATTACCGTTTACAAATTGGCACCTGCATTATTAGCAGGTAACAGCCTTATTTTAAAACCAGCGCAAACAACGCCTATTAGTAGTGTTATCTTTGGTGATTTAATTAAAGATATTGTCCCTGCTGGTTTGGTGAATATTCTTGCGGATGATGGTGAGTTAGGTGCTAAAATCACTGCTCATCCAGCCATTGCAAAAGTATCTTTTACTGGTTCTTCACCTACGGGTAGAAAAATCATGGAAAGTTCAGCGAAAACATTAAAACGTTTAACGTTAGAGCTTGGCGGAAATGATGCTGCGATTGTCTTAAATGATATTGATCCTAAAGCGGTTGCTGCAGACGTATTTGGCAGTGCCTTTATTAATAGTGGACAAGTTTGTGTTGCGTTAAAACGTCTTTACGTACAAGCCGGTGTTTATGATGAGCTTTGTGATGAAATTGCCAAACTTGCTAATGCCGCTGTTGTTGGTGATGGCATGGATAGCGCATCTCAATTTGGTCCAGTACAAAATAAGGCGCAATTTGAGATTGTAAAAACTTACATTGAACATGGCCGTCGTGATGGTGTTATTATTGCTGGTGGAGATATTCCAGATAAGCCTGGTTACTTTATTCCATTAACGGTTGTTAAAGATATTAAAGATGGTACACCATTAGTTGATGAAGAACCGTTTGGCCCAGTATTGCCAATAATTAAATTTGAGTCGGTTGATGAGGCTATTGCCGCAGCCAACAGCTCTGAATTTGGTTTAGGTGGCTCTGTATGGTCAAAAGATATAGACAAAGCCCAAGCGGTAGCGGATCAACTTGATACGGGTACTGTTTGGATTAACCAGCATACCGTGTTTAGCCCAGCCATTCCTTTTTGCCCAACAAAACAATCTGGTTTAGGTGTTGAGTGGAGTCAAGAAGGTTTACACGAGTTCACCTCAATTAAAATAATAAATGTTGCTAAAGCTTAGTTTAATGTAGGTTAGGCTTTAGCCTATCTAAATATCTTACAAAAAGCCGAATACATCGTATTCGGCTTTTTAATACCTAGCATTGGCAAAATGTTCAC
>Ga0209081_1000567_pt1 | contig 22365 bp, 15 predicted proteins | sample GOMGulsemesocosm_4_FD_184636 | JGI IMG/M metagenome (GOLD analysis project Ga0209081, IMG submission 184636) | Methane-oxidizing microbial communities from mesocosms in the Gulf of Mexico - GOM15B Gulf of Mexico (SPAdes) (version 2) | ecosystem: Environmental > Aquatic > Marine > Cold seeps... | reverse complement strand
GCTCTATTAAGCTTGTAGTGGTGCTCTACTTAAACTTTGCGTCGAATTATATCTCTTATAACAAATCGATTTGGGCTTAAATTAAATAACATCTCGTTGTCTACTGGGTAGGGCGTACCGCATAAATCTGCAGTAAGAATATCCGCAGCCAAGGGTGCTGAGCATAAACCACGAGCGCCAAAGCCCATCATAATATATAAATTATCAATTACGGGTGCGGCCTGGCTATACTTCCAGTTTTTGTCTTTGGCTAAATGAGGGTAAGTTGTTCTATGTTTTTCAATATCAGGCATAGCGCCAACCATAGGCATATGATCAGGTGTCATACAACGCAGCCTTGCTTTGCTTACGTGAATGTCATTTGTTGACCAATTTATATTTTTGCTTAGTTCAGGCAAGCACTTGTCTAACATGGTTAAATTGAATTGATCATCGGCAGCGGTAGTTTTGGTGCAAGTGCTGTCTTTGTTAAAGGTAGCGCCAATGCAGTGAATGTTATTGTGTTGCGGCGTAAGGTACCCTTTGTGGCAAATAACCGTTGATAAACTGTTAATTTTAGCATTGGTTTTCATGCTAGTGATTTGCCCTTGCACTATGCTAAAAGGTAATTGTTTAATATAATCAAATTCAATGGCCTCTGCGCCACCACATATAATTAAAACACTCGCATTAAAGGTTTCTTTTGGTGAAATAAGTTGCCAGCTAGTCTCGTTTATATTCCCTTTAACTTGTTTGTTCTGTTTACTCTGCTTGAACTGCTTAATTTTTATTATATCAGTATTAATTTCTACGCGTAGTCGCCCTGTAGCTTTTGCTGCATTTATTAGCTGATTTACTGCTTCCTTAGGCGCTAACCAACCTGCATTTGGCATAAATAATCCACCATGATTTAGTTCTACATTCGCTACTTTACTTGCTTGCTTGGCATCAATACTGTGAATGAGCTCTTTCGGCCAAGTAGCTAATTCTTTGAACTTTTCCTGACGAGTTATTAATGATGATTTGTAAGAAACATCAAGTAAGCCACACCATTGGTGAGCAAAATCAAATCCATCTGCAATAACTTGGTTGTATAGCGCTTTTGCTCGCCAAAATGCCTGTTGATAAAATAAACTAATATCATCTTTTTGTTGGTGTAGTAAGGGAAATAAAGCACCAATAGCATTGCTTGATGCACCTTGAGCAAGACTATTATCTTTACAATAAAGGGTTACTTTAATGCCTTGCTTGGTTAAAGCATAGGCGGCACAAGCAGAAGCGATACCGCCACCGATAATACTGACATGTTGTGGTTTGGTGATCTTAGATCTAAGTTGATAGCCTTTATTAGTATTGGTATGCTGGCTTTGTTGGTAACCTAACTCGCTATCACAATAAATATCACTAAACTGACTAGAATAGGGTGAACCGTCTTTTTTAAAGATTATGTTAGGTGCTTTAGTCACAGTCATTGCCAGATAAATTGCCACAGTAATTGATACATTTTTTAATGTTCTTTATTTTATCTTTTTTTTTGATTTAGAACAGTGTTATTAACTTAATATTAATTAAAGGACGTAGCTATTTTAAAAATAACCTTATATTATAGCGTACAAGTGTACGCTGTTTTTTGTATTTATTGCTTTTTCTATTTGTTATATTCCACAAAATGTTATATTTAACAAAATAAAGCAAACTTAAGAGTGTTTATTCTTAGATCTAAGTAATTAGCAATAGCTATGGATGGATGGAGTTAACTATAACAAAGTCCAATTTTAAAATTTATCTTATAAAATAATGGTTGTTTAAATGAAACGTGTAGTGATCACCGGTATCGGTATTGTATCAAGCATTGGTAATAATGTAGATGAAGTATTAACTTCATTAAAAACGGGTAAATCAGGTATAACCTATTCGGAAAGTTTTGCGGAGAAAGGTTTAAGAAGTAATGTTTGGGGTAAGCCAGATATTGAGATTAAAGATCATATCGACAGAAAAGCTTTGCGCTTTATGGGCGATGCCGCAGGTTATGCTTATATTGCTATGGATCAAGCTATTGCTGATGCAAAGTTAACCGATGAACAAGTCTCAGATGTTCGTACGGGTATTGTTGCAGGCTCTGGTGGTGCATCATCAGCCAATATAGTGGCTTCAGCTGATACTTTGCGTAATCGTGGTATTCGTCGTGTTGGTCCTTATGCGGTACCAAAAACAATGTCGAGTACGGTCTCTGCCTGTTTAGCTACACCATTTAAAATTAAAGGTGTGAATTATTCTATTAGCTCTGCTTGTGCAACCAGTGCTCACTGTATTGGCCATGCGATGGAGCTTATTCAATTGGGCAAGCAAGATATTGTTTTTGCTGGCGGCGGCGAAGAAGTTGATTGGTCATTAGCTATGATGTTTGACGGTATGGGCGCACTATCTGCTGGCCGTAATGATACCCCTGCACTTGCTTCTCGTACTTATGATGCTGACCGTGATGGTTTTGTCATTTCTGGTGGCGGCGGCATGGTTGTTGTTGAAGAATTAGAACATGCACTTGCTCGTGGCGCGCACATATATGCTGAAATTGTTGGTTACGGGGCAACATCTGACGGTTATGACATGGTAGCACCAAGCGGTGAAGGTGCAGTACGTTGTATGCAACAAGCCATGCAGGGTGTTGAAGGCGAAATTGATTACTTAAATACTCACGGTACATCAACGCCCGTTGGTGATGTTAAAGAGCTAGGTGCTATTCAAGAATTATTTGGTGAAAAATCACCTGCAATTAGTGCAACTAAAGCAATGACTGGTCATGCGCTAGGTGCTGCGGGTGTACACGAAGCTATTTACTCGATACTTATGATGGAAAACAGCTTTGTTGCACCATCAATCAATGTTGATAATTTAGATGAAAAAGCACAAGGTTTAGACATTGTTACCGAAAAACGCGATATGGAGTTGAACTTAGTTATGTCAAATAGTTTCGGCTTTGGTGGCACTAATGCTACCTTAGTTATGCAGAAATATAAAAGCTAGTTATGAATAATGAACTTTAAAGTTTAAAGTTCAGAATTAGATATTCGACATTTCACCGTTGGATCTAAACAGAAAAGCCATATTGGGTATTGTACTTAATGTGGTTTTTCTTTTTATAAGTTATTCATTTTTGCTATTTTTATAGTCGAGTTTTTGTAGTCTAACCGACATTCTGTAGCAATTATTAGAAATAAATTTTCTGATAGAGGCTGCCCATGCAATTAATGATAATACTGTTCCTTTCCTCCACATTTAGGACTAATGGTTGTTCGCTACTAATCGTTAATACATGAATACCTTTATAACAGAATAATACTCAACGAGCTGTTGTATTTTGGCACGGTTTGTATTTTAAGTTAGGAAAATATAAAGACTGAGTATTTAATTGTCTTCTGATTTTATGCTCCAGTGCGGCGTAAACCATTAAGCAGCATGTCATAACTAGACTAAGCCATACTGCGTTGTAGCCATTATCAAGTGCATTAAAATCTAAATGATCAAAACCTTTTGTTGAATACGCAGTCATTATTTTTCTATCACCCAAAGATAAGTAATAGAGCAAACCTGCGCATCTACGTCAAGATTTTTTAAGTGTTTTTTTAGGTACGGAAAGACAGATAAATACTTAATTTTAAATTAAGGGCTAACTAATTATGAGTTGAATGCTATATTAATGTAAATGATAATTATTATTAAATGAAAATAAAGACAATATTATTTACCCTATTTACAGTAGAATAAAGCTAGATGTTATTTACTAGGCCAGTTGTTGTATGAATGAAGCTATTTGTGTTCAAGGATTAACTAAAAAATATAAAGATATTACGGCGGTTGATAATATCAGTTTTAGCGTTAAAGAAGGTCATTGCTTCGGCTTGTTAGGGCGTAATGGTGCAGGAAAAACGACTACCATTGAAATTATGGAAGGTATAATTAACGCGACACAAGGACAGGTGCTTTATCAAGGCAAACCAGTTGATAATAATATTTCTCAGCAGATAGGCATACAATTTCAGCACACTGCGCTACAAGATAAATTAACAGTTAAAGAAACGTTAAATTTATTTTCTTCATTTTACCAAGCGCCATTAAGTCAGGATGAATTAGTAGCGTTATGTGATTTAGACGCTTTTCTAAATAGAGATAACCATAAGCTCTCTGGCGGTCAAAGGCAGCGATTATTATTGGCTTTAGCGTTAATAAATGATCCTAAAATCTTATTTTTAGATGAGCCAACTACCGGTTTAGATCCCCATGCAAGGCGTGATTTTTGGCAGTTAATAAAGAATATAAAAGCAAAAAATAAAACGATTATTTTAACCACTCATTATATGGATGAAGCTGAACATCTTTGTGATGATATTGTAGTGATGGATCAGGGTAAAATAATTGAGTCAGGCACACCACATCAATTATTAACTAAGTATTTTAATGAAGTTTTTATTTACCTACCTATATCACAGGTACCAGAGCATATTATCAAACAAAATCAATGGTTAAATATTGCAGGAAGAATAGAGATTAAAAGTAAAAATATTGAAGATACATTGATCTATTTGATGGCACAAAAAATACCACTTGATGGTTTACATGTTAAATCGGCAAATTTAGATGATTTATTTCTACACTTAACTGGGCATTCACTAAGGGATGAAAAATGAATTTTTTCCGTTTTTTCGCTGTTTTTAAAGCGCGTAATATCGAATTTTCAAGAGATAAATCATCACTAACGTGGAGTTTACTGTTTCCTATTTTACTTTTGTTTGGTTTTTCATTTGTTTTTTCAGGCGATGGTCGCTCTGCTTATAAAGTTGGCATGATTACAGAGGTAAGTTTAGATCAAAGTTTAGTTGAAAATAAGCAAAACCAGTTTGAAGATACTCGCTTTATTGAATTCATTGATTATAAAACAGTTGATATAGCAACAGATAAGTTGTCACATCACACTATTGATTTAGTAATAGATAACCAAAAAAGCCAATATTGGGTTAACACAGAGTCATCTAAAAGTTATCTAGTGGAAAAAATATTTTCTGAACAATTAAATAACTATACTCGCTTTAAATCAAATGGTACCAAAATTCGCTATTTAGATTGGGTTTTACCTGGTGTTTTGGGTATGAATATGATGTTTAGTTGCCTGTTTGGTGTTGGTTATGCTATTGTTAGATATAGAAAAAATTCAGTATTAAAACGTTTAAAAGCAACACCATTGTCTGCATTTGAATTTGTTTTAGCGCAATTATTCTCCCGTCTTTTTATCGTTGTATTTATATCTTCTTTTATTTATCTTGGTTGTAATTTCATTTTTGATTTTTACATGATAGGTAGTTATGTAGATTTGTTTATTGTTACTGTACTCGGCGCTTTTAGTTTAATCAGTTTAAGTTTATTAGTGGCAAGTCGCAGTAAAAGCGAGGAATTGACCAGTGGTTTGTTGAACTTAACGTCATGGCCAATGATGATGTTATCAGGTGTTTGGTTTAGTTTAGAAGGAGCGCCAGAAGCATTAAAAATATTTGCTGACTTTTTACCCTTAACCCATTTGGTTGCCGGAGCTAGAGCAATTATGATTGAAGGTGCATCGTTAAGTGATATTAGTTATCATATAAATATATTGTTAGTGATGAGTATTTTATTCATGGTTTTTAGTGCATATCTTTTTAGCTGGAACACTGAACGATAATCGGAAAATATTGTAAATAAAGCAGACTAACAAACGTATTTTTAGTCAATATTTTGTAAAACTTTAGTAGAGAAATTAAATGACTATTGTAATCAGTGGTACTGGGTTATTTACTCCTCCCGAAAAAATCTCAAATGATGAATTAGTCGCTTGTTTTAATGGTTATGTCGATAAATTTAATGGCGAGAATGCACAGGCAATAGAAGAAGGTAAAGTAACTGCTTTATCTCATTCAAACATTACATTCAACAATGCCGTATTGCCGTATTTGATGTAATCATCTAAACAACGCTTATCAAAGTTTTTGAAAAGTGTCCTACTTTCAAATAATTTGCCAATATCAGTACCCAAAGGTCAGTGAGTACGTCGAAGTTTCGATTTCCCAGCAGGACTAAACTTATCTATCAATCGCGTTTTTTACATACTTCATTGCTAGTGCAGTTCCTCCAGTTACTACAGGAGGATCAATCATAATTAAGCCCTTAAATAACTCTGGCCTTTGACACGCAGCAATAAAAGCAATAACACCACCAAATGAATGTCCAACCGTTATAACTTGCGTTTGTTGATGTTCGGCTAACTCTTTTAACACAAAATCTATCATTGCATTTACTAATAACTACCAGCAGGAAAACCATTGGCATGAGCAAAGTTAATTAGCGTTTTTGACATAGATAAATAAAAGCATAAAGAATTATAATTGTTACAGAAGTTAAAGGGTTGGTTTGGGTATAATTTTGTCAAATGTAAAATTCATTGTGTACATAACTTGTTGGGCTAGGTAATATTATGAATTGTATTAATTTAACATGGCTATGTACTTCACTCAGGAGCACTCTAAAAGGTGTGCTATTTTCTTGTAGGTCGGCATTTATACCACGAAAAGACGGGCATGAATGCCGTCAAAGTGACGGGCTAAAGCCCGACCTACATTGAAACCTGAGCTATCTGCATAGACATGTAATTTAATTACGCATTAACTTAGAGGCTATTATTTACTATGACTTTATTTGAAAAGCTTCGTTGTTTATTAACCTTTGGCCAAGGGGTGGCTTTGCCCTTACCGGAAGTATCTGCTGACTCAACGCCTTTAACACTTTTTACTCAATGGTTCGATGATGCAAATAAAGCGGGCATATTATTGCCTGAGGCTGTGTCTGTTAGTACTTGTAGTAAAGATGGGCAACCTAGCTCTCGTATGGTTCTATTAAAACAGTTTGATGAACAAGGTTTTGTATTTTTTACTAATTACGGTAGCAGAAAGAGTAATGAATTAACTGAGAATAATAAAGTATCAATGTTATTTCATTGGGGCGTTTTGCAAAGACAAATTCGCATTGAAGGCGTAGTTGAAAAAGTAAGCCAACAAGAATCTGCTGATTACTTTCATAGCCGTGATCGCGGTAGCCAAATAGGTGCTTGGGCATCAAAGCAAAGTAAAAAATTAAGCCATGAAAATGAACTGAGAGAGCGAATGAGCCAGTTTAGTGATAAATATTCACAAGGCGAAGTACCACATCCTGAGTTTTGGGGTGGTTGGCGGGTAAAGCCACATTACGTTGAGTTTTGGCAGGGTAGAGCTAATCGTTTACATGATAGAGTGTGTTTTGAAATTAAAGATTCTCAATGGCAAAATTTTAAATTGCATCCTTAAAACTACATCATTAAATAAGGCTATTTTGTTTTTATTTTTGTTTTTGTTTTGGGTTTAGGAATAACTTTTGGTTTTACACATTGAGGTAAGTTTCCTTTGCTAAATTCTTTTTAGTTAAGTAAGAAGGCTGAGAAATCGCTAAATGTTCACTTAACTGTTTAATGCGTGTTTCATTTGTAGGATGAGTAAACATGAATTCAGGCGGTGCGTCTTTGCTTAACTTAGACATGTTTTGCCATAACTTAACACTCGCTTTAGGATCAAAACCAGAGCGAGCCTTAAGTCTTGGACAACAATATCAGCTTCACTCTCATGAGTGAGGCATTAAGGCATAATAACACCATGCTGTACACCAACACTTAGTCCAGAATCCAAAGATACTTGGTTTCGTCCTGTTGAAGAGGTAGAGCAAGCGGTTACCCAGAATAAAATAAAACAGTAAGAAATAATTTCTTTCATCACAAGAAGCTTAAGTTAGATTGAGTAGATGCATAATAATATTCACACATAAAAAAACCGAGCTAAGCTCGGTTTTTTCGATTATTAATACTTTCATTATAAATATGTTAATACAAAAGTATTTTCTATTACAAAAGCATCATTAACCAACTAAAGCTAACAAGATACCTGCCGCAACAGCAGAACCAAGTACACCAGCAACGTTTGGCCCCATAGCATGCATAAGTAAGAAGTTATGTGGGTTAGCTTCTAAGCCAACCTTATTTGCCACCCTTGCTGCCATTGGTACTGCTGAGACTCCTGCAGCTCCAATTAATGGATTGATAGGATCTTTAGAAAACTTATTCATCAATTTTGCCATTAACACGCCAGAAGCTGTACCAATTGAGAAAGCTACAGCGCCAAGTGCTAAAATCCCTAAGGTTTCTACATTTAAAAATGCTTCTGCGCTTAATTTTGAACCGACACCTAAACCTAATAAAATAGTAGTAATATTAATCAATTCATTTTGAGCCGTTGAACTTAAGCGATCCACCACACCTGATTCACGCATTAAATTACCTAAACAAAACATACCTACCAGTGGGGTAGCGGCAGGTAAAAAGAAAATAGCCATTAGCAATACGGCTAACGGGAAAATAACTTTTTCTATTTTTGTCACAGGACGCAATTGTTTCATTTCAATTTTACGTTCATCTTCTGTGGTTAATGCTCTCATAATAGGTGGCTGAATAATTGGCACCAATGCCATATATGAGTAAGCAGCTACGGCAATAGCGCCTAGTAGCTCAGGAGCTAGTTTAGTCGCTAAAAATATAGCGGTAGGCCCATCAGCACCACCAATGATGGCAATGGCAGAGGCATCTTTTAAGCTAAATTCAATACCTGGAACCATATTAAGCGCGATTGCACCAAACAAGGTGGCAAAAATACCAGTTTGTGCAGCAGCACCTAAAAGCAGCGTTTTGGGGTTTGCTATTAAAGCGCCAAAATCTGTCATGGCACCAACACCCATAAAAATAATTAAAGGGAAAATGCCTGTTTCAATACCGCCATGATAAACATAACTTAAAAAACCACCAACCTCAGTAAAACCAGCTAAAGGGATATTGGTTAAAATTGCACCAAAACCCATAGGTAATAGTAATAATGGCTCAAAATTCCTAGCGATAGCTAAATAGAGTAAACCACACCCTACTAGCATCATGATTACTTGCCCTTGCTCAAAATTAGCTAAGCCAGTTGACAACCATAATTTATTTAATGAATCCATGCTGTCCCCTATGAAAAGCTAAGTAAAACATCACCAACGGCAACACTATCGCCTTCTTTGGTGTGCAAACTAGTAATTACACCAGCATTAACAGCGCGAATTTCCGTTTCCATTTTCATCGCTTCCATAATAATCACGACATCGCCTGCTTCAACAGCATCGCCTTCATCAACCAATACTTTAAATATATTGCCTGATAATGGGGCATTTAATGTTTCTTCTGCGGTTATAGAGGCAGATTGTTTTATCGCATCATCGCCAGCTGGGTGAGTTACTGCTTCAATAGAACCACCTGGTGCAACAACTACGTTATATACTTTACCATCTACGCTTACAGCATAGTTTTCAGGTGTGGTAGTCGCGTTTGATTCTGCTGATGGTGAAGCTTTAGCACTTGCTTTGGTTGGAATAGGTTCAAATGCGGCTGGGTTATTACGGTTTTCTAAGAACTTTAAGCCAATTTGAGGAAATAAGGCATAAGTTAATACATCATCAATAACTTCATCAGCTAAGCTGATACCTTTTTCTTTTGCTAACGTTTGTAATTCAGTTGATAGCTTATCTACTTCTGGATCAAGTAAATCAGCTGGGCGACAAGTTATCACTTCTTTACCATCTAATACGCGAGTTTGTAACTCAATATCAACAGGTGCCGCAGTTGCACCATATTCACCTTTTAATACCCCCGCTGTTTCTTTGGTAATAGACTTATAACGTTCACCCGTTAGAATATTTAACACGGCTTGTGTGCCAACAATTTGCGAAGTTGGCGTTACTAATGGGATATAACCTAAATCTTTACGTACTTTAGGAATTTCTGTTAACACTTCATCAAACTTATCCGCAGCGCCTTGCTCTTTCAGTTGATTTTCCATATTAGTTAACATGCCACCAGGTACTTGTGCTGTTAAAATACGCGCATCAATACCTTTTAAACTACCCTCAAACTCAGCATATTTTTGTCTAACATCGCGAAAATAAGCGGCTACTTCGGCCATTTTTTCAATATTTAATCCAGAATCCCTTGCGCTACCTTCAACAATCGCGGCAATAGTTTCTGTTGGTGAATGACCATAGGTCATACTCATTGAAGAAATAGACGTATCAATAACATCAATGTCACTATCAATGGCTTTCATTTGTGTAGCTATGCTTAAACCTGTTGTTGCATGACAATGTAAAGCGATAGGTAAAGAAACTGTTTCTTTTAATTTTGAAATTAATATTTCAGCATCATAAGGTTTTAATAAACCAGACATATCTTTTATACATAAAGAATGCGCACCCATATCTTCAAGTTTTTTGGCCATAGTTAACCAACCTTCAAGCGTATGAACTGGGCTTTCAGTGTAACTTAACGTGCCTTGAGCATGTGCTCCAACTTTTACGGCAGCCTTAATAGATGTTTGCAAGTTGCGAACATCATTCATGGCATCGAATATGCGAAAAACATCAATGCCGTTGATATGAGCACGTTCAACAAACTTTTCTACCACGTCATCAGCATAATGGCGATAACCTAAAATATTTTGACCACGAAATAGCATTTGTTGCTTGGTTTTTGGCATTGCTTTTTTTAATGCACGAATACGTTCCCAAGGATCTTCGCCTAAATAACGGATACAAGAGTCAAATGTTGCTCCACCCCAAGATTCTATTGACCAATAACCAACTTCATCAAGTGTTGCTGCAATCGGCAGCATATCTTCTAAACGCAAACGTGTTGCTAAAATTGATTGGTGTCCGTCTCTTAATACGACTTCGGTAATACCTAATGGCTTGCTCATGTGATTATGCCCTTAATTTACTTATTTACTTAATGTTTGATTGAGAGTGCTGTTGACGATAACGGGTAACAGCTCCGCTAATTGCTGCAACTACAGCTGGCGATATTTCACCCTTGGCAGTTTTTTTGTTTTTATTGTTAGACCGTTTTTTAGTTGGCGCTATAGAATCAGGAAATTTTATCGCTAATTTTGAAAGTACAGTGTTGATAAACAGTATCAATACACTTAAAAAAGCGAAAACAAATACCATTCCGGCCATCATAAGTGTGCCAGCTTCTAGAAATTGCTGTTCCATATTATTCATTTTATATTCTCACTCGAAAATTTCAGCAAAGAGAATAATCACTCCGATTGTTAAAAACAAACATTATTTTGCAATTTCATGAAAATAACTCAATGTCAACCCTTTAGGAGGGGGAATATTCATTTTTTTTATGATTTCACTTGGTCTTATTCTTATGTAATTTATTATGCAAGTTATTTGGCAAGCACTCAATGAGCTAACTTAAATATCAATTGTTATTGCTATTGGTATAATTAATACGTTTGATTTTAATCGTGCTTGCTCAGTCGATCAATTAGTTTAGGATAATTATTTATCGAACGCTTAATGGCTGCAATATCAAAAGACGCTACTTCATCGATAAGTTGCTGAGCAAAGTCTTCGACTAATTGAATGGGGTAGGCTTGGTTTATTTTAATAATTGCCTTGGCAAATTTTTGAATTTCAGCAAGGTTATTAGCGCCAGTAATAGTTTTGTAAGTATTAGATAAGCTTTCTAACTTATCTAATACAATGGCTAAAACTTGATATTCCGCATCAGTGAAAGTGATTTTTTTATTACCGTGATCTTCTGCTATGGCTACTTCTTCAAAAGGTAAAAATTTAGATAACTCGTGGAATAACTCCGCTTTTAATACAGGTTTTCTAAGATAACCATCAAAATCATCCTTGTTCTTAGGTTCAAAAGCGCCCGTCATTACTGAGGCCGTTAGCGCAACAATTGGCACATTGGAAAACTTTTTAATTTTTGCTGCCGCTTCGTATCCGTTCATAATAGGCATACGAATATCCATTAGCACCAGATCAATGTGTTGATTTTCAACGCACTCAACTGCTTCTAAACCATTTTTTGCCGTAATAGATTTCAGTTCAGTGTTGGCAAAGTTTGCAAGCAGTAGTTCACGGTTATCTTCTATATCATCAACAATTAAAATGGTGGCAGGCGAAAAGCTTAAGCTTGTTTTTTCTGTCTTATTTATATCACTTAAAATGGTTTTATCTTCTTTTATTACTGCTATATCAACGTCTAGTAATCGGATCATAAAGGTAGAACCTATATTAGATTGGCTAGAGAGTGAAATGGTTCCTCCCATCATTTTTACCAAACGTTTACCAATGGACAGACCTAAGCCAGTACCGCCATATTTTCTGGCATCTTGACCGCTAGATTGGGTGAATTCCTCAAATATCCGTTGTTGTTGTTCTTCAGTAACCCCTATACCAGTATCTTCAACATTAATAAGTAGGTCTAACTTACTGCGAATTTTATCTTTATTAATGGCCTGTAGTTTTATACGAATAAAACCTTTGTCTGTAAACTTAATAGCATTGCCAATCAAGTTGAGTAGCACTTGACGTAAACGAATTTTATCAAGTAGCAGATTTTCAGGTATAAGTGGGTCAATCTCTAAGATCAGGTCAATGTTTTTTTCTGCCACTTTGAGCCTAAAAATATCTGCCAGTTCATGTAATAGTTCAGTAGGGTTGCAGCTGGTTTTTTCAATATCAAATTTTCCTGCTTCAATTCGTGATAAATCGAGAATATCATTAATTAAAACCATCAGGTTATTGCCTGCCGATTGTATCGTTTTAATAAATGATTGCAGCCTTGGCTCTTGAACTTGCTCACTTAATAAACCAGTAAATCCAAGAATGGCATTCATTGGCGTTCGTATTTCATGTGACATATTAGCCAAAAAATCTGATTTTGATTTGTTAGCTAATTCAGCTCGCTCTACAGCTTGAGCTGCTATTTTTTCAGATTCTTTAACATCGCTAATATCAAATATAGCGCCATCTAACCAGCCAACACTACCATCATCAGAATAGACAGCCTGACCTTGGTCTCGCACCCATTTTATTTCACCCGTACGACTGATTATGCGGTAGTCAACCACAAACTTTTCTTTATTTGTTATTTTATCCTGTATTTGTTCGGCGACCCTATCAGTATCATCTGGGTGCATCGTCTCTATAAATGTTTGTATGTTGCTTAAATAATCGGATGCTGGATAACCGGTCATTCTGAAAACTTCATCACTGATATATAGCATTGTCCAATGTTCATCTAATAGACAGCGATATATAACACCTGGAATATTTGATGCCATTGAGATAAATAAGAATTGAGATTCTTCTAGTGCTTTATTGCTCGCTACTTCCTGTTGATGAACTTTCAGAAGTTTTTGTTTTGAAAATCTCAGTTCGTTGGTTCTTTTATCTACCATATTTTCTAGCTCATCACGAGAGCGACGCATAGCCTGACCAGCACGACTGGCTAATGTAAGTGTAAATAGAACAGTACTAGCAAACAGTAACAACAGTATTGTTGAGAGCAGTAGCAGATCAAATCGAAGTTGATAATACCCCGCCAAAGCTTCATCAACATCAATTTCTGTGACAATGCCAACATCTGAACGGTAGTCCCACAAACCAGCGCCAAATACTGGAACACCACGGTAATCGTTATAGGCTCTAACTTCGCTGTGTAAATCGCTGTGGTGATGAGTACCTATCTCTTTGTTGCTAATATTTATGAGTATATTAGCCATTTTCGTCAATGGATTTTTTGCTGTGGTTGAAGGTTTAAAGCCTTCTAATATATTGCCTCCAGGATCGCGCACTTCAATGGTACCCACTTCATTATGTTCAGCTAGTAGTAAACCTGCTTGTTGTAAATGGTCACGAAAACGACTTTGTGAAGCAAGTAATCCGCCGGCATCGAAAGTATAGCTTTCTCCGCTATCCCCAATACGGCCAAAGCGTAGTATCTGTGACCAGTCATTATCTGGTAGTATTCGTTGAGTAATGACGGCTATGACTCTATTATTGGCATTACGTATGGGTGCTACAAAAAACATACTCATACATTGTCGACCACAACTTAACGCTGTAAGCGGATCACTACGATCAAGATCAGAAACAATTAATGGAATAAACACCGCTTCACCCGCGAATGCTTTGTTCAGTAGGTCTGGGCGCTGCTTGGCAATTAGGTTAACTTGTCCAAGGTTAGCGTCACGTGCAGAACTGATATTAATCATTTCAGGGCTGATAATGAAAAATCCATGTGAGCCTAACGTTTTTTCTTTATTTGCAAAAAAATGACGTGCTTTTGCTAATTCAGAAGAGGCCTTTAATAGTTCAGGCTGAGCAGGAATTTTTAGTAAATGTTTACTAATGCTAAGCAAATTAGGGTGTTCACTGATCTGTTGTAATACATCTAAACGATCATCAACCCAGCGATCCATTTGTTGAACAACCCCTTGTAAAGTAATAGATAAATTCTGCTGTGTTTGAGTAATGACTTCGCGTTTATTTTGCTGCAACATATAATTAATTGTAATACCAATAAGAACAATAAATAACATTGCTACCAACAGCGCAGGAAATTGGAAATGACCTGAACCAAAATAGCGCACCAATCGGTCATTTGGTATTTTTTTAGCTATAAAGTAGAAGACACTTAGTAGTATAAATATAGTTATAGCAGCGATTAAAGGCCAAAATTTATCGTTATCTTGATAATTACCTTTTATTGACGCTTTATAAGTACTATTAATTTCATGGCTTATCCATTTATTCATAATCCGCTGTTTTTCAGTTTTAGGAATGGCGTTAAGCGCCCGATTAAATAATGGAATAAGTGGGGTAAATTCTTTTTGCATGCCAAAGGCAAGTTTGGTGGTAAATTCAGTTTTGCCACCAATGTGAATATTACTGATGCCCATTTCTGTTATCCAGTAACTTGCCTGAGCCAATGTTGCAATAAGAGCGTCGGTCTTGCCTGTTGATACATCGATCAAACCCTCTTGTACGGTATTAACATAATTAAATTTCTGGTTTGAATATATTTCAAGGATATCGGCTAGATAACCACAATCTTTGATAGCTGAGATATTTAAATGTTGTATATCATCTAATCTATCAATGTAGTTTGCACCCTTATTCGTGATAAGCACAATAGGGCTTTCAATGTGAGGTTTTGTAGAGGTTAAATAAGCTTTTAGGTCAGAGTTTATTGACCCAGAAATAATATCTATTTTTCCCTGCTTTACTTTATTAACTGACTCAGTCCATGATTGTGTTTGGATAATATCGATATTGATACCTAGCATTTCTTCTATTAATCGCAAATACTCAGCAACAATGCCTATATAGTTTCCTTGTTCATCAAAGGCTTCATAAGGAAGCCAATTAGGGTCGCCAGCAAAACGAATGGTTGGGAGCTTCGACAGCCATGCTTTTTCAGTATTACTCAAAGCCAAAAGGGGAGTAGGCGTTTTATTTTTTGGCCGTTGACCTAGCCAACGATTACTGATGATTCTTTTTTCGTTTTCTGAAATGGCATCCAGCCCTTTTTGAATAATTGAAGCGAGTTCTGGTGATTCTTTGTGACTTACAATATGAATATATTTTTTACCTAAGTGACTTGTGGATTTAAACGGGACAATGGTGTTAATCCCTTTTTTTGATAACGTATAGGTGAGTGAACCATAAGTGTCATATAGCAAGTCTGCCTTATGTTCTAGTACTGTATTTATTGCATCGCTAAATGTATCAACTTGAACTATTTTTATCTTCGGAAATTGTTTTTGTAAAAACTGAATATGTGCATAATCTTTGGGTATAGCAACACGTTTGCCGTTTAAATCATCTAATGTAGTTGCTTTTATATCATCTCGAATAAAGAAAAAGTCGAGTACTTCAAAATAAGGCTGAGAAAAGTTCAAATAAGTACTGCGCTCTTCCGTATGGTAAACAGCGCCTAGCAAATCAATTTCTTTATCTTTAGTTTTTTGTAAATTAACACTCCAGGGTGCGATAATAAAATCTAGAAGTATCCCCGTTTTTTTAGCAATTAGTTGTAAGTAATCGTGCGCTATCCCATTATATTCATTATTTTCATTGGTAAAATTAAAAGGTGCCCAATCAGGGCTGCCGCCTACAGAAACGATAGGATGATTTTTTATCCATGCCTTTTCAGCATTACTCAATGTTAAAAGGGGAACAGACGTTATATTTTTTGGACGTTGACCTAACCAACGATTACGGATGATCCTTTTTTCACCTTCTGAAATGGCATCCAACCCTTTTTGAATAATTGATGCAAGTTCATTGGCTCCTTTTCTGCTTATTATATGAATAGGTTGACTATCCAAGTGACGAACAGACTTGAAAGGGATGATAGTAGTGATGCCCTCTTTTTTTAGGGTATAGGCAATGGTTATATAGGTATCAAAAAGTGCATCGGCTCGGTTTTCTAGTACAGCATCAACAGCCTCTGAAAAGTTGGCAACGGAAATTAGTTTTATTTTAGGAAAATGCTTTTTAAGCACTTCAGCTTGTTTATATTTATAGGGTATGGCAACGCGTTTTCCATTTAAATCATCGAGTGTTTTAACCGCTAAATCATCGCGAACAAAAAAATAATCTAGTACAGTAAAGTAGGTTTTTGAAAAGTTAGCATAGCGGCTGCGTTCTTCTGTGTAGTTAGCAGCACCGAGTAGGTCAATTTTTTGCTGTCGAAGTTTTTCTAGATTGTTACTCCATTGATCAATGGCAAGCTGAAATTTCAACCCTGTTTTTTGAGCAATAAGTGTTAAGTAATCGTTTGTGATACCGCTGTGTTTGCCACGCTCATCAATAAAATCGAACGGTGCCCAGTGAATGCCAGCACCTAACAATACCTGTGGATGCTGTTTTATCCATTCTTGCTCTGCTGAGGTAAGCGATACAGCAGGTTGAATTTCTGTTGCGTAGCTTGTGTTGTTGACGAGGATAAAAAAAAGAAAGAGAAGAGGAGTTATAAAGCCTGATAGCAACAAAGGTTTGTTCCAAACAATAAAGCCTATATTAAAACCTTTGTTGCATGAGGTAATAGCCCTTTTATTATGAAATTTTAGCAATGGCGATGAATTCATCGAGGTGTTCCATAAAAATAGCAATTAATTGTGGATCAAATTGAGTGCCATCATGATCTTTAATATAAGCAACCGTTTCATCAATGTTCCATGCTTTTTTATAACATCGTTTATGGGTTAGTGCATCAAACACATCAGCCAAGGCAACAATACGACCGTAAATATGAATTTTTTCACCTTTTAACCCACGAGGATAGCCTTTACCATTCCATTTTTCGTGATGTTCGTGTGCAATAATTGCCGCAGCATTCATAAACTTACGATCTGTTCTGCTTAAGAGTTTATGAGCGTTAGTCGTATGCTCTTTCATTTGAACAAACTCTTCTTCAGTATAGCGTCCTGGTTTATGAAGAATATGATGTGGTATGGTTATTTTACCTACATCATGCATGGGCGCAGCGTAGCGTAATATCTCTACATCATTATCCGTTAATGTTGGGTGATAATGAGCAAGTAGGGCTGATAACTCAGCTACTCGACGTATATGTTGACCTGTTTCATCCGATGTAGCTTCCATCAGTTCGGTCAACACCCAAATCATCTCTTTTTGTTCGTTTTCTAATTCACTTATCAAACGTGTATGCTCAAAATTTACCTTTGCTGTTAATGCAAGGTTATTTTGTTGTAAAACTTTTTTAGCTTGATGGAGTTGAGTATGTGTTTTAACGCGAGCCAGTAGCTCATCTGCATGGAAAGGTTTAGTAATATAATCCACAGCACCTAATTTAAACCCAGTGCGCATAGTATCTATATCGGTTTTTGCAGTAAGGAAAACAACAGGGATTTGTGCCGTAAGTGGGTTAGCTTTTATTTTTTCACAAACAGCAAAGCCATCAGTACCTGGCATCATAATATCGAGTAGTATGAGTGATATTTGTTGAAAATTACTTTCAATAAGTTCGATTGCTTCTGAACCTTGCGTCGCAAAGGAAAAACTGTAACCGTCTTCTTTGAGGATGTTCATTGCTACTTGAATATTATCAGTGATGTCATCAACGATTAAAATGTGCATTAAAATTCCTAATTAGTTAAGCTCCTTCCTGATGAAGATTACCTAATACACCTTTATCTAAAAAATTGGTATGTAAATGTTTTATAGAAAATACGAACAAAGAGCGCTTACTATAAACAGCTGCATTATCATTGTCTACCGCTATTATTGTATAAAAAACAAGTATAATTGGCTAATTCATTTAGTGTGATTTGATAATAGATCAAATTTGGAGATCTGCGTCAATATTTTTTAATATTCTTCGGGTTTAATTTCTTGCCGCTTGCGGCGTAAAGGTGTTTGACCTTCGACAAATTAAGATCCCCCTCTTTGCGTATCGAATTTGAGCCTAAGCGAAAAGCCTTGACCCGGAGTAGATCATTTGTTTTTTTAGGTACGGAAAGACGTGTCTAACTTTTTATAGAAGAATAGGATTAAACTGCCTATAATCGCGCTATTAAATTATTTATAACTTTTACACCTTCATGAAAATACTTTTCGATGAGAATATGCCTTTCGCTAAAGAATTTTTTAGCGATTTATCTCCCAATACACAATTAGTGCCATTTTCTGGTCGCTGTTTAACGGCACAACAAGTTAGTGATGCTGATGTTTTATTAGTGCGTTCAATTACTCAAGTAAATGAAGCCTTATTAAAAGATAATAAAAACTTAAATTTTGTGGGTACGGCAACCATTGGTATGGATCATATTGATCAAAGCTATCTTGCCAAGCGCAATATTAGTTTTCATTCAGCTCCTGGTTGCAATGCTACTTCTGTCGCTGAATATGTAATTAGTAGCTTGGTGGTTTTGGCTGAACGTTATTTTCTTGATCTAACCAAACTTAGCGTTGGTATTATTGGTGGTGGTAATACAGGTACGCGTTTAAGTGAAAAATTAGCCGCATTAGGTATTAAATATAAAATTTGTGACCCATTACTTGAACAGTCAATAACTGATCATCGTAATTTTGTTTCGCTTAATGAAGCGCTGCAATGTGACGTGATCTCCTTGCATGTTCCTAAAGTTATTGGCGGTGAATACTCTACTTATCACTTGATAGATGAAACGCGTTTAAAGCAATTGCGTCAAGATCAAATATTAATTAACGCTTGTCGCGGTGAAGTTATCGACAATCAAGCATTATTGACTATGAAAAAATCTGGTCATGGAGTAAAATTAGTACTTGATGTTTGGGAGGGTGAGCCCGAGGTGTTAACACCGTTAATTGGTTTTACTGAAATAGCCACATCACATATTGCTGGTTATAGCTTAGAAGGAAAGTCTCGTGGCACAGAGATGCTTTATCAGGCACTATGTGAAAAATTAGATATACTACCTTCAATACAATTAGCCGACTTGCTACCCAAAACAACTATTTCTGAAATAAAAATAGCTGAAATAAAAATAACCGAGCAGATAGACCAAAACTTAATAAATAAACTGGTAAAAATTGTTTATGATGTTAGGCGTGATGATGGCATTTTCAGGCAAAAATTAACCGATGACGGTTTTGATGCTTTGAGAAAAAACTACCTCACGCGTCGAGAATTTTCGTCTATTACGGTAATTATATCACCCAAGACTGATAGCGATGTGCTACATCGTTTAGGTTTTAATATTTGACTTAAAGAATGACTTAGAGAGTAGACGTTAAAAAGCATAAGGCTAACTAATAGATAACTTATAGAGAGAGGAACATGGCACAAAAATTTGATGTATGCGTACTTGGCGCAACAGGTTTGGTTGGTAAAACCATTATGGAAATTCTTGAAGAACGAGATTTCCCTATTAATAAATTATACCCATTGGCAAGTGCTCGCTCTGCGGGTGAATTTATTGAATTTAATGGCGAAAGCATAGAAGTGCTTGATGCAGATCATTTTGATTGGAGCCAAGCTCAAATTGGATTTTTCTCTGCAGGTGGTGCAACATCAGCTAAATACGCGCCTATTGCTGGCGATGCTGGTTGCATTGTTATTGATAACACCTCTGAATTTCGTTATGACGATGATATTCCATTAGTAGTGCCAGAAGTAAACCCAGAAGCACTAGCTGAATATCGTAACCGAAACATTATTGCTAACCCTAACTGTTCAACTATTCAAATGATGGTAGCGTTAAAACCTATTTATGATGCAGTAGGTATTAATCGAGTTAACGTTTGTACATACCAGTCTGTATCTGGTGGAGGCAAAGCAGCTATGGATGAATTAGCTAAACAAACGGCTGATTTACTTAGTGGTAAGCCTGTAGAAACTAAAAACTTTTCACGCCAAATAGCATTTAATGTTATTCCTCAAATTGATGTGTTTCTTGAAAATGGCTATACCAAAGAAGAAATGAAAATGGTTTGGGAAACTAAGAAAATTCTAGGCGATGATAACGTATTGGTTAACCCTACAGCGGTTCGTGTACCTGTGTTTTTTGGTCATGGAGAATCGTTGCATATTGAAACTAACTCACCTATTTCTGCAGAAGAAGTTAAAGAGTTATTAGCTCGCTCTCCTGGTATAGTGGTTTGTCATAACGATGAAGACTTTCCAACGCAAATTGGAGATGCTAGCGGTAAAGATGAAACGTTTGTTGGTCGTATTCGTGAAGATATTAGCCACAATTGTGGTATTAATATGTGGATTGTTGCCGATAATGTTCGTAAAGGTGCGGCAACTAATAGCGTACAAATCGCTGAACTATTAGTGAAGGATTATTTGAATTAATGATTGATTGAATCTAATAATGATTAAATATTCAATGTGATTTTTAAAAACGCTTTATAAAAAAACTCGCCGTTAACATTAGTAATAATGTATTAACGACGAGTTTTTTGTTTTTATCTTCTTTGAATTTGGTATGATTATTAAAATGTCTTTAGGTTACAGACCTAAGCTTGATGGATAAGCGGAATTAAACTTGCATAGTAAAATCAAGCGAATTAAATAAGTTATTAAATTATCTTTCATCCTGAATTTGTCAAATAACTGACAAATCACTAATTTTGTAAAATAATAATTATGGAATCTTCGATGCAAAAATTATTACGTATGCGCCTGTGGCAGGTTGTTATTCTTAGCATACTATTACTTAGTGTTTTTTCTGTTAGCTTACCAGCTGTTTCACAGGGGATAGCGGCAGAAGAGCGTGGCATTCAAATGCGTGGCCCTAAAAGTAGTGATGTCTTTCCGTATGATCGGTATGGTCCTATTGCTGCGAAAGATACACTGTGGAAAATTGCTTTAGCGGTTCGACCTGATAATCGTTTAACAGTTTACCAAGTAATGCAAGCTTTATATAAATACAATCCGCAAGCTTTTGCGAACAATAATTTAAATCATTTAATCGAAGGTCAGTTTTTAAAAATTCCATCATTTAATGAAATGATGGCGATTAACCCCAATGTAGCACAACAAAAGTCAAATCAAGACGATAAAAAATGGCAAGAAAAGAAACCTAAAAAAAGCACTAAAAAAATAGTTGCCCCACGAACGCCAACGATTAAAAAATCAGATCTGAATACGGTTAAAGTGGAAATAAACGAGCAATTACAAAAAATAGATACACAGCAACAAAAACGTTTAGAAAACATTCAAAATGACGTACTTGATTCCATTGATGGCTTACAGGCTATTTTAAAAGAAAATGAAGACTTACGTCAGCGTTTATCTGCTTTTAACAATCAGCTTGGTCTTATGCAGCGTGAGGTAGCTAAAGGAAAAGAAATTAAGCTGCAAATGGATGACATGATTAAACTGCAGCAAGCATTATTGGCTAAAGCGCAAGCGAGAGAAGAAGAATTACAGCTAGAGAAACAACAAGCAGCTTTAAATAATAGTAATATTCTCTCAAGTTTATGGTTTATTGTTTTAATGGCAACACTACCGGCAATTCTTATTTTACTTGTCGTTGCCTTTATTTTGAAACGTCATAAAGGTGAGTCAGTTCCTATTGAAACCGAACCAAAATCTAAGCAAAAAACCAAAGCAAAACCTGAAAATATAACCAAAGAAAAAGAGTCTGTCGATGAGGTTGCCGATATAGATGATTTATCATTAGATGGTGAGTTATCACTTGATGACGCTCTTTCTATAGATTTACTTGAAGAAGAAAATACTGTCGATGATGATGTAATTCACCTTGATGATGACGACGACGATGAATTAGATATTCTTGATGATTTAGATGATATTTTACTTGACGATGATAGTGAAGTTGAAGTACTAGACGGTGGTGAATTAGGTCAAGATGCTCTTGATTCATTACTGATGGAAGATGATGAACTTGAAGAGTCGTCAACTGAAGAGTC
>Ga0209081_1000566_pt1 | contig 22410 bp, 19 predicted proteins | sample GOMGulsemesocosm_4_FD_184636 | JGI IMG/M metagenome (GOLD analysis project Ga0209081, IMG submission 184636) | Methane-oxidizing microbial communities from mesocosms in the Gulf of Mexico - GOM15B Gulf of Mexico (SPAdes) (version 2) | ecosystem: Environmental > Aquatic > Marine > Cold seeps... | reverse complement strand
TCAACGACGGATACTGATAATTTAAAAACATTATATGTTGGTAATCTACCCTATCGTGCAAATGAAGCCGCTGTTAATGAATTATTCTCTAGCTATGGTCATGTTCAATCAGTGCGATTAATGAAAGATAAGCATACAGGTAAGCGTCGAGGCTTTGGATTTGTTGAAATGGCAACAAATGATATTGATAAAGCTATTAACGCATTAAATGACACGGAATTTCAACAACGCACATTAAAAGTAAGAGAAGCAAAAGAGCGTCCAGAAAAAGCTGATAACGAAGATAGCTAAACTATATGCAAATATACCCAAATCACTTCAAGATGCGAGTTTCAGGATGTTTGAGCGAGTCACGATCAAGGTGGGTATTTTAGGTATTCCGAAATTAGCACCTTGAAACAGCTTGGGTAAAAGTTAAAATAATAAACCTATTCTAAGTAGGTTTATTATTTTTGATAGATTATTCTTTTCAAATAAACCTAGACAATCATCCATTCGAGAGTAGAATTTGCGCTCTTATTTTTTTCTCAATAATTCTCTTATTTGTAAGGCATAACTATGTTCAGTCATATTCATCCCGATAACTACGCACCACAATTGTCGAAAAAAGAACATGAAATGACCGAGCTATTTTCGTGCTTTACTATGCCAAAAGCTGATGTTTTTTCTTCTGCTAAGTTGAATTATCGTTTGCGAGCCGAGTTTAGAGTTTGGCATCAGGGTGATGATCTTTATTACATTATGTTTAATAGTGCCACTAAAGAAAAATTTCGTGTTGATGATTTTCCTGTCGCAAGTGAGTTAATTAATAAAGCAATGAAGGCATTGTTAATAGTGATTAAAGATAATGCTGAGCTTCGCTATAAGCTATTTCAGGTTGACTTTCTTTCTACATTAAGCGGCGAATTATTGATCAGTTTACTTTATCACAAACCATTAGAACCCAGCTGGGAAGTGGCTGCGATAAAACTCAAAGAGCAACTAAGTGTTATTGCGCCTGTAGATATTATTGGCAGAGCAAAAAAGCAAAAAATAATTATCAATAAAGATTATGTGATTGAATCCTTACAAGTAGGCAGTAAGAGCTTTATTTATCAGCAGGTGGAAAATAGTTTTACCCAGCCTAATGGTGGTGTTAATGAAAAAATGCTGCTTTGGGCGCAGCAAGCTACAATTGATAGCAAGGGTGATTTGATTGAACTTTACTGTGGTAATGGTAACTTTAGTATTGCGTTAGCAGAAAATTTTAATCGTGTTTTGGGTACAGAAATTTCAAAAACCTCCGTTAAATCTGCACAAGTAAATATTAAAGCTAATAAGATTAATAATATTGATATAGTTCGCATGTCAAGCGAAGAGTTTAGCCAAGCAATGAATGGTGAACGTCAGTTTCGCCGTTTAGAGGGCTTTGATCTTACTACTTACAACTATGATACGGTATTAGTTGATCCACCTAGGGCAGGGCTAGATAATGAAAGTATTGAACTAGTTAGGCGTTTCAGTAAAATTATTTATATTTCTTGTAATCCTCAAACGTTAAAAAATAATTTAATACAGCTCACTAAAACACATAAGGTTGATAAATTCGCCTTGTTTGATCAGTTTCCATACACAGATCATATTGAAACAGGTGTAGTGCTAACGCGTATATAAGTTTATATGGTTTGTTTTGATAGCAGTTCTAGTTCATGTTTATCATCAATAACATAATGCACCTTAGACACTCTAATCTGCACTAAAGACGGCAATTACCGCTGCATATAGCTTTTTTACGTTGTGATCCACATTTAATTTATAAACATCGGCAGGGTTTGCCACTATTTCTCTAACAGGTTCAGCAACACCCAGGCTATAAGCAAGCGATAAGTCTTCGCTAGTCTCTGCCGCAGTTGTTAGAGAAACGCTTTTCCCCCTGGTGTAGGCTGTGTAGATGACTCAAGAGTCTTCATTAACATAAACCTTTATGTTAATGAAATCATATAATTCCGCTCAATATTCAACATTAAAACTAAGTATCATGAATGATACTCGTAATTATTCAAGCATGAAATCCCCTGATATATTTTATTTAAAATTACCTGTTCTCGATAAAGTTACCAGCACAGTGATTATCATGGGTTGATTCGATGTAATAATACCAATAGTAATAAATATGTGACCATTCTAAATGGACTAAATATTCCAATAACACCGTTGCTTTCAATCCCAATAGCCCGCTATTGCTTAATCAAGCGCCTTGTTCTTGAAAATTTATCCTCATTGATATTTGATCACTAACTTACTGCCATTGGTATAACCATAAAGTTAAACGAAAAAACCAACCCGAAGGTTGGTTTTTATTTTACACAACTAAATAACGAAGTTATTGAGTGAAAGGATTCACTTTAATTATGGTTTCATTACGTTCTGGACCGGTTGAGATAATATCAACTGGTATGCCAGTCACTTCTTCAATGCGCTTGATATAAGCAAGTGCATTATCAGGTAGTGCATCAATTGATGTTGCACCTACTGTGTTTTCAGACCAGCCCGGCATTGATTCATACACAGGCGTGATCTTTTCATAACCTTCCGCTGCGGTTGGCGGTACAGTAATGATGTCTCCTGATAGTGTTTTGTAGCCAGTACAAATTTTCAACGTTTCTAAACCATCAAGTACGTCAAGTTTAGTTATACAAAAACCTGTAATGCTATTTACTTGGATAGCTCTATGTATAGCAACGGCGTCAAACCAACCACACCGACGTTCACGACCTGTAGTTGCGCCAAATTCATGGCCTACAGTGCCTAAGTGATTACCAATATCGTCATCTAATTCTGTAGGGAAAGGACCTGAGCCAACACGTGTAGTGTAGGCTTTGGTTATCCCCAAAATGTAATCTAAATGACGAGGACCAACACCACAACCCGTAGCAACGCCACCTGCTGTAGTATTAGAAGAGGTTACATAAGGATAAGTACCATGGTCAATATCAAGTAAAGTGCCTTGTGCGCCTTCAAACATGATTGATTCACCTTTTTTACGGGCTTGATCAAGCATTTCTGAAATGTCAGCAGTCATGTCTTTAATAATATCTGCAACAGCTAAAGCATCAGCAAGAATTTCTTCATAATTTACTGGATCAGCTTTATAGTAATTAACTAAAGAAAAGTTGTGATATTCAACAATGTCTTTTAATTTATCCGCGAAAGATTCTGCACAGAAAAGATCACCTACACGTAAACCACGTCGAGCAACTTTATCTTCGTAAGCTGGACCAATACCGCGTCCCGTAGTACCAATTGCTTTAGCACCACGCGCTATTTCACGAGCGGCATCTAAAGCATTATGATAAGGGAGAATTAACGGACATGCATCACTAATAAGCAAGCGTTCACGAACTGGAACACCTTTAGCCTCTAACATTTTAATTTCTGCCATTAAGGCTTTAGGGCATAAAACTACACCATTACCAATGAGACATTTAACATTGTCACGTAACACACCTGAAGGAATTAGATGAAGTACGGTTTTTTCACCGTCAATCACTAAAGTATGGCCTGCATTGTGTCCACCTTGATAGCGAACGACATATTTTGCTTTATCGGTTAGTAAGTCAACGATCTTACCTTTACCTTCGTCACCCCATTGGGTTCCTAGAACAACTACATTTTTGCCCATATTTACTGTTTCGTAAAAAAATTAGGCAAAGATTCTACCAAAAATACAAAATTAGTCCAAGTACTATATGGCGTTTTTTTACGCTGAAAAATTTATTTTTAATTGTTAGTGCTTTCAAAAGCTTATTTTAATGCTAACAAGACAATACCTAACAACAACATAACCATACCCATTGAGCGTAAATTCCCTATTGGCTCCTTAGTGATACGCAGTAAATAATTTCGCCATCTATTTGGAAATAGTGCAGGCCCGATACCTTCTATAATGAGTACTAAACCTAGAACGGTTAAAAAAGTTTCAGTCATATTATTCTCCTAAAGTTTATAATACCAATACTCCTATTCTTTCAAGTTAGCGTAAACTCAAACGAGAGCAATAAAAAAGCCAGCAATAGTGCTGGCTTTGAGTCGTTTCTTCTTTTATAAATTTAGAAGAAAGTAGTGATATAACGATAATTATTTCTTAGCTTTACTATCATCTTTTAAGTAGCGAAAGAAGTCACTATCAGGCTTGATGACCATAATATCATTCTTACTGCTAAAACTGTTTTCATACGCTTCTAAACTACGATAAAAGCTATAAAATTCAGCATCTTTTTCGTAAGCATCAGCATATACTTTAGCGGCAACGGCATCACCTTCACCGCGCACTTCATTAGCATCTCTTTGTGCTTGAGCTAACATTACTGTTACTTTAGCATCGATAGTCGCACGAATGATTTCAGCTTGCTCTTGCCCTTGTGATCTATGCTCTTTGGCAACTGCAGTACGTTCAGCACGCATACGGTCGTATATAGAGTTACTCACTTCAGTAGGTAAGTTAATAGCTTTAATGCGAACATCAACAACTTCTATACCTAAATCTTCACGGCTACTTTCAGCACTTTCTAGTGCTTGTTTCATGATAGCATCACGATCACCTGAAACGATTTCTTTAATGGTACGGTTACCAAACTCAGTTCGTAAACCGTTATTAACTTTTTGTTTAAGCAAAGCGCGGGCATTTTCAACCGAGCCTGAAGTACGCAGGTAATAAGTTGAAAAATCAACAATGCGCCACTTAACAAAAGAGTCGACCATTAAATCTTTTTTCTCAGAAGTAACAAAACGATCAGGTGCTTCATCCAGTGTTTGAATACGAGCATCAAGTTTACGCACTGATTCAATAAAAGGAATTTTAAAGTGTAACCCTGGTTCAAACACCATCATTTCATCGGTGGATGAATCACGCTTAATTTTAGAAAATTGAAAAACAATGCCTCGTTCGCCTTCATAAATAATAAAAACAGAAGAAACAACAAATACAAATAATAACGTTAAAATAGCAATGGAAAAATTTTTCATAGCTTAGTTTCTCCCACTGTTAAATCTGTCATTGCGACCAGCATTTGATGGCGATGAGTTAATAACGGGTTTCTGTTGTGTTGATTGTGAATAACCTTGAGACGGTGCTCCATTCGTTGTAGATTGCTGCTGGATAATTTTGTCTAACGGCAAGTACATCATATTATTCCCTCCTTCAACGTCCACCATCACTTTACTTGTGTTGCTATACACTTTTTCCATCGTAGCAATATATAAACGTTGACGGGTCACTTCTGGAGCTGCTTGGTATTCGGGAAGTATTTTACTAAAACGCGCTACTTCACCCTGTGCAGTTAATACCGTTTGCTCTTTATAAGCTTTAGCTTCTTGCTCAAGACGTTTTACTCGACCACGCGCTCTAGGCTCTATACCTCGGGCATAAGCTTCGGCTTCACGTAAAAAACGAACTTCATCTTCCTGTGCCGCAATAGCATCGTCAAAAGCATCTTTCACTTCGTTTGGTGGACGAGCATCTTTAAAGTTAACATCAACAACAATTAAACCTAAGTTATAGGGTTTTATAATTTTGTCTAACTCTTTCCACACGGATTGACGAATATGTTCACGTCCACTGGTTAAAATATCATCCATTTCAGCATGACCAACAACATAACGCAGCGCACTATCAAGTGATTGATTTAAACTATCAACCGCATTAGTGACGCTAAAAACGAAATTACGCGCATCAACAACACGATATTGAATTTGCATTTCAACACGTACAACATTTTCATCTTGCGTTAACATAAAGCCAGATGCTTGCATCTCACGTGTACTTTGCATATCAACAGGAATGATGCGATCAATAAAGGTCCATTTCCAGTTAATTCCCGGATCAACGGTACCAGAGTATTGCCCGAAACGAAGCTCTATACCTTTTTCTGCTTCTTTGATGGTATAAAAGCCACTGAAAACATAAACAACTAGTGAGATAATTAGCAACAAGCCAATACCAATGCTAGAAAAGTTTTTCCCTGAGGGTATTGAACTTTTTGTTGAGTTTCCTCCACCTTTACCACCAAAGATACCCGTGACTTTTTTGCCTAAATCATTAAGTAATTCATCTAGATCTGGTGGACCTTGGTTTTTACCACCTTTATTTTTCCAGGGGTCTTTATCATTATTCCCCGGTTCATTCCAAGCCATACTATTCTCCACTAGGTTTATATTTAATAACTGTACTCGTCAAAAGTCTTATGTAGCTAAACTCAAGGCAAAACTAAATTGCCTTTGTGTTAAACATGATGAGAGACTATTCGAAGAGTAATTTTAAAATTTATGTGAGTTTATGCTAAAACAATTACTTTTATAAGAGTTAGTCCTTTATTTTTAAGGATTAAATACATTAATTTACACCGTTAACTAACAATATAGCGCTCAACTTCATGAGTATCATGCTTTATCAGCCTGTGCCATTCTCGTGTGGGCAATTTGATATCAAGGTGACAATAACCAAGATCATCATACGATTCACTTAAGATACAATTTAGTTTATACAAGCTACCACGTAATTTACCCGCGCTAGGTGGAATAACTAATTGATACTCAACCACTTGATTATCTAAACGTTCCGACAAGGCACTAAAGAGCAGTTCAATACCAATGTTGGCCTGTGCTGATAACCAAACTCGTATAGGTACACCTTGTCCATCACGATCTATTCGCGGCTCAACATCATCAAGACAATCTATTTTATTACAGATGATAAGTTGCGGTACGTTATCTGCTTCAATTTCTGCTAATACATATTCTACTTGTTCAATATTTTCACTGCGTCTATCGTCAGCAATATCTACCACATGTAAAAGTAATTCAGCTTCACGGGTTTCTGTTAAAGTGGCTTTAAAAGCGGCCACTAAATCATGAGGTAAATGACGAATAAAACCCACGGTATCTGCAAGAATTACTCCTCCAACGCCTTCAAGCTCTATTCTACGTAATGTTGGATCAAGGGTAGCAAAGAGCTGATCCGCAGCATAAACTTGAGATTGGGTAAGTAAATTGAATAACGTCGACTTTCCCGCGTTAGTGTAACCAACAAGCGACAGTGTTGGTAATTCAGCTCGGGTTCGTAAGCGCCGACCTTGCTGCCTTTGTCGTTCAACCTTTTCTAAACGCTTACGAATGTTAACCATGCGTTCACGTAATAAGCGTCTATCCGTTTCTAATTGCGTTTCACCTGGCCCACGTAAACCAATACCACCTTTTTGTCGCTCAAGATGAGTCCAGCCTCGAATAAGTCGGCTGCTAATATGACGTAATTGCGCTAGTTCAACTTGCAATTTACCTTCATGAGTACGGGCGCGTTGGGCGAAAATATCAAGAATAAGTGTCGTTCTATCGACAACTCGACACTCACATAAGGCTTCAATATTCTTCTCTTGGGAGGGCGATAAGCTGTGATTAAATAAAATAACATCAGCATTGAATAGCTTTACTGCTTCTGCTATCTCTTCAGCTTTACCTGAGCCAACAAAAAATTTTGGGTGTGGCGTAGTGCGCTTGCCAGAAACAACCGTTAACTCATTTACTCCAGCAGAAGACGCCAACATTTTAAATTCGGTTAAATCTTCTCGAGTACTTTCATCTGGAAAGTCTAAGTGAACAAGCACCGCTTGCTCACCTGCTTGATAACGATCAAACAACTGTGTTAAACCTTATGTTTTTAGTGAAAGTCATTATCAACATTGTTCTAAAGAAATAACTTTACTCTTCTGAGTCAGCTTGATTCGGCACGGGTGCCGTATTTACCGCTCGAGTAGGTACAACCGTAGAAATAGCATGTTTGTAAACCATTTGACTCACTGTATTTTTGAGTAAAATGACAAACTGATCGAAAGACTCGACTTGTCCTTGAAGTTTGATGCCGTTAACTAAATAAATTGCTACGGGAATGCGATCACGTCGTAAAGCATTCAAAAATGGGTCTTGTAAAGACTGTCCTTTTGCCATTATATGGCTCCTTTTTTTTATTATGAATAAAAAGTTATTAACAAAAAAACATTTAGTTAATCAACTTAGTAAATGAAAGTAGTAAATTTAATTATTCTGCTTAATCCTAAGCAATTAATTATACACCAATATTTTATTATTACTTCATGATAGCAACTATTAATTTTATTTATAGTTGCTCAAATATCATCGATTATTAATATTTACCAATCAAAGCGAGTACTTGCGCTAAATTAGTTTCATCTTCTGTGGTTAACCAGTTTAGGTTAGGCCAGTTTCTAAGCCAAGTAAGCTGTCGCTTAGCTAGCTGTCTTGTTGCGCATACACCACGAAATATCATTTCATCTTGGTCAAAATCACCATTAAGATATTGCCACATTTGCCGATAACCAACACAGCGAATAGAGGGAAGATCTTCATGTAAGTCACCACGCGCTTTAAGCTTATTAACTTCCTGCTCGAAACCTTGTGAGATCATTTGCTGATAACGTAATTCTATCCTTTTATGTAAAGTGCTTCGCTCTTGTGGTGTTATTGCAAATTGTAAAACATTGCCTTCAAGTTTATCACCTTTAACCTGTGTTAATTGTGACAAAGTATTTCCCGTTAGACGATAAACCTCTAATGCACGAGTAATGCGTTGAGGGTCGTTGGGGTGAATGCGCTCCGCTGCTTCGCTATCAATTTGTGACAACTGCTCATGCATTACTTGCCAACCGTGCTCTTTAGCTTCTTTCTCTATTTGTGCCCGAATATCTTGGTTTGCCGCGGGTAAAGGTGATATACCTTCAATAAGACTTTTAAAATACATCATAGTGCCGCCAACCAATAATGGAATGCGGTTGTTTGCTCTTATTTTGGCAATTTCAGCTAAAGCATCATGACAAAAGTCAGCCGCTGAGTAACTTTGTGTAGCATCTCTTAAGTTAATTAAACGGTGTGGATATTTAGCCAGTTCTGCCGATGTTGGTTTCGCTGTGCCAATATCCATGTCACGGTAGATTAATGCTGAATCAACACTGATAATGTCGCAAGGTAAAACATCCGCAATAGCCATAGCAAGCGCGGTTTTCCCCGACGCTGTTGGTCCCATTAAGCAAATAACAGGAGGTTGTTTTGTTGAGGAATTATCTGGCATCCTGAAACTCGTATTTTGAAGTGTCATGGCTATTATATGGTGTAAGAGACTCTAATTTCTTAACCTGAGATATAAGGTCGATTGGAGTAGAATTCAAGAGTAAGGATTGGATTAATTGCCCTGACAAGCTATTTTTTGCTTGTGTCCACAACGCCTGCGCTTGATCTTCGTTATAGTTTTTGTGAGCAACCACGCGAGCAATCACTGAAATCATACCGTTATTATCAATACTTTCATGTTGAGCTAAGACTTTATGTTGAATCAACATTTCAATTTCATCAATAATACTTCCAAAACTACTATTGACATCATTTTCTCTTAACAAAGCAGGATATTGCCGTATTTGTAGTCGCTGTTTATCTTTGATCTCAACAATGATCCCTGCTCGCTTCAATAATTCTTGTTGCACCTTAACAATGTTTATTTTCTGCTCGGTTAGGGTAATCATTAAAGGTAAGAGCAAAGGCTGACTAATTAAACCCAATTCTCCTTGCTGCCACTTTTGATTAATATTTTCTTTTTGAACCTCAAAAGCTAAATGACATAAGGACATTAAATACAAGCTATCTTGTTGCTTAAAAACACCGTATTTAGCCTGTTCTATCGTGATAAAAAACTTATCAGCAGTGTTTGCTGTTACATTTTCAGTAATAGCTGAATCATTATCCTCATGAGCTTGTTGTGTAAGGTGTTTCAATTGCTCAATAGGTACGTCACTGTTTATAACAGGAGTCATTAGTTGTTGATAGTTACTCGCGGCTACCCTACTAACAGGTTGCCCACCCCTTTGATTTACTGAACTGCAATTTGCTGAACCGTCAGTAGAAAAACTTTGCTTTGGTGTGTAGGCACTTTCATTCACCTCTTGTAACGGAGCTTTTTGCAGTGAAGCTTCTTGCAATAAAGTAATATAGTCAGGGCGCTGATAATCAATACTAGTTTCATTTTCAACAACAGGTACGGCACTGTCAGTTGGTGCATTAACCGTTGACTGAGCAGTGTCATGATCAGAGTTATTATCCGTCAACGCCTGATGACAAACTGAATAAATGAAATCATGTACATATCGACTTTGATGAAAACGAACTTCATGCTTAGCTGGATGAACATTCACATCAACTTCTCGGTGATCTAAGGTGATAAAAAGTACAAAAGCAGGATAAGTCTCCGCTGGTAATAAATCAGCATAGGCTTGGCGAATGGCATGATTAATCAATTTATCTCGCATCATACGCCCGTTGACATAACTATAACAAAGGTCATTTTGATTACGAGCAAAACTGGGTTTAGCAAGCCAGCCTGAAAAATTCATCTCGTTATGCTGACAATCCACTTCAATAGCATTATCAACAAATTTTTGCCCGCATATCATGGCAACACGTTTAGTCTTTTGTACTTGAGTATTGGCAGCGCGATATTGGCGAATAATTTTACCGTTATGACTTAAGCTAAAAGCCACATCAAAACGTGCTAAAGCGATACGACGAACCACTTCATCAATATGATTAAATTCTGTTTTTTCAGTGCGTAAAAATTTTCGTCTAGCGGGTGTGTTAAAAAATAAATCTAACACTTCAATAGTCGTGCCGTCTGGGTGAGCAGCAGGTTTTATTGTTACCTCCATATCACGCCCTTGCGCATTAGCTTGCCATGCTGTGCTTTGCTCGTTAGGTTTAGATATTAAGGTCAAGCGAGATACTGAGCTAATACTAGCAAGCGCCTCGCCACGAAAACCTAAACTATTTATCGCTTCTAAATCACTTAAGTTTTTAATTTTACTGGTCGCATGACGACTCAAGGCGAGTGTTAATTCGTCTTTCACAATGCCGCAGCCATTATCACTAATACGAATTTTTTTTACACCACCTTTATCAATATCTAAATGAATTGAGGTAGCTCCTGCGTCTAAGGCATTTTCCACTAATTCTTTAATCACCGAAGCAGGTCTTTCTACCACTTCGCCAGCCGCAATTTGGTTAGCTAAACGAGTAGGAAGTATTGCAATTGTCATAGTTTATCTTGTTTACCCTAAGTATCAATTAACCCGCACGAGGAATTTTTAAGGTTTGGCCTATGCGTAATTGATTTGATTTGAGATTATTTGCTGATTTTATTTTTGCCATCGACGTTCTATAACGTTGTGCCAATACAGATAACGATTCACCACTGCGTACTTTATGCTTTTTATAACCCACCGCTGCAAAATAGCTACCCGTTAAGGGATGTGCCATAAAGTAGTTTCTAATACCACTGTGTATAGCACTAGCAAGCGCTTGTTGATGTTTAGGCCATGTTAAATTTTTCTCTTCTTTATGGTTAGAAATAAACCCTGTTTCTACTAATATTGAGGGAATATCAGAAGATTTTAGCACTGCAAAGTTACCATTTTGTGGTGTTTTCTTATGTAATTTAGTCACTTTTTTCAGTTGAGAGATAACGTTATTAGCAACACCAAAACTTACGCCTAATGAGTGTTCCTTACTCATATCCGCCAAAGCTAACGCCAAGTGACTATCAGCGGTATTTTTAATAACCCCACCGCCACCACCCAGTAACTCTGATTTTCTTTCACGATTACGTAACCAACGAGCAAGCTCTGATTCAGCGCGTTTTTGAGTTACAACCCAAACGGAAGCGCCATTAGGTGCTGATGTACGAAAAGCATCGGCATGAATTGAGACTAAAAAATCTACATGTTTTTTTCTTGCTAAGCTAGTACGGCGGTTAAGATCAACATAATAATCGCCAGAACGGATCATTACGGCTTTCATGCCTTTTTCTTTATTAATTAGCCTTTGTAATTTTTTTGCTATCGCTAAGGTGACTCGTTTTTCATAAGTACCTTTGTTACCAATAGAGCCAGGGTCTTCACCACCATGACCTGCATCTATACCAATAATAATATCACCCAAACGAGTTTTAGGTTTTGAGGTGATTTGGATACTATGAGCTTTATCATATAAATCAACAACTAAACGATTTCCGTACTGTCCTGCTGGCGCTAAAGGAAAAATAGTCAATTGGTAGGGTTTTGTTAGTTCTAACACTAAGCGAGTGCTAGATTTTGATTTAGCAATACTGGTACGAAACCGCTTAATACGCGGATCATTGTTCGCTAAGCCGTTAAGTGCGGCTCGATTTTTAGTGTTTTTAAAATCAATGACTAAACGACTGGGGTTAGCTAGACTAAAATATTTAAACTCAGGCTTATTTTTAAGATCAAAAACAATGCGGGTATTTTCAGGTGCTGGCCATACTCGTATACCTTCAATGCTATTAGCTGGGTTAGCGGCTAAGCTACTTTTTATCGTCAGTGATACTATCACGACGAATAGCCATAACCCACGCGTAAAAAATAATGATAACAACGGCATAACTAACCTTTATTGATTGACAGCTGATATGACAGCAGAAATGACGGTATAAATACCGACCTACAAGTGCGACTCAAGCATCTCATTATTTAATTAGTATCAAAATCGCGTAAACTAAGCGTAAATAAGACTAAACTGCTGTAAAACAGCTTCGCCACGCGCTGAACAGGCACGTAAAGAAATAACTCTTTGTTCTTCTTGGTAAACTATATTAATGATTATATCAGCATTAGCCAATAGTCCAGTGCCTTTTTCTGGCCATTCAATGAAACAACAACAATTATCGTTAAAGTAATCACGTATACCCATGTACTCTAATTCTTCAGCATCAGCCAGCCGATACAAATCAAAATGATACACTTGCCATGGCGGTAATTCATAAGGTTCAACCAAGGTGTAAGTTGGACTTTTAACATTACCTTGATGCCCCATACCTCGCACAAATCCTCGTGTTAAAGTGGTTTTTCCTGCCCCTAAATCACCATGTAAGTATACCACTAAAGTCTGCTGAGGTTGTTGGTCTTGCCATTGCAAAACCTTAGCTAAACAATCGCCAACGGCTACTGTAGCGGCTTCATCTACTAATAAATACTCTAACTGTTTCATTTATTCTCAGTTACTCTCAATTATTTTGTCTATAATAACTTAATTACTCAATCGTTGTATTGGCTGAAACAAATCACTGGCTAACATACCGCGTTGACCATCTTTATCAGCAATAATATCACCCGCAGCGCCATGAACATAAACAGCAAAACAAACCGCTGCAAAAGAGTTTTCCGCCTGTAAAATATAAGCAGCAATAATACCTGATAGTACGTCTCCCGTGCCACCTGAAGCCATGCCAGCATTCCCTGTACTATTAATGACCACCTGTTCACCATCAGAGATCAAACTCCCCGCACCTTTTAACACACAAATCCCGCCATATTTTTTAGCGATAGCACGCACCGCTTTAAATCTATCCTTTTCAATATCTTTTACTGTACAGTTTAATAAAGTCGCGGCTTCTTTAGGATGAGGAGTTAAAACCCAGTGTTGATAGTGGTGAGTTGTGTTTGCTAAAAGCGTTAATGCATCAGCATCAAGCACTATTAACTGTTGATGCTTTAACTGTTGATGTTTTAACTGCTGACTTCGTGCAATAACTAAATTAAATAAGGCTTTTGACCACTTTTGCTGACCTAAACCAGGGCCAAGTAACAGTACTTTTGCTTTGGTCAAAACACTTGATTCAGCCAATGTTTGAGCATTGCTCGGAGCAAGCATTAATTCTGGCCGGCCATGAAAAACAAGACTTTGATTATCACTATGGCAACAAACAGTGACTAAAGCTGCACCAGCACGAAGCGCGGCTTCACTGGCTAAGCGAATAGCACCAGGCATACCAACATTACCGCCTATCGTGAGAATTTGTCCGATACTGCCCTTATGATTAGTAGGGTCACGTTTCTTTAAAGGTATACAGTTATCTATTAATAAAGGCTGTTTTTGATACAGGTTATAGCTAGCCGCTTTTTGTTTAAAAGCTTTTGCTAATGTTAGCTCAGCTAAAACTATCTCACCCACAAAATTAGCCGCTTGCCCCGTTAGCAATCCTTGTTTATATGCAATAAAGGTTACGGTAACATTAGCAATAACCGCATTACCCTTGTCCACATTGCCCTCTTCCACATAACCCGTATTAGCAGATAAACCAGAGGGAATATCAATACTAAGTACTGATACATTATTTTCATTAATCGCCTGAACCCATCGCTGAGCTGCATCAGTTAAATGGCCATAAAAGCCAATGCCAAACAAGGCATCAACAATAACATCACCCTTAAAGCGTTTGAGTTGTTCACTAATATTATCAGTCTCTATTTGTTTGACTCCTGCATTAACCATCGCTTTATAAGCTGTCTTTGCATCGCCAGAAATATCACTCGTTAGACAAGTTAATAATACTTTAACGTTAATACCTGCAAGATGAGCAAGGCGAGCCACAATAAAACCGTCACCGCCATTATTACCCTTACCACATAAGATCAAAATTGTTTTAGCCTGTGGCCACCGTAAATGGAGCTGATCAAATGCTGCAGCTCCTGCCCACTGCATTAATTGAAACATAGGTATTTGTTTACTTGCTGCAGCGCTTGCCTCATTGGCGAGTATTTGTTGACCGCTATAAACTCGATGACAATTATGTTTTGCTAAAAGGTGTTGTGATAAACTCATCAGTTATTACTCCTAATTTTTTGGTTAAATTTACCAGTAAGATGAAAAACACGGCAATAAATGAATCTAGTATTAACTATCCTGACTTAATAGAAAAAATCAAGTTTTGGGGCAAAGAATTAGGTTTTTCTCAACTGGGGATCACTGATGTTGATTTGTCAGCCCATGAACAAGCATTAGAAAAATGGTTAGCTAACGGTTATCACGGTAATATGGATTACATGGCTCGTCATGGTTTAATGCGTGCTAGACCTGCTGAATTAGAGCCGGGCACGGTACGCGTGATCAGTGTTCGGCTAGACTACCTACCTACCGAAGCAAAGTGTGCCAGTATATTAAAAGCCAAAGATCACGCTTACATTAGTCGTTATGCCTTGGGTAGAGACTATCATAAATTAATGCGTAAACGCTTGCAGCAGCTAGGTAAAAAAATAACGGCTTATTGTGAAGATTTTAATTTTCGCCCTTTTGTCGATTCTGCGCCTATTTTAGAGCGCCCTTTAGCCGAAAAAGCGGGATTAGGCTGGATAGGAAAACATAGTTTACTGTTAAATAAAGAAGCTGGTTCATGGTTTTTTCTTGGCGAGTTATTAATTGATATTCCCCTTCCCTTAACAGACCAAGCCAATCAAACCAACAAAGACAGTCAAAGCAATACCCCTGTTAATCATTGTGGCAGTTGTGTTGCTTGCCTGAAAATTTGCCCCACCAAAGCAATTGTTGAGCCTTATATCGTCGATGCTCGCCGTTGCATCTCTTATTTTACCATTGAATCTCCCGATCCAATCCCGCTAGAGCTTAGAGCGTTAATGGGGAATAGAATTTATGGTTGTGATGATTGCCAGCTTATTTGTCCATGGAATAAATATGCAAAATTAAGTTTAGAAAGTGATTTTCAACCACGATTAAAGCTTGATCAAGTGAGCTTACTGTCATTATTTTCTTGGCCAGAAGTTGATTTTTTAGAAAAACTGCAAGGCTCACCTATTCGAAGAATAGGCTTTCAGAGTTGGCAACGTAATATTGCTGTTGCGTTAGGAAATGCGCCATATAATAAAAGCATCGTTGATGCACTTGAAGAAAAGCTAACTAACAGCTTAGCATTAGTGACAGAATTAGTGGCCGAACATATTCGCTGGGCTATTGAACAACAGGCGACTAAACAAAACACTAACAGTGAAAATAATAATAGCAATGCTCGTCTCAATGCCCGCTTAATACGCTCAATAGAGAAAGGTTTGCCTAGAGACGCTTGAAGCTATACTAAGACTAAGACTAGGTTATACTAAGACTAAGTTATATTGTTATATTGTAATTATTCAGCTCATGAGCAGCATAATGCTATTCAAGCCTGTACCCGTCATCTTCGTGGTCTTTTAATCGAAGATCTAGTTTTTAAAAGAACAGATCCTCGATCAGACACTTCGAGGATGACGCAATAGAGGCTAGCTGAATAGTTACGTTATATTAAGCTATTTCCCTGCTATTTCCCTACACCAAGCCATTTCAAGATATGAATTTTAGATCAGAGCCGCAACAGAGCCAAACTAAATTGTTTGCGCGTAACTATCAATCGCATGCAAAACTTGCTGAGTGTCTTTTAATAAAACATTGATTTGCTTCAATTGACTTAATTTCTTGTCATTGCTAAGCAATTCTACCCACTGTAAACAAATTTGCTGTAAATCAGCGGCAACCAAGACTTGAGCATTGAATTGTAAATTTTTCACCGCAACTTTAGCCTTATAAATATCTTTATCTTTAATCGCTGTAGCTAAAAACGTTAATTGCTGATGATTATCCTGACTGTAGTCTTCAAGCATAAATAATGCTAATTCTACTGAACCTTGATGCTTCAAATAACGGTTAAAATCAAATGCAGTTTCACTATTCACATCGGCAATTAAACAGGCGTCTACCTCGTTGATAGCAAGTAGTTCATCAAGCTCTTTATCGTCTAATATCAACTCATTATTTATATTTACATCACACTTTTCAATTAGTGTTTTTTCAACAGCGTAGCTTTCTAATGACGGTGTTATCACTTCTTTTAGCCAGCGCGACAAATAAGTTTCAAAGTCAGTGAATGTATTGGTGACGGTTAATTGATCATCATGCCATTGGGTAAAATTATCTATTGTAAAATAATCACTATTATTCGGATGTGCTAATGTTGCTAATAAACTAAATGACTCCGCTGGAATACCTGCCATAACACTTACATCAAGCTCACCTGTTTGTTTTTTATGCTGTAGTGCTAAGTGTTCAGATAACTCTGCTATAGATTGTTTTTGCTCTTCAATAAGTACTTTATTTAATTGAATTTCATTAACTAAGTCTTGGTGATTTTTCTCGGTCTGTTCAGGTTTGATGAGTACTTTAATTTGTTGAAGTACCGTTTGAGTTTCATAACAGTTAACATCATTAGCCGCCACATCATTACCCTGTAGAGAATGTTCGATTAATGCCAAACTCTTTTGGCTGGAGGTTTTTATTTGATAATAAATATTACCTAGCAAGATTAAGAAAGTAATTAAAGAACTAGCAATGATAAATAATATCATTAATGTTATTTCATTAGCAGTAAGGTGAATATTATAACGAATTAAAAGCCGACTAAGACGGTCATTTTGATTACTCAAAAAAGTAGTTTGTGGTTGTGATAACAAAGAACTAATTTGCTTTTTTTGCGCAAGTAAATCAACATTATAATCTTGCATTAATCTTAAGTAACCTTGCCATTTTGCAAGAATCATCTGTTCGTTATTCATCATGTTTGCAAAAAGCTTTGTTTGTTGCACAAATTCAACTACGGCTTTAGTTTTATCATCTTGCAAAAGTTTTGTTTGTGCAAATAATTGCTTTACGCTTAAGCGCATCGAGTCAAAATTAGCTTGCGAGGTTCTAATGTTTAAATCTTCAAAATCGACTAGTAATTTCGTTAATAAAACTTTTATTTGGTTAACATTTTTCGCTTGTTTAATCGCTCTAGCATAAGCACTAGCTCTATTTAACGTTACCATGTCATGACTTTTATCGTCTTGTAACTGTTGGTAAAGTGATTTTTCATGATTGTTTTTTTCATCAATAATACTTATAAATAGAGAATTCATAAGCTGTAATTGAACAACACTGCTTTGCTTGAGCTGATTATTTCTATATTTATTGTTTTCCGCTCTATCAACAGCATTTTTTGCTATTTTATTTTGATTCAACCATTTTTGATACATACCAGTATGGCTAGAATCTAACGTTAATAATTGTCTATTTAGTACAATCAAATCAGTATGCAGCTTAAACCAATTTTTCTCGCTATCACCATCTAGCAATTCTTCAACAATCAATTTAGCTTGCTGCAAGCTTATTAATTCATCCTGTTGTTGTTGTAACGGTAACAATTGAGTTTGGATGATGGATTGTGCCTGTTGATTTTGTTGCCAAAACAAAATGCTAATAAATAATAAAGCAATAATAACACTGAACACGCTAGCATATAATTTAACCGTAAATTGCTGACGAAAAGGCGGTAAAGTTTTGCGATCTGAAGTGTGATCCTCTATATTCCTATGCTCTGCCTCAGTAATGTCTTTGTACTCAGCAATAATTGATTTACTCATAGCTTAAAAAAGTATTTTTGATAGACTTTTAACTCTGCAATAGATTCACGAATATCATCTAATGCTAAATGAGCACCCGTTTTAACTACTTTATCTAACACTTCTGGTTTCCAGCGGCGTGCGAGTTCTTTAACCGTGCTGACATCTAAGTTGCGATAATGAAAATAATCTTCAAAACCCAACATGTACTTATTAATAAAACGTCTGTCTTGCCCTATGCTATTGCCACACATCGGTGACTTACCTTTGGGCACGTATTGCTCAATAAATTTAATGGTTTGTTCTGTGGCATCAACTAAACTGACTTTACTGTCTCGACAACGTTGAGTTAACCCCGATTTACCATGATGCTCAATACACCACTCATTCATATTTTCTAAAACATCATCACTTTGATGAATAGCAAATACAGGCCCTTCTGCTAAAATAGTTAACTGACTATCCGTTACTATCGTTGCAATTTCTAAAATCACATCGACTTCTGGCTCTAACCCTGTCATCTCTAAATCGAGCCAAATTAAGTTTGTATCATTACACGTCATAAATATCCCTTAAAAATTGCATAAGCATTACGGTATGAATATATACCCATATATGGGTATAATAACTGACAAATACTTAGGATTATACCCATGATATTTCAGGCGTCCTGAAACTCGCATATCGAGGTAAGATGGGTATAAATAAAAAGATCAACTCTTGTAGGTAACTTGTGGGTAATAAGAGGCGAGTAATAAGTGGCTAAGAAAAAATTAACTAAAAGTCAGCAAAGACGTATTAAAGCGAATCATGATAAAAAATTACACCCTAAAGCCGATAAAATACAATGGACAGATGATGATCTAGGTATTGCTCAGCAAGGTGTGGTTATTAGTCGTTTTGGTCAACATGCTGATGTAGAAGCAGAAGATGGAAAAATTTATCGCTGTAATTTACGGCGCTCTATTAGCTCTTTAGTCTGTGGCGACAAAGTACTTTGGCGCTTGGGTAAAGAAACACAGCACAGTATCCGTGGTATTATTGAAGCTGTGCATGAGCGTGAGTCGGTATTAAGTCGCCCCGATGTTTATGACGGTGTAAAGCCTATTGCTGCTAATATTAGTCAAATATTAATTGTATCGTCAATACTACCCGCTTTTAATAGCGATATTATTGATCGCTATTTAGTTGCGGCTGAGCAAACAGGCATTACGCCAATTATTGTGTTAAATAAAACTGACTTGCTCAAAGAGTTAACCGAACATGAGCAAAGTAAAATTGAGCAACAATTACAAATTTATCGTGATATTGGCTACAAAGTACTTTATGGCAGCAGTCAGAGTAAAGAAGGCATTAGTGATATAAAAACACAATTAAATCAACATACGAGTATTTTCGTTGGTCAATCTGGCGTAGGAAAATCTACACTGGTCAATGCCTTGATGCCAGAATTAGGTTTAATCACTAAAGAAGTCTCTCTCAATTCAGGCTTGGGGCAGCATACAACCACCGTAGCACGTTTATATCATTTTGATGAGGGTGGCGATTTAATCGACTCACCAGGTATTAGAGAATTTGGGCTTTGGCATTTATCGCCAGAACAGGTATACCACGGTTTTAAAGAGTTCTCTCCTTTTAATGGTCTATGTAAATTTAGAGACTGTAAACACCAGAGCGATCCTGGTTGTGCCTTAGTTGAAGCCAGTAAAAAACAACAAATCACCACTAAACGGCTAGCAAGCTTTCAAAAAATCATAGCCAGTTTAGGCGAAAACAAATTAACTTCTCGCTTTAACGATTAGTTATCATTATAGAAAGAAAGGAAAAAATACGTGCCTGCACAAAACCACTATTCAAGTATAAAACTGAGTGATCGAATTAAAATAGCCTTGCAATATGCTATGCCAAAACATGCCTTATCGCGTTTAGCCGGCAAATTAGCCGCTGCGAAAATGGGTTGGTTAACCACTAAATTAATTGAAATTTTTATTCGTGTATATAAAATTAATATGGGTGAAGCCAAATTTAAAAAAGCCAGTGACTTTACCACCTTTAATGATTTTTTTACCCGTGAATTAGATCATGGAGCTCGAATTATCGATCAAGATGCCAGTACATTATGCTACCCAGTAGACGGGGCTATTTCTCAACAGGGAGATATTGTTGAAGGTAAATTAATTCAAGCAAAAGGCTTTAATTACAGCCTTACATCCTTATTAGGTGGTGATGCAAGAAGTGCAGCTCCGTTTCAAAAAGGTAAGTTTTCATGTATTTACCTCGCACCAAAAGATTATCATCGAATTCACATGCCTATGGCAGCAACCTTGCGTGAAATGATTTACGTACCGGGTGAGTTATTTTCCGTAAATCCATTAACAGCGAATAATGTACCTGATTTATTTGCTCGTAATGAGCGTGTTGTCACCATTTTTGATACTGAGCATGGTGCATTTGCCATGGTATTGGTCGGTGCTACTATCGTAGCCAGTATTGAAACGACTTGGGCAGGTACTATTACTCCACCCGCAGGAAAAGAAATTTTTAGATGGCAGTACCCTGCCAAAGGTATAGATGCCATTACCTTTAATAAAGGTGATGAAATGGGCCGGTTTAAATTAGGCTCAACGGTGGTCAGCACTTTTGCACCAAACATGGTAGAGTTTAACGCTGACGCTGGCCCTGAGACGGTCACTCGCTTAGGTGAACACTATGCAAGCTTAGTCAAAAAATAATCCTGTTTGTTTTAAGTTTACACTTAACACTCTCAACTCTTTCATTATTTTAATGCAAGACAAAGAAGATAACAGCAACGGTGCGAAACCTCGAATAGAGCTATCTGTTTAATGATGTTTAATACCTGTTTAAGATGTTTAATACCTATTTAATGGTGTCTCAATATTGAACAACAAGTAGTGGCTACTGTAGGTTAGGCTTTAGCCTATCTTTATTAAGATGATGACATATACCCATGATAACCTACAAGAATAAAAGAGAAATACTGTGAAACCAATGGATCAACAAGATAATTTTGTTTACCTTACTTTTTCATTGATATTGTTATTATTAGGTACTGCATTAGCTCAACAATTTTTTGACCACTCAGCGCAGCAATTAATGCAATCAACAACAATAATTACTTTAATTGTTGCCGTTTGGGGGATTGAATCTGAAAACTTTTTTTTACGAAAGAAGTTTGTTTTTACACTTGCCATATTAGTTATTTTAATCATTTCAAACTGGCTTGATAATGCAGGCTTTGATCTGTTTTATTTACTACTATTACTTAGCTTTTTTATTTTTACCGCCTTTAAAACAGCTCAACAAGTTTTATTTACGGGGCATATTGATGGCAACAAAATACTGGGTGCTATCTGTTTGTATCTTTTATTAGGTTTAATTTGGGCGGTACTGTATACCATACTACAGATTCAACTACCCAACTCATTTCAAACGATGTCTCAAAGTAGTCAATGGTATATGTTATTCCCTGACTTTATTTATTTCTCTTTTGTTACCATGACAACGCTAGGATTTGGAGATATTTCACCAAGCTTACCTCTTGCCCGATTTCTAGTTTATTTAGAAGCCGTTGTTGGACAGTTTTATCTTACTATATTGGTGGCAAGTCTCGTAGGATCAAGAATGTCTACCCTATCAAACAAATAGTGATAATTCATAACTGAAGTAAACAGAAGTTTATTTACATTTGTTGTCTATACCCGTGACACTTCAAGATGCGAGTTTCAGGATGTCTGAGCGATTCATGATCAAGGAGCGTATTTTATTAATGGTTGTTCCCTTAATTACATACGCAACGAAGAACATGATTTGCTCAGGCATCCCCGTAGGGCTGGTTTATAAACGTTTTATGCTGCGTTATTGATTTCGACAATAGAACAACTATTATTGTCAATCAATGCCTTGCCTAAAAACGTTTCTAATTCCAGCTGAACCCTGCATCTTGAAGTATCACGGGTATATATAATCAAAAAGCCCATAGTTTGAACAACTATGGGCTTTTTGTTAAGGCTGCTTATTAATAAGGCTTAATAAGTAATATAATCAGTTAACTGTTATCGTTGCTTCACTCATCAACACAGCATAA
>Ga0209081_1000565_pt1 | contig 22450 bp, 18 predicted proteins | sample GOMGulsemesocosm_4_FD_184636 | JGI IMG/M metagenome (GOLD analysis project Ga0209081, IMG submission 184636) | Methane-oxidizing microbial communities from mesocosms in the Gulf of Mexico - GOM15B Gulf of Mexico (SPAdes) (version 2) | ecosystem: Environmental > Aquatic > Marine > Cold seeps... | reverse complement strand
TAGCAACAACATACACACAAATCCCCTCGCCTAAGCGTTCATCCGGCATCGCAACAGCAGCGACATCCATCACCTCGGGGTGGCCTTGCAGCATATTTTCAACTTCTTGGGCACTGATGTTATTGCCGCCGCGAATAATAATATCTTTACAGCGATCAAAAAAGCTAACAAAACCATCTTCTTCAATACGAAACAAATCTCCGGTGTAAAAGTAGCCTTCGTTATCAAATGAGGTTTCACTAATATCTGTGCGGCGGAAATACCCAGGGAAAACGTTGGGCCCTTTATAAGCCAACTGCCCTACATCACCGACCTCGGTTAATGCTTTTCCGGTATCCAAATCAACCACTTTTATTTGAATTCCGTCAACAGGGTTTTCACTCGTGCGGACACTCCAGTTTGGGTAACAACGCGAACGTTTTTGTGCGTCGGGTACGTCTCTAGCGCTTGAAACAATCGCTGTTCCTTCGGTTTGTCCCCACGCGCAAGAAACATCAATATTCCAACGTTTTTTAAACTCATCTAGCGCCCATGCTGATGGTGGCGCAGAGCCGCTTAATATACTTTCAACTGAGCTTAAATCCAGCTTATCAACATCCGGATGTTTTAAAATCATGTTAAGCAAAGCTGGCACTAATAAGGTCGTCGTTATACCTTCGTTCTTCATTTGATCAAAAAACACATCGCTATCAAAAGGGTGGTGGAAAACTGTTGTCCCACCAAAGTACAGCCAGTTGATTAAACCCATCGCTACACCCGTCATATTCACCATGGGAGCAGTACATTGGGTAACTTGACAGCGGCTGTGCCAATCACCCAACGATTTTTCTAATACTTGAATTTGTACAATCCAATTATTATGGCTCATCGGGCAACCTTTAGGGTTAGACTCGGTACCCGATGACCAGCACAGGCTAAACACTGCGTTGGCATCTAGTTTAATCGCCTCTAGCTTGGCTAAATTAACCTCACCTTCGCTCAAGCTATTAATTTCATCTAACGTAATAATGTGTTGCAAAGAGTTATGCCGACCCGCGACATTTCGAACCATTTCAATGTTATTAAAGCCAGCGAAACTTTCTAAACTTATATAAGCTTTTGCTTCGGCTAAATCACAAATATAGTTGAACTCTTTTTCTCGCCACTGAATAGGCAGCGGAGAAAAAATGGCGCCAATTCTCGCCAAGGCCATATAAATAATTGCTAACTCATTAATATTCGGTAACTGGACAATAACGATATCATCCTTGCCTATGCCACGTGCTAGCAACGCTGTTGCCAACGCATCCACCTTTGGCCCTAGCTCGGCATAGCTAATACGTTGCATTGGAGCGCCAACTAATTGAGGCTTATTTGACGGGTCAACTAATGCAATTCGTTCGGGATGTTTTTTCACATTTTGTAGAAAAATATCAACTAGCGTTGTGTCAGACCAAACACCTGACTTCGTGTAAAAGTCGACATCCTTGTTACTCGTTAAAATCATGAAGGCTCCTATTAATACCGTTTATTATGGTGATCAGCAAAGCCGCTATTCAGACGGCTTGTCGTCATTTTATTTGATAAACTAAAGTACAGCACCAAGCGCTTGCTAGGCAAGGATTTATTTTGATTTAATGTTTGTTTTATAAGAACATAAATAGGCAGCGAACAGTGAATACTGGGCGAGCCGATGATGTGTTGCTAAAAGAGCTGTTTTTATGAAGTGGCTAAGGTATTACGGTGAGGAGGCTTCCGTATCAAATATGGCTGTGTAGTGAAAATTACGCGTGTGAACAAGCCAACCGTCGGCTGATGCTATAGCCGCTATGGTAGGCGACGTTTTAATAACGTCGCTTAAATATGAAGTCAGTTAATCTGGTTTTGGTAGCTTCCCATCAGCGGCTGGCTTGGAATAATCGTCGGTATCGTCAGACCAGCCAAATAGCTTGCCCAGAAATTTAAAGACACGCTTGATGCCGCGCCATAATTTAGGCAGTACCCAAACCATCAGTAGGATAAAGGCGATAATACCAACAATAAAAAAGCTTGGGTGTTGAATAGATGCCCAAACGCCAGCAAACACAGCGATGTCTTCAGCAATGGATGCTGTCCAATTAGTAAAGGGTTCGGGTGATGTGTTAATGAGCACCCGGCTACCTGCTTTAGTGGCATGAGTAGCGGCTGCCAAACCACCGCCGACTAAAGCGGCTGCAATTTCTGCAGCAGGGCCAATATCACCAATAGCGCCAGCGGCAAGCATAGCGCCTGCTGGAATGCGAACAAAGGTATGAATTGTATCCCAGCCAGTGTCAACCCCAGGAATTTTATCAGCAAAAAACTCAACGGCATACATTAAGCCCGCCGCCCCCATCACTAAAGGATCTGCAACGATCATTAAATCGGGGGGTAAATCAATATTACCGGTATGTGCTAAATAACCCAGCATAAGCAAAGTGGCATATAGGTTTATTCCACTGCCCCATGCAGCGCCCATGCTAAGCGCAAGTGTTTGAGATATTTGTTCTAGTTCATTCACGCCGATGTTCCCTGTTGTTAACTGTTAGCAAGACTATCATATCTTAGATGAATAAAGCCTAAACGGTGAACGTACGCGCGAGTGAAATATTGTGTAAAATGTGGGGTCAATAGTCAAAGCGAGAGAATACAGTGGATTTTAGAGGAACGACGATTGTTTCTGTACGACGTGGTAATAGCGTGGTAATTGGTGGTGATGGCCAGGTAACGCTGGGCAACACGATTATGAAAGGTAATGCACGAAAGGTTCGTCGCTTAGGTGGTGGCAGTGTTATTGCTGGGTTTGCAGGCGCAACGGCCGATGCATTTACCTTGTTTGAACGCTTTGAAGGTATGCTGGAAAAGCACCACGGAAACTTAACCCGTGCAGCAGTGGAAATGGCTAAAGACTGGCGTACAGATCGTATGCTAAGAAAATTGGAAGCTTTATTGGCCATTGCCGACAGTAAAGACTCGCTTATTATTTCGGGTAATGGTGATGTTATTCAGCCTGAACAAGACCTTATTTCAATTGGCTCTGGTGGCCCGTTTGCTCAATCTGCGGCGCGTGCCTTATTAGAAAATACAGAATTGTCAGCACGTGAAATTGTAGAAAAATCATTGGGTATAGCGGGTGATATTTGTATCTACACCAACCATAACCAAACGATTGAAGAGTTAACTGCTGAGGAAAAGAAATAACATGAGCCAAATGACACCAAAAGAAATTGTGCATGAGCTAGATAAGCACATCGTCGGACAAAATGCAGCTAAACGAGCCGTGGCCATCGCGTTAAGAAATCGTTGGAGACGCTCACAAGTGAGTGATGAGTTACGTAATGAAATAACGCCAAAGAACATCCTAATGATTGGCCCAACAGGCGTGGGTAAAACTGAAATTGCGCGTCGTTTAGCGCGTTTAGCAAAAGCCCCGTTTATTAAAGTTGAAGCAACTAAATTCACTGAAGTTGGCTATGTTGGTCGTGATGTTGAGTCTATTATTCGTGATCTTGCTGATATTGCAGTAAAAATGACCCGTGAAGTTGAAGTAGAAAAGGTCAAGCGTAGAGCAGAAGATGCTGCAGAGGAAAAAGTGCTCGATATTTTATTGCCACGTGCAGAAGGTGCAGACCCTAGTGATACAACAGGTGATGCAACACGTCAAAAATTCCGTAAAAAATTGCGTGAAGGCAACTTAGACGATAAAGAAATTGATGTTGAAGTGAATGCACCGAGCGTTGGTGTTGAAATTATGGCGCCTCCTGGTATGGAAGAAATGACTAACCAGTTACAAGGCATGTTTCAAAATATATCGTCCGATAAAAAGAAAAAGCGAAAAATGAGCATTAAGAAGGCGCTGATCTCTTTAACGGAAGATGAAGCAGGCAAGCTTATTAATGAAGAGGAGCTAAAGCATCGCGCAATAACAAACCTTGAACAGACAGGCATCGTGTTTCTTGATGAGTTAGATAAAGTTTGTAAGCGTGGTGATAGTGGTGGTTCTGATGTTTCACGCGATGGTGTGCAACGTGATTTATTGCCGTTGGTTGAAGGCAGCACGGTAACAACCAAGTATGGAACGGTTAAAACGGATCATATTTTATTTATTGCTTCAGGTGCATTTCACTTGGCAAAGCCATCGGATTTAATTCCTGAGTTACAAGGGCGTTTCCCTATTCGTGTTGAGTTGGACGCGTTGGTAGCAGAAGACTTTATTCGTATTCTAACCGAGCCAGATGCATCGTTAACGGAACAATACACAGCCTTATTAGCGACTGAAAATGTAAACCTACGTTTTACTGAAGACGGTATCGCACGAATTGCGGACATGGCTTGGCAAGTGAATGAAGGGACAGAAAATATTGGTGCGCGCCGCTTACATACTATTTTGGAGCGCTTGCTCGATGAAATTTCATTTCAAGCGCCAGCAGGGGAGTCCATCGATGAAGTGATTGATGCTGCCTATGTTGATGCACATTTATCTGAGCTAGCAGCAGATGAAGATTTATCTCGTTATATTCTGTAGGCCGCCATGTTGATTACTGATATAGAGTTAGACCAGAAACAGCGTTTATTATGTTTGAGCTTTGACGATGGTAGCAAGGCGGAACTCAGTTGTGAGTATCTACGGGTGTATTCCCCATCGGCAGAGGTTCGTGGGCATGGTTCTGGGCAAGAAGTGCTGCAAACAGGTAAAGAGCAGGTCAATATTACCGCAATAGAACCCGTAGGAAATTATGCCATACGGTTAGTGTTTAGTGATGGGCACGATACTGGGCTCTATGCGTGGAACTTTTTAATAGAGCTGGCACAAAATAAAGAACAAAATTGGCAGGATTATTTAGCTCGGCTAGAAGACGCTGGACACCAACGTAAGGCTTAACTTTACAAGCATTTAAAGACAAAGAAGGTTATATGGCAGATAAAGAAACAACGCATTTTGGTTTCAGCGACGTACCTGTTGATGAAAAAGTTGCTAAGGTTCGAGAAGTATTCGATTCCGTTGCGCCGCAGTACGATGTGATGAATGACCTGATGTCGATGGGTGTACATCGTTTATGGAAACGTTTTACCGTTGAAATAGCGAATGTAAAACCAGGGCATTTAGTGCTGGATTTAGCCGGGGGTACGGGCGATTTATCAGCATTGTTTGCCAAACGAGTAGGCTCTAAAGGCAAGGTTGTTTTAGCCGATATTAATGAGGCTATGTTGCGCGTTGGTCGTAATCGAATGATTGATAAAGGGCATATCAATAATATTACCTATAACTTGGCGAATGCTGAGTGCTTACCGTATGCCTCCAATCAGTTTGATCGAGTTTGTATTGGTTTTGGATTGAGAAACGTTACCGATAAACAGGCGGCTCTACGTTCCATGTTTGATGTATTGAAACCCGGAGGGCGCTTGCTCATCTTGGAATTTTCAAAACCAACTAATCCGATTCTCGATAAAATTTACGATATTTATTCATTCAAACTACTTCCCAAAATTGGTGAGTTAGTGGCTAACGATGGTGAGAGCTATAAATATTTAGCTGAATCTATTCGTATGCATCCCGATCAAGCAACCTTGAAAGGGATGATGGAAGATGCTGGGTTTGAACGCTGCCAAGTGAATAACTTAACCGGCGGTATTGTTGCCGTGCATACGGGCTATAAACTGTAGGCTTGATATGTCATTACTAAGCCCCTTAGTGAAACCATTACAAATAGCGATTAACCGCTATTTAGCTTACGACCCTGAAGTGCCAAAACAATTGGCTGCTATGCAGGGCAAGGTGGTGGAATTACACTTCCTAATACTTGATTTGAGTGTCTATATTGTCATTAATGCCGATGATTTAGATATTTGTGATGACTATACAGGCGTTGTTGATACGACAATTTCTGGCTCTCCGATTGCTTTAGCGATGATGGGGATGCAACAGTCCTCCACCTCAAGCTTATTTTCAGGTGATGTGACGATTGATGGTGACCTTGAGCTGGGGACAAAATTCCAAGCATTCTTAGACAATATTGAAGTTGATTGGGAGGAACCCTTATCGCAGTTAAGTGGTGATGTTGTTGCTCAGCAAATGGGTGATGTATTACGCGGTGTTGCGAGTTGGTTGCAGCAATCCACCGAGACTAATTCACTTAATGTTTCTGAGTATTTGCGTGAAGAGCAGGCGGTGTTACCGTCTAAATATGAAGTCGAGCGGTTTAAACGAGACGTGGATGATGTTCGTCTATCGGTCGATCGTCTAGAAGCAAAAGTGCAGCGGTTAATTAAACAGAAACAAGTTATAGCCGATACGGCAAATAAGGACGCATAGTGATAAACATTAAGACGGCTGTTAGGTTAATTAAAATCCAACAGGTACTGCTACGCTATGGTTTGGATGAATTCGTATTTGGTTTACACCTCTTCAGGCCGTTACGTTTCCTTAGTTACCTCTCACCAAGTTATTGGATGGGGAGGCGAACAGGCCCGCGTGGTGAACGAATTCGTAAGGCGCTAGAAGATTTAGGCCCTATTTTTGTTAAATTTGGTCAAATTTTGTCAACTCGACAAGACCTACTACCCGCCGATATTGGTGAGGAATTATCGAAATTACAAGATAATGTCCCTCCCTTTGACGATGGTTTAGCTCGACAAATTATTGAGGAATCATTAGAGCAAAGTATTGAAGACGTCTTTTCAGAGTTCTCTGCCAGTCCACTCGCTTCAGCATCGGTTGCGCAAGTGCATACCGCTACGCTGCATAATGGCGATGATGTTGTGGTTAAAGTATTACGCCCGGGTATTGAAAAAGTCATTAATGCCGATGTGGCGGTACTGTATACCTTGGCGCGATTGGCGCAGAAGTATTGGGGCGAGGCGAAAAGGCTGCACCCTGTTGAAGTTGTTCAAGAGTTTGACCATACCATTCATGATGAGCTGAATCTTGTTCGTGAAGCCGCCAATGCATCGCAGTTAAGGCGTAACTTTGAAGGATCGAAAGAGCTTTATGTCCCCGATATATATTGGGACTATACACGCCAAAAAGTGATGGTGATGGAGCGTATTTATGGAACTCCCATTGGCCGTATTGATGAGTTAAAGGCAAAAGGTGTTGATTTAAAACTGCTTGCTGAACGAGGTGTAGAGATTTTCTTTGCTCAAGTTTTTCGCGATAATTTTTTTCATGCTGACATGCACCCGGGAAATATATTTGCTTCGGATGATGCGCAGTATTTAGCCGTAGACTTTGGCATTATGGGTAGCGTGACCTTGGATGATCAGCGTTATTTAGCAGAAAACTTTTTAGCCTTTTTTCAGCGAGACTACTTTCGTGTGGCGCAGCTACACATTGAATCAGGTTGGGTTCCAAAACATACACGGGTCGATGAATTTGAAAGTGCTATTCGAGCCGTTTGTGAGCCTATTTTTGAGAAACCATTAAAAGAAATCTCATACGGGCATTTATTGTTAAGCCTCTTTCAAACCGCGCGGCGTTTTGAAATGGAAGTGCAGCCCCAATTGGTCTTATTGCAAAAAACCTTGTTGAATATTGAGGGTTTAGGGCGGCAGTTATACCCCGACTTAGACTTATGGCAAACCGCAAAGCCATATCTTGAAGAGTGGTATAAAAATAGAATTGGCCCGAAAGCGACTTTTAATCGCTTAAAAGAACACCTGCCCATTATGGCGGAGAAGTTACCAGAATTACCTGAGATGATGTACAAGGTACTGAGTGATGCTTCAAAGGGTGAGCTAGAATTACAATGGAAATCTAAGCAACTAGATGAAATTAAACAACAAATGGCGCGAAACCACCGCAGGAATATCTTAGCTATATCAGGCGGCAGTTTACTTATTTCAGCCTCCGTTATTTTGGCGTTAGATGGCTTCTCACCGCTGATGCTAGGCGATGCCCCGCTTGTTACTTGGGTGTTGGCGGGTGTGGGTGGTTTGTTTTTACTTAAAGCGATTAGCTCAGATTAAATAATAGAATTTATGAGCTTAATGCACACACCCATTTGTGAGTTTGGCTTATTAGCTCCCGATTTTGAGCTGTTTGGAGTGGATGGAAAGCAATGGACACGTGACCAATGCATGGGCGCAAATGGTTTACTGGTTATGTTTATCTGTAATCATTGCCCTTACGTTAAATCTATTCAACAGCGATTAGTGGAAGATGCCGATGTGTTAAAGCAGCGGGGAATAGGTGTTGTGGCTATTATGTCGAACAACCCACATGATTATCCTGAAGACTCATTCGAGAATATGAAGGAAGTGGCCGCGATGAAAGGCTATAACTTCCCTTACTTAATGGATGAAAACCAGCAGACTGCAAAAGAGTACGGTGCTATTTGTACCCCCGATTTCTTCGGTTATAACGGTGATATGCAATTGCAATATCGTGGGCGTTTAGATGCCAGCGGCATGGATGCTGAAATGAGCCACCTAAAACGAGATCTGGTTGAGGCGATGACGCTTGTTGCAAAGACAGGTCAAGGCCCAGTTGAGCAAATACCGAGTATGGGCTGTTCTATTAAGTGGTTGTCGAGTTAATAGCCACGTCGAGGCTTTAATAGAAGAGAAGCTTATGCCAAGCAATATACCTAAACCGATAAAGCCAGAAAATGATGATTGCTGTGGTGGTGGGTGTTGTCCGTGCGTGTGGGACACATACTTTAATCAGCTTGATCTTTGGGAGGCACAGGAAGCTAAAAAGGCGGCGCAACCTGAAGTGAGTCAGGAAAAAATCAACAAAGGATGTGAGCCTAAGGAGTGAGGCTTGGGTTTAAGTTGCGTACATCGTTTTTTAGAAACATCGGCATAAGCGACATGAAATATTGGCTTCATTATATGATGCTATGAGTGGAGCCTGCTGGCTGCCAAAGTTGTCACTCGTTTAACTGTCAGCTCGCCTACCGTGGTTGATTTAAGGTGTCTCTGATCACGTCCAATTAGTTTAAGTCTGCTAAAAGTACAGGTATTGTCCACGAAGGTCGCAGCAATAGAATAACTAGAGCCTGCCTTATGAGCATAAAGAATACTTTGGGTGTTACTGCTTACTTTATGAAAAGTAGCGACACCTTTTCTACATCTAACTCTAATCAACTTAAGCCGAGGCTTCTTAAGCGACAGCATTTAACGCTTGTTAAATGCTGTCGTTATGATGAGGTTTTTTTTAGATATTATTGTTCAATAAGTATGTTATGTTTGATCAACGGAATAAATCAAACAAACGTTCATTATAAAAACATTAAAGGATTTAGTATGTTGACCGAATCGTATGTAAAAGGCCCTGAAACCCCAGAGATTAGAGATATTACCATTGGCCAGCTGCTTAAAGAGGTGGCGCTGGAGTACCCTGATCGCCTGGCCTTAGTTGCCGGAGTTGCTGATAAAGGGGATCGTCGAGAATGTACGTATGGTGAGTTGTATGCCGATGCCTTAATAGCGGCGCGTGCGATGGCCGAGCGTTTCGCTCCCGGTGAACGTGTTGCGATTATGGCACCGAATATTTTTGAGTGGGCGCTGGTGGAAATGGCGGCTGCTATGTCGGGAGTTGTACTGGTGACAGTGAATCCATCGTATCAGCCAGAAGAAATTGAGTATGTTTTAAAGCAGTCAGAAAGTGTAGGTATTTTTGTACTGCCTGAATATCGTGGTAACCAAATGTTAGCTTCGGTTGAGGGTATTCGTGCGCAATGCCCCGTGCTTAGGGAGGTCATTCAGCTTGATCGTTGGGATGAATTTATGGCGGCTGGCAACAAGAGTGATGCTGTTTTGCCAGAGGTTAAGCCTAGTGATCCAGTAATGATTCAATATACATCGGGTACAACGGGTTTCCCAAAAGGTGCGTTACTGCACCACAGAGGTTTAGTGAATAACGCAGCCCATATGCACGAGCGTATGGGGGTTAATGAAGGATCTGTTTGGCTAACGGCAATGCCTATGTTTCATACCGGTGGTTGTGGTATTTGCATGTTGGGCACGATGGCTAAAAAAGGCACCCAAATACTGGTTGAAATGTTTGAGCCAGGTTTGGTGTTGGAGTTAATGGAAACATACCGTGTTAATGCGATGCTGGCTGTGCCAACCATGCTTATTGCCATGCTTGAACACCCAAGTTTTGCTTCTAGAGACCTATCATCTTTAACGGGGGTTTGTTCAGGTGGTTCTACCGTGCCTGCTTCGCTGGTTAAGCGGTTTGAGAAAGAACTTGGGGTCAAGTTTGTGATCATTTTTGGACAAACAGAATGCTCCCCTGTGGCCTCAATGACTCGGCCTGATGACACCACTGAAGATAAAGCGAATACTGTGGGTGGCCCAATGGCGGGTGTTGAAGTGAAAATTGTGGGTACAGACAGTGGCAAGACGCTGCCTTTGCATACCTTGGGCGAGTATTGCGTGCGGGGTTATAACGTGATGCACGGGTACTTTAATATGCCTGAAGCAACAGAGAAGACTGTTGATCAAGATGGCTGGTTGCATACGGGCGATCTGTGCACGATGGATGAGCGGGGTTATTGTGCCGTTGAAGGGCGGTTGAAGGATATGATTATTCGAGGTGGGGAAAATATTTACCCTCGGGAAATTGAAGAGCAGCTATTCCAGCACCCAGCCATTGCCGAAGTGGCGGTTGTTGGTTTGCCCGATGAACGTTTGGGTGAGGTGGTTGGGGCTTTTGTACGCTCAGCATCAGGGGAGTCGTTAAGTACAGATGAATTACATGCTTACTTGAGGGAGCATTTATCACCACAAAAAACACCCAAACACTGGTTTTTTATTGATGCGTTTCCATTAACAGGATCTGGAAAAATACAAAAGTTTGAATTACGTAAACAATGGGAAGCAGGTGTCTATAAATAATAGGGTTTTATCATTTTGACTCAGTGCACCAATATAAGGCTGAGCTTATCCAAAGTGAGGCGTTGAGCTGGGGTACTTAGCATTTTTAGTAACTATTAATATCTTATATAACAAAGTGTTGTTTGGTTATTTTTGTTTTGGCATAGCAATTGCTGTGCTGTCTTGTGTGCAAAAAGTTATTGCACCATACAGATTTTATAAACCTAATTAGAGAGCACGTTATATGTCATATTTAGTTCCTTCAGAATTTGTTACAAAAATGGTGGATGCTGGCGAGTCCAAAGTTTTTATGTCAACCAGAGACACCTTAATACGAGCATTTATGGCGGGTGCTATTCTTGCGTTGGCGGCTGCCTTTGCGATTAGTGTCGCGGTACAAACGGGTTCACCACTTATTGGTGCTATTTTGTTTCCCGTAGGCTTCTGTATGTTGTATTTAATGGGTTTTGACCTATTAACAGGGGTATTTGTTTTGGTCCCTTTGGCGCTTATTGATAAAAGACCCGGGGTGACTATTGGTGGTGTTTTAAGAAACTGGGGTTTGGTGTTTACCGGTAATTTTGCAGGCGCGTTAGCCGTTGCCTTTATGATGAGTTTTATCCTGACGTATGGTTTTTCAATAGAGCCGGGTGCGGTTGGCCAGAAGATTTCAAAAATTGCTGAGGCTCGTACAGTGGGCTATGCAGAGTTTGGCACGGCAGGCTGGGTCACTATCTTTATTCGAGGCATGCTTTGTAACTGGATGGTTTCAATGGGTGTTGTGGGTGCGATGATTTCTACAACCGTTAGCGGTAAAGTCATTGCTATGTGGATGCCAATCATGTTGTTCTTTGCGATGGGCTTTGAGCATTCAGTGGTTAATATGTTTTTGTTTCCATCAGGGTTGATTTTTGGTGGTAACTTTTCATTTATGGATTACTTAGTTTGGAATGAAATTCCAACCGTATTAGGTAACCTCGTGGGTGGTTTGGCGTTTACGGGTTTAACGTTGTATACCACGCATATTAAAACCGTTAAGAAACGTACGTTTTAAGTATAAGTAAGCGATTGTCAATAAAGCCTTTATGTTTATAGCATAGAGGCTTTTTTTTAAAAGGAAGTGCCGTGTCTCATTCATTAAAAGTTAGCGTTGGCGAATATTCTGATAAAGGGCGCAAAGACATTAATCAGGATTTTCATGGGACATTGTGTCCTGTTGAGCCTCTATTAAGCTCAAAGGGTGTGGCAGTTGCACTGGCAGATGGGATTAGCAGTAGTACCGTCAGTCAGGAGGCAAGCAAGGCAGCGGTAACTGCGTTTTTAGCCGATTATTTTTGTACTTCCGAAGCTTGGACCGTTAAAACATCTGCGCAGCGGGTGCTCATGGCGAGTAATTCGTGGTTATGTTCGCAAACACAGCAAAGTGAGTTTCGTTACGATAAAAATAAAGGTTACGTTTGTACCTTAAGCGCAATGGTGATTAAAGCGCGTACCGCACATATTTTTCATGTGGGTGATGCAAGGGTTTATCACCTTAATGAAAGCACTTTAGAGCAGCTAACGCATGACCACCGTCTTTGGGTGTCGGAGGAAACCAGTCATTTAGCCCGCGCATTAGGTGTTAATGATGTCTTAGAAATTGATTATCAAGCGATGGCTGTCAAAGTAGGTGATACATTCTTTTTGGCAACGGATGGTGTTTATGAGTTTGTTGATGCCACTTTTGTTTTGCAGATAATAAACGAGAACGCAGCTAATTTAGACCTAGCCGCAAAGCTTATCGTAGAGCAGGCGTATGCCAATGGCAGTGATGATAATTTAACCGCGCAAATTGTTCGAGTTGATGAGTTACCGAGTGAGAACGAAAGCGGTCTTCAACATTCATTAAGTGAGTTACCTTTGCCGCCAATTTTAGAAGCAAGGCAGGTGTTTGATGGTTATACGATATTGCGGGAAGTTCATGCGAGTAGTCGTAGCCATGTTTATTTGGCGGTGGATAATGAGACAAATATAAAGCACATTATAAAAACGCCTTCGATTGATTTAGCTGATGATAAGGCGTATTTAGAGCGCTTTTTAATGGAAGAATGGATTGCTAGGAGGCTGAACAGCCCCTATGTGCTAAAGCCCAGCGTACAAATACGGCAGCGTCATTTCTTATATACCGTGACCGAATATATTGATGGGCAAACATTAACTCAATGGATGTTGGATAACCCAAAGCCTAGCGTGCAGTGTGTACGTGGGATTGTTGAACAAATTGCTAAGGGTTTACAGTCTTTTCATCGGCAAGAGATGTTGCATCAAGATTTACGTCCTGAGAACATCATGATTGATCATAGTGGTACGGTGAAAATTATCGACTTTGGTTCAACGCGTGTTGCGGGTGTCGTTGAAATGGAAGGAGTCGATGTGCAGGAAATTTTGGGTACGGTTCAATATACCGCGCCAGAATATTTCTTAGGTGAGCTAGGCTCAGCTAACTCAGACTTGTTTTCATTGGCGGTGATTTGCTACCAAATGCTAACAGGCAGGCTGCCCTATGGTGTGGATGTTCCAAAATCAAGAACAAAGGCATCCCAAAGAAAGTTACGTTATAAATCAGCCTTGCACGATGATCGTGAAATACCGGTGTGGATTGATGATGTATTAAAAAAAGCCTTACATATTAATCCGTTTAAGCGTTATCAGGAGTTATCTGAGTTTGTGTTTGATTTACGTCAGCCAACTAAAACGTTTTTAAATAAAGCGCGGCCTCCTTTGGTAGAGCGAGATCCCGTGTTGTTCTGGAAAAGCACCTCGTTTATTTTGGCTTTTATATTGATTGTGCTGCTAACAAAGTAGCGCAACAAAACGGCTCATATAGCGGACATAGTTTCTCTTCGCAGCGGTTCAGTGTAAAATTGCGGCTTTAAATACTCGTGCGGACGCCATGTTTTGTTTTGTTGGTTGTCAGCGCTAACTTTCAGCCACTAATTAATACACCGATCATGAGTCAAACACCTACCCGTAAAACACTGGCTAACGCCATTCGCGTCCTAAGTATGGATGCGGTTCAACAAGCTAATTCAGGCCACCCAGGCGCTCCAATGGGTATGGCGGATATTGCAGAAGTTCTGTGGAATGACTTCTTATCGCATAACCCGACGAACCCACACTGGGTAAACCGTGATCGATTTATTTTGTCGAACGGGCATGGTTCAATGTTGTTGTACTCTTTATTGCACCTATCAGGCTACGATTTATCGATTGATGATTTACGTAACTTTCGTCAATTGCATTCTAAAACTCCAGGTCACCCAGAATATGGTTATGCACCGGGCGTAGAAACAACAACAGGGCCTTTAGGGCAAGGCGTTACAAATGCCGTTGGTATGGCGTTGGCAGAAAAAGTATTGGCCGCACAGTTTAATAAGCCTAATTTCCCTGTGGTTGATCATTACACCTACACCTTTATGGGTGATGGTTGCTTGATGGAAGGCATTTCACACGAGGCGTGCTCATATGCTGGAACGCTAGGACTAGGTAAATTGATTGCCTTTTGGGACGATAACGGTATTTCCATTGATGGTGATGTAGAAGGCTGGTTTACCGATGATACCCCAGCACGTTTTAAAGCGTATGGCTGGCATGTTGTTAGCGATGTTGATGGGCATGATGCCGACGACATTAAGCAAGCGATTGAGCAAGCAAAAAATGAAACGAATAAGCCAACACTAATTTGTTGTAAAACGGTTATTGGTTCAGGTTCACCGAATAAAGAAGGTACGCATCATGTACACGGTGCGCCATTAGGTGCAGAAGAAATAGCTGAAACAAGAAAAGCATTAGGCTGGAATGAGCCTGCCTTTGAGATTCCAGCCGGCGTTAAGAATGCTTGGGATGCGAATGATAAAGGTGAGCAAGCTGAATCAGCTTGGGAAACCTTGTTTGAATCTTATGTAGAACAGTACCCAGAACTAGCAGATGAGTTATTACGCCGTTTAGCGGGTGAGTTATCTGATGATTGGGAAGAAAAGTCGTCGGCTTTTATTGCCAACGCACAGCAAGCAGCACAAACGATTGCATCACGTAAGGCATCATTGAATACGCTGAATGGTTTTGGTCCTTTATTGCCTGAATTCTTAGGCGGGTCAGCTGATTTGACGGGTTCAAACTTAACTGAATGGACAGGCTGTGTTGATGTCGATGGCACGAATGCCAACGGCAACTACTTGCACTATGGTGTACGTGAATTTGGCATGAGTGCCATCCAAAATGGTATTGCGCTACACGGTGGCTTTATCCCTTACGGTGCAACCTTTTTAACCTTCTCTGATTATGCGAGAAATGCCGTCCGTATGGCCGCGTTAATGAAGTTGCGCAATATTTTTGTCTATACCCACGATTCAATCGGCTTGGGCGAAGATGGCCCGACGCATCAATCAGTTGAGCATGTATCAAGCTTACGCTTAATTCCTAATCTAGATGTATGGCGTCCTTGCGATGCTGTTGAGTCTGCGGTGGCGTGGAAATGTGCAGTAGAAAGTGAGAAAACACCCTCGGTATTGATCTTTACACGTCAAAATGTACAACATCAAGATCGTTCTTCAGAGCAAGTGGCGGCAATTTCAAAAGGTGCTTATATCTTGCAAGACTGTATTGGTGATCCTCAAGTGATCTTAATGGGTACAGGCTCAGAGGTTGAACTAGCAACCACAGCCGCGGATACCTTAAGTAAAGAAGGCATTAAGGTTCGTGTGGTTTCTATGCCTTGTGTTGATTTGTTTGAAAAACAAGATGCTGCGTATAAAGAGTCTGTATTACCTGCCGCTATTAGCGCACGAGTCGCTATTGAAGCAGGCTCAACGGGCCTTTGGTATAAATACGTGGGCTTACAAGGTGCGGTTATTGGTTTGGATCGATTTGGTGAATCAGCACCGGCGAAAGAGTTATTTGAATTCTTTGGTATTACCGCTGAAAAACTAGTTGAAACAGCAAAAGGTCTTTTATAAGACCTATCGTTTATGAGTACTCGGGTAGCGATTAACGGCTTTGGTCGAATAGGTCGTAATGTACTGCGCGCCTTGTATGAGGCGCAACGTAATAAGCAGATCGAACTGGTGGCGATTAATGATATTGAATCGCTTGAGACCTCTGCGCACCTGTTGAAATATGACAGTGTGCACGGGCGATTTGCGTTTGATGTAGCGATTGATGAGCAAAGCTTAATGGTTGCTGGGGATCGCATAACGTATTTATCCGAAGCTAATCCCGTTAAATTGCCGTGGCAAGCGTTAGCGATTGATGTCGTGCTGGAGTGTACGGGGAAGTTTACCCAAGCGGAACCTGCATATATGCACTGTCTTGCTGGTGCAAAAAAGGTGCTTATCTCAGCCCCATCAGATGAAAAAGTAGACGCTACTATTGTTTATGGCGTTAACCATGCCGACCTAAAAGCAACGCATAGAGTGGTATCAAATGCCTCGTGTACTTCTAATTGCTTAGCGCCGGTCGCCAAGGTTTTGCAAGAGACAGTGGGTATTGAGCATGGGCTAGGCACAGTGATTCATGCCTATACCAACGACCAGCAACTAACGGATTCGCATCACCCTGACTTGCGCCGCGCTAGAGCCGCAGGCTTATCAATTATTCCAACACCAACTCAATCACTTAAAGCGGTTGAGATCGTTTTACCTGAACTACACGGCAAAATTGATGGCTCAGCCATACGGGTACCCACCGTTAACGTGGCACTTATTGACTTTACCTTTACCGCCTCAAGGGCCACATCGGTAGAAGAAATAAATGCGGCGATGTCTAAGGCGGCAAGTGGCGAGTTAAAAGGGATTTTAAATGTTAGCCATGAGCTATTAGTATCAATAGATTTTAATCATTGTGCGGCCTCTTGCAGTATTGATACGAATCAAACAATGGTTCAGCAAGGTACGTTCGTTAAGGTGCAGGCTTGGTATGACAATGAGTGGGGCTTTTCTAACCGCTTATTAGATACAGCCAGTGCAATGATGACGTGCCAAACCTAATTTTTAATAACTAACCTCTAAAGGGATTTTCAATGACTGTGATCAACATGCATGATTTAGATTTATCAGGTAAGCGAGTGCTTATTCGCCAAGACCTTAATGTACCTATTAAGGATGGCAAGGTCACCAGTGATGCGCGAATCCGGGCCAGTTTACCGACTATTCAGCAAGCACATGCAGCCGGTGCTATTGTGATGCTGATGTCGCATATTGGGCGGCCTAAGGAAGGAGTGTATGACGAGGCATTCAGTTTGAAGCCAGTTGCCGAGCATTTATCTGCTTTATTGGGTCAAGAGGTGCGTTTAGAAAAAGACTGGTTGAATGGCATCGATGCTCAGGCGGGGGATATTATTCTCTGTGAAAATGTACGTTTTAATGTGGGCGAAAAAGCGGACGATGACGAATTAGCACAGAAGATGGCTGGCTTGTGTGATGTGTTTGTAATGGATGCCTTTGGTACAGCTCATCGTGCGCAGGCCTCAACGCATGGTGTGGCTAAGTTTGCAAAAATTGCTTGTGCTGGCCCGCTATTATCGACAGAGCTAGATGCTTTGGCGAAGGCGCTCTTAGAACCTGCGCAGCCTATGTTGGCTATCGTGGGTGGGGCAAAGGTTTCAACCAAATTAACGGTACTAGATTCAATGCTCGATAAAGTGGATCAATTAATTGTAGGTGGCGGTATTGCCAATACGTTTATTGCAGCACAAGGTCACTCCGTTGGGCAATCACTCTATGAGCAAGATTTGATAGAAGATGCGAAAGCATTGATGCGCAAGGCGGAAGCAAATGGTGCGAGCATTCCTGTTCCGGTAGATGTAGTTTGTGCTAAAGCATTCTCAGAAACAGCCGAAGCGACCGTTAAACTGGTTGCAGACGTTGAAGATGACGATTTGATTTTAGATGTCGGTCCAGCAACAGCGAAACAATACGCAGAGATTGTTAAATCGGCAGGTACTATTGTATGGAATGGCCCATTGGGTGTGTTTGAGTTTGATCAGTTTGCGGAAGGAACAAAAACGTTAGCTGAAGCCATTGCACAAAGTGAAGGCTTCTCCATTGCAGGAGGAGGAGATACTTTGGCGGCGGTTGATAAATATAATATTACCGAGCAAGTGTCCTATATTTCTACGGGCGGTGGTGCATTTTTGGAGTTCCTAGAAGGTAAAGATTTACCCGCAGTGACCGTGTTGCAGCAACGCGCAAAGTAAGTTTTTAAAGGATAGGGGCGTTGTTAGGATGCTTTAAAATCAGATCGCGAAGAATGCAAAAAATTTAGGAGTAAAATATGAAAAAAATAGTTTTAGTCTTTTTGTTAACCTTGTTCACCCTTTCAGGGTGCGCTTACAACAATGCCAAATCTCCCGTAAATACATTAGTTTTTGTTCATGGTGCGCATTTAACCAGTCATGCGTGGTCTTCTGTTATCGCTCTTCTAGAGAAAGATGGGTATAACACTATTGCTGTTAACCTCCCTGGACGGGAACAATCAGTTAACCCTAATGAAATTACATTGGATGCATCGTCTCAGGCGTTGTGTGATGCTATAAATGATGTAAATGGCCCCATTACCTTTATTGCGCATAGCCAAGGTGGTGCTGTTGTAAATAATGCATTGTCAATTTGTCCAATAAAAAATATTAAAAACATTATTTATGTCGCTGCTGTCGCACCTACAAACGGTGATAAGCCTTTTTCGCTACTAAACTCCTCAGATGAAGAAAATTACTTTAAAGGTGTTAACTTTGACGAGAAATCAGGCTGGATGCTTATTAGTGATAAAGATTCATTCGTAAGCGTATTTACAAATTCAACGTCAAATGAAGTTGCAAGCTTAATTTTATCTCAAGCCGTTAACGAGCCCGCTATTATAGGAGAGGGTGTCGTAAGCTATGAAGAAGAGTATTTTTCAAAAATAAATAAATTTTACATATACACAACGCAAGATAAGATAATTTCATTCAGCTCTCAAAAAGCCATTGCAGGGCAAATTGAGCTTAAAAACGATGTGGTCATAGACACGGGGCACTTACCAATGATTTCAAGCCCGCTAAAGCTAGCGAGTCAAATCATAACTTTTTTGCCATAAAAAAGTTATGGGGTATCAAGTACAGAGGTGTAAGTGATAACTGGCGGTTGCCTGTGTGGCAAAGTGACTTATGAAATTTCAGGGAAAATTGGTGATATTGTTCATTGCCATTGCCAAACCTGTCGCAAAGCTCATGGCTCTGCCTTTTCAAGCGTGTCTTCTGTTAATGACAATCAGTTTACGTTGCTAAGTAAAGTGCCTCTTGGCTGTTTTGAGTCATCAAAAGGTAAGAATAGATATTTTTGTTCTAACTGTGGTACGCAGCTTTATGCAAAAAGGGACGGTACGAAGCATATAGTTTTACGCCTTGGATCATTGGATACTGACCCTCAGGTAAAAGAGAATAGCCATATTTGGGTTTCACAAAAAGCAACTTGGTACTCAATTAGTAGTGATTTACCGGAGTATCAGTCGTTTGAATAAAGACTGGCAAAAGAACGCCCGCTTCTTTTAGCTCCATTCAAACTCCGATGGAGTTTAGGCTGCCTCATTGAATTTAATTACCCCCTCCCCTCTGTTTTTCCATAAAAAGAACTAAATGTTTGGCCATTAATGGGTATTCGGTGTTTTTAATGCGCTATATTTAAGTTATGAAGGCGTTAGCCGATATAAGGTTTACGTCAACGATTAACCGTACTTGTGTTTGAAATGAAACCAAAAAAAACGATGGAAAAGAAATTGGGCTCAGCCATTTATGGCTTATTTATTCTTTTGTTATTTTCCTCATTAGCTAATGGGGCTGTTTTCAGAGCAGATAAGGTAAAAAGGCTTGAAGTCCGCATTCTAGTGGATGTTTCAGAAAGAATGAAAGTCAGTGATCCTGATAACCGCAGGCGTGATGCGTTGAAACTGTTTATTAAGTTGTTACCTAATAATGGACAGGCCGGTATTTGGATGTTTGATGAAATGACCACGGAAATAATGAAGCCGGCAAAGTCTGGTATTTCATGGAAAGCTCAAGCATTGAAAAACCTAGATAAAGTACACTCAAACGGTGAGTCAGGTGATATTGAAAGAGCACTCGCGGTAGCGTCGCTAGATTGGGTCGAGAAGGAGGAAGGGGTGAATCGTCACATCGTTTTATTAACGGATGGCAGGGTAACCTCTGGTAAGGGTAAGGCTGATAACGTCGCATCAAAAAAACGAGTACTAGACCACCTTGTTGGGCGCCTTAAAGCAGCGGGTGTAAGCGTACATACAATCGCTTTTACGGAAGATGCAGATAAAGAATTCCTAGATGAGGTTGCTAGTGAAACACTGGGCTGGTTTGATGTTGCAACATCAGCTGAGCAATTAGAGCGGGGCTTGCTTAGAGTCAGTAAACGCTTAGTTGCAAAAAACAGTATCCCCTTGGTGGCCAATAAGTTTGTTATTGATGACTCGGTGAGACAGTTCACTGCCGTAGTTTTTAGAAAGAAAGGCTTTGGTTCAACTCAATTAGATGACCCTGAGGGTATGGATTTTGGCCGAACCAGCCGCCGTTTTGGTGTTGAGTGGCACCGTGAGAAGAAGTTTGACATTGTTACTGTCACTAAGCCAATGGAGGGAGAGTGGCGCTTGATTGCACCGGCAGACCCGAATAATGAAGTATTCATTAGCAGTAATTTGCAAATGGCGGTGGAAGATATGCCAAAAGAGATTATGGCGGGTAATAAGACGCGAATTAGAATGCTTATGACGGATAGAGGTAAGCTGCTAAAAAATAGCAATATGTTAGGTGTAATCACCGCGACATTAGAGATAACTAATAAACGCGGGGATAAAGAGCTCATTGAGATGGTGCAGGATATGATTACTGGGGGCTACTACTTTGCAGATATTGGAGAAGAGTTAAAGGAGGGGGCTTATGAGTTGGTTGTTCGAGCGGTCGCCAATACGTTCGAACGGGTAGAGAACCTTTCTTTTTATGTAACGGCTAAACCAAAAATTGAGTACGTGGAAATTAAGCCTGTGTTTAAACAAGTGTTGAGTGATGCTGGGATTGATATTCCGAAAGAAGGTGTTAGTAAAGAGCAAGTATTAGAGTGTCCTGACCTATCAAAAATTGTGGTTGGGGGCGTGTGCGAACTGCCGGTAGAAGAAGTGCCGGAAGAGGAGGGTGGCGGCTGGCTGCTAACCTCAGCTATAGTGCTTGGGGTGAACGTATTGCTTGGGTTAGCAGGCTTCTTTGGTTTGAAGTTTTACCGGAAAAAGGTTGCTGAAGATGATGAAATTCTGTTGAAAAAATTAGCGCGATGAGTTTGGAGCTTCTTAGTTGGGTTTTAGCGGTGGAAGTGGCCATAGCGGGATTGGTTGCTTTATATTTCATGTATTTTGTGCTGGGAAAGCAAAAAAAAGAGCAGCGAAAACTCGTGTCATCCGTGGTTAAAGTTTTTCGAAAAAATGGTTCTAAGCGAACAAATGAGATGGCAAAAGGTAGTGATTTCTCATCAATGGACGAGTCCGCGTTAGACGAGTTTTTGCAAGATATAGGTCAAAGTGAGTCTTTGTTATATCAGCAAATTACGCGGGTATTCCTGCATCAAGATGCCACTTCCCTTAATTTATGCGATGAAAGAGTGGCTGCAGTATCGGCTTCCTATTTGAATTTTCTTGGAGAGTTAACAGCGTGTTTAAAGGCTGAGGAGAGTGATGAGGGAGAGGGGGATCAGGTTGAATTAGAGATCGCTATATCTGAACAAGAGAGATTAAAAGAGCAATTAGGCACGGTATTGACTACATTAGATAAAGTGTCTAGTGAATACGCCTATTTGTTTAGTAGCAGCAAAGACCAAGACGAATTAAATGAGAGTAAAACCAAGATGATGGAGCATTTTAAAGAGCCAACAGAAATGGAGTCGATATGAGTGCGAGTATCACTATTGTTTTAATGGAGATTCTGTTTTTATTAGTGCTTGGAATAGGGTTCTTTCTTTTTAAAGCCCATAAGAAAAAGCAAGCAATGAGCAACCTATTAAACGCCTTGTTAAAAAAGTTGGACAATGACGCGGTGGATAGAAAAGCCAAGTTTATTGAGAGCTTCAAAATGTTGGGTGTGGCGGATGATTTGGCAGCAAATAATGCGTCTCAATTGGTCGATGCTGAAAGAGCTTGTATTCAGAAATTTGTTTCAGTTCAGCTAAAACAGCTTGATGATGATATTTCCTTTTTTAATGAAACCGTTTACGAACTTTCCTCGGTTTATATGCGGGTTGATATGTTAAATAGGGAAAGTGCTGTGCCGGCACCGGCGAAGGGTGTTGTTGAAGCGACGGGTGATGAAGCGACTGTGGCGAGTGAGAGCACGGATGATGAGGATATTGAAGTGTCGTTGGATATGGAGGATATAGGCGAGTTATCTGAACCAGAACCAGAGCCAGAACCAGAGCCAGAACCAGAGCCAGAACCAGAGCCAGAACCAGAGCCAGAGCCAGAGCCAGAGCCAGAACCAGAGCCAGAACCAGAGCCAGAACCAGAGCCAGAGCCAGAACCAGAGCCAGAACCAGAGCCAGAACCAGAGCCAGAGCCAGAGCCAGAGCCA
>Ga0209081_1000563_pt1 | contig 22455 bp, 24 predicted proteins | sample GOMGulsemesocosm_4_FD_184636 | JGI IMG/M metagenome (GOLD analysis project Ga0209081, IMG submission 184636) | Methane-oxidizing microbial communities from mesocosms in the Gulf of Mexico - GOM15B Gulf of Mexico (SPAdes) (version 2) | ecosystem: Environmental > Aquatic > Marine > Cold seeps... | reverse complement strand
GTATGGCTTGCAGACAATGTAATGCGTAAGCGTTCTGTATTCTTAGGAACGGTTGGGTGCCGTATCGCACCGACCAAGATATTATTTTTTTTAAGAGACTCGCTTGCAAGCATCACAGCTTGATTGCTACCCAAAATAACGGGCTGTATGGGCGTCTCTGAGGGCATCAGGTTTAAACCTAACTGTTCAGCACCTTGGCGAAATTGCCTTATCAATGCAAGCAGCTTTTCTCGTCGCCAAGTTTCTTGCTGACATAACTGTAAACTCACTCGCGTTGCGGCCATTAAAGCTGCTGGCATAGCTGTACTATAAATATAACTTCTTGCTCGTTGAATAAGAATTTCAATTAGCTCGTTGCTTCCAGCAATAAAAGCCCCCGCAGTACCTAAGCTTTTCCCTAGCGTAGCCATTAATATGGGAACTTGTTGCTGACTTAAGCCTTGCTGCTGCACAATTCCAGCACCCGTTTCACCTAACACGCCAACGCCATGTGCATCATCAACCATCAACATTGAACCAGATTGTTCAGCCAGTGCTGCCAGTGTTTTAATATCAGCCTGATCGCCATCCATGCTAAAAACCCCATCGCTAACGATCAGTTTTTTTGCGGCACTAGACTGCTCAAGCAACTGCTCTAAACGCGCTAACTTAGCATGTGGGTACCGTCTAAATTTTGCACCTGAAATTAAACCACCATCAATCAAAGAGGCGTGGTTTAACTTATCTTGCAACACTTCATCACCTTTGCCCATTAGCGCTGAAATAACACCTAGGTTCGCCATATACCCTGTCGAAAATACTAATGCTCGCTCGCGCCCAGTAAACGCGGCAAGCTCTTCTTCTAGCGCATGATGTTCGTAACTATGTCCACAAATAAGGTGTGCCGAGCCACTACCAACACCGTAGTTATCAACCGCTCCTTTAAATGCAGCTGAAATTTTAGGGTGATTAGCTAAACCCAGGTAATCGTTACTAGAGAAGTTATCGTATGCCTCCCCAGCAATTTGTACTCGTGCACCTTGTGGCCCTTCGATCACTTGGCGTGAACGGTAGAGTTGTTGCTGCTTTATTCCTTCAAGCTGCGCAGATAAGTCCCAAGGCTGCATCAGTAAAATTAAACAGTTGCAGGGTGAATCCCTAAGCGTTTAAATAATTGATGGTCACTGCTTTCTGCTGGGTTTTCTGTGGTCAATAATTGATCACCATAAAAAATTGAGTTTGCACCTGCAAAGAAACACATAGCCTGCATCTCATCACTCATTTCTGCACGACCGGCTGACAATCTCACTTGAGATTTCGGCATAATAATTCTTGCTACCGCAATCGTTTTAATGAATTCAAGCGAATCAATTCCTTCTGAACCATCCATACCGTCTAAAGGAGTCCCTTTAACTTGCACAAGCTTATTAATAGGGACACTTTCTGGTGGATGCTCCATATTTGCTAATGTTTGCAACATTTTGGCTCGGTCATCCGTTTTTTCGCCCATACCAACGATACCGCCACTACAAACATTAATCCCTGCTTTACGAACATTATCAATTGTATCGAGCCTATCTTGAAAGCTTCGAGTCGTCACAATTTCCTCATAGTACTCTTCAGACGTATCAATATTATGGTTGTAATAATCTAAACCAGCATCCTTTAATCGTTGAGCTTGACTGTCTTCCAACATACCTAAGGTGACACATGTTTCCATGCCTAAAGCTTTAACCTCTTCAACCATGACCGTTACCTTATTAAGGTCACGATCTTTTGGGCTACGCCACGCTGCACCCATACAGAAGCGGCTGGCACCATTCGCTTTAGCTTCTTTAGCGGCATCTACAACCGCTCTAATTTCCATTAAGGCTTCTTTTTCAAGCCCCGTATCATAACGAACACTTTGTGGACAGTAGGTGCAATCCTCTGGGCACGCACCCGTTTTAATACTCAACAATGTACTAATTTGTACGGCATTCGGATCAAAATTCTCACGGTGAATCGTCTGTGCTTTAAATAACAGATCATTAAACGGCAAATCAAACAAGGCTTGTATTTTCTTTAATGGCCATGTATTTCTAACAATATTTACTTTCGCTCTTGTTTGCTCGCCGGCCACTTCGGATGATATGCTCATGTTGAAACACCTTGTTTAATTCTAAAAGTGCAAATACTACATTAGGCGGCAGAGTTGTCAAAATTTATTTCAAAAAAATGAACAACTGGTTAAAAAAAGCTCAGCTTAAGGTTTTCCCAACTAGCTGCTTTATCTGTAATCAAGCAGGACATAACTCATTAGATTTATGCGCAGACTGCCTAAAAGACTTAATGCCTCTCGAACAATGCTGCTCGATTTGCAGTATAGAACTAACGACTCAAAACAATGTCTGTGGGCGTTGCTTGAAAAACACGCCGCACTTCGACCGCGTTGAAACACCCTATCGCTACCATGGAAGTACTCAATTCTTAATACAACAACTTAAATTTCAATCAAAACACTGCTGCGCGAGAATTATCGGTTCGCTAATGGTTAGGCATTTAAAACCACTAAACAAAACGCCCGACGCCCTTATTGCTGTTCCCTTGCATAAAAAACGCATGATTGAACGAGGCTTCAACCAGTCTGAATTAATCGCCCAACATCTACATCAACAGTTGAATATTCCACTACTCAAGCAACACGCTAAACGATTACGCAATACTGCTAACCAATCATCTCTACACGCAGAAGAGCGGCGTAAAAATATTCGCAATGCTTTCTCTTACCGCAATCCAAACAATATTAGCTCGGTAGCGATTATTGATGACGTGGTAACCACTGGTGCAACGGCGAATGAGCTAGCTAAAACTCTTAAACAAGCCGGTGTGGAAAAAGTTGAAATATGGGCTTTTGCAAGAGCTTAATTAAGCGACGATATAGTCCAGAGCAATGCCGACGAAAACAACCAAACCCAAGTAGTTATTGTTTAAAAATGCCTTCATACACTTGGCTGGCTCACGATTTTTAATCAACACCTGATGGTAAATCATCAGCAATGTTGCCACGGCTAGGCTTATTAAATAGAAAAGCCCTAAACCTGATCTCTGACCAATAAAATAAAAACTAAACAGTAATAGAAGCTGAAAAAAACCAATAATAACCGTGTCTAATTCAGCGAAGAGAATAGCGGTGGATTTAACTCCTATTTTTAAGTCATCCTCTCGATCGACCATCGCATACATGGTGTCATAAACCACTGCCCAAATAACTGTTGCGACAAATAATAACCACGCAACAACAGGCACAGAATTTGTTTCTGCGGCAAAAACCATCGGTACAGCCCAACCAAAAGCCATTCCTAAAAAAACTTGAGGCAAGTGTGTATGTCGCTTCATAAAAGGATAGAGTGCGGCCAAAAACAAACCTCCAAACGATAAGTAAATGGTGAGCGGGTTCATCAGTATCACCAATAAAAATGAAAGCACGACTAATACTGCAAATAATTGTAGCGCTTCAACAGGCGCTACTTGCCCCGATGCAATAGGGCGTAATTTTGTTCTTGAAACATGAGGATCAACCTTCCGATCAGCATAATCATTAATCACGCACCCAGCAGAACGCATCATAATCACGCCTAAGGTAAACACAGTAAAAACCAAGATATCAGGCGAACCGTTACTCGCAATCCACAACGCCCAATACGTTGGCCACAACAGTAATAAAATACCTATCGGCTTATCCATCCGCATCAGTAAGTAATACGCCTTTAAGTTCTCTTTATTTAATTGAATATTCATTGATCAAATAGTTTCGGTAAAAAGAATTCACTCACCAGGAACACGTTGCCATGTATCTGATAACTATTACGTCGTCCCCAAACGTATGAGTAACCCGTTAATTTTTCTTGCATCATTGAGCTTAGTTGGCTAACGGGCACTTTGGCAAATTCAAGTTTTATTCGCTTTAAATCAGGATAAGAAAAAATAATTTCACCCAGAGGTTTATTACCCAAGCGCGTTAAACCTTGTAGCTTAAAAGCGGCATCTTTAGGCAAAGTGCTACGAGCAAATACTGCTGTTGTATCTCCAATATTTAAAAACACCTCGCGAATCAATGCATATTGATCAGCTGAATGATTTAAGCATCGCGCATCGCTTAATAAAGGGGCACTCCAAGCTTGGTCAATGAGGTTTACGCTAAAAGATTTCTCGAACGACGATTTAAGGCGCTGCGTTAAAGAGCTAGTCTCACCCAACCAACCTACTAAGCCCGAAGGAATTGTTCCTAGAAACCAAGTGTTAGCTTGTCGCCAACGTGGCTCTTTAACAAAAAAATTATTAATTTTATTCAATGGAACTTTGCTCATTCAAACTTGCGCATATTCTACTGAATTACCCAACCATCGGTTAATTAATGGCTCAACTAAATGAGCTTCCTGCTGCAAAATCTTATCAGCCATCGCTGCAAGACTATCAAGCACCGCTGCGTCACGTTCCACATCGGCTACTTTAAAGCGCATAAAACCCGCCTGTCTTTTACCTAGTAGTTCACCGGGGCCGCGCAACTGCATGTCTTTTTGTGCGATTTTAAAACCGTCTGTTGTCTCTCGCATAATAGATAAACGTTCATTAGCATTCGCCGATAAAGGGCCTTTATACATCAACACACAATGGCTATCACGTTGACCACGGCCCACTCGCCCACGCAACTGGTGCAACTGAGCAAGCCCCAAACGCTCTGCATTTTCAATAATCATTAAACTTGCATTCGGCACATCCACGCCTACTTCAATAACAGTGGTTGCCACTAAAATTTGTAACTCAGCGCTCTTAAACTGATCCATTACCGCTTGTTTTTCATCCGCCTTCATCCGCCCATGAACCAAACCAACATTCAATTCTGGCAAACAGCTACGCAATAACTCTGCTGCAACTTCAGCAGCTTGACACTGTAAAACCTCTGATTCTTCAACGAGCGTACACACCCAATAAACTTGCCGACCATCAGCAACGCCTTGCCTGATTCGCTCAATAATCAACTCCCTTTTTGACACGGTTAACACGGTTGTTGTCACCGGTGTTCTACCAGGGGGTAATTCATCAATAACTGATAAATCTAAATCTGCGTAACCCAACATGGCTAATGTTCGTGGAATTGGAGTTGCCGTCATCACTAATTGATGTGGCTGCATACCTTCTAGCAGCCCCTTATCTCTAAGGGCAAGGCGTTGTTGCACACCAAAGCGGTGCTGCTCATCAATAATGACTAAACCCAACTTGGAAAAACCGACTTTTTGCTGAAATAATGATTGAGTGCCGATAACAATATGACTATGCCCTTGCTGAATATCATCGTTAATCGCTTGATAGGTTTTACCCTTATGGCGCCCCAGCAAACAATCAACTTGAATACCTAGTGGCTCTAGCCACGCTTTAAAATTGCGTAGGTGCTGATCAGCCAATAACTCGGTTGGGGACATTAAAGCCACTTGATAACCAGCCTCAATAGCCGCTAAAGCCGACAAAGCCGCAACCACTGTTTTGCCAGACCCCACATCGCCCTGTAATAAACGCTGCATCGGCTGATGAGATGACAAATCAGCACTAATTTCTTGTACAACACGTTGCTGAGCAGCCGTTAACGAAAACCCCAACTGTTGTAAAAAACGTTTCTGTAATGGTTCTGATAACTCAAAACACGGTGCTGACTGCGCTTTAAAACCAACCTTTAGCCGACTTAAACTTAAATGATGAGCCAATAGTTCTTCGGTAATTAAACGTTTAAACGCGGGGTTATCGCAAACATCCTCTGTTGGCAGTACTTGCGGGTAATGCAGCTGCTTTAAACTATCAAGCAGAGATGGAAAGCCTTTATTCAACATCAGCCAGTCAGGCAAAAGCTCCCTCACAAAACTCCCTTGCTCAAGCAAAGTAAATGCTTGCGCTATAAGCTTTCTTAGCGTCGTTTGATTAACACCCTCGGTAACGGGGTACACAGCTAACAAGCCCTTTTCAAACTGCCCTCTCTGCTCAGCAGAAATAAGCTGGTACTCTGGATGCACAACACCCAAGCCAGAACTCTTTCCAGCATGACGAACATCACCATAACAGCGTAACCATTGGCCACGCTTTAACATGAGTTTTTGACTATTTGAAAAATGGAAAAAACGTAAGTTGATAAAGCCCGTGTCATCGCTTAAACGCACTAGCATTGAACGACGTCCATGAAAAACCACTTCAGCCAATTCAACCCGTCCCTCAAACAAACTAGCTTGACCTGGGCTTAACGCTCCGATAGGCACTAATGTACTTCTGTCCTCATGCCTAAATGGCAAGTGAAACAATATATCAGCTACTGAGTTGATATTTAAACGTTGAAGCTTTTCTGCAACCTTTTCGCCTACACCTTTAAGCTGCGTAATAGGCGCGTCATCTAAACAATTATTCACAAACTAATCAGTCTATTAATACCTAAGCCAGCACCATGATTGCATCCATTTCAACTAAACTACCTTTCGGTAACTCAGCTACTCCAATAGCCGCTCGTGCTGGGTAGGGTTGCGAAAAATAACGCTCCATTAATTCATTAACCAAGGCAAAATCTGCCATATCAGTCAGATAAATATTCAACTTAACAACATCAGCTAAACTACCACCAGCAGCGTTGGTCACCGCCGCTAGGTTCATAAAAACCTGGTCAATTTGCGCTTCAATTTGATCACTAATGAGCACCATTGTATCGGCCACTAAAGGAATTTGCCCCGACAAATAAACGGTGTTATCAACTTTAATAGCCTGCGAATAAGTACCAATAGCCGCTGGCGCTAAGTCGGTATGAATAACTGTCTTCTTCATCTTTCTATACCTTTAATTTCGAACTCGTTCTATTTTCAACACGGAAGGAATATTATGCAAGCGACGCATTACACGTGCTAGATGCTTTCTGTCACGTACATTGATTGTAAAAACATGGCTACACGTACCATCTTGAGGCTGCCCCAAGTTTACATTTTCAATATTGCAGTCTGACTCAGATAGTAAAGAAGCTATTTTCGCTAAAACCTTTTTATTCTCAATTAACACCAGCCTGATATCCGAACTAAACCCACCCTCTGCACTATCAGCCCACTGCACATTTAACCAGTTTTTGTTCTTACGCTTATATTCGCGTGTGTTTTTACAGTGAACTCTATGCACCACAACACCGCGCCCTGGAGTAAAAAACCCAATCACCTTGTCGCCATATATTGGACGACAACAAGTCGCCAAGTTTACCAACATACCTTCCGTACCGCGAATATTCAACGTTGCTGTAGACTGCTGGCCTTTCGCAATATCAATCGTTACTTCTTCAGAACCCGCATCAGAAACCAATTGCTGAGCAACCAACAAAGGCAAGCGATTACCAAAGCCTAAATCGATCAACAAGGCATCAACAGACAATAGTTGCTGCTCCTTTAAGTACTTATCTAAACGACTTGGTTCAACATCATCAAAACTGACTCCAAGCGCTTTCAGCTCTGCATTTAATAGCTGCCCACCCAAAGTAATCGCATCACGCTCTTTAAATTCTTTTAAATGGTTACGAATAGCATTGCGGGCCTTATTGGTCACCACAAAATTCAACCAGTTGGGGTTACAAACCGCATAATCGCTGGTCATAACATCAACCGTCTGCCCGTTCCTAAGCACCGTATGTAAAGGCTCCATCTGCCTATTGATTTTCACCCCAGCACAAGTCATCCCTACATCTGTATGCACCGCAAAAGCAAAATCAACAGCGGTGGCTCCTTTTGGCAATTTCACAATTTCCCCCTTAGGAGAAAACAAGAAAATTTCCTGAGGGAACAAATCAATCTTTAAATTATCAATAAACTCAAATGAGTCATCAGAACCTTTATGTATTTCCAATAAGTTCCGTAACCACTCATGCGCTCTAACCCGAACATCATGGCTCGCACTCTCTGTTTTATATAGCCAATGAGCAGCAATACCTGACTCTGCCACTTGGTCCATTGAACGCGAACGGATTTGTAGTTCAATCGGCACACCAAAGGGGCCAACTAAAACGGTATGTAAGGATTGATAACCGTTACTTTTTGGTAAGGCGATATAATCTTTAAACTTCCCAGGTAAAGGCTTATACAAATTATGCAATACACCTAATGCCTGGTAACACTGGTCAACTGTTTCTACAATCAAACGAAAAGCATAGACATCAAAAACTTGGCTAAACGGCATCCGCTTCATCTTACGATAGATGCTATATAGATTCTTTTCTCGACCATAAATCTTGCCTGGAAAATCTGTCTCCGAGAAACGGTTCCTTAAGGCTCTATCAATAGTATCGATAATTTCCTTTCTATTGCCACGTGCATTTCTAATATGGTCAGAAAGAATTTTTCTACGGCGTGGAAAAATCGCCTTAAAACTTAAATCCTCTAATTCCAGCCGATATTCGTGCATACCTAAGCGATGTGCGATAGGCGCATAAATATCCAGCGTTTCACGGGCAATACGGCGGCGACTCGCGGGCTTCATCACCCCGATAGTACGCATATTATGCAAGCGATCAGCCAATTTAATGATGATCACTCTAAGGTCTTTAGCCATCGCAAGAAACATTTTGCGCATATTCTCAGCTTGCGCCTCAGCTCTCGACTTAAAGTTTATTTTAGTTAACTTACTAACACCATCAACCAACCCCGCCACATCACTATTAAATGCTTCAGACATTTCATCAAAAGTGACCTCTGTATCCTCTAAAACATCATGCAGAAGGGCTGCCATAATACAATCTAGGTCCATTTTCATATCACTTAAAATCAACGCGACTGAAACTGGATGGCAAATATAGTCCTCTCCACTTAAACGATATTGTCCTGCATGCGCTTGATTAGCCAACTCATAAGCCTGCATTATTTGAGATAACTGATCCGCTGGTAAATATTCACCAACCGACGACATTAAGTCCGCCAACAATTTATCTTGCGGCAACTCAACCAATTCTTTTGACCCTGTTTCCATTAACATATTTTTCTAGTTTGCATAAAAAATGCCCATGACGACATCATGAGCATTCGAGTCTACCACCAAAACTTAACTGATGGTGCGCACCTCTATCAAATAGTGGTGATACGCTTTATTCTTCTGTTGTTTTCTCTGAAGACGCTCCGTCAGCTTCATCAATAAACAACTCTTCAATAGGAGGATTGTCCACTGCATCCAAGACTTCTTCACTAATATGTCCAGCGGCGATTTCTCTTAATGCAACCACGGTAGGCTTATCATTTTCAACGTCAAGACTTGGTTCAGCACCTTCCATAATTTGACGTGCACGTCGAGACGCTAATAAAACCAACTCAAAACGATTATCTACTTTCTCAAGACAATCCGATACCGTTACACGTGCCATTTGAACCCCTTATAAAATATTTTTAGTCAGCTGGTAAGTATACCCTATTTTAAAGACTTTAATTAAGCAGTTGATCTATCAACAAAGAATGGTTCAGCACACTCCGATCAATATTAACTCGCTTGCACCTAATAATAGCCAACAATTCATTTAAAGCCTGATCAAAATCATCATTCACTAGCAAGTAATCGTACTCATTATAGTGTGACATTTCATCAACTGCTGTACACATACGTCCAGCAATAATTTCATCACTATCTTGTCCGCGGCCTTTCAAACGACTTTCGAGTTCAGGCTTTGATGGCGGTAAAATAAATACAGAACAACTATCCGGCATCAAGCCGCGAACCTGTTTCGCCCCTTGCCAATCAATCTCAAGAATAACATCAACTCCTTCCGCCAATTGATTCTCTACCGAAGCCTTCGAGGTACCATAAGAGTTACCAAAGACCGTTGCATGCTCCAAAAAACCACCATTTGCAACCAATGCTTGAAAATCGTCTTTATCTGTAAAATGATAATCCCCACCCTGAACTTCACCATCACGCTTTGCTCTTGTCGTGTGAGAAACAGACACTTCAATGCCTGTTTCGGCCTCTAATAACGCCTTAACCAAGCTTGTTTTACCCGCTCCTGATGGTGCAGAAATAATATATAACTGTCCTTTAGCTATCACATTTAACCTTTATTCTATATTTTGAATCTGTTCGCGCATTTGCTCTATCAGCACCTTTAGTTCAACCGATACATTGGTTGTTTGTATATCGGCTGATTTTGACCCTAAGGTATTCGCCTCACGGTTTAACTCTTGCATCAAGAAATCTAAGCGTCGCCCAACGGGTTCATCTTGCTTTAGGATTCTGCGAACCTCTTTAACATGTGACTCTAGGCGATCTAACTCTTCTTCAACATCCATTTTTTGCAAGAAATATACTAGCTCCTGTTCTAGCCTTGCTTGGTCCGGTTCTGCAAGGTAATCGTCTATTTTCTTCTGTAACTTTTCACGCAATAGTAATTGAACTTCTGGTAAACGCTTTTTCGCCAATAACATTTGCTGCTCAATTAATTCACAGCGAGTGGTCACCATCTCTTCAATATCTGCTCCTTCACGCTCTCTCGATTCAAGCAGTTTCCCCAATGCATCATTAAGCAGCGAAATAGCGCCCTGATGAATCGGCTCCATATCTTCCTTAACTTCAGCTTGAATGCCCGGCCAACGCAACACATCCAAAGGAGAGGTTGTTTGGAATTGATTCATCTCGCCTTCAATCTTCGTTACCGCATTGAGCAACTGACTCAATCGAGCTTGATTAATCTCAATAGCATCTTCGCCCTGTTTTTCTTTCCGGTACGATAAATTACATTCGACCTTCCCACGCTTCAGCTTTTTAGCTACCGCCGCACGCACTAAAGGCTCAAGACAACGAAAGGCTTCTGGTAAGCGTGATGAAACATCTAAGTAGCGATGATTAACCGACCTGAGTTCCCAAATTATTGTGTAACCATCAAGCTCTACCTCACTGCTTGCAAAGGAAGTCATACTTCTTATCATTTTGTCGCCTATACTTAGAATTTATCAAAAGATAAATAGTAGGCTCTTTTCAAGAGGATTCATACCCTGTTTAATAAAAACTCATCACCCAGCGCAAGCATTAAACCACTAGGCAGCAGTCAAGCGCTGCCATCGGGCACCATTCTCGATGACTATATCATTGAGCGAGTTCTTGCAGAAGGCGGCTTCAGCACGGTTTACCTTGCTCGACAACTTAAAGATCAACAACAAGTTGCCATTAAGGAGTACAAACCTAAAAAGCTCACTCTAAGAGAAGAGCTAGACGTTAAGCCAATTGACCCAGCCAGTGCTGTTTTATATCAGCGTGGGCGCCATTTATTTATGGAAGAGGCTAACTTATTAAGCAGCTTAAAACACCCTAATATTGTGAGCGTACTCAGCTTCTTTCTTGCTAATAATACCGCCTACTTAGTAATGAACTTTGATTACGGTACAACCTTGGGTGACTGGTTAAAAAATAGCCACAATATCGTTACTAATGAATTCCTACTGGATGTTTTCAAACCTGTTACCAACTGCATCAAAAATATGCATCATCGCGGCGTTTTACACTTAGATATAAAACCTGACAATATTCTCTTACGTCCATCAAGCACGCCCTTAATTCTAGATTTCGGTTCGGCCTTACTCTATAAAAAACAACAAGCACTCCAATCGCACAGTATAACTAAAGGCTACGCTGCCCCAGAGCAGCATAGCAACACTCAGCAATTAGGCCCGTGGAGTGATATTTATGCTATCGGTGCGAGCATGCGAACCTGCTTAGACAGATCCCCTCCCCCCGCTTCGTGTGATCTGGACAAGATCAAGCAATTAGTTCCCTGCCATAACCTCTATAAAAAGGACATGACTGAAAAGTTACTGTATGCCATTGATTGGGCGATGCAAACTGACCCTGCAAAAAGACCTCAAACAATAGACGACTTCTTAAACGCCTTTAATTATTTATAACTAAAGACAGAGGGTCAATTAATCAATCACGCTCATTAAGTCTTCGCCTATAATGCGGCTTCATTTATTCAGGAATAACAACATGAGACCAAGTGGACGCAAAGCGGATGAACTTCGCGACGTTAAGATCACAACAAATTTCACCATGCACGCAGAGGGCTCCGTACTAATCGCCTGTGGAAATACCCAAGTTTTATGCACTGCATCGGTTGAGCGTCGCGTACCGCGTTTTCTGAAAGATAAAAAACAAGGCTGGGTAACGGCAGAATACGGCATGTTACCTCGCTCTACACATTCACGCATGGGCCGTGAAGCCGCTCGCGGCAAGCAAAGTGGTCGTACCCAAGAAATCCAGCGATTAATTGGTCGCTCTTTACGCGCGGCGCTTGATCTAGGTGCCTTAGATGGTTACACCATTACAATCGATTGCGATGTATTACAAGCCGATGGCGGTACTCGTACTGCGGCTATCACAGGCAGCTACATTGCACTATCAATGGCTATTGAAACATTAATTGCCGAGAAGAAAATTAGCAAAAACCCACTACACGGGCAACTTGCTGCTGTATCGGTTGGAATATACAACGGCGAGCCAGTACTCGACCTAGATTACCCTGAAGATTCTGAAGCTGAAACCGATATGAATGTCATCATGAACGATGCTGGCGCTTTTATTGAAGTACAAGGTACCGCTGAAGGGCACGCCTTTCGCCGCGAAGAGCTAGACGCTATGTTGAACCTTGCTGCAAAAGGTATTAATGAACTCATGCAACATCAACGTGACGCTTTAAATAAATGAAACAACAAGTTGTTTTAGCGAGCGGTAATAAAGGGAAGATTGCTGAAATTCAGGCAATTCTTCAAGAGCAAGCTATCGACGTTATCTCTCAGTCACATTTTAATGTGACTGAGGTTGATGAAACGGGAACAACCTTTATTGAGAACGCCATTATTAAGGCTAGGCATGCTGCTAACATTTCACAATTACCAGCCATTGCCGATGACTCAGGTTTAGAAGTTGATGCATTAAATGGTCAACCCGGTGTACATTCTGCTCGCTACGCCGGACTACCATCAAACGATCAAAATAATACTGACAAATTACTGCACGCATTAATTGATATTCCTGCAAACCAACGGAGCGCACGTTTTCATTGTGTCATGGTTTTTATGGCTCACGCAAACGACCCTTCACCACTTATCGCACACGGGGTTTGGGAAGGTCGTATTGCCTTTGAAAAATCAGGCAGTAATGGCTTCGGCTACGATCCCGTATTTTATATTCCTGAGCTTAATAGCATGTCAGCAGCGCTTGATCCTTCACTTAAAAACACCTTAAGTCACCGTGCTCAAGCATTAAAACTACTGATGCCACAAATTAGTCATTACTTTAATAAGCAGGCATGAAGCTAGTCGATAATAGGTTTAGTCTTTATATTCACATCCCTTGGTGCATTAAAAAATGCCCCTATTGTGATTTTAATTCGCATGAAAAACGTGATGACTACAACGAGCAAGCCTATGTCGACGCACTCATCCGTGATTTAAGCGAAGAAGCTCCTCGACTGAAAAACCGTCAATTAAGCAGCATCTTTATTGGCGGAGGAACACCGAGTTTATTCTCAGCAAAAAGCATTCAACAGGTACTTAATAGCGTACAGCAGCAATTAAATCTTGCTGACGATATTGAGATTACTTTAGAAGCCAACCCCGGTACTGCTGAAGCGGGTAAGTTTTCTGATTTTCGCCAAATTGGCATCAATCGTTTATCCATTGGCATACAAAGCTTCAATGATACGCACTTAAAAAAACTTGGCAGAGTACACGATGCAGCACAAGCGCATCGAGCCATTAGTATGGCGCAGGATGCCGGCTTTAAACGCATCAATATCGACCTTATGTTTGGCTTACCCGAACAAAGTATTGCGCAGGCATGTGATGATGTTAAACAGGCGCTAAGCTACCAAACAGGGCATTTATCGCACTACCAACTGACCCTAGAAAAAAACACTCTATTCTATCAACAGCCCCCGAGTTTGCCTCACGATGATTTACTGTGGGATATTCAAACTGCTTGCCAAGAACTTATTGCTCAACAATTGAACCAATACGAAGTATCTGCCTACGCCGCACCACAACAGCAATCCCAGCATAATATAAATTACTGGCAGTTTGGTGACTATATAGGCATTGGCGCTGGCGCTCATGGCAAGCTCAGCCAAGCAGATGGAACCATCAATCGGCGCTGGAAGAAGAAACAACCTCGCGAATATATGCAGCATGCAGGATCAAGCTTAGCCATCGGTGGTGCCAACATCATTTCAGAAAACCAACTTCCCTTCGAGTTCATGATGAATGCCCTAAGGCTAAAGTCAGGGTTCAGCTTAGAACAATACCAACAGCGCTGCTTCCAAAGCCCTGAAAACATTCAACCAATACTCGACCAATTAGTTAGCAAAAAATTACTTCTTACTAACGGCACATCTTATCGCTGCACCAGCCAAGGCTGGAACTTCCTGAATGATACCTTAGAGCACTTTCTTGCAGTTTAATGCAACATCAACTCAGCCCTTATAAATATCACTGCCCCTATTGCGGTGAAGCGATTGAAACGCTGATTGATACCTCTCAGGGCAACCAACAAACTATTGAAGACTGCAGCGTCTGCTGCCGCCCCATTGAGCTGCTCATTGACCTCGATGAAGACGAACAGAAAATTAAACTGACAGCACGCACCGACACAGAATAAAATATAAACTTACTAGCCACACAGAATAACTATGAAAAATTACAAACAAGACTTTATTGAATTTGCACTGGAGTGCGAAGTATTGAAATTTGGTGAATTCACTCTTAAATCAGGACGAGTCAGCCCTTATTTCTTTAACACAGGTCTATTTAATACCGGTGATCGCCTGCGTAAATTAGGTCAATTTTATGCGCTAGCACTCGCAGACTCAGGTATTGAATACGATGCTTTATACGGCCCTGCCTATAAAGGCATTCCTCTTGTTTGTGCCATTTCAATTGCCTTATCTGAAATCGCCAACAAAGACGTCCCCTACATTTTCAACCGTAAGGAAGTTAAAGACCACGGTGAAGGCGGCTTATTAGTGGGTGCTGAATTAAATGGAAAAGCACTTATTATTGATGACGTTATTAGTGCCGGCACATCAGTTCGTGAATCTGTTGAAATTATTCAGCAAGCAGGCGCAACACCTGCTGGCGTGCTTATATCACTTAACCGCCAAGAAAGAGGCCGTGGCGATACATCCGCTATTGATGACGTAGAAAAGAGTTATGGCTTTAAAGTAGCCTCTATCATTAGCTTGGCAGATATTATTAGCTATTTAGAAAAAACAGCTAATACTGAACAGCTTGAACAAATCCTTAAGTATCGCGAACAATACGGCACTAGCTAGCCACCACCACGTTGAAACTTGAGCATAAATTGCTTCATTAGCTGTTTTTGCTCAAGTTCATTCAATGTAAAAAAGTTAAAAGATACACTAAGTATTGGTAAGCTCAGCGAGGCAATTTTCCGAACCGTCTGTTCACCAAGTTTAAGTTCGACTGTTTGATTGGCAAAATAAAAGTGAATGAGGTTTCCTTCACGCTTATATTTCAATGTATTTTGTCTGGTTAATAAGCTAATAAATTCATCACGCGTATAGCCCATTTCAAAACTTAACTTATTTTCTTTTGTGTCAGCCACCGGCGACTGCCGGCCAAAACCCTACGATATCCCCATCTTGAAGTTGAGTCACTTCACGCGAGTCTTCATCCAAATACACACCATTCAACAATACGATATGAATAGTGGTACGAGGCAGCTTTAAGTCATCAATCAAGAACCCAACTGTTGTGTCAGTTGAAATTTCATAATCAAAACCATGCGATTTTGTATCATTAACAGGCAAGTACTTCATCAATCCTGCAAATAATTTTACAGTTACTTTTTTTGTCATCGTTATATACCAATTATAAGGCGCTATCAAATAAGTCTTATTTCAATAATTCCTTGATCCTATATTAAAAAAGGGGCGATAGCTTAGTAAGCTATCGCCCCTTTTTCTGTACTAACTACGGGTAGATTAGAGCCCTAATCGCGCCTTAGTTTCATCGGTAACCATACCTTCTGCTGACCATCCACGAGCGGTGTAATACTCAGGTAGCATTGTAACTAAACCGTTCACTTTGCCTGTTGCTGGCCCAGTCTTAACGGCTTCGTTTAACAAGCGTGGAGGTAATGTATCACCCGAAGCACCTTGTCCAGCCGCTTCATTATAAAGGCGTTCTAGATTCCAAACTCGCTCACCAATTACAGCCAAACGTTCCGATGTCCACTCACCTTCAGAATCAGCATTTAACTGTGGAGCTACATCGTCTAACGTCCATGCAAATGAAGTGAAGATACAAATACCCGCTGAGTCAAACGCAGCTGTTGCATTTTGGAAAGCCATTTGCAGCTCAGCCTTTCCTTCTGTAACAAGTGGGTCTGTTTTAACTGGAATACCTAGCACTTCAGACGCTACGGTATAACCACGAAGATGACACGCACCACGGTTAGACGTTGCAAAACCTAAGCCCATACCTTGAATACCACGAGGATCATATGCAGGGAATTCTTGTGAACGCACACTCATTGATAATTCAGGGTGTCCATACTTCTTACAAAAACGTGCTGAACCAGTTCCAAGCTCAAGACCAAAACCTTCAGCAGCAGCAACAAGCTCTGTACACTTAACCATTGCTTCGACATTACCAAAGTTTAGTTCGATACCACCGGTGTCTTCTTTGGTTAGGAAGCCTTCTTCATACATTTCCATTGCTGCAGCAATTGTAGAGCCTAACGAGATAGGGTCTAAACCTTGCTCATTACAAATAAAGTTTGCATAAGTTAATGCATCAATATCATCAATACCTGTATCACAGCCTAACGCCCAAGCCGCCTCATACTCTAGGCCGCCTGAATTACCATGATATGAATGATGTAAGTCTTCTTTATTTTTAATTGTAAAATGCTGAGGATCAATCGTAGAGATACGACCACAAGCAATCGTACAAGCAAAGCAAGCACCATTTCGAGTTAAGTTAGGTTTACCATCTGACTCACGAGGTTCTAACATGGCTTCGCCAGATACTTTAGAAGCACCCTCAAAGACAGATTCTTTCCAGTTATTTGTTGGCATTGCACCCATTTCATTGATCACATTCATCAATACTTGAGTACCTAATGCAGGCAAACCTTCACCCGTTACAGGGTTACCAGCCAATACGGCTTTAGCAGCATTTGTTGCATCAAAGAAAGCTTTTGGATCATCTACATGAACACCTTTGCTTCCACGAATAACAACCGCTTTAACGTTTTTAGAGCCCATAACAGTACCCACACCCGAACGACCAGCCGCACGATGTAAGTCATTCATAATTGCTGAATATAGCACCCCTTCTTCACCTGGAACGCCAATTGCCGCAACGCGTAGTTGTGGATCTTGATGCTTAGTATGTAACCACTCATCCGCTTCCCATACTGACTTACCCCAAATTTCATCCGCAGGTAAAATCTCAGCATCTTCATCATTAATACTAAGGTAGACAGGGCTAGCAGCCTTACCTTCTAAAATAACCATGTCCCAACCGGCACATTTCATTTCATTACCAAAGAAACCACCAGAATTTGAACAGGCTACCGCACCTGTTAATGGGCTTTTTGTAATCACTGAGTAACGACCAGCTGTTGATGCCATCGTTCCAGTTAGTGGGCCAGTAATCATAAACATCTTGTTTTCTGGCGATAATGGATCGGTTGTTGGTGGTACTTCTTCCGTTAAGTACTTAGTACCCAATCCACGTTGTCCTAAATACTGCTGAACCCACTCCATATTGAGTGGTTCTTCTGTGCAAGTACCTTCTGTCAAATTAACTCTTAATACTTTTTTTGTCCAAGACATGAGCTATCTCCTCAAAATTTTATATAGTTTTATTTATTCAAAGCTTATTTCGTTGGAATAGCTTGAGCCGCATAACCTTTCATTTTGTCGTAACCAGTCCAGTTAGCATCTTGATAAGTAATAGCAGATGTAGGGCAAGCTTTAGCACACTCAGGATCACCGCCACACAAATCACATTTAATAACTTTACCACTATCAGCGTTATAGTTAACAGTACCGAATGGGCAGGCAATGGTACACACTTTACAACCCACACATAAATCATTAACGATTTCTTTTGCGCCGGTCGTTTTATTTAATTGAATCGCCTCAACAGGACAAGCGTGCATACACCAAGCTTCATCACACTGAGTACAGGTATAAGGAACAAAAGTCCCTTCTTCATGAAAAGAAAAAATCTTTATTCTCGATTTCGTTGGGTTAAACACACCCTCCGCTTCGTACGAGCAGGCCATTTCACACTGTAGGCAACCTGTACATTTATTCGCGTCGATGACTAATGACATTTGCATAACACTCTCCTTATTAGATTTATATTTTTGATGTTAACAACAAACTAACCACCCGTCACACTCATATGTCGAAAAATAACGGGTTTCTCAGATATATTAAAATCATGCCCTTTAGGCTTAATTTCCATTGACTCTATTAAAGCCTGTTTAACCGTACTAAGACTCACATCATCTTGTCTTAATATTTTTTTAAGATCCATTGAATGTTCTTGCCCTAAGCAGAGCAATAACAAACCAGATGCAGTGACTCTGACTCTATTGCAGGTATCACAAAAATTATGACTATGTGGAGAAATAAACCCCACCGAGTTTTCATAACCCACCACATTATAGTAACGCGCTGGCCCACCTGTTGTTTTAGTACTGGGCAACAATTCAAATTTCTGCTCAATATCCTGCTTAATCTGATCGCTAGAGTAATAAGCTTCCTCTCTAGACCTATCAGTTACCAAGCCTAGAGGCATTTCTTCGATAAAACTAATATCTAAACCTTCGTTCATCGCATACTGAACAAGGCTAATAATTTCATCATCGTTTCTGTTTTTTAGAATAACAGCATTAAGCTTAATTTTTTCAAAACCGGCCTTTTTTGCCGCTTGAATACCATCTAAAACAACACCTAAATCACCCACACGAGTAATTCTTTTAAACTTATCAGCATCTAAGCTATCTAGGCTAATATTTATACGCTTAACGCCCGCATCTTTTAATGGCTGCGCCTGCTTTACAAGCTGTGAGCCATTGGTTGTGATAACCAGCTCATTCAATCCATCCAGCTTAGAGATGTTCCCCAGCATATCAACTACATCTTTACGCACCAGCGGCTCACCACCGGTAATACGGATTTTAGTCACCCCAAGCTCAACAAAAGCTTGTGATAAAAGTGTAATTTCCTCAAGCGACAACACTTCTTCACGAGGTAGAAACGTCATATCTTCACTCATGCAATAAACACAACGGAAGTCACAACGGTCAGTCACGGAAAGCCGAACATAGTTCACCTGCCGTCCGAACTTATCGATCAGCTTATTCGGTTGTGTTTTTAAAGCAGCATCCATATATAAACCAGCTCCTCTACTCAGCATAAGGTTCTTTGATTTCAAAAGCTTGCGTCACAACCGATATTAATTGTTAAATAAGGTTAAATTATCTTTACGAATTAATGTCTTATTAAGCAAGCTAAGTTAAGACCCACACCTTACCCCACTTTAATTCTATAGACCATTTTTTTTTAAATATTTTGTTTGTAAATAACAACAAACCTAGCTTAATTATTCAGTCCTCTTGGTTTTTCGTATACCCCGAGGATATTTCATTTAAGATAGTGCTCATGCTTATTTTAATAAATAAAAAAACACACTATGAAGCTACTTAAAAAAAAGACTAGTCTCTTTACCACTTTAATTTCCTGCTTGTTTTTATCTACGGCTACTCTAGCTGCAACAAACAATGAGATAAGAATATCGACTCTTCAATTTGGTACGATTAATTGGACACTACAAACCATCGTAAAAAACCAGCTTGATATAAAGAATGGTTTTACCCTTCAGCTTCAGCCACTCGCCAGCACTCAAGCCACCAAAATTGCCTTGCAAGCAGATGCGGCTGATATTATTGCTGCCGATTGGACTTGGGTCGCCCGCCAGCGAGGCATGTCTTCAGATTACTTATTCGCTCCTTATTCAAGTTCTGCTGGTTCATTAATGGTTCCTGCCCAATCTAAAATACACTCTATTCAGGATTTAGCAGCCAAAAAACTGGGTATTGCTGGCGGTGCTCTCGATAAAAACTGGATATTATTACGCGCACTAGCCTTAAAAAACGGCCAAGACTTAGACCAGGATGTTAACAAGGTTTTTGCTGCACCACCGCTGCTTAACCACCTTATCAAACAAGGCGAGATTGATGCTTTGATTAATTTTTGGCATTACAGTGCCCGTTTAAAGGCTCAAGGCTACCGAGAAATAATCAATTTACACGACATCATTCACCAACTTGGAGTTGATAGAACCGTCCCCATTTTAGGCTATGTATTTCAACAGCAATGGGCTGAGAAAAACGCCAGCACTATCAATGCATTTCTTACCGCTAACCGCCAAGCCGGCGAGTTATTATGCTCATCAGATAAACACTGGCAGGCTATTTTGCCACTAACCCGAACAAACGACCCTCAGACTCAAAAACTCTTACGTGCAAATTATTGTGCGGGCCGAGTTCTCAGTTTTACTCAACAAGACATCCAAGCCATTAGTCAAATATATTCCATATTAGCGAATAGTGGCGGCGATAAATTAGTGGGTTCTGTCAAACAACTCGACCCCAAACTTTTTTGGATGAGCAATCAACACTAAGCCCTAATGATGAGTCTGATGTCACGTTTCACATTTTTGCCCCCCCTGTTATCGTTAAGTCTTTTAGTCATTACTTGGCAAGTTTTAGCTGTCGTCCTTAATACAGCCGTACTGCCCTCACCACTATTAGTTCTTGATACACTTATTACGGCCTTGCAGACAGGTGAATTACAGCACCACCTAGGTATCACATTATATCGCCTAGCTATTAGCTTTTTTCTAGCAATGTTTCTCGGCACAGCCATTGGCTTAATGCTTGGCCGATATAACAAAGCCAATGCCTTTTTTGATAGCTGGCTTATTATTTTGCTGAACATACCCGCCCTAGTCACAATTATTCTTTGCTACATTTGGTTCGGCTTAATCGAAACCGCAGCAATTTTTGCAGTTGTTATTAATAAGCTCCCTAATGTTATTGTTACGATTAGAGAAGGTGCAAGGAACCTCGATGAAGACTTAATCGACATGGCAAAAGCATTCCAATTCGGTCAAGCAAAAACTCTATTGCACGTTATTTTGCCTCAGCTATACCCCTACATAATGGCATCGGCACGGACGGGGCTCGCATTAATATGGAAAATTGTTCTAGTTGTTGAGTTACTGGGGCGAAGTGATGGAATGGGCTATCAAATCCATTTGTTTTTCCAACTATTTGATATCACCAGCATCATGGCTTACACCGTATCTTTTATTGTCGTCATCCAATTTATCGAAATGACCATTTTGAAGCCACTCGATAAAAAATCACAGCGCTGGAAATAATCAGAAAATGAACAAACTGAGCATCGATATAAAAGATAAAGCCTTTGTAACAGCCGATAACCGCACTATTAATGTTATAAAAAACCTTAGCTTTGAACTTTCAAATAATGAGCTAATTTGTATTATTGGGCCTTCAGGTTGCGGTAAAACAAGCCTATTAAATATAATCGCTGGTTTAGATAAGAACTTTAGCGGTTCAATTAAACTTGATTCGTCAGAAGCTAACTATACAAGCAGTTATATCTTCCAAAACCCTCGTTTATTACCTTGGCGAACGGTGCTTGAAAACATTCAACTGACTTCGGACGATCACGTAAACAACACCGCCAAAATCACTCACTTATTAGAGCGCTTAGGACTTGAAAACTCACTCCATAGCTACCCACAACACTTATCACTCGGTATGCAACGACGCGTTGCTTTAGCACGTGGTTTTTACAAAGAGAGCGATGTGTTACTGCTTGACGAGCCTTTTGTTTCCTTAGACCCACCAACGGCAAGAAATGCACGTAAGCTATTAGTTGATTTATGGTGCCAACAACCACGAAATGTCCTATTTATTACTCACGACTTAGATGAAGCTATTGAACTAGCAGATAGGCTACTATTTATTTCCAAATCACCCAGTCATATTATTGCTGAAATCGATATTGACATCGCTCGAAGTGAAAGAACTGAAATAAACATCAATCGCTTTAAGGAATCATTAATCAATAATCGCCCAGACATCGCTCACCTTATGTAGAAGAGCCCCGCATTTATTTTTTGCATAAAAAAAGACCGCTGCCCTTAAAGGGCAGCGGTCTTTTTCAGAAAACCTAGTTAATTAAGCTACTTTTTTAGTTGCTTTTTTAACAGTTTCTTTTACTTCTTCAGTAACAACAGCATTGCTTTCTTGAACAAGCTTAATTACTTCTTCGTTGTAAGATTTCGCATCTTCAACTAATGCTTTACTGTCAGCAACTGCTTTTTCAAA
>Ga0209081_1000561_pt1 | contig 22488 bp, 19 predicted proteins | sample GOMGulsemesocosm_4_FD_184636 | JGI IMG/M metagenome (GOLD analysis project Ga0209081, IMG submission 184636) | Methane-oxidizing microbial communities from mesocosms in the Gulf of Mexico - GOM15B Gulf of Mexico (SPAdes) (version 2) | ecosystem: Environmental > Aquatic > Marine > Cold seeps... | reverse complement strand
TAATAATATTCTGTTGACTAGAGCCCATTGGCCTCAAGTGAGTAAATCTAATATCCGGCTCATCCCAGCTCATTGCCAGCCAGCCTAACTGACGACAACGGTGTCCATCAATTCCATCCCACATGACTTGCCTAACAAAGCCACCTATTTCTTCAAAACACTCACGCCGGTAGAATTTTGAAGCGCCAATAGCATTTTCATCACCACAACCTTCACTGACAAACTCACCGGTCACTTTATCAATATAATAAGGCTTTCCGCTACAATTCCCTAAACGTGGGTTTTCATTCATCCGCGCTATCAATGTTTCAAAATAACGAGGCGGCATAATCAAATCAAGATCTAATTTACAGATAAAACTAAACTGCTTCAGATCAATGGTATCAAGCCCCTCATAAAAGGCCTCAATAACACCAGGTCCAACACTGCGGTGGCCTCTGTTTTCTCGGCTAACCAACTGAATGAATGAGTACTTAGCTGCATACTCTATCAATATCTCAGGTGTTAAATCAGAAGAGCCGTCATCAACGATAACCCATAATGCTGGCAGTATCGTCTGCCCGACAACACTATCAAGTGTCTTACGCATAAAGCTCTCTTCATTCCGGCAAGGCGAAATAATCACATAACTATCCAGCACTAATCACTCCATGTCATTGCAAATAAAACTTTAATCATTTACTCGTTTCTTATTTGTTATCTTTTTAGCTAATGTAATCCAATACTTTTCATAATAAAACGTCGAGGCATGAGCCAAGCCGAACAAAATCATGAATAACAAGGGCCGCTTCGAGTACTTTTCAATTAAATCACCTTCACCTAACCACGTATGAGCAAGTAAAGGATGAATCACATACAAGGCATACGAAATACTCGCCAACCATCTAATACATGAAAGTAATTGTCAGTACTTTCTTCGCGAGTAGTGATGAGACGCGAATAAATGTCTTTCAAACAATCAGTAAACATCAGACGGACTTCGACGTTAATAGAAATTTATAAACGTCCATCCACACCATCTGCAGGAAATAAATATTTAATATCATAGAGCACATGATTTGCCTTGGCATAAGCCTTCACTCCCTCTAAACCTAGCACCTTAAACTGGTCATGCGAAACCGCCACAATAATAGCGCCATAAACATTCACCGTAGGCTGCTCAATTAAAGATAGGTTATAGACTTCTCTAGCCTCCTTTTTATCCACCCACGGATCAAATACATCCACACGTGCATTATATGTTTCACTTAGCTCGTGAATCATTTCAATAACACGCGTATTTCTCAAATCAGGACAATTTTCTTTAAATGTTAGCCCTAGCATCAATATTCTCGAATCAACAATATTGATTTTCTTTTTCGCCATTAACTTAACAACTTCACTGACAACAAAATGTCCCATATTGTCATTAATACGGCGACCGGCAGAAATCAGCTGCGGATGATAACCAAGAGACTCTGCTTTATGGGTTAAATAATACGGATCTACCCCAATACAATGCCCACCCACCAAACCCGGTCTAAAAGGTAAAAAATTCCATTTTGTTCCAGCTGCTTCAAGCACTTCTTCCGTATCAATACCCACACGGTTAAAAATTAACGATAATTCATTCACTAAAGCAATATTAAGGTCACGCTGGGTATTCTCAATCACCTTTGCGGCTTCTGCCACCTTAATACTGCTTGTTTTGTGTGTACCCGCCGTGATAATTTCACCGTATAAGTCATCAACCAGCGTTGCTATTTCTGGCGTAGAGCCCGAGGTTATTTTTAAAATATTGGTTAACTTACGTTCTTTATCCCCAGGATTAATCCGCTCAGGGCTATACCCACAATAAAACCCTTCATTAAAAACCAACCCAGAGTCTTTTTCTAAAATAGGCACACAGACTTCTTCTGTCGCACCGGGGTAAACTGTTGACTCATAAATAACAACATCGCCCTTCCTCAGATACTGAGCGACTAGGTGGCTAGCAGAAATAACCGGTGAAAGATCAGGATTCTTACTTCCATCAATCGGTGTTGGTACTGTAATAATATAAACATTGCTTGAGCTTAAATTTGAAGACTCTGTGGTAAAACTTAAATGCCCCGCCTCGGCCATTTCATCAGCGCTTGTTTCTAAGGTTGTATCTTTACCAACGTTTAAATCCGCAATGCGAGATGTATTAATATCGAACCCTATGGTAGGAAACTTTTTGCCAAACTCAACCGCTAAGGGTAAACCCACATAGCCTAAACCAATAATTGCTATTCTAAATTTCATTTCCGCCCATTAACCTTTATCTCTTAAAATACTATTTATATTCAATTAATTGAGCTCTATTACCTTTGAGCTTATCCATAAAAAACTTAAAACACCCTAAAAACTGCGGACCTTTCGCTAGTACCGTCGTTAATGCATAAAAAAACCTAATTTGTTTAGGCTGATTCAAGTATTTAAACTTTAAATATAACCGAGTCACTTGCAATGGATATGCTAAAAACAAAACGATAAACGCTTTATCTAAAAGTACAAATAGCAACGTAAAAACAGGGAGTATAGCAGCCCAACAAATAATGCTGCGTAACTCTTTTACTTTAAATCTTTCACGAGATGCTCTATGCAAGTAACATGATGAAGCATAGGCGTAACCCGCTCGCTTTGCTCTTTTCCACCATTGACTAAATCGCGTTATTGCAGCATCGTGCAGAGTCATTTCTTCATCCAGCCTAAAAATATTCCAGCCTTCTTGCCTTAATCGAAAGCACATTTCAGGCTCCTCACCTGCAATCAAATCGCCTCTATAACCCATTACTTGATTAAAAGCACTTACTCTAACCAATGCGTCACCACCACAGGCCATGGTATTACCAATTGCCGTATTCCATTCTATATCACATAATTTATTATAAACGGACTGCTCAGGGTAGCGTTCACGACGGCGACCACACACAACTGCGCAATCAGAGTTCTCATCTAAAAACTCCTGCGCCAAATCTAACCACTGATGCTGAACTTCACAATCCCCATCTACAAACTGAATATACGTCAAGTTGGGGTGTTTTTTAAGTAAATAGGCCACCCCTTCATTGCGTGCTCGCGCAGCAGTAAAAGGGATAGACAGGTCAATTGATAAGCAATCAACACCTCGCTCAGTAGCTTCTAATAAACTATTATCAGATGATCCGGAATCCACGTAAACAATATAGTCGATACTACCCAACAATGATTCCAGGCAGGTGATTAATCGCTCACCTTCATTACGACCAATCACCACTGCGCCAATACGTGTATTTTCGTTTACCTTATTCATTCAAAATCAGTTTTTGTATTACCGATCACTTTTGCCGGCACCCCTGCCACCACGGCATAAGGTTCAACATCATGGACAACAACTGCATTAGCACCAATTAATACATGCTCACCAATAATAATAGGTCCTATAATTTTGGCACCCGCACCTATATCAACATGTCCTTTTATTATAGGGGCCACACTGCTTCCACGTTTAACACCTATAGTTACTTGTTGGTGTACTAAACAATTAACCCCTAATTCAGCAGATGGGTGAATAACAATTCCATTAGCGTGCGGAATAATTACTCCTCCTCCTAATATTGAGTTTATTGGTATATCTGCACCCGAAATGATTGTCCAAAATAAATGCTGCAGCACACAAATTTTAGATAACAAATTAAACAACACGCTGGGGTTCTGTTTATATCGTTGATAATTTCGAATTGCTCGCAATAATTTACGACTAGGATCCCAAAATCCCCTGGGAATTTCACGGCTCCAGTCCGCATCAATACTTGATATCATTGTTTTCCGACCAATTAAAATTTTGACTCGTAACACACCACTTATAATTATCGCATGATAATTCAACGTCTAAGTATTGCCCTAAAATAGCCAAGTCCTTATTAAATAATTCTGTTAAATATTCAAGGTGCGCTTCATCAATTACTGGGCGTTCTTGCATTGTTAAACTTTTCTTAACTCTATCTCTAAAACTTTGAGGAACCAACGCGCGACGTAAAAACGTCATCACACTTGATTCAACTAACCAAGAATACCCCTTAAAAGCCCGAACCCGTTCACCCGAAACATTCTGAGCAGCAACATCATCTTGCCACTTAATACCTTCCTTATAACCGATAAAACCAGCAACACGCTGTAATTCCTTTTGTGGATTATGTCGAATAGCCTCATTAAAAACAGGCAATACCGACTCACACCCAAACTGTTTAAAGTAAGGCTCTAACTGCCTAGCATAACAACTATAAGCTGTTAATTCTTCGTACTGATCAATAGCCTGATTAATATCGCACTTAAACTCATTTTGTGACCACTGGTGAATATAATGAGACACCAAACGATCTATAGGATGGCGCATTACATAAATAAATTTAGGCTTTTTAAGCAGCCTAGCGATGCGTTCAACTGTTAAAGGGTAATCCGGTGATTTTGTATAATGCGTACTCGATTCACCACATATATCCGGGGCCAATGCATCAGAAAACAACGACTGATACCAACGCTCACCTCGCGCATATTCAAGATCATCACTAAAATAATTAGGTTCTTTCGGCGTACTCATGAAAATGCCATCTTGCAAGGCTAATTGTGTATGCAAGGTACTAGTGGCCGACTTCATCGCCCCTATAATAATAAAATCAGGTTTTGTCATAATTACTGGGATGAATATAAGCCCTTAGGGGGTTAAAAAAGTTAGTCCAAATATCTTTCCATTGAGACTTTGCAACAGCGGGTTCAAAAGAAGACGGTAACAATGATCTTAGTAACGACACCAAATACCCCAAACTCCAACAAAGGTTGGCCATTAACACCCCCTTACGCCCGTATACTTGATAAAAATATCGAGTGCGTGACTCATAAAAGTAACGAGGCAAACGCTTACGCTGCTTGGCCTGGGATTTAACAGGCGAACTACCACCACGCAAATGCACAACATGGGCAGCCGGCACATTTAATACCTTCCAACCCGACTGCTGCGCTTTATATGCAAAGGCCACATCCTCATAATACATAAAATAACCATCGTCCATAAGGCCAACATCTTTAAAAACCTGAGCCTTAACTAACACACAAGCAAAGCTCGTCCAATCATAATAAGTAGTCTGCTCAGACACTTCAAAAGGCACGTTAAATTGCTGGAATATTTTAGTAATAAGTCCTGTCTTAGCAGATGAAATCAATTCACTAATCGGTGTGTGAAATCGAAAACAACTCTCTTGGGGTGTAGCATCGGGCCATTCCAAACGTGGGCTAATCAAACCGGCAGAGTCATCTTTTTTAGCGACTTCTAACAATAAATTTACCGCACCTTTCCTAACCAAGGTATCGCTATTGAGTAACAAGTAGTAATCTGCCTTTGCTGCCTTAATGCCTGCATTATTACCGCCAGAAAAACCGGTGTTATCAACCGACCTAATTAGTTCAACTTTATCAGTGCAAACTTGCTCACTTATCCAGTGCTGAATAATATCGCATGAATTATCTTGTGAAGCATTATCAACCACCACCACTTTTGCATCTATCTCTGCTATCTCAGGCAATAAAGAAACGAGGCAGTCGATGACTAATTTGGGAGTTTTGTAATTAATAATTACAACAACAAGCTTATAGTTCTTACCACCCATTACTTCAAGTGTTTCTTATTAACTTCATTCATGGCCATTCTTGCCTGTTTATTTTTCGAATCAAAGTTAAAAAAACGTGTGACTCTCTCTTTAAAAAATAAACTAAAACCATATCTTTTGATGGAAAACTGTAACTTAAAAAATTTATTACTAACCTTCAACCAGAGTCGCTCAATTAAGCCGATAGATATTAATGGATGACCACTTAAGTCATAATCAAGGTCATGCATTAACCCTTTTGCCTTTGACTCAACATACTGAATTTCTCTAATTGATAACTTAGTTTCCCATTGCCGCACCAACGATGGGTCAGGCATGCTGTACGTTGACTTACCCGTATAATCAAACATCTTTTCAGAGTATGGCACACCAATAAAAAAACATAAATCTTTTAAAACAGCCGATGGTGAGAGTATTAAATCTTCAAATCGAACCTCAAAGCATTGTTCAGGCAACACCTTTCCTTGCAATACTGCCCAAGATTCTTCCGTTTGCAACCAATGCTCAACACCGTAATAAACATTACCAGCCCAGCCCATACCAATACTTGACCTTGCCACATCACGGGGGTCACGAATTAAATGGATATATCTAGCATCTGGAAATAAACAGGGAATACGATCGAAGCCACGATGAACATTTAAAGCCAGCGAACTTTCGGCAATGCGTAACTGTTCAACAAAAGACTCAATGAGCAATTGATAGCCCAATACACAGTCAACCACCAAAGACTTAGACAAAAAAATACGATGTGCGGACAACCATTCGTGGTAAACATTAATTTCAGGGAATACCCCGTCCTCAGTCACCTGATCAAATAGAAAGTCAAACTCACCTGGGTTTTTAATCTTAGGGTGGTGGTCTAACATTAAATGTGTAAGAGACGAACCTGAACGGAGCGCTCCACAAATAAAAACTATATTATTTTTCATGAAATTCTATTAAAGCTTCTTCAAGTTGAATAACTTTATCTCCCCACTGGTGACATTGTGCTTCTTTGTAAGCATTATTAGAAAGAATTAGCCATTTGTCAGGATCCAAGTCATAAATTTTTACCATCGCAGAAAACAGTTCGTCTTCTTCATCAACGTTAATGAGGATCCCCCCCCCAGACCCCAGTAACTCAGGTGCCGCACCACATCGAGTTCCAATAACCGGCGTTCTGCATGCCATCGCTTCTAAGATTGGCAACCCAAAACCTTCAGAGTTACTCGTAAATAGCCAGGCATCACATTGAGCATAGATATTTCGAATTTCATCCTGTTTAGGCTGGTGGTAATATTTTGTCCCATCTGGCAACCCTACAACCTTGCCAATTTCTTCAGTTCCGAAGGCAACCATTTTGGCTAATGGAAATCTTTTTTGAAATCGTTTAAAGCAATCAAACGCTTGTTGACTTCCTTTATACGGCCTAGCTGAGTACATCAAGCCAAATGTAGGGACAGGATTTTTTGAACGCCTTATCGAAAAAAACAAATCTTGTTCCACCGCATTACCAATGGTATCTATTAATTCTTGCTGATATTTATCCCGTAATATATTTGCTATCCAATTCGCTACCACTATTTTCTTGAAAGGAAATCTAAGCATAGCCCTTACACGCTCAACAGGAAAACCCGAATGAACCTCATAATGCTGTATAAAATAAACCTTCTTACCTTTCCTCTCAGGGAAATCCGCAACCCATTCTGCAGTACTCCAAAATGTTGCAATAACAACATCAGCATCAGGAACATCATTGCAAGTTACAGAACGATATCCATCTAAAACCTTAACGTCATAAGTAGCATCAGAAAAAAAAGACTCGTCAAAGTTGGAATTAAATTTATACCCCTTCCAATTTAATACCGACTTAAGCCTTTCATTTAAAGTTGGCAGTCTTTTATTAGGAGAAACAACTGTTATTTCATGACCTTTTTCCGCGAGCAGTTTCGCATAAATAGAAACAACACGAAGCCCACCTGATAGATTCAGCGCAGGCACAACAAATGTAATTTTCATACTATCTTTTTATTAAAATCATAATAATATTTTTCCACACAGGCCAATATAATGGCTTTTTCATACAAGCTCTAAACGAAATACCCACCGCTTTCTTTTTATTTTTCGTAGCATGCAACCTCCATGATTCTCCAATCATATAGCCGACTATTTGGTCTTTACTACTAGCAGGGTTTGCGTCATCTCGTGGGACAATAGGCGGCGTTCCTTTCTGTAGTAAGTCGCTACCAGTTTGGAGCCTTTGTTCTAAAAATTCTCTTGCCAAATTTTCATAAAAACCTCTTTGATTTAAGCTCTGAACATGGGTAATGGAGCTATCGTGAATACGATAAAAGTACATGTTTTCAGGAATATAGCCAACTGCTCCAGTTTCTGCTAAACGAAGCTGCATATCAATATCTTCCGCTGTGATGAAATACTCTCTAAAACCACTCAGTGTCATCAATACATCTTTTCTAATCAGAAATGTGCCTAAATGAGTTCTTGTCTTCCCTGCAAGTAACTCTGTTGTAATATCACAAGTCGAGTCACCAGTATTGAATTCAGAAATAACGCCGCTTTTCTCATCCATACTGGTAAATTTACCTGATACTGCACAATGATCATGGTGCGCATCCAACCATCCAACTTGCAACTTTAACCGTTCAGCTGGATATAGGTCATCAGCATCACATCTGCAAACGTATTGGCTCTGCGCAAAATCAAGCGCCAGATTAAGTGCTGCTGATATACCCTCAGCTTTCCCCTGCAATATTTTTATTCTATTATCAGAAAAAGACTTAACCAACGATAAACTATCGTCCGTTGAACAATCATCAACAACAATCAACTCAAAATCCCTAAATGTTTGATCAAGAAGCGATTGAACTGTTTCTTCAACATAATCTTCTGCATTACGCATTGGCATAAGAATTGAAACAACACTCATAACTTACGCCCCTTTAAATATTACACAATAAAATAAGCGCCAACCTTCTTTATTAAAAGGCAACAACCTTATTGCCTTAAAACTATAACTAAGTGCTGCTTTTTTATTCTTGTAATTAAATGCCCACCAACCAAACTTCAATATAAAAAAATACTGCGCACCTATACTATCATTTGCACGCCAGTCACCCGATACTTCAAAAACACCTGTAATACCTCTTCGCACCCATGCTGCTTCAGTAGCTTTCTTAGCCGAGGTCTTCTGTTGTTGAGCCATGCGGCCACTAATAGAACTTGAAAGGAATCGGTATTTTATGACAGCATCTTTTAAATTAGAAAATTTTCCCACTTCCCCCAAACGCAACCATAAATCCAAATCTTCTGCCGGATAAAAATCCTTTCTATAACCACCAATTTTTTGGACAACATTTTTTCGATACATAACTGCAGGGTGAAAAAAAGATGCATGTCCCTGAAGTAAGAGTTGTTGTATTTCATCATCATCTGCCGGCACATCGAGTAATGTTAGTTCTCGCCCCATTTCATCAATAACAATCGCACAACCACCGACACAAACAACATCCACGTTGTGCCTTAAATAATCCACCTGGTCACGAAACCTATTTGGCAATGCAATATCATCCGCATCCATTCGCGCAATTAAGAGAGTTTTGGCCAAGGCCAACCCTTCATTTAAAGTTGCCACTAATCCTTTATTTTCCCGACTAATAAGACGAATACGTTTATCTTGTTGCGCATATGCATCTAGAATATCCAAGGTACCATCGGTAGAACCATCATTTATAATGATAAATTCAAAATCTGTAAATGTTTGCTTTAATATGCTTTCTACGGCTGCTTGAATATACTTTTCCGCATTGTAGACAGGCATAAGAACTGAAACAGAAGGTGATACGTTAGTCATTTGGAGCTTGTCGTTAAAACTATAGTTTTACCATTGTTGCTTCGTAATGCAGCCTCTAAGGTTTCATGATGTATAAGGTTACCATCATTATTCAAAGTACATACTTTATAGCCAAGTGAGATAATATTCCTCACTTCAATCAGGAAATCACTCCATTGAGAACCTGCTACTTCTTTAACCATGTCTAACATTATATTATCAAAACACTGCGATTTTAACAGCCTAGCCGCCCCCTTTAAAACAAAGGACTCATACCCTTCAACATCAATTTTTAGAATTTTTATTGGTAAATTAACTAGAAATTCATCGTCGAGGCGGACACATAATGCATCAACCGTTACAACATCATCAATTTTTTTGATGCTACTTGAAAATATTGAGCCATCAATATCCTTTGCGGATATTTGCCCATCGCCCAACCTGCTCTTTGAAAAAGTTAATTGTACGTTTTCCTTATTGCTGCCTACCGCACAAGGCCGCTGTATTACACGCTCATGCATCCTATTTAAAACCAACGATTTTGAAAATAATTTATAAGAACGAGGGTTTGGTTCAAATGAAAATATTCGACCAAATGCCCCAACCTTTTGAGCAGCTAGTAGCGAAAAAGTCCCTATATTTGACCCTACATCAACAAACCAATCTCCACCCCGTAAGACTTTCTTTAGAAACTCTTCTTCCGGAAACCCATAATAGCCATTAAACACTAACTCAGGTGTTACGCTTAAATCCATGCCATCAGCCACTATACTATGACCGTGTATTGTTTTAATTAGGATTTCATCAGTACGTATGTAAAATGAAAAATTTCTAACTACCGGTTTACCCAGAGAATTAAATCTTCTGAAGCCGTTCATTAACCGAATAGCGTATGGCTTTATAAAACATTTAATAGCCGTTTTATATTTACTTAATTTAATGGGCACCGCAGAAGCATTAGCAATATCCTGATCAGACCACCATGAGTGCGCCCAAAGGTGCTCCCCAAAGGATAACTTATGATTGGGTAAAGGCGCTTCGTTCCAGTTATAGGTATAAAATGTTTCTCGTGGTAAAACACTAATATCATCACGCCACTTTAAATTTTCTGCGAAAAAAGAAGGTCCCGTCGTTTCAACCGGCGACCTAGTCCAGTCAGGCTCATTATTGTTTAATTCATCAATTAAAACTTTCAGTGCCGGGTGCTCTTTTTTTGCGCCAAAAATAGCATTGGTTAACACAACGCCATCTTCACTAGCAATAAAGAAATCGTAGTTATCAGCGAGCCCATCCATAGAACGAAATAACCTCAAATCACTATCGATATAGACCCCCCCAAATCGATAGACAACATCTAAGCGCAATAAGTCTGCTAATTGAGCACCTGAGTTAGCTTTATCCCAGTATTTCTCAAGTAAAAAACCATCTTTTTTTATAGGGTCTTGCCAAACCATTATTTCCCAAGAAGAATGTAGCTTTTTTGCTAGCTCAATAACGTCCAATTGTTCCTGGTTAGGGATTTCGGGGATGATGAAATGAATTACTTTTTCCATTCTTAATGTTCTTTCAATAGTAATTTCTTGAAATAGACGCTTCTTTCAGACAAGCTATCATAAGTACCACTATCCATTATCTGCCCTTTTTCCATAATTATGATGTTGTCACATTCTTTTATGGTTGTTAGGCGATGGGCAATCATTATTATTGTTTTACGATGCGCTAACTCATATACCGATTCGATTATTGCAAGTTCAGTAGGCGAGTCCAGTGCGCTTGTTGCTTCATCAAGAATTAAAACGCTAGGGTCATGATAAAGAGCTCGCGCGATACCTATTCGTTGACGCTGTCCGCCACTTAATCGAATCCCCCTTTCTCCAACAATCGTTTGATAGCCATCTTCTAACTCATCAAGAATAAAATCATGCAGGTTCGCCATTTTTGCAGCTTGCTCCACTGCTTTTTTATCGATCTGATTATCGGGGATCCCAAAGGCGATATTCGCACTAATGCTTGAGTCTGCTAAAAAAATCACTTGCGGCACATAGCCTATGTTTTTTTGCCATTGACTAAGCATTTGCTTATTCAGCCGAGCGCCATCAACCGACATACATCCATGCTGTGATTCAAGTAAACCTAACATAATATCGACCAAGGTCGATTTACCTGATCCACTAGTACCAACAATACCAATTGTTGTATCGGCTTTAATTGTTAAGGATAAATTATTAATCGCTTGCTTCGAGGTATTTGGGTAATTAAAATTTATATCTTTTAACACTAATTCTTTATTAAACAGTAATGGTTTCTTAATGGATTTATTTCCCTCTGAGAAAGTAATCGGTAGTTTACTCGTACCTTTAATATCATTATAAAATATATCAACCGCTGCAATATCATGTTTTAAGGTGGCCATACTTTGAAATATGCCCTGTAACGCTGGCATTAAACGATAACCCGCTAAAGCATACAGAGATATCATTGGTAATACCGTTTGCACATCATTCCTTACTGTAACTAGGTAGATGGTAAGGCTTAGAATACCTCCAAAAGCAATGGTTTCTAAAAAATACCTCGGTATATCCACAGCAGCTCGATTAAAGACTTGGTGTTTTGCAATTTCTTCTTGTGTATCATGAAATTTCTTTAAATAATAATTTACACGGCCCAGCACCTTTAATTCTTTTATTCCACCCAATGATTCATTAATATAGCGCAGCCTATCGGTACCTAAATGCGTAACAAGAACCCCTATTCGACGAAGTTTTAAGCGTATTGACCAATAAACCATTACATACGAAGACCCTAGAACCCCTCCTACAACCAAAGCAATAATTGGATCAACCAATATCAAAAAGGTCAAAATACACAGAGCAGTCAAGCCTTTTGAAACAATATTAATAGCGCTCAAAATACCCCCATTAAGCACCCTAAATACTTCCGTTGTTAAGTTTTTTAATAATTCAGCGCTATTCCTTCTTAAGTGAAATAAATAGTCTTCATCGAGGTAACGCTTTAACATACGAAGTGCCATAGCGTGATTTGTAGCTATTATAAATTTCAACGACAGCCATGAACTAAAGGCTAAAAATAGATTCGTGAGTACTAACACTAGCAAGACAACACCGCCTAACACAACAATAAAATGACGGTTATCATCAATCCCTAAAAAAGTTTTAACGGCTAGTAAATGCACATTTTTGTCAGCGATGCTAGGGTCTGAAGCTGCTGAAATAAAAGGGAAAATAGAGGCAATTCCGACGACCTGAAGTAACGCTGTTATGACGATAATTAGCGATAATAATAACAACCGTCTCTTTTCTTGCGCAGAAAACTCCAAATATAGCTTTTTTAAACTAACATACATTAATTGCTTACCTTTTTACCGTTATTTATAATTTGTTCTGAACGACCCAGCAATATACCCGCTAACAACCAAAGCCAAGGGGCTAATGAGGCGTTAGGCAGCTGATCTATCATAATAATACCGACCAATACCGCATGCGCAGATAATAGGTTTTTCTCTGATGTCTCTTTAAGGTATTTAGCCGCCTTTTGTGCTCTAAAAACGGTAGCTGCCAACAGACCAAACTCGGCTATAAACCCTGCTAAACCTGCAACCCCAAAAGTGATTATCCATCGTCCATCTGTTACCGATAGACCAGCTCCAGTTTCGTTATCGTACACACGATTACGCCCCCACCCCCCCCAACCAAAGAAGAAGCGCTCTCTCCCATGTGACAGCAGCGCATCTTCATTATCGAAGCGGAATTGTAATGACTGAGCCCTCTCTTCACTGAGGGTTGTTGCCACGGCCATAATGGCTTGATGCGGAAATACCTTTGAAATTGACATAAAGGGATACAACATAGCTAAAGAAACTAACATAATCGCTATTTTATGCTGTATTTTTGTTCCAGCTTTTTTAAGCAGTACAAAAGCAAACATCCCATACGCTAAGGAAGCAATGCTTTTGCACAAAATCAACACACCTAATAAATAAACACTCACTAGCGTTGAATTCAATCGTCTGATTTTAACTCGATTATTCCACAAAGCAACAGAGGCAAGTAAAACAACAGCACTAAAAAATGCAACCCACAAACCATGTCCCATAAAGACAACAGGCCTAAAACCACCATAACGTTTTTGCTGAGCAAAACTATGTGGAAAATAGTCATAAAACCAATTGTGAAACTGCGGGCTCATTCGTACCTCAAGCAACATGGGTATTGAATAAATTAGGCCAGCAACCACAAGGAGTTTGAACACTAACAATTGATGCTCATACGTTCTAAAGAACTGCCTACCCATAAAAAAAGGACTTATTATTAGGAATTGATTTATTGTTGCCGACAAACCATCGTAATATGTTAGGCCTTTTATACTCCTCCACCCCGTAACCAATGTATCACTATTCAGTGCCGATGTTATAAAGGGTGTAACTAACAATAAAATAACAAGGTACTTTAGTCTACCCAGCTCTTTTATGTATGAAATACGGTATTTTTTAACCAACCAGCACCCCATTAGTGCAGAGCAGACGGGGATAGTATGCTTACCCATTGCAGGAAGCATGGGTAAATCAATTTCTGTTTTTACCGGCAAAAACATAAAACCACCGAGTATCGTCCATACCGTGGCGACTTGAATATTTTTTGTGCGGTACCAATAAATTGAAAGCAAAGGCCAACAGGCTATTACTGCGTATGCAAATCCATTTCCCATTGTCTTTTTAGTACGTTGTTTAAATTACCATTAAATAAATTTCGTAGAACTCAACCCGCTATTTTTAAATAGCAAATTACCCTAGACAAAATGATTATAATATATTTAACCCGAATAAAAAAAACAGCACATAACATTCCTGTGCTGTTTCATAAATTATTATAGTATCGCTTAAACTACCTCATCAGACACTCACCCGTTGAAGAGGTAGCCCTACACCGTCTTCGATCACCGGCCTTACGTTCATATCTGACGTAGTCGCCTGAAGTAGTTGTTTTATCTGTCTCGTCAGTTTCAGTGTGATTGCTGACCGTCCTAGTACGAGTGACCTTACCCTCATATTTGACATATTCACCTCTAGTAGATTTTTCATATGCCTCGCCAGTTTCAGTGCTGTTAATTACCTCCCGACCACGAGAAGCTCTACGATTTAATATAGGCTCTGCGCTATCTACAGTACTATCGGCTATAGTGGGATCAGTAACAATACCTTCACTGGCGTCAACAACTGTTGCTGAGTCTATATAAACAATATCTGTATATCGCTGACAAACATTAGATGACGTATCTGTGTTTAAGTTTGCCCCACTTTTAGTTATACACTCTACTGTTGACGTTTCCGGCTGAGTAATTACATTATTTTTAACATCAAAAACATGCTCACCTCCAATAGAAATACCCTCACCATTATCTTTACTCAAAATAATATTGTTATTGGAAATCGTCACATTTCTGGATTTAACAGTGTCTTCTGGTTTCCCAGGGATTTTAATACCCGCTCGTAGAACATTTCCTTCATCAATTATCGTATTACCATCCACAATCACACCATCACAAGATGAACACTCAATTGCAATATTCCCCATATTTAATAATTTATTATTAATAATACGTACATTCTTAAACACCTCATCCAGTGCATTACCGGGATCCACCCCAATACCCCAGCAATATGGGGACACAGCACCAGCATCTTCTTTTATTATATTATTTTCAATAGTTAGGTTTGAAATTAAACCATGCGCCACTAACGAGACACCTCTGCATTCATTATTTATGTTCGACGCTTTATATAGAGTGTTCCCTCTTATCGTGATTGAATCAACAAAAACACCTATTCTTTTACCTGGACTAGATATGTAGATATTATGTTTATTTATTTTAGCGAAACCATTATTTTCAAATTGGTTATTCTCAATCAAAGTATCGTTACCACCACCTAACCAACCACCGCCTGAATTATCAATAATCGTAGAATTTCTTAAGGTTAGACGGTCATTATAACCATTTACCCCTGCATTTAATGCACCTGATCCTGCAGAGTGCACCGCGGTACTAAACCCCTGTATATGTAAGTTATCTAACATCACGTCATCTGCGTCGTTATATATGAAGATTCCTGTTTTAGAGCCTGTAGAGGAGAATAAAATAATGTTCCTAACAACATACCCCCCATCTGCATCCGCACTCCCTCCATCCATAATAGAAAGCCCATTCACATCCTCTGCCACCAGTTGCGGCCGTTCTAAATTAACATCCCCATAATCAGCAATCGTACAAACTGAAGCTGCTGAACACCGTTGATTAAATAAACGACTATCTACAACTTGAAACACACCTCCACGACAGAATAGAACACTATCACCAGCATTCATGCTGTTGAATGTTGACATTCCTTTAGAAAAGCTTTGAAATGGTGTCGATTCTGAACGACCATCATTAGTATCATCACCTTTATCACACACATAGTAATTTACTCCACCAGCCGCAGATGGCGTATTTCTCAAGTCGGCATTAACTTGTTCAACAAAGCTTAGATTCGCTTTGGAGGGCGTACATCCAAGCACAAATACAGCACATGTAATTAATAGTGACAACGATAGTGATTTTCTCATCTTAGAGGCTTCCATACGTCGGTACTCCTGTAATATTCATTTAGTATTTCCATTTTAAGTTAAACCAAAGAGACCCATGGATATTGAATTAATAGCTAGTCACCTATCGTGGCACTCGTTATGTTAGTTACGATCACATGATAGTTGATTATTCAAATAGTGAACGAGTAACGGGTCACACTTTATTGTTTAATTTAACATTTAGGTTAAATCGCCTAAGCATTTAAATTATTCAGCTAACTCGATTGAAAAAAGGGCTTATTACCAATAAGCAGCGATTCGAAGAGAGTGGACACCCTTGTGTATATACATAAAACAACCTCGTCCCTTACAGTACTCCTAAAGCCCGATAACGATTTCTGAATATTAGCTAATCCAGCTGCTTAGCCAAACGCTGCTCATAAATTCCATTTCAACCACTAAGAGACCTTAGTTTATTGTAAATTCTATTAATACTTTTCACGGCAGACACGCTATTCTTGACAACTACGGTACAGACTCTATCCTTGCTAGCAGTCGTTCCAAGCTTTTATCGAGCCGGCTCAAAAGACTTACGGCAACACAATATTATATTTATCTTTCAACATGAAAGACACAGCATCCACTTGCGGGTTTTCCTTCTCAGTAGCTTTTATAACACTCGATGACTTTTTATCTTCCATCATGCACAAAATGGTGTTGATTTTTATGCTTTTTATATCATCAGCAAAGGCATACACCATTGCAAAATCACATAGGTTATTAATCCTTCTTGGAACACCCCCGCTATAACAAAAAATAGCTGCACACGCTTCATGGCTGAAAATTGGCAGCGCTGCCCCAGCTTTTTGCAAACGATGGACGATGTACTTCTCTGTTTCTTCGAAACTCAACGCTTTAAGGTGGAACTCCACTCCAATTCGTTGGGCAAACTGCTCTAACTCTGGCAGATTAAGTTTACCGATTAGTTCTGGCTGACCGGTTAAAATCAACTGCAAAAAGATATCGCTATCGATATTTACGTTGGATAATAGGCGCAATTCCTCTAACGATTTCACACTAAGATTCTGCGCCTCATCGATGATTAATACCACGCGTTTACCTTCTGCATGACGCTCAACAACAAAGTTAATATAGTCCCTATAACGCCCGGCATTATCCGTTGCACTCGACTCAATATCCAAGGCATCCAACACCCAGCCCATTAAGTCGCCAAAGGATTCATGAGTATTATTAATAAGACCGATCACACAATCATCAGCCATTTTCTTCAGCAAGGCTCTAATTAAAGTCGTTTTACCCGCACCAATTTCCCCCGTCACCACAGTAAAGCCCGCGTGACTAACCACCCCGTATTCAAGCATGGTCAGTGCTTTTTTATGGTTAGGACTTAAGTATAAGAAATTAGGGTCAGGGACTTGGTTAAACGGCTTATGCTCTAAGCCAAAGTGTTCGGTATACATAAGTTAGTAACTTTGGTGCATCGGTGGTTTTTCTGATTTATTGAGCACACTGCCAACGAGTTGCGTCCCTTCCAGTAACTGGAGGGATTTGACTATTTCGGATTCTTTGTTCTTGCCATCCTCAACAACCAATAACGTGCAATCAATATATTCTGATGCCAATAGAATATCATCGGTTTGCAGAATGGGCGGCATATCAAAAATAATCACTCTAGAGTCATATTGCGCTTTTAAATTTGACGCTAAATTTGTCATTTTTGAACTCGACAATAATTCTGCTGAGTTTTCTGCTCTACCCTTACCTGGCACTATAACAAGGCCTTTGATACCCGGGTTTATCAAAATATCAGTTAACTCTATATCAGATTCCAAGTAGTCTTTAAGCCCTTTTTCAACGTTTAAACTAAAATAGTCGCTCAAGCGCGGGTTACGTAAATCGAGATCAACCAAAAGCACCGTCTGGTTAGTTTCCAAAGCCATCGCCACCGCTAAATTAGAAGAAATTAATGATTTACCTTCGCCCGCTGTTGGCGAAGTAACGGCTATGGTTTGCCAATTATTTTCACGCATTTTATGTAACACTTGGGTTCGTAACATTCTAAATACGCCAGACTGAGGGTTGCTGTACTCAGCGGCTACAACGCGCTTGTCCGCTAAACTTTTTTCAGATACGTTTACAACCTTAGTCTGTGTGTATGCAATATCGACAATATCTTTAGCTTCTGCTCGGATAACATGCGCTGTTGATTTAGTTGGAACATGTGCTGTTGATTTAGCTGAAGCATCTGCTTGTTTATTACTAGCCTTTTGCCCTGCTTTCGCTTTATCCAGTGCTTTTTGAATTCTATCCATTTATCTCATTACTCAAGGTTAATAACAATTACAACAAACTAATTTTACGCAGAAGTTTGAACCAAAATACTTCAAGGTCCATTATTAAAAAATGGACACCCATCATCGCTATCACAGCCAGCGCAGCCAAGCCAATTAACCAATAAATACGCTTATATTTTTTGCCTTCCAGGGAGGGCTTATCATCTTTAACTGTTAATACGGGTACAACCACTAAGGGGTTCGCACCTAAAATCCGGCTAATATCACTATAACCTCTAACACCACCCACCAACATATCGAACAGTATAGCCAAACCCACACCGATACCAATGGAAGCAACCACACCTAAAGCAAATATTTTGGGGCGATTAGGTTTTTCAGGCTTATTTGGCACGGAAGGTGGCTCAATTAGCGTGAAGCTTTCACCCTTATTTTCTGACTCTAGGTTTTGTGCTAGCTCTGCCTGTAATTCTTTTGCTCGCAGTTCCTTATATTTAGCTAAGTTATTATCATAGTCACGCACTAGATCATCATAAGCGCGTTTAACTTGATGCGTTTCCGCAACACGCTTCTCATATAATTTAAGCTTTTTGTTAATATCCCTCTTACGCTTAAATAAACGTTTAACTTCCCGCTCTGACGCATCAATCCTAGAATGTATTTTCACAAAAAGCGGGCTTTTATTGCTCGAACTGACCGACCCATTATCGGGCTCAGCCGCCAACTCTAACTCAAGACTTTCTATTTGCCTTTTTAAACGTTTAATATCTGGGTGTTTTTGTGAGTATTTACTTTGCAGTGCTGCATATTCATTTTTTGCCAATGTCAGCTGCTGCGATACCGTGGTAGGCCGTTGCGAGCCCATGCTAGGTAATAGTGCGTCTAAGCTTGCAAGCTCCAAACTCATTGTCATTATTTGATCTTTTAAAATCAAAATTTGATTTTGTCCATCAACCAATTCTTTTTGCAGACCGTCAACCATAGATAAGTTGTACGGTAATAACTCTGGCAAACTATCATTAAACTCATCTTTAAATTCAGCTATGTTTTTTTCTAATAACTGAATTTTGCGTTGAAACTTATCAGCCTCTTCTTTAAGAAACGCTTTAGTTTCTGTTGCCCGCGCAGTTCGAGTTCTAACATTTTCATTCAAGAACTCGGTAACCAGTTCACTCGTAACTTGTTGCGCCACACGTGGATCGTTATCCATATATGACACATTAAACGCAATACTTGCACGCTTAGAGCGACCACTTCTTGGGTCAGTTACATTGGCCTGAACCATATCAATAAACATACTCCCACGAAACCGTTCAACAATAACCGATGGTGGTGATTTTTGACGCGCCTCTGGGTAAAGATTATATTTTTTAACAATAGTCATAATCTTTGCAGTAGTCATCAATTTTTGCTTAATAACGGCAATACGCTGATCTGCATAACTGGTCACTGTCGAACGCACTAGATCATTTGGGATTTCTTGTGATTCTATTAAGATGAGCCCAGTTGATTTATAAGTAGCAGGCAATAAAAGCGCAACCGCCGCCGTTACTAAAATTAAAAAAATTGTCGGGTAGATAACCAGTTTTTTATGGCGTTTTAAAATCTCTAAGTAATCGCCTATTCCTTTAACTTCTTCTTCCATTGTTTTCTCTATTTATTTAACGTGCAACCCTAAAACCATGCCAGTCATAACTCACGGCCAACATGATGGCATTACTACTAGCACGAGTCCCTAGGTTTGACTCTTTTTGCTGACGATAATTATATGATAATGACAGATTGGTATCGGGGGAAAGTGTCCAACGTAGCGAGGGAGAAACATCAATATTTTCACGTTTATCTGCACCTTCATCTAACGCTGAGCTTGTCGTTTGAAAACTCGCATTAATATGGCTAGATAAGGTTTCAGTTAGTTTTCTAGACCAGCTTAAGGAAACCTTCTCCTGCTCATTCATTTCACCGGTACTTGACGGGGATATTGAACGTGACAAACTAAAGTTGGCGCTATCGACTTCACCACTATAAGAAACAGTAAAACCTAACGATGACCCCGTATTACTATTCTCCGTCACCCCCAATATATTCGTTTGCCGACTATCTAACTGGCGCAAACCAGCGTTACCATTAATCGCCCAAATTTCAGAAAATTTATACTCTGAAGTTAACGATAAATTATAGGTATCATCATCTGTTGAGTTGCTTAAATTACTCGATTTATTATTGCTCGCAGACAAGCTAACACCACCATTTAAACGTTCGCTAAATTGATGCTGCCAACTACTCGATAATGATTTATTCGTGCTATTAGAAAAATCACTCGTTGATGATTCTTTTTCTTCATAACGTGCATTTAACGACACAGTATCGCGTTCAGTTAATTGATAAGAAAATGAAGGCGAGATAGAGCTTGTGGTGAGTGTTGAGTTCGTTTCAAAATCACCCGTATCATCAGCTGCATCACTACGGCTTGAACTTTCGATATAACTCAGCGCTAAACCCCAGTTCGCCCTTTCTTGTTGCAACTGTGTATTGAATCTTAAAAAGGGGTTCTCTTGGTCCAACCGCTGTGAAGCTTCATAGCGATCCACCTTAACACCCAAACTGAGTGATGACTCGCTATTTTCTTGTTTACGCGTCGCCACCAGTGTCGGGCTCATCTGAAAGTGATAATCCCCCTGCTTATTTTCATCCCGCATAAATATATTATCGTCATATTCAGCAGAAGGATTAGCACTGCCTGTCAACGACCATTCAGCCGCATAGCTGCCCGAGGTAGCCATGCCAGCCAATAAAAAAACAAAACTAATTTTATACACAATAAACCTTTAAGGAATGATGATGACATCGCCGCTTTGCAGCGTCACATTAGTGGATACCTTATTGCCGTTTTTAATATCAGCATAATGTACGGGGAGAACGACTTGCTGCGAACCTTGCTGACGCAACACAATAATATTATTTTCTTCGGCATAAGGGGACAAACCACCTGCCAAACTTAAAGCTTGAACAACACTTAAGCGTTGAGCCATTACAAAGCTACCGGGGGTGCTCACCTTACCCAGTATATGCACGGTATTACCCGTAACACTAGCGACTATCACCGTTACCACGGGGTCGGCTATAAACTCAGTTAAGTTTTCTTTCAGCGCCAGCTTAAGCTCAGCAACACTTTTACCTTCAGCCGCTATCTCTCCGGCTAAAGGAAAGGAAATGGTCCCGTCCGGTAAAACCACCACGGTTTTTTGCAGCGATTCTTCATTCCAGACTGAAATATCCAACACATCACCAGCATTTAATAAATATTTATCTGCCGCGATAGCCGAATTCCCCCCACATACCAACAATAAAAATAACCCTGCCCATCGTAAAGTCATATTTTTCATTACCCTGTCCTTTTTATTTTTCGACTTAGTCTAGCTGACAAATAAAAAAAGGGAGCAAAAGCTCCCTTTTTAAACTAACAATATTGCTAATGCTATCTTTTTACTACGCTGCTACTGCTGTTTTACGACGTAAGCCGAAGAAACCTAGTAGAGCCGGAGCAAATAAGAATAGTGCTGCTGGTACAGGTACCGCACTCACAGACACATCATACTTCAACTGACCTGATGTAATGGCCTCAAAATCGATGTAATACGTTACACCTGTTTCAAAAAAGTATGACACGATTAGGTCACCTGAACCCACCCAGTCGCTTACCATACCCGTAAAGTTATTAGTAATACTTAGTACAGATGCAGTCACCGAAGACTCAGGGTTAAATGAAAACTCAACAACTGCTTGGGTATCTTCATCCGTGGTTAAAGAGAAATACGAATACCAATCACCACCAGTTGTTTTACCACTTCCGCCGACCAAAGATCCTGTCGCAAAATCAATCTCTTGGTCTGCATTACCTGAACCATCTGTAGTTAAGGTTAAAGTCGCTGCTGACACACTGAACGACAACAACATAGCTACTAATAAAAACATTACTTTTTTCATCATTTTCCTTTTATATTTAAGTAATGTAGCCCAGCCATCTTTAGGTTTGCATGCATTAAAGATCTGTGACTTTCCGTCCTTGGTTCACACCAAGTTTGGCATTAAAAAAAACCACTGACTCAACGTTG
>Ga0209081_1000557_pt1 | contig 22582 bp, 21 predicted proteins | sample GOMGulsemesocosm_4_FD_184636 | JGI IMG/M metagenome (GOLD analysis project Ga0209081, IMG submission 184636) | Methane-oxidizing microbial communities from mesocosms in the Gulf of Mexico - GOM15B Gulf of Mexico (SPAdes) (version 2) | ecosystem: Environmental > Aquatic > Marine > Cold seeps... | reverse complement strand
ACCATGGGATAAGGTTTTTCATCTAATTCTTTATGGTGTGTTTTCTTTACTTGGATATCGCGCATCAAAAGAACCAAAGCAGTTCTTATATATCTGCACCGGCATCGTGATCTACAGTGGTTTAATGGAAGTTGGCCAGTCATTTATGCCAGGCAGGGTAATGTCAGTTTATGATCTACTAGCAAATACAATAGGTGTTGTGCTCGGTGCGGCCATAGCCAAAAAGGTGTTCAGTGCCAACAACATTTAACAAAACACTCAACGAACGCCAGCTGGCTGGCTGGCTGGCTTTAAGCGTGGCTTCGCCACAAAGCTGCCCGTCATCTCCGCGTTATGTGCCAAAGGAATTGAAGTTAAATGTACGCAGTAATATTTAAAGCCACCATTAATAAAATTGACGCAGAATACTCGGCAACGGCTGAGTTTATGAGAGACTTAGCCATAAATAAATATGGTTGCACTGAGTTTACAGCATGCACTGAAGGCAACAATGAAATTGCTATTTCATATTGGCCTTCACTTGAACACATCAAAGCGTGGCACAACAACGAAGAACATAAAAAAGCACAAGCTTTAGGTAAAGCAAAATGGTACAAATCTTATCAGGTTCAAGTAACTGAGATTCTCAGGTAACGAGTGTAAAACACATAGAAAACCGTGCCGTGTTCGCCTGCGGCTGGACCGCTAAAAGCGCTGCATCGCAGCAACACGGCTCTTTCACTCAGCGTTATATGTCTTAAGGAAGATATGGATTATCGTTCGGTACAAGTAGCACGATATATTTTGGGGTTAAGCTGGATTTATCATGGTTTATTTCCAAAGCTTGTTACAGTTGCTCCACTTGAGAAAGAACTAACTGCAACGATTGGTTTGTCTGAAAATTTATCGCTTTTAATAACTCAGAGCGCTGGTGTTTCAGAAATAATATTCGGTTTACTATTACTAGTGTTTTACAAAAATAGAAAATTGCTACTCGCCAATATTTTAGCCTTGGTAGCCTTGTGCATTTTTGTGGCCATACAAATGCCATCACTATTAATTGAAGCGTTCAATCCAGTCACAACAAATGTTGCGCTAATTGGCTTAAGCTATGTGTTACTTCGTAGCAAAAAAATATAACAATGGGGCCAGACCCCATTAGCCAGATGTCGGAAATCTTCAATAAAACCCCCTCAACAAAACCTATGCTCCAACTTTAAATAGGAGCAAACCAATGACACCACGACTGAACCACTACGCGACGGCCCCACGGGCGATGGAAATCCTGTTTGAACAGGAGCAATATTTGGCACAGCAATTTAAGGGCGATCACTGCGGCGTTACCACCGTGACCTGGGAGCTGGTAAAGTTGCGGGTATCGCAGCTTAATCAATGCGCGTATTGCCTTGATATGCACAGCAAGGATGCGTTTAAACTGGGGGAGAGCCCGGAGCGGATAATCGGCCTCAGCGCCTGGAGAGACATGCCGTTTTATTTGGCCGATGAACGTGCCGCGTTACTCTGGGCGGAGCACATTCATTCTCGTCAGCCAGTGACGGACGCCGATTATCAACTGGCACTTACCGCGCTGGGCGAGCAGGGTCTGGTGGATTTGACCATCGCCATCAATGCCATAAACAGTTGGAACACCATCTCCAAAGTATTTAAACCCGAAGTATTTAAACCCTAGGTATTTAAACCAAAGGTATTTAAACCAAAGGTATTTAAACCCGAGATACTTACACCCGAGGCAGCCCCTTATCAACCGAGCGACTAACCGCCACGATCAAAACGATTTGGACTTCCAGCTGTGGCAACCCGGCGGGGAGCTGGCGAGTTATGTGCAGGGCATCTGGTCGGCGTCTGTGGCGGGCGAGAGCACCAAAGTGGTTCAACGCTTGCTGCAGGCCGATGCCTGCAGTGGTGTGGTGTTTAATCTGGGGCAGGCCATCGAGCTGGGTGGCACGTCATATTCAGACCCGATCATACTGCTGCCCACCTGTCAGGTGGCGCACAGCATCACCCTGCCGCCCGGCGCGCAACTGGCGGGCATACGCTTTCAGCCGGGGGTTTGCGCGGCGGTGTTCGGAAGCAAAACGGCGCAGCCGGTGGCAACCGAGCACCTAAGCCATGACTTGCAAACCCTAGCGAGCACCCTGCGGCATATAGGCCCCTCGGAGTCCTGTCTTCACACAGCCAGAATTGACGCTCTGCGGACATGGATTGACGACGCTATTGATTTCACCCAGCGGGTGCCGAGGGCTTTGATAGAGACATCGCAAAACCTGCAACAACTCAAACCCTCGGGTATCAGCACACCCGAACACTCAGTCAGCCCAAGACAAATGGAGCGTTTGTTCAAGCGCTGGCTGGGCATCTCGCCGAAACGCTATCAACGTGTGCTGCGGGTTCAAAATACCGTCGATAACCTAAAGAAAAACCCCCACCTACCGCTGGTCGAATTGGCGTTGCAGCAGGGTTTCTCCGACCAAGCCCACATGACCCGCGAGTTCAAACAGATCGCCAAAATAACACCCAAGCGTTACCGTCAATTGCACTCGGACAGCAAGCCAAAGAGCTACTAGATCTGTCCGCATATTGTTACTGCGCTATCGAGTTTTGATCCAACGGAAAGCAAATTAGCGGTCGAAAAACGTTCATCTAAAACATCAAGCAAGTGATAGAGTAGTGACGAACAACACGTGAGCAGGCGCCTGCATTCGTACTGCAAGACGATAAATCCAACACCTCACCCATGACAATACACACTTTAAAAATGAGACCCCCCATGCTCAGTAAAATCGTACTCTGGATTGCCGCCATCGGTTTCACCCCCTATGGCTTTCTGTGTTTGATCGAGCCCAGCACCGCCACTGATTATGCCGGCCTGACGATGACTAATGGTGACGCCTTCGCTGAGATCAGTGCCATGTACGGGGGCTTGCAGCTGGGCCTTGGTTTACTGTGTTTACTCGGCGCGTTAAAACCCCGCTTTACCCACACGGGTTTAACCGCTGTGGCTTTTGTCATCGGCGGTTTGGTGGTTGGCCGCACTACAGGTTTCCTTGTTGGCAGCGACCCTGTCACCAGCTACACCTATGGGGCTTTGGCGTTCGAGTGGGTACTGACGATCTTATCCATTCTGGCACTGCGTCAAAGCAGTACACCAGACCCTGAGTCTTTGGCATAAAGGGAACACCTAGAGCCCAGCCAACACGAGCGCCCACTTGAAGTAGCGACATGTTTAAACTGAAACACCTCCCGATACACCTGATTATTGTTGCTCTGACTGCCTCGTATTTTCTGGGTTATACACCTCTGCTGCTTTCAGTCTTATTTTTTACCTTCAGCGTCTTGGCGTATGGGGCTTACGCGAAGGACAAATCCGCAGCGCGCAACGGGCAGTGGCGCGTATCGGAAAAAACACTGCACGTGTTAGCGCTGCTGTGCGGGTGGCCCGGCGCGATACTGGCCCAACAGCGGCTGCGGCATAAAACCCAAAAACGCAGCTTTCGTGTTGTGTTTTGGTTGACGTTGCTGCTGAACCTTGGTGCAGTGGCGTCGTTGCACAGCGTTGAGGGTTCGAAGCACCTGCACCGCTGCCTGAGCACGTTGCAAGATTTTGCGGTTAACACCATTGGCAGCAACGATGGCACAAGAGCACTGCTGATCCTCACAAGGCTCCGACCTTAACCGTTCAGACCGAACGAGGGGGCTGACAAGAGAGATTGCTACCGCGTAGAGCCGTACAAGCAAGACGAAGAAAGGGATAAAAAACTGCAGCGTTTTATCTTGAAAATAATCCGCCCAGACAAATTCATTGAATTTTTACAAAAATAGCTCACCGATGGGCTAATCAATACCCTAACGTCTGGATCTGTGAGAGTGTAGGATCAGTCCTTATATGTCATTTCAGAAAGAGACATGACGCATCAAACCCTGAGAGTTCACCATGAATTTAGACAAGTCAAAAAAGCGAATCGCTAAAAAAATAAAAATGGGATTTCAAGGTTTCCCCGAGATAACCCTCTCATATTCTGGCGAGACGTCCGACATTGCTAATCAAGTGATCGTCGCCTTTGTCAGTGAGGAAGGCGCCGCCCCCATGGAAGAGCGCTTTGCGAGCAAGCTGGACGCCAGAGAAGACGAGGTCATTCAGTCCGCCATCGTCAAAATGATCGAGCGCTCTGGGGCTAACACGGTCAAGCAGTCTGAAGGCATCGACATACTAAAGGCCTAATCACTTCTCTTACACAAGGCAATACCTCCCATAACTTGGGCCCGCAGAGCGGGCACCCACGTCAAAAGCCTAATTCCGTCACGCCGACTACCAATGCCGCAGGCCATGGTCTACCGGCAACTCACTGAAAAAAAACCTCTGAATGTAACAAATGTTGCAGTCAGAAGTGTGGCTGGTGCTTGAGAATAGGCCGCAGTATGCTGACACGATAAATATAACTATAAAAACCACTGGAGAGACAAACGGATGAAGAACCCCTACGCCCTGAGTTTGCTGCTTGCTACGGCAGTTTGTACTGCCAACGCTGCGGAGCAACCCACCCAGCTGTTGTTCGGGGACACTCACCTGCATACGTCCTACTCCTTTGATGCCTACCTCAATAAGAATCAGAGCGCCGACCCAGACACCGCCTACCGCTGGGCCAAAGGTCTGCCGGTAATACACCCCTACAACCGTGCACGGGTGCAGATTGATACCCCGCTGGACTTTCTGGTGGTGGCCGATCACGCCGAGCTCATGGGCGTCATCCGTGCGATCAATAACGACACAGCGGAACTGGAAGACCTCGGCTGGTATGGCAACGTCAAGCGCTGGTTTATTACCAAGGTCATTAACGATGCGATTGAGGACGGTGCCGGTAGTGACGTCTTCGTCTCTATTTTGCCAAACAAGGGACAGAACCCCGGAGCTGATCCGGTGCAAGACCCTGTGAATATTTTCCCCGATACAGGCTTTGGCGATACCATTCCAACGGAAACCACCGCTTGGCATGAAATCGTCGATGCCGCCGAGCGGCACAATGACCCCGGTAAGTTCACCAGTTTGATTGGATGGGAGTGGAGCTCCATTCCCACCGGCGCCAACCTGCACCGCGTGGTACTGACGCCTGACGGCGCCGACAAGGCCAAGCAGTTTTTGCCCTATGGCTCAGACCAGAGCCAGTACCCAGAAGACCTGTGGCAGTGGCTAGAAGACACCCGCGATAGAACCGACACCCGCTTTGTCGCCATCCCCCACAACTCCAATATTTCCAAAGGTTACATGTATTCGGAAACCACACTCAAGGGCGAGCCAATTACCGCGCAGTACGCCCGCCGTCGCATGAGCTGGGAGCCGGTATCGGAGGCCACGCAAATCAAGGGCGACTCGGAAACCCATCCATCGCTTTCGCCAGAGGATGAGTTTGCCGATTTTGAAACCTACACCCATTACATCCAGCAGGAAGCCCAAGAGTACACACCCGCCGCTGGCGACTTCATTCGCTCTGGGTTGAAGCGTGGTTTGGCCATTGAAAAAGAAGTGGGTGTAAATCCTTATAAATTTGGCCTGATTGGTTCCACCGATGCCCACTCAGGTTTGGCCTCGGCAGAAGAAAATAACTTTTGGGGCAAGTTTGCCCGCGACTCTACGCCTGAGACCAAGCGCACTGGCGACAGCATCGGTGAGAGCGACGTCAACGGCTGGAATATGTCGGCCTCTGGTCTCGCAGCCGTCTGGGCCAAGGACAATACCCGCGAAGAAATCTATGCGGCCTTTCTACGCAAAGAGGTTTACGCCACGACCGGTACACGCCTGAAGGTGCGCCTGTTTGCTGGCTGGGACTTCAACCCCGACGCCGCCGACACTAAAGAGCTAGCGGCCATCGGTTACGCCCAAGGCGTTCCGATGGGTGGCGACTTGACCCGCAATCCCGATCCGAGCGCTGCGCCACAGCTGCTTATTCGCGCCGTAAAGGACCCTAAGGACGCCAACCTCGATCGCGTACAGGTGATTAAAGGTTGGGTCGGCAGTGACGGCCAACAACACGAACATGTCTTCAACGTGGCTTGGTCAGACGAACGGACTATCGACGACAACGGCAAGCTAGTTGCCGTGGGTAACACCGTTGATCTCGCCAGCGCCCGCTACGAAAACACAATAGGCGCCGCTGAACTGTCGACCCTTTGGACCGACCCCAGTTTCGACCCCAACCAGCGTGCCTTCTACTATGTGCGGGTGCTGCAGATACCCACCCCCCGTCACTCCCTCTACGACGCCGTTGCCCTACAAAAAGCACCGCAAGAGGGGCCGGCTACCATCCAAGAGCGGGCCTATACGTCGCCTATCTGGTACACCCCATAATTGGTTATCGGGTAGCCCTTGTAAGTGGCTACCCGATACAGCCCAACGTACAGAACAAATAAAGCATAATAAGCGGAGCATCGACACATGACATTATTACGACTCGCCACAGCCGGACTTTTAGCCGCCGCCATCGGCAACGCCACAGCCCTGCAGGCCAAAGAACCCACTCAAGTGTTGTTTGGTGATACTCACCTGCACACCAATTATTCATTCGACGCCTTTTTAAATCAGAACAAATCCGCCGACCCGGATACCGCCTACCGCTGGGCTAAGGGTCAGCCGGTGATTCACCCCTACAACCGCGCTAGGGTACAGATTGAGACGCCGCTAGACTTTTTAGTCGTGGCCGACCACGCCGAGCTCATGGGGGTTATGCGCTCTATAGACAACAATACAGTGGAGCTTGATGACCTCGGGATTATTGGCAATATCAAGCGCTGGTTTGCCATCTATTTCCTCCAGGACGCATTGGATTCTGGCCTCGAAGGCAGTGATTTCTTCGCCACGCTACTGCCCAGATCTGCCCAAAATCCTGGCGGCGACCCGGTGCAAGACCCAACGAACACAGGCATAGGCAGCAGCGCCTTTGGCGATACCAGCAAAACCGAAACCCGCGCCTGGAATGAGATAGTGGATGCCGCCGAGCGTCACAATGACCCTGGCACCTTCACCAGCCTGATTGGCTGGGAGTGGAGCTCTATCCCCACCGGTGCCAACCTGCACCGGGTGGTGTTCACCCCAGACGGCGCTGACAAAGCCAAGCAGTACCTGCCCTATGGCTCGGACCAGAGCGAATACCCGGAAGATCTATGGCAGTGGCTACAAACCACACAGGAAAACACCGGCAGTCGATTTGTGGCTATCCCCCACAACTCCAACATCTCCAAGGGTTATATGTTTGCGGAGACCACGTTGAAAGGCCAGCCCATCACCGCTGACTACGCTCGCACTCGCATAAACTGGGAGCCGGTAGCCGAAGCCACCCAAATCAAGGGCGACTCAGAGACCCACCCAGCGGTCTCGCCCACTGACGAATTTGCCGACTTTGAAACCTACGCCCACTACATCCAGCAGGATGCCCAAGACTACGAGGCCAAACCCGGCGATTATATTCGCTCGGGTCTAAAACGAGGCTTAGCCATTGAAGAGAAAATCGGGGTCAACCCATACAAATTTGGTCTGATCGGTTCCACCGACGCTCATACAGGTATGGCCTCCGCCGAAGAGAACAACTTCTGGGGCAAGCTGGCCATCGACTCCACCCCGGAAACCAAGAAAAGAGACGGTACCTCCATCGGTGAAATGAAATCCAACGGCTGGAGCATGTCGGCGTCTGGTCTAGCCGCGGTTTGGGCCAAGGAGAACAGCCGCGAAGAAATCTACGCGGCTTTTCAGCGCAAGGAAGTTTATGCCACCACCGGCCCGCGCTTAAAAGTGCGTATGTTCGGTGGTTGGGATTTTGATACAAACGCCTACGACGCTGATAATTTGGCCGAAGTCGGTTATGCCCAAGGCGTACCCATGGGTGGCGATCTATCCCGCAACCCTGACCCCAGCGCTGCACCACAGTTGCTAATCCGCGCGGTCAAAGACCCGAAGGAAGCCAACCTTGATCGCGTGCAAGTGATTAAGGGTTGGGTCGACAGTAACGGCAAGCAGCACGAACGCATTTTTAATGTGGCCTGGTCCGATGAGCGGAATCTAGACGACAACGGAAAACTACAGCCCGTGGGTAACACCGTCGATCTAACCACCGGCCACTACGACAACAGCATCGGCAGTGCCGAGCTTGCCACCCTGTGGACTGACCCGAGCTTCAACCCGAGCGAACGCGCCTTCTACTATGTGCGCGTTCTGCAAATACCGACACCACGTCACTCGCTTCTCGACGCCATCGCCCTGCAGATACCTACACCGGAAGAAGGTCCAGCCACTATCCAGGAACGTGCGTACACCTCACCTATTTGGTATACGCCTTGATGCCTAGTAAAAACGCACAAGCCCATCACGTCTGCAGGCGAGGTAACCGCGCATGAGAAAGCTGCTTGCTGAACCCTTGATGCAATTTGTAAGCATAGGCGTGGCGCTGTTTCTCGCCGCCCAGGTGCTCTCACCTGAGCGTCTGCAAAGCGTGGATGAATTCGACATAACTGTGGATAACAAGACGCTGGTGCACTACCTGCAACTGCAGGCCAAGAGTTTCAGTGCCGCCGATGCCGAGCAGAAATTTCTGACACTAGCAGAAGAAGAGAAGCAAACTCTGATCGATGACTATGTCCGCGATCAGGTGCTTTTTCGTGAAGCCATGGCACTCGGATTGGATGCTAACGATGAAGTCATTCGTCGCCGCCTGATTCAGAAAATGGAATACATCGCCCAGGGTTTTTATCAGAACATTGCGCCTATCGACGAGGCGGCCCTATCTCAATTCTTCACTGAGAATCGTGAAGATTATCGGGTCGACGCAGCGGTCAGCTTTACCCACGTTTTCTTTGACGGCAAAACACACGGCACCGATACAGCTCAACAGCTTGCGCAACAAAACCTCACTGAGCTCAACAACAAGGCCACCGCCTTTAGCGCCGCCTCACAATTTGGCGACCGCTTTCTCTTCAATCGTAATTACATCGAACGCACTGCGGAATATATTCGCGGCCACTTCGGCAAGGGTTTTGAGGCACGTCTTTTCACCCTCAAGCCTGCAAAGCAATGGCAGGGTCCCTTTCAATCCGACTACGGCTTTCATCTGCTGCTGATGAAAGAAGCCACCGGTTCACGACTGCCCGACCTCGATGAAGTCTCCGGTTTGGTACTGGCCGATGCCCGCCGACAACAGCAGCATGCGCTGAAAAAGCAGGCGGTGGATGAGCTCATAGAAAAATACAGCGTCACCCAAGTGGCCAGCGACTCATGAAATACGCCTTAGCATTACTGGTTTCACTGCTGTGGAGTGGACTCAGCAGCGCCCATGAAGGGCGCCCCGTGTACATAAAGCTAACCCAAACGGCGCCGCTGGAATACAAGTTGCAATGGAAGACACCACCAGTGATGGCCTCGGGCCAGGAACCCATGGTGCACTTACAGGCCAGCGGCTGCGAGCGCAGCGCTGGAGATCTCCGCCGCCGACTCACCGGCACACACCAGTACCTTTGCCAAGACACAGCGCCCGCCCTGGCCGTTGAACTGCAATACCCCAAGGACAACCCCGCCCTGTCGACACTTGTCGTCTTTGAGCGGTTGCACGGCGAGCAGAGCCAGCACTTCTCTGGACCCGAAGCTCTGCGGATAACCCTGCCGACAACGGTCGCCATCACCGATGTGGCCTGGCAATACATCAGCGCTGGCGCCGAGCATATTCTGATTGGTTACGATCACCTGTTGTTTGTGCTTTGCCTGCTGGTGATTGCCGGCTCTACTCGACGCCTGCTGTTGACCATCACCGGTTTCACACTGGCTCACTCGTTGACCCTCGCGCTGGCCAGCTTTCAAATCCTGCGCCTGCCCATCCCGTTTGTCGAAATCTTAATCGCGCTGAGCATTGTCATACTGGCCGCCGAGATCATTAAAAATAAACGTCACACCCTGGCTTGGCGCTACCCCGTCGCAACGGCAACCGCCTTTGGTCTGTTACACGGACTGGGTTTTGCCAGCGTGCTGGGAGAACTCGGCCTTCCCCAGCAAATGAAGCTGACCGCCCTGGTGTTTTTTAATATCGGGATTGAGGCTGGGCAGGTTATTTTTATACTGGCCTGTTTACTGTTGAAGGTATTGCTAGTTATGTTACGAAAGGCGCCGTTATTACAACTGCCTCAACGAGTCCAGCAGCACAGTACCGCACTGCCTACCCCTGGGATTTATCTGGTCGGTGTCACCAGCGCTTATTGGCTGGCGGAACGCAGCTTTGGCCTGTATTTTTAGCGGCATTGATTTTTGAGGGCCGTGATTTTTACATGGCTTTGCGTGCGATTTTTTTCGTCGCGCACCTTAGCACTCGATGATTTATTGTTACGATAGGGTGGCCTTTTTGTGCGGTGAACGGACGGTCAATACGCCTCACTTGATCAGATTCAGGTGTCCGTTAAAGCGGGGAAAGTTCAAGCCCGTGGGCTTTGACTTGTTATGAGTTTTCGTCAAGGTGCCACCCTACAATTTCATCAACGTCATCATAAACGTTATAGATAACTTCGAAATCGCAGAACCCACCATGCTCACCCCTCTTGTATTGAACCTTCAGTTTATTCTACCGATCAACATCCATACTTGGGACCCACAACAGCTTATGAAATGAAAAATCATCTGGCAAGGCCTCCCCCCCTTGGTGTTTCAAACAAAACTCATGCTATCGTTATCATATGGTAAAACTAGACCGCACTGGGATCGCGATATTATCCACTTTAGCACCGCGACTAAAATTGAGAATGAAATTCATGGAATCAACGCATTTCGTCCTGCGCTTGCTAGCCCTGTCACAAGTGCTTCTCCTGTGCCTAAACATCCTCGTGTACCAGCGACATACAATGGGCAAACTGGTAGCACTGACACTGTTCGGCTTCGCCTGCTATCTAATAGGCCCGTTTGCTGACAACTTTCACATCGGCTCCTGGCTGATTCGGCTGGTGTCCACAGCTTGCCCTACATTGCTTTGGTTGCTCGCCAGACGCTTCTTTTGTGATGACAAGGGAGTACCACTATGGGTTTGGCTGGTGACCGCCCTATACCTTGGCTTATCTATACTGCGCTGGGGCAACTACCTAACGATAAGCGAACCTGGCTTTAATTTTTTACTCATCGACCTACTGCCGCAACTCGCCAAACTGGGGATGGTTATACATGTTTTTTATATGGCCATTGAAGGCAGGGCCAATGATCTGGTCGACCAGCGGCTAAAACTCAGGACACCCATCGCGATCGGCGGAAGCGCGCTCACCACACTCATTATTCTGGTAGAAATTTCGGCCTCCGGACCTGTTCCTATGCTGGTAGAGGTGCTCGGTTCTGTATTGATGCTGAGCCTATGTCTGGGCGCCAACGTGTACCTATTAAGGTTACGGGATGACTTTCCCCTCGACATACCCGTGGTGCAGGATTCGACAGAGATGGACGCGCGTGAACAAGCAACTCTCGAACCTCGCGACCCGTCTGTTAATAACACACAGGCAGACTTGGAACGAATCCGCAAGGCGATGATTGAGGGGCGTTTTTACGCCAATCACGGTGCTACGCTAAGCGACCTAGCGCAATTACTGTCCATTGTTGAGCATCGCCTACGCCCCATGGTTAATAAGGAAATGGGCTTTCGAAATTTCAACCAGTTCCTCAACAGCTATCGCATTGCGGAGGCGACTAAGCGACTGGTAGCCGATCCCAAACTGCCCATTCTTACCATCGCACTGGATGTAGGCTTCCAATCCCTGTCGACTTTTAATAAGGCGTTTAAGGACAAACACGGAAAAACACCCACAGAATCCCGGGCCCTGCCCACCTAAGCGTACAGTTTTCGGCTAAACCGCTGACGAATTCATCTAAAGCTGACGAATTCATGAATACGATACAGTCTTTTCCCTTTTCACCGGACAATCCACCGAACTTGTCATGAAATAGCCCTTCGAGATTCACTGGAGGACTGATCATGATCTTTTTAATTAGCGGCCTACTAAAATCGGTGGCGGGATTCCCGCTCACTACTGCAACGACAACACGGCTAACACTATGCCTGCTATTCCCTGCTCAGGCACTCTTTGCCGCTGGGGACGTTAGCGGTTATTGGGTGGTGCCCGGTAAGGATGCTGTTGTGCAAATTGCAGAGAGCAATCAATCCATCAAGCTGCGTGTGGTTCGCACATTTGATCCCGCCCTGCTCGACCATAAAAATCCAAACCGCGACAGGCGCCTGCAACCCTTAAGCAAGCAGATTATGGGCGAGGGCTTTGTCAGGGAGCAAGGCCACTGGACTGGCGGCAAACTCTATGACCCCGGTTCGGGTAAAGAGTACAAAGCCACTATTCGCAGCATCGACATCGACCATATAGAAGTTAGGGGCTATATCGGGGTGCCAGCGCTGGGGAGAAGCCAAACATGGACCCGCCTGAGCGTATTTCAACAGAAAATGCAGGCGATGCTGACGTCCCCCAAGCTGCTTTCAACGCAAGGAGAGCAACCATGATTAGCTCCCGACGCTATGACCTAGACTGGCTGAGAGTTATCGCCTTCCTGATCTTAATCTACTTTCATAGCGCTATTTTCTTTATTCCCGGCGGCTTACCGATGATTCAAAATGCCGATACTTCCACGGGGATGGAAATATTTGTTCACATCTCTTCGCAGTTTCGATTGGGACTGCTGTTCTTTATCTCAGGGGTCGGCGTAGCTTTTGCTCGCAGACGTAAAACCCCGTGGGAATTTGTTCGCGAACGCAGTAGACGACTGCTTATCCCGCTACTCGTTGGAATTTTATTTATTGTACCGCCGATGATCTATGTCGAGAAGCTGTTCCTCGGTGAATTTGTCGGCAGCTTACTCAGCTTCTACCCGCAGTTTTTTACCGAGGGTTTCTATCCCAACGGCAACTTGAGTTGGCACCACCTCTGGTTTATTGCCTACCTGTTTATCTATTGCCTGATTGCGGTATGGTTTTTTGACTGGATGGAAAACCGGGGTAAAGCAGTTGTTGATCGCTGGGTGAATCGCTGCTCGGGTTACGGCATTTATAAATATATTGGCTTGCTGCTAGCGATTGAAATTCCCCTGCGTGCACTGTTTCCGGGTTTCCGAGACCTTGTTCACGACGGGGCCAGTTTCAGCCATTGGTTCTTACTGTTTATCGCCGGCTTCGTCGTTGCCAACAACGAATCAATACTCGACAACGCCACTCGCCTGAGATTCATCTCACTGTGCGGGGCGGTTGTGAGCATTGTGCTGTACTACTTGGTGTTCGGAGAGAAAACGCTGATTGCTGATTATAGTGACGCGCTACTCATTCCAAAATACTTGGCATACTGCGTGATACGCATCACCATGGCCTGGTGCTGTATATTGAGCTGCCTTGGATTCGCTGGCCGCCACCTGCGATTCAACAGCCCTACCCTGGCCTTCCTCAGCGAGGCGGTGTATCCACTCTTCATTCTGCACCTGACAATTATCACTATTCTCGGCTACTGGGTAGTGGGGCAGCCTTGGGCTTTATCGGTGAAGTACATGACAATAACCACTGGCACGATCGTCCTCACACTCGCCAGTTATGGCTGGTGTATCCGGCCTTTCAATTTCATGCGGCTGTTGTTTGGGGTGAAGCCCAAAGCAGCGGTGATAGGTTCAGTACCGAACCAATCCGGCGTACTTGAATAACAGGAAACCGACTGCGCAACATTTGATGCTTCCGCACAAACGTCGGTTCCACTGCGTAAGAAACTGTAGTCGCACAGTGAAGCTGGCTACGACTTTGTATCAAGCTCAGGTCATATACCTTATGACCGATTGAATTCACAGCCAAGAACAGTCATTGGGCGGCACCCCTAACGCCCAGGGCGGACCCACATGCAGGGGGCTGGGTGTTAGAGACCCTTGGCTACCCGATGATTTCTAATTTGAAAAGTATCTATTAATTAATTAAAGGTTAAAGGCCTCCACGAGATAACCGACCCGCGCCCGAATCAGTCAGGGTGATTGATTTTTAATCGGCCGCGGCTAAAAACCCCACCTCTGTAAAATCGGTTAACCATCTGTGCTGTTCACATTGAGTACTGCGCCACAAAACTTGCAGTGGTCCGCATCCGTCTCATGGCCCAAACGCGTGCACCCCCCGCACTTTCTCAGGCTGCGTTCACGCTGCATTTCGACCGCCAACTCGGCTGTCAGAATACCGGTGGGCACGGCGATAATGGAATAACCAGTGAGCATCGCGGCGGCGGCGATAACCTGCCCGAGCGGCGTCTGCGGAATAATATCCCCGTAGCCGACGGTGGTGATGGTCACAATGGTCCAGTAGATGCTTTTCGGGATACTGGTGAAACCGTGGGCGGGGCCCTCGACCACAAACATCAACGAACCGAACATACTGGAGAGCACCAGCACGGTGGCAAAGAACACCAAAATTTTACGCCGCGACTGAAACATCGCACGCATCAGAATGTTCATCTCCGAGAGGTAACGCACCAGTTTTAAAATGCGGAAGATGCGCAGCACCCGCAGCAAGCGAATGATCATCAAATAATTAGCGTCTATAACGAACAGCGCTAGGTAACTGGGCATGATCGAGAGCAGATCAACCACCCCATAAAAGCTGCGCAGGTAACGCCAGCGATAAGGTGAGCAATAAATACGCACCCCATACTCAATGGTAAAGGCGATGGTGAATATCCACTCAACTGTGTGCAACCAGTAACCGGAACTCTTAGCCACGACACCGACCGACTCCGCCATGACAACGACGACACTGAGTAAAATCGCACCGATCAACAGCATGTCAAAACGTTTACCGGCGGGGCTCTCGGTGCCAAAGATAATATCGTTGAGTTGCTGCTGTAAGGGGGATTGCTGTGCTGAAGGCATAACCGGCTCTTGTCTGCTCAAGGATGAAAGGCGCTGTGTTAGGGAATTAAACCACAGTGCAGCGCCGTTGCGCATTATCTCCAGTCACGCTGGTGCAACGGCTTAGGCTTGGCAAGCCGAGCCTCAGGCTTTACCCTGTGCGGCTATTGCCTAGAACCGATGGCTTTTAACCGGTAGCCTTTAACAGAGGGCTTTTAACCAATATCCATCGAGAAACCGCACCCAACTAACGTGCGACAAGCTGATGAAGACTGTCACGCACCCAAGAGCGAGAACCGACCTGTGTCACTGCTACTCAAACCCCTGCGCTGCCCCCACTGTAACGAGCCTATTGATAAGCCCCTGCTGAAGCGCAAAGGCCTGTTAAAAACCTTTTTAGCGCGCAAACCCTTTGCTTGTCCGCACTGTGAAGCAGCGGTGCTCTACCCAGAAAAAGCAGAGACGATGGTCTCGGCGGGTATTTTCGTGGCGGTTATTTTAGCGCCGCTGTTCCAACTCTGGGAGGTTGATTTTATTGAGAGCCAGCACCTGTTTGTTCTCGGTGCGGGTATACTCGCCGTAGGCCTCTTTACTCAAAAACTCGTTAAAGCCCCCGCCCAGTAGAGCCACCACTATGAACAAAAATTCACGCCTTGTTTACTCCACCGACAACGGCCGCATTAAGACCGGCGACAGCCCCACGGCACGCCCAGCGGGCGACGGTATCGTGCGTATCAGACGCGAAACCAAAGGTCGCAAGGGCAAAGGTGTCAGCCTCATCATTGGCGTGGAGCTCGACGCTAAAGCTCTCAAAGCGCTGGCCAAAGAACTGAAGCAAAAAAGCGGGGCCGGCGGTAGCATTAAAGAAGGTGTCATTGAAATTCAAACGGACGACCGTGAAAAGCTAAAAAACCTGCTCGAGGCAAAGGGACTCACGGTTAAGCTCGCCGGCGGCTAAATCAACCGCTCAGGTATTCCGAGTGATTGCACCGCATAGCCCACAAGCGCTGCAGCCCTGAGCATTTGTGGCGTATTTCTTGCTAATTTAATCAGTACGACGCTTTCACGACCATTAGCGTCACTAATTTGGCAGAGACTTACGCGATGATTGATTTAAACAGCCTGTGGCCCATTATTGATACCGCCACCAAAGTAACCCTCGGCGCCGCCATTGCCGGTGTTTGCCTGTGGTTTAACAACCGTCAGCACAACACCAACCACACCCCGAGCCGTGCCAACCGGCGTATCGACCAGCTCGAATCCATTTCAAGCGATGTCGGTAATATCAATCATATTTTCGCCAAATATTCGTCACTGGTGATCGAGTCGACTCGCTTCGGCAGCCGCTGGCCGGAGCCCCGCAAAGAGGAACTCGGGCGCGTCAATAGCGAACTGGTCGAAGAGTTTCGAAAGATGGCGGATGCCGAAGCCAAGCTGCTGATGCTCGGAGAGAAAGCGCTGGAGAAGACTCTGCGTATGTACGGCGCCAAGATTGCCCATTTCCGCAAGCAGGTTTATGTTGGCCGACAGGACATCAGTGAACAAGAGATTGTACAACTCAAGCAGGAAATCCTACTGCAGCGCGAGCAGTTCTACGACATCCTCAGCAATAAGTACGACCGACTTTTGGCCTCCTAAGGCCTACCGCCGCCGACCAGCGGCGGCGACTAAAGCTCTAATCGTTTTGCCCTCAGCAGCCAATGCTCGACAACTAAATACAACCGATAAAAAAACCAATTTTTACTGCAATACCCCACGTAATATTGACTAAACTTAGCGGCGTCAATACCTCTATTGCCCTGAGTACTCCCCTGCCCATGCAAACCAAAGAACTGCTCTTAGTAACCGCTGGCATTCTTCTCCTTTCGAATATCTCGATCGTTGGCACCCTCTATGCGACCGGTCAATTTGACAGCGCCGCCGAGGTAGCCGCGCAAAAACACGCCGACGCGCAAGCTCTGGCCGAGCAACAGGTCGCAGATGCGCAAGCGTTAGAAGAGGCTCGCTTAGCCGAAGAAGCGGCCGCCAACGCACCGGAGCTAGGCCCCGATGGTCTGCCATTACCGCCGAAGAAAACCGTCATCCACTCATTGGCCAAGGCCTCCTACCTGTGCGAAGAGAAGCTCAAGCTGGCCAATATAAACAAGGAGGTGAGCTATCAGTTTGACGCCGTCGCCAGCCGTTTCACCGAAGAGATGATGCAGTACAGTATCTATTTCGCCACCCAGACCAGTAGCCGTACCGACGCACCACAAAAAGACATGAACGTGACCTGTGATGTCTCGGCCGAGACCATGGAGATTGTTGGTTACATGGTTCTGCCCATGTAAGGGAACAGGGCGTTGCAACGAAACTAAAACATAACCACCCATCGTCATTACTGGCGTCGTGGCACTAGGTACCCCCTTGAGGGGTATACCGTTCATCCGCCCCGCAGGGATGCGGGAAGTGCAGAAAGCGCATGCCGACAGGGATGTCGGTACTAGAGCAACGCAGGAGCAGTTGCCGCGGAGCACTTTTCTGCCTGAATATAACCGCTCTTTGCCATCCTCTTGTGCCCTTTGGGTATGGCTCTGCGGTATACAAGCAACATGGATGTTGTGAATGTCATTTTTGCAGGAGCAAAAAATGACCGTTCATCCTGAACATAAAAAACCACCGACTCTTACGAGGCGATGGTTTTTAGTACAACGACTGGCTCTGAATGCTTACGGGTTGCCGTAGCTCATCAAGCGCGCGTAGCGTTTTTCTACCAGCTCGTCGATCGGCACTGCGCTCAGGCGGTCGACCTGATCAATCAAACGACCCTGAACCTTCGCCGCCACTGCGTCGATGTCGCGGTGCGCGCCACCCAGTGGCTCACCGATGGTCTCATCGACAATACCCAACTGCTCTAGGTGTCCGGACGTGACGCCCATGGCTTCAGCCGCCAATGGCGCCTTATCCACAGTTTTCCAGATGATATTGGCACAACCTTCGGGGGAAATAACAAAGTAGGTAGAGTACTGCAGCATATTGAGGTGATCGCCCACACCAATAGCCAGTGCGCCACCGGAAGAGCCTTCACCGATCACGGTGCAGATAATCGGCGTGCGTAAGCGCGACATGACGGCTAGGTTCTGCGCGATCGCTTCTGAAATACCACGCTCTTCAGAGTCAATACCGGGGTAGGCTCCGGGTGTATCAATCAAGGTCAGCACGGGCATTTTGAAACGCTCGGCCATTTCCATCAAGCGCAAAGCCTTGCGGTAACCTTCAGGCTTAGGCATACCGAAGTTACGCTTAACCTTGTCTTTTACGCTGCGACCTTTCTCTTCACCAATCACCATCACCGGCTTGCCATCGAGACGGGCAACACCACCAATAATGGCCGCATCGTCGCCAAAGTGACGATCGCCGTGCAGCTCATCAAATTCGGTAAACATGCGTTTAATGTAATCTGAGGTGTAAGGGCGCTGCGGGTGGCGAGCAACCTTTACGACCTGCCATGGGGTCAGGTCGGTATAGATGCTCTCGGTGAGCTTAATGCTCTTGTCACGCAGCTTGGAGATTTCTTCAGCGATATTGAGATTATTATCGCTGCCCACCAACTGAAGCTCTTCAATTTTGGCTTCTAGGTCGGCGATAGGCTGTTCAAAGTCTAAATAATTCGGATTCATAACAACGCGATCGTCCAAGACATCATGTTCAATTGTTTCAAGGGGAGGCCCTTAATGACAAGCCGTTACCCCCCTTATAAAGGGCCATCACCTTACTTTAAAGTGACCAGTGAGTCGACTACTTTCAGCCTCCTCAGGCCCAACCCAAGCCCCTAACACCAAGCTGAGCAGCGTCGGCTAGCTGTACTCAAGGGACACCTGTTCACGCCCCAACACCCCACGTAGCTCTTCCATCAATTCATCCATTGGGTGTACACGCCAGTTAGGCCCGAGGTTAATTTGCCCCTGCGCACTGCGCCCCTCATAGTCGACCTTCACTTGGCAGCGGCCCGCCTGCCCGACTTCGCTCTGCCTGAAGGGCGCTAATAAGTCGGCCAATTGCTGTGGAAACTTCGGATCAACACGGTCGCCCGCCACTTTGATGCGCAGCCCGCGCGCCAACTCAACCCGTGCGGCAGCAAGGTCACGCACACTCTCGGCGCGCACTTTCAAACCGCCACTGTATTCGTCGAAGCTGACCTGACCACTGATCACCAGCATGGCGTCTTTCACTAAAATTTCGCGGTATTCGTCATAGGTGTCGGCGAACACCGCCACCTCAATGCGACCTGAGCGATCATCCAGTTGCACAAAAGCCATCGTGTCACCGCGGCGCGTTTTCATCACCCGAAAAGCAACCACCAAACCGGCTATCTGCTGGGTTGATTTCTCCGGTTTTAAGTCGTTAATACGGCTGGAAATCAAGTGCTTAAGTTCGTGGCGGTATTCCTCAATTGGATGCCCAGTGAGGTAGAGTCCCAGCGTGTTCATCTCGCCATTGAGGCGCTCTTTGATGTTCCAGCTGCGCGTCTTGCTGTATGACTCATAGACATCACCGGCCCCGGACGCCGTCGGCGACAGGTCGCCAAACATATCGACCATACCTTTGTTGACATTGGCTGCGCTCTGCTCAGCGGTTTTTACCGCTTCCGGCATAGCTTTAAAAAGCACCGCCCGGTCGTAATCCAGCTCACGCCCAGGGCTGATACCGTCAAACGCACCCGAGCGTATCAGCGCTTCCAGCGCTCGCTTATTTACTTTGCGTGGGTCGACACGGTCACAGAAGTCAAAAAGGTCCGTAAAGGGTCCGTCTTTCCTAGCCTCTAGAATATTTTCAATCGGCCCCTCACCCAGACCTTTAATCGCGCCGAGGCCGTAAATGATGCTGCACTCTTCATCAACGCTGAAGTGGAATTCACCACGGTTAACATCAGGCGGGAGCAAATTGAGCTTCATGTGACGACATTCTTCAATGATCGTCACGACCTTTTCAGTCTTATCCATATCCGACGACATGGTGGCCGCCAAAAACTGCGCTGGGTAGTGCGCTTTCAACCACGCAGTCTGATAGGAAACCAGTGCGTAAGCCGCCGAGTGGGATTTGTTAAAACCGTAACCGGCAAACTTTTCCACCAGGTCGAAAATTTTCATCGCCAGTGTGGGATCGACGCCCTCGCCCTTGGCCCCATCCTCGAAGGAGGTGCGCTGCTTGGCCATCTCCTCGGGTTTTTTCTTACCCATCGCCCGGCGCAGCATATCGGCGCCACCAAGGCTGTAGCCCGCCAGCTCCTGGGCGATTTGCATCACCTGTTCCTGGTAAACAATTACCCCGTAGGTGGGTTTTAGGATCGGCTCGAGCTTCACGTGCTGGTACTTAGCGTCTGGGTAGGCCACCGCAGCGCGACCGTGTTTGCGGTTCACAAAGTCATCAACCATGCCCGAATCCAGCGGGCCAGGGCGGAACAGCGCCACTAGGGCAATCAAGTCCTCTAGGTTATCCGGCTGCAGACGGCTAATAAGATCTTTCATGCCACGCGATTCCAGCTGGAAGACCGCGGTTGTCTGCGCATCTTTGAGCAGCTTGAAAGTCTTGGCGTCGACCAGAGGAATATCTTCAATCACCAGCGGCTCTTCACCCAGAGTGGCGCGCTGGCGATCGATCATCTTCTTGGCCCAGTCGATGATCGTTAAGGTGCGCAGCCCCAGGAAGTCGAACTTCACCAGCCCCGCCGATTCCACATCGTTTTTATCGTACTGGGTCACCAGACCCTGACCGGTTTCATCACAGTAGAGTGGCGAGAAGTCGGTCAACTTGGTCGGCGCAATCACAACACCACCGGCGTGTTTACCGACGTTGCGTGTCACCCCTTCCAGCTTGAGCGCCATATCCCAAATTTCACGCGCAGATTCATCCCCGGCGAGGAAGTCACGCAGTATCTCCTCCTGCTCGAAGGCCACCTTGAGTTTCATGCCCGGATCGGCGGGGATCATCTTCGAAAGTTTGTCTGCAAGACCGTATGGCTTACCCTGCGCCCGCGCGACGTCGCGCACCACCGCCTTTGCCGCCATGGTGCCGAAGGTAATAATCTGCGATACGGCGTCACGACCATAGGTGTCGGCCACGTAGCTGATCACCTGGTCGCGTTTTTCCATGCAGAAATCGATATCAAAATCGGGCATGGAAACACGCTCTGGGTTCAAGAATCGCTCGAACAGCAGGTCGTAAAGCAACGGATCCAAGTCGGTAATTTTCTGGGCATATGCCACCAGCGAGCCGGCGCCTGAACCACGGCCTGGGCCCACAGGAATATCGTTGTCTTTACCCCACTGAATAAAGTCCATCACGATAAGGAAGTAACCGGGAAAACCCATCTGCATGATGATGTCGAGTTCGAACTGCAGCCGGTCGGTATAGAGTTTTAATTTTTCGGGGTAATCCGCCGCCTCGGTATCCGGCAGAATAGTCTCTAAGCGCCAGTAAAGGCCCTCATAGGAGATTTTTTGAAAGAAAACGTTGGTTTTGAGCATCCCCAAGTATTCAGGCGTATCTTCCTTACCCTGCCATTTCGCCTGCATTTCCTTCGCCGCCCAGTCCTGCAAGGTCGCGTAGGAAAGATGTTTATCAAAGAAAGCATCGTTCTCGAAGCCTTCCGGAATCGGGAAGTCTGGCAGGTAATAATTGCCCAACTCAATTTCGAGATTACAACGCTTGGCAATTTCAACGGTGTTGGCCAGGGCCTCAGGTATATCACTGAAGAGCTCGGCCATCTCAGCCGGGGTGCGCAGGTACTGCTGATCGCTGTAGCGATGCTCACGGCGGGGATCGTCAAGCGCACAGCTCTCGCCGATACAAACACGGGTCTCGTGCACGTCGAATTCACTGGATTCAAGGAAGCGCACATCGTTGGTTGCCACCACTGGGCACTGATACTGGCCCGCCAGAGCCACGGCCGCATGCAGATATTCCTCGTCACCTGCACGCCCCGTGCGCTGCAACTCCAAATAGAAGCGGTTGGGGAAATCACTCTGCCACTGAGCCAACAGCTGTGCAGCCACGTCGGTGTTACCGCTCAATAGGTTTGAGCCAATATCGCCAAGGCGCCCGCCCGACAGGGCTATCACACCATCAGAATAATCACGGATCCACGCCCTATCGAGATACGGTTTACCAAGACGCTGACCCTTTTGATAACCCAAGGAAATCAATTCGGTGATGCTTTTATAACCTTTGGGGTTCATCGCCAGCAGGGTCACCAGATAAGGTTTGCCATCAGGCTCGTCTGCTCGCACCCAAAAATCACTGCCGCCGATAGGCTTGATACCGCTGCCCTGCGCCGCCGTATAAAATTTTATCAAACCATAGAAGTTACATACGTCGGTGACACCCACCGCCGCCATGCCCATCTCCTTTACCGCGGCGATCAACGGTTTTATCCGCACTACGCTGTCGTTAAGGGAAAATTCCGTGTGTAAACGCAGGTGAACAAAGCTCTGAGACATAAGTAATGGTGTGATCTAATCGATGACTGAAAGAGAATTCCTGAAGCGCAGATCTGGTTTATTGTTATTCTTTCACGCCTGCGCTTACTAGGTTGATCAACCATTCTAGCGAAAAAGTCCCAACCTCCCTAGCACTTAAATCGTCGTTTTCTAGGCTGTGCCAATGAGCCAAAACAAGCACGAGTGAGGGTACAAAAAAGCCGGCATAAGCCGGCTTTTTTGTGGTAACTCATGC